>Ga0153924_1001512_pt1 | contig 11356 bp, 10 predicted proteins | sample TSNJ008MetaG_FD_104709 | JGI IMG/M metagenome (GOLD analysis project Ga0153924, IMG submission 104709) | Attine ant fungus gardens microbial communities from New Jersey, USA - TSNJ008 MetaG | ecosystem: Host-associated > Fungi > Mycelium > Unclassified | place: USA: New Jersey, Wharton State...
GCTGCTCATCCTCGGCGCGTTCGTCGTCTTCCCGATCCTGCGGTCGCTGTACTACTCGTTCTTCGACTGGACCGTCGGCGCGGTCTCGCAACCGTTCGTCGGCTTCGGGAACTACGTGCAGCTGTTCCACGACCAGCAGTTCTGGAACGCACTGCGGATCACGCTCGAGTACACGATCGTGTCGGTCGTGCTGCTGGTCGTCCTCGGCTTCGTCGCCGCCCTGCTGCTGCAGCGGGACACCCTGGCGAACCGGATCGTCCGGTCGGTGTTCTTCTTCCCGACGATCGTGTCACTCGTGACGATCGGGCTCGTGTGGAAGTTCCTGCTCGACCCGGACATCGGGCTGGTCGGCGGCATCACCACGATGCTCGGGCTGCCGAGCGTCGCCTGGCTGCAGTCCACCTCGCTCGCCCTGCCGACGATCATCTTCGTGTCGGTGTGGAAGAGCATCGGGTTCGCGATGATCCTCTTCGTCGCCGGGCTCAAGGGGGTGCCGGCCGAACGGTACGAGGCCGCCGAGCTCGACGGCGCGAACCGCTGGCAGACCGTCTGGCGGATCACCCTGCCGAGCATCCGGCCGACCATGCTCTTCACGTCGATGATCCTGACGATCCAGTCGTTCCAGGTCTTCGACCTCGTGTACGTGATGACCGGGGGCGGCCCGGTCTTCCACACCGACACCCTCGTGAACCTGCTCTACCGCGACGGGTTCGTCAACTACCAGACCGGCTACGCGTCGGCCATCTCCTGGGTCCTCTTCGTGATCATCATGCTCATCTCCCTCCTGCAGCTCCGGCTCTTCCGGTACGACGATGTCGACTGAGGCGAGCGTCCGGCGACCGCCCGTGGCGGAGCCGAGCCGTGCCTCCAGTCCGGAGGCCGCGCACCCGAGGCGACCCGGTCGCCGGAACGGAGCCGCGCGCACCGGCTCCGTCCTGAAGTGGGTCTACCTCGGGGTCGGACTCGTGTTCGCCCTCGTGCCGTTCGTCTGGATGGTCAGCGGGTCCTTCCGGTCCGAGGCCGACCTGTTCGGCCACCCCGCCTCGCTCCTGCCGACGAGCGTCAGCCTGCACGGCTACGAGGGCGTCTGGTCGCAGCTGCCGTTCCTCCGACTGCTGCTCAACTCCCTCGTCTTCACCGTCGTGACGACCGTGCTGACCCTGCTGTTCGACTCGATGTGCGCCTACGCCCTCGCCCGGATGCGGTTCGTCGGGCGGAACGTCGCGTTCGTGCTCGTCATCGCGACGCTCATGGTGCCGTTCCAGGTGACGCTCATCCCGGTGTTCGTCGAGCTGTTCCACCTCGGCTGGCTGAACACCTACCAGGGGCTCATCATCCCCAGGGCGACGAGCGCGTTCGGGATCTTCCTGTTCCGGCAGTTCTTCATCGACATCCCCACCGAGCTCGACGAGGCCGCACGCATCGACGGTGCCGGGCACTGGAGGATCTACTGGCAGGTGATCCTGCCGCTGGCGAAGCCGGCGATCGCGACGGTCGCGGTGCTGAACGGCATGGCGCTCTGGAACGACCTGCTCTGGCCGCTCGTCGTGACGACCTCGAACGACATGCTCACGCTGCCGGCCGGGCTGACGCTCTTCGGCGGCGCCCACGTCACCGACCACGCGGTCCTGCTCGCCGGCGCCGTGATCTCCCTGCTGCCGATCGCGCTCGGGTTCTTCTTCGCCCAGAAGTTCTTCGTCGCGGGCGTCGCCACGACGGGGCTGAAGTGAGCAGCCGCGACCCGGCGTTCGCTCCGGGGACGTTCACGTGGATCGCCGGGATCGAGGACACCTGTGTCTACCCGCCCGAACGGTTCGCGATGGCACCGCTCGACGAGCACCGCCTGACCGGACACGACGACACCTGGCGTGCCGACCTCGACCAGGTGCGGGACCTCGGGGCGACCGCGCTCCGCTACGGCGTCGACTGGCCCCGGGTGCACGTGGCACCGGGCGTCTTCGACTGGTCGGTGCTCGACGAGCGGTTGCCGTACGCGGCCGCGCTCGGCCTCACCGTGATCGCGGACCTCGTCCACTACGGCACCCCGACGTGGCTCGACGACGCGTTCGCGGACCCCGGCTACCCGGACGCGGTCGCGGACTTCGCGGCGGCGTTCGCGGCGCGGTACGCCGGCGTCGTCGACCACGTCACACCGCTCAACGAACCGATCACGACCGCGTCGTTCGCCGGACTCCGGGGCGTGTGGCCACCGGCGCTGCACGGGTGGGACGGGTGGACCCGGGTGGTGCTCGGGATCGCGGACGGCATCCAGCGGTCGGTCACGGCCATGCGCGCCGAGAACCCGGACGTCCGGATCGTGCACGTCGAGGCCTCGTCGCTGTTCTCGGCCGGGACCCCCTCGGATCCCGCACTCGTGGCCGAGGCAGCGCTCCTGAACGAGCTCGGGACCGTCCCGACCGACCTCGTCCTCGGCCGCGTCACTCCGGGGCACCGCTCGTACGACTGGCTCGTCCGGAACGGCGCTGCACCGGAAGCGCTCGCCGCCCTGGTCGAGGGTGCGGTCGCGATCGACCTGCTCGGCGTCAACTACTACCCCGACCTCACCCCGCGCACCCTCGTCGCGACGGCCGCCGGGACGGTCCAGCACACCCACGACCGCTGGGCGTCCGGCCTCGAGGAGTCGTTGCGTTCCTTCTCCGATCGCTACGGGCTGCCGGTGCTCGTCACGGAGACGAGCACCGAGGGCGACGACGAGCGCCGCGGCAGCTGGGCCCAGGACTCGGTCGAGGTGGTGCGGGCCGTGGTCGCAGACGGCATCGACGTGCGCGGGTGGACCTGGTGGCCGGTGTTCGACTTCGTCGACTGGTCGTACGCCTCGGGCGGGCGGAACGTGGAGGAGTTCGAACTCGCCGCCGACGTCGTCGCCGCCCGGTCGGCATCGGCGTCGAAGGAGCCGTACCTGCGACGGATGGGGCTCATCCGGCTCGAGGAGGACGCCGACGGCGCGCTCCGGCGCGTGCCGACGGGCGCGGCCGCGGTGTACGCGGCGCTCGCCGGGGCTGTGGCCGTGGGTGACGGGACGGGCAGTCGGGTCACGCGGTAGACGTCTCATCTGACGGACTGGAGGCACGGTGCGGGCTGGCACCGTGCCTCCAGTCCATCCGTGCGCGCGTCGAGGGCCGCGGTTGCCAGCGCGCGGACCGGGCCATAGAGTACGGACCTGTATTACAGGTACGTACGACAACCCGGACGAAGGAGTCCACATGACCGTCGCCCCCGCTCGCCCCGAGACGGAACGCGAGCGCCTGTCCGGCCCCCGCGTCCCCCTGCTCGTCGCGTCCCTCATCGTCGCGGTGCTCGCGTTCCAGTTGAACGCGAGCCTGCTCACCCCGGCCATCCCCGCGATGGCGATCGACCTGCACGCCTCCGCCGGCGTCGTGTCCCAGGTGCAGTCCCTCTTCTTCCTCTCCGGTTCGGTCCTCGGCATGGTGGTGTCCCGCTGGTCGGACACCATCGGTCGGCGGCGGGCGCTCCTGGTGACGATGGCCGCGCTGCTCGTCGGGACCCTGTTGACCGTCACGGCGCCGTCGCTCCCCCTCCTGCTCACCGGTCGTGTGCTGCAGGGGACCTCGTCGGCGGCGCTGACGATCGCGTTCCTCGTGCTGTCCGAGGAGCTCACGGCGAAGCAGTTCGGCATCTCGGTCGGTGTCGTGACCGCGGTGAACGGCGGCCTCGGTGGCCTCGACGGGTACATCGGCGGGGCGATCACCGACACCTTCGGCTGGCGCGCATTCTTCGTCGTCATCCTCGTCGTCGCGGTGCTCGGCACCCTCTCGGTGATCGCCTTCGTGCCGCGGGTGCGACGCACGGCAGCCCGCCGGATGGACTGGCTCGGCGCGACGATCCTCGGCGCGTTCCTCGTCGGGTTCTCGCAGTTCGTCAGCGAGGTCCCGTCCCGGGGCATCGCCGATGCGCGCACCCTGCTGTGGCTCGCCGTCGCCGTGCTCGCCGCCGTGGCGTTCGTGCTCGTCGAACGCCGGGTGACGCAGCCGCTCATCGCCGTGCCGGCACTTCGCGCCCGCACCGCGTGGCCGGTGCTGCTCTGCACGTTCCTGACGCTGTCCGGGGTCTTCGCGTCGACGAACTTCACCATCGTGGTCCTCAGCCAGGACGGGCCGAACGGTTTCGGGCTGAACGCGGCGATGTCCGGGCTCCTGTTCCTGACCCCGACCGCCATCGCGGGGCTGCTGACCGCCCCGGCGGCCGGGTGGATCGCGCAGCGCATCGGGTGGGTCCGATCCCTCCGCGTGGCCACCGGCGGGATCCTCCTGATCTCCGTCGCGCTCGCGTTCTCCGCCACCGACAAGTGGGTCGTCTTCGGCCTGCTCATCGTGATGGGCGTGTTCTACCTCGGGCTGTACCAGGCCACCGCGAACGGTCTGTCGGTCCTGAACGCCCCCGCCGACGCGCCGGGTTCCCTGCCGGGCATCCACGGGGCATGCTTCGGTCTGGGAGCCGGCACCGGGGTCGCCCTCGTCGGACCGGCCGTCAGCGCGGGCACGCCCGAGGGGTACCACCTGGCGCTCTGGATCTCCGTCGCCCTCACCGCCGCCGCGTTCGTCGCAGCGCTCGTCCTCCGTCCCACCCCGAACGCTCTGCCCGCCGGAGCCCGCTCAGAAGGAGCCGCAACCGCATGACCACCCCCACGATCCCGCTCTTCCTCGACTGCGACACCGGGGTCGACGACGCCCTCGCCCTGGCGTACCTGCTCGACGTCCCGCACGTTGACCTCGTCGGCATCGGCACGGTGTCCGGCAACATCGACTCGACGACCGCGGCGGTGAACACCACGGCGCTGCTCGGCATGTGCGGGCGCACGGTGCCGGTGGCGGTCGGCGCGCACGACCCGCTCGGCGGCGTGTACGGCGGTGGCGCTCCGCACGTGCACGGCGTGAACGGGGTCGGCGGAGTCGACCTGCCGGCCGGGGTGGCCGCAGCGGAGGACCCCGCGGCCGAGCTCCTGGTGCGCCTGGCGCGGTCGTACGCAGCCGGTCCGCGTCGGCTGGACGTGCTCGCGATCGGGCCGCTGACGAACCTCGCCGTCGCCCTCGACCTCGAGCCGAAGCTGCCGGAACTGATCGGCACGCTGACGATCATGGGCGGCGCCGTCTGGGAGCCCGGCAACGTGTCGCCGGTCGCCGAGGCGAACATCCACAACGACGCCGAGGCCGCGCGCAGCGTGCTCACCGCCGGGTTCGACCTGGTGCTGGTCCCGCTCGACGTCACGCGCCAGCACCGGTTCGACGACGCGGACGGCGACCGGTTCATCGCGGCCGGCGATCCGCTCCGTGTGGCCCTCGGCACGATGCTGCACCGCTACATCGACTTCTACGAGACCGTCGACCAGGTCCGCCGAGCACCCCTGCACGATCCGCTCGCCGCTGCGATCGCCGCCGGCGAGGTCGAGCCGACCGTCCGCGAGACGGCGCTCGACGTCGTGGTCGACGGCGCCGAGCACGGCCGGACGGTCCCGGCGGAGCAGGGTCCGGTCGTGCAGGTGGTCGTCGGGGCCGACGCGGCCGCCGCGGACGTCATCCGGAACCGGATCCTCCAGCTCGACGCGGTGCACGCGTGACCGTCACCCCTGCGCTCCCCTCGCTCGCCGTCCTCGGCAGCATCAACGTCGACGCCGTGCTCCGGGTCCCCGAGCTCCCGGCGCCGGGCGAGACGGTCCTCGCCACCGAGCAGCACCGGTTCCTCGGGGGCAAGGGCGCGAACCAGGCCGTCGCCGCCGCGCGACTCGGTGCCGCGGTCACGATGATCGGTGCGGTGGGCGACGACCCGGACGGCGCCTTCGCCGTCGAGGAGCTCCGGCGAGCGGGCGTGCGGACCGAGCTCGTCGCGACGACCCCGGACGCCCCGACCGGCACCGCCGCGATCACGGTGGACGGCGCCGGGGAGAACGCGATCGCGGTGTTCCCCGGGGCGAACGCCCTCGTCGCCCTGCCCGAAGTGCTGCCGGACACCGACGTGCTGCTCTGCCAGCTCGAGGTCGACCCGGCACTGGTCGACGCGGCCGCCGCACGGTCGTCGGTGTTCGTCGCCGTCAACGCCGCGCCCGCCCGGCACCTGCGTCCGGAGACGCTCGAGCGAGCGGACCTGGTGGTCGTGAACGAACTCGAGTGGACTGCGCTGCCGGAACTCGCACGGTGCCGTCGTGTCGTGGTGACCGCCGGGTCGTCGGGGGCGTCCGTCCTCGAGCGCGGACGGGTCGTCGCCGAGGTGCCGGCCGTGCCAGCGCAGGTCCGGAACACGGTCGGTGCCGGCGACGCCTTCACCGCGGCGGTCACGAGCGCCCTCGCCGCCGGGCTCCCCGCCGAACAGGCCCTCCGCACCGCAGCGCGCGTCGGCGCCGCGGCCGTGGCGGACGAGGCGTCCCAGCCCGCACTGCTCGCCTTCGCCGAGTACGCCGAGCCCGACGCCGTCGCGGGCGCGAGCGTCTGACAGGCTGGGCGCATGACGATCGCCGATGCTCTCCGGGGGCCGCTCCCCGCACACGCCGGGGTCCCGCTCCGTGTGGCGGCCTACATGCGCATCAGCGACGCGATCCGCAGCGGGGCGGTCCGGCCGGGCATCCTGCTGCCGTCCGAGGCCGAGCTGGTCGAACTGCTCGGGGTGTCGCGGACGGTCGTCCGCGAGGCGCTGATCTTCCTGGAGGAAGACGGGTTCATCCGCTCCCGCCGGGGCATCGGCCGCTTCGTCGCGGAACGGCTGCCGGTGTCCGGCCTGGAGCGGGTCGAGGCGCCCGAACGGCTGCTCGTGCCCGAGGGCGGCAGCGTCGAACGCACCGAGATGGTCGTCCAGGACCGCACCGGGTTGTTCGCGTCGGAGTCGCTCGGCATCGCGGAATCCTCGGCGTCGTGGTTCGTCGAGAGCGTGGTCCGGCGCGGGGACACCGTCGTCGGCCTCGTCCAGGAGCACCTGCCGCCCGACGAGGCACTGGTCGGCGAGTTCGCGCCGATCCGCGAGCTGATCCGGATGAGCCGGCCCGACCAGACGATGCTCGCGGCGATGTTCGACGCGGGCATCGTCCCCGGACCCGGCACCACCGAGGTGTCCATCGGCACACCGGGCGACACCCGCGGGCACCGGCTCGGTGTGGCCGCCGAGGAACCCGTGCTCGTCCTGTCGCGCAGTCTGCGTTTCGCGGGTCGGCCGCTCTACGTGTCGAAGACGCTCGTCAACCCGCACGAGGCGCGGATCACCGTGGCCCACGGCGCCCCCTGAGCGCGGTCACTCCTCGCGGAGCGCCCGCACCATGCTCCGCAGCGCGCTGAGCGCCGCCGCCTGCTCCTGCGCGCTCATGCCGCCGAGCATCCGCACCTCGGCGCCGCGCACCGCCGCCGAGGCCTGCTCGAGTGTCCGCTGACCCGCCGCCGTCAATCGCGTCGGAAGTGCCTTCCCCACCGGCGCCGCGGCGGGGCGGGACACGAGCCCGTCGCGCTCGAACGCCTGCAACAGGACGTTCATCGACTGCCGGGTGACGAACGCACCCCGCGCCAGGTCGGAGTTCGACAGACCCGGTCGTTGCGCGAGCAGCTCGAGGCACGAGTACTGCGTCACGGTCAGCCCGAGGGGCCGCAGCACCGCCTCCATCGCGGCGCGCAGGGCACTCGAGGCCTCCTTCAGCAGGTAGCCCAGCGACGAGTCGAGGTCGATGCGATCAGCGTCTTGACTCATGTCAGTAGTCTGACATGGATTGCTCCGTGTCAGAAGACTGACACCCAACGAAGGAGCACCCATGCCCGTCACCGGCCCCGACTTCATCTCCCTGCAGACCCGCGACCTCGACGCGTCGCAGGCGTTCTACGAGCAGTACCTCGGACTCGTCCGCTCCCAGGCCGGCCCGCCCCACGCGGTCGTCTTCGAGACCACCCCGATCGCGTTCGCACTGCGCGACGTCGTCCCCGGCACCGACCTCGACTCCGTGTCCCAGCCCGGCATCGGTGCGGCGATCTGGCTGCACGCGACCGACGTCCAGGCCATCCACGACGCCCTGGTCACCGACGGGCACACCATCGTCGCCGCGCCGATCGACGGGCCGTTCGGCCGGACCTTCACCTTCGCCGACCCGGACGGCTACCACGTGACGCTCCACGACCGCGCCTGAGGCGCGACCCTTCGAGACGCGACCACGGCCTGGAGGCACGGTGCGCGTCCGGCGCACACCGCGCCTCCAGGCAGTGGTCGCCACCGACCACCGCAGCCCACCCCGGTACGGTGGTCGCGGGCCGCAGCGGAGCAGCCCGGAGGGCTGGTGCACCGATGACCGGACGGACGTTCGTCCAGCAGCACACGGCGCGCCTGCGCGCGCTGGTCGACCGGGTGCTGCCGGGCGACGAGTACCCGTCGGCCTCCGAGGCCGGGGCCCTGGACTTCCTCGCCACCGTCCTCGACGACCGGCCGGACTGGACCGACCGACTCCGCGCGGTGATCGACGGCGCCGACGACGACGGTGACCCCGACTGGGTCTGGTTCGCCGAACTCGTGTCCGCTGGCTACTACGCCGACGCGGCGAACGGCGGCAACGACGGCGAGCGCTCCTGGGCGATGGTCGGCTGGCAGCCCGGACCGCCGGGCGGGTGGAGCGTCCCGGTCCCCGTCCCCACGGCACAGCCGGTCGTGGTGCACCCGTCGGAGCTGGCCGGGCGCTACGACGCGATCGTCGTCGGCTCCGGTGCCGGGGGCGGAGTCGCCGCGTGCGGACTGGCCGAGTCGGGCCGCCGTGTCCTGGTCGTCGAGGCCGGGCAGTGGCCGGGCACCGCCGAGCTGAGCCGCGACCACATCCGGAACCCCCGGTCGACGTGGGGTGTCGCACCACGCTCCGGGCCGTCCGACGCGGGCAACCCGCGCACGGTGTCCGACGGGCGGACGCAGCTGCTGCTCCGACCGTCCTCGCCGGGCTGGCACAACAACGCGGTCACGGCCGGCGGCGGCACCCGGGTGTACGGGGCACAGGCGTGGCGGTTCGGGCCGCGCGACTTCACGATGGCCTCGACGTACGGGGTGCCGGACGGCAGCAGTCTGGCGGACTGGCCGTTCGGGTACGACGAACTCGAGCCCTGGTACGAGCGCGCCGAGTGGGAGGTCGGGGTGAGCGGCGGCGACACCGACGGACCCTGGGCCGGGCACCGGGGCCGGCCGTTCCCGATGCCCCCGCTGTCGTCCGGCGCCGCTCGGGACCGACTGGCCCGGGCGGCCGACGTCCTCGGGATGTCGACGGTGCATGTCCCGCTCCTCGTCAACTCGACGCCGTACCTGGGGCGCCGGGCGTGCGAGCAGTGCGGGATGTGCGTCGGGTTCGCGTGCCCGGTGGACGCGAAGAACGGCAGCCAGAACACGATGCTGACGCGGGCGTTCGCGACGGGGAACGCCTCGATCCTGCTCGGCAGCCGGGTCGCCCGGCTCCGGACCGACGGCGCCGGTCGGGTCGTCGGCGTGACGATCGTCGGGACGGCGGACGGGCGGGACTGGACCCGGGACGTCGACGCCGCCGAGGTGGTCGTCGCCGCGGGGGCGGTGGAGTCCGCACGGCTCCTCCTCAACAGCCGCAGCGACCGGGAGCCGGACGGCATCGGCAACGGCACCGACCAGGTCGGTCGACACCTGCAGGGCCACGTGTACGGCGGGGCGATGGGCGTCTTCGACGACGTCGTGGACGACGGGCTCGGACCGGGACCCTCCATCGCGACGACCGACTTCCGCCACGGCGTGGACGGGCAGGTCGGCGGCGGGATCCTGGCGAACGAGTTCATCGCGACGCCGTCGAACACCTACCAGTACCTCGTCGGCACCGGACTCATCCCCCGGGCCGGCATCGAGAGCAAGCACGCGATGCGCGACCTCGCCCGGCGCAGCATGCGGATCATGGGGCCGATCCAGGAGGTCACGACCGCCGACGCCCGCGTCCGCGTCGACCCGTCCGTGACCGACCGCCACGGCATCCCCGTGGCGTGGTTCAGCGGCGGGGTGCACGCCGAGGACGTCCGCGCCCGCGACCACACGAGCGTGCGGAGTGCCGAGTGGCTGCGCGCCGCCGGGGCCACCCGGGTCGCGGAACTGCACGGACCCGTCGTCGGGACGAGCGGCGGGCAGCACCAGGCCGGTACGCTCCGGATGGGCTCCGACCCCGCGACCTCGGTCGTCGACCCCGTCGGACGGGTGTGGGGCCACGACAACCTCCGGGTCGCCGACGGCTCCGTGCACGTGACGAACGGCGGGGTCAACCCGGTGCTGACGATCTTCGCCACGGCCATGCGGACGATCGACGCGATGGTCGCAGAACGCGGAGCCTGAGCCGCCTCCGCCCGCGCACCGAGTTGCGTCGACGGATGCACTCCACCATCGGGCTCGTCGGCGTGGGGCGGATGGGCGGCGCGCTGCTCCCGCACCTGCTGTCCGTCGCGCCGGTGGTGGCGCACGACGCCGACCCCGCCCGGGCCGAGACCGTCCGGACCGCCGGCGCACGGTGGACGGACGACGTCGCCGAGGTCTTCCGGTCCGCGACGACCCTCGTCACGGTGCTCCCGGGGCCGCGGGAACTCGATGGGGTGATGGCGTCCGCCGGGCTCCTGCGCCCCGGGGCCCTGTGGATCGACATGACGTCGGGCGACCCGCGGGCGTCGGACCGGCTCGCCGCGGCTGTCGAGGTGCTCGGCGCGCAGGCGGTCGGCGCTCCGATCGCCGGGTCACCACTGGACGCCGAGCGACGTTCCCTGACCTTCTTCGTCGGCGGTCCGCCGTCGGCGAAGGCCGCTGCGGCACCCCTCCTGGAGCACCTGTCGACCGGCGGGACCGTGCGGGACGCCGGACCCCGCGCCGGGGACGCCCAGACCGCGAAGCTGGTCGCGAACGCCCTCTGGTTCGCCATCGCCGTCGCGACGAGCGAGGCGCTGCTGCTCGGACGGTCCCTCGGTATCGAGCCGCCGGCGCTCGCCGCCCTGCTGCGCGACAGCGCCGGCGGGAGCGTCTTCGCGGACCGGCACCTCGGGCCGATGCTCGACGGCGACCCTTTCGCGACGTTCGGGATCGACCGGGTCGTCGAGGAGCTCGACACCGTCGCGGCGCTCGGCACGGACACGGGCACGCCGATGCCGGTGCTCGGTGCCTCGGCCGCGGTGCACCGGGCGGCCCTGGCGCGGTACGGGCCCGAGCTCGGGGAGCTGCTGGCCGTGCGGTGGCTCGAGGACGAGGCAGGCCGGCGACTCCGGGGCTAGCTGTACTGCCCAGGGACGTTGGTCAACCGTGTGATGGGTGACCGGTTCCCGATGGCGGTGTGGGGTCGGTGGTGATTGTAGTGATGCAGCCATCCTGGAAGGGCGTTCCTGCGGGCGGA
>Ga0153924_1001514_pt1 | contig 11352 bp, 8 predicted proteins | sample TSNJ008MetaG_FD_104709 | JGI IMG/M metagenome (GOLD analysis project Ga0153924, IMG submission 104709) | Attine ant fungus gardens microbial communities from New Jersey, USA - TSNJ008 MetaG | ecosystem: Host-associated > Fungi > Mycelium > Unclassified | place: USA: New Jersey, Wharton State...
GGCCGATGAGCCCGAGCGGGCCCGCGATGATGAACGGGATGCGCCAGCCCCAGCTGAGCAGGGCGTCCTCGGACAGGCCGAACTGCAGGCCGGTGACGATCGAGGCACCGAGCACGTAGCCGGCGAGGGTGCCGAACTCGAGCCACGAACCCATGAACCCGCGGCGCTTGTCGGGCGAGTACTCGGCGATGAACGTCGCGGCGCCGCCGTACTCACCACCGGTCGAGAAGCCCTGCACGAAGCGGGCGACGAGCAGCAGGATGGGTGCCCAGAAGCCGATCGAGTCGTACGACGGGATCAGGCCGATCATGAGCGTGCCGGCGGCCATCAGGATCATCGTCAGGGCGAGGACCTTCTGCCGGCCGATCTTGTCGCCGATCGGGCCGAAGACGGCGCCACCGATCGGGCGGACGATGAACGCCGCGGCGAAGAACCCGAAGGTCGCGACGATGTTCGCAGCCGGGTCGCCCTGCGGCAGGAACACCTGCGAGATGGTGACCGTCAGGTACGCGAAGATGCCGAAGTCGAACCACTCCATGGCGTTGCCGAGCGCTGCGGCGGCGACGGCGCGCTTGAGCAGCGACTCCTCGACGACGGTGACGTCGTCCTCGGTGAGCTTGCGGCGGGCGCGCTTCGCCGCTGCCTTCGTGCGCAACGGCCGATCGCCGTGCGGACGGTGTGCTTCATTCGGTGCCAAGTCGTTCCTCCGGTAGTGCTGTGTCTTGCCTTCGGGCGTCCGGCGGAGAGCAACGGTGCAGTCCTCACGGACGCCGCGCCCGCCGGACAAACTCCGACAGACTATCAGGTGATCGGCGTGTCCGCAGTTCCGGTGTGGTAGATGCGCTGCACTGCCCCGGTCGCTCCACTACGATCGAACCACCGCGCAGCACGCGCGCACACTCAGGCACCTCATCACGGACTCGGTGCCGCACAGAGCGGTCGCAGCACCGCACGGAACGGAAGGCCGCCATGACGAAGCCCATGCCCGAAAAGCCCACGGTGGACGGTCTCGAAGACGTCTGGGGCCCCGTGTGGGAGCAGGACGGCACCTACCGCTTCGACCGCGACGCCGCCGGTGAGCGCAGCAACGTCTACTCGATCGACACCCCGCCGCCGACCGCCTCCGGTTCGCTGCACATCGGGCACGTGTTCTCGTACACGCACACCGACCTCAAGGCCCGCTACGAGCGCATGCGCGGCAAGCACGTCTTCTACCCGATGGGCTGGGACGACAACGGTCTCCCCACCGAGCGTCGCGTGCAGAACTACTACGGCGTCCGATGCGACCCGCAGCTCCCCTACGACGCCACCTTCGTGCCGCCGTTCGAGGGTGGCGACAACAAGTCGAGCAAGGCCGCCGACCAGATCCCGGTCTCGCGCCGCAACTTCATCGAGCTGTGCGAGCGCCTGACCGTGCAGGACGAGCAGCAGTTCGAGCACCTCTTCCGCACGCTCGGCCTGTCGGTGGACTGGACGCAGTCGTACCGCACGATCGACGACACCTCCCGCGCGAGCGCCCAGCGCGCCTTCCTCCGCAACCTCGAGCGCGGCGAGGCCTACCAGGCCGACGCCCCGACGCTCTGGGACGTCACGTTCCGCACCGCCGTGGCCCAGGCCGAGCTCGAGGACAAGGAGATGCCGGGCGCCTACCACGGCATCGCGTTCCACAAGTCGGACGGCACGGGCGACATCGTCATCCAGACCACCCGTCCGGAGCTCCTCCCCGCGTGCGTGGCCCTCGTCGCGCACCCGGACGACGAGCGCTTCCAGGACCTCTTCGGCACGACCGTCCGCTCCCCCCTCTTCGACGTCGAGGTCCCGGTGCTCGCACACCACCTCGCGCAGAAGGACAAGGGCGCCGGCATCGCGATGGTCTGCACGTTCGGTGACACCACCGACGTCGTGTGGTGGCGCGAGCTGCAGCTGCCGAACCGCGCGATCATCGGGTTCGACGGCCGCGTCCGCTCCGACGAGCCGGCGTGGATCGAGTCCGACGGGGGCAAGGCCCTCTACGCCGAGATGGCCGGCAAGACCGTGTTCTCGGCGAAGAAGGTCGTCGTGGACGCCCTGACCGAGTCCGGCGACCTGATCGGCGACGTCAAGACGATCAACCACCCGGTGAAGTTCTTCGAGAAGGGCGACAAGCCGCTCGAGATCGTCTCCACCCGCCAGTGGTACATCGTCAACGGCGCGCGCGACGAGCAGCTCAAGGCGACGCTCCGCCAGCGCGGCGAGGAGATCGCCTTCCACCCGGACTTCATGCGCGTCCGCTACGACAACTGGGTCGGCGGCCTGTCCGGCGACTGGCTCATCTCGCGCCAGCGCTTCTTCGGCGTCCCGCTGCCCGTCTGGTACCCGCTCGACGCCGACGGCAACCCGGTGTTCGACCAGCCGATCGTCCCGACCGAGGCCCAGCTGCCCGTCGACCCGGCGTCCGAGCCGGCCCCGGGCTACACGGAGGACCAGCGCGGCGTCGCCGGTGGGTTCCAGGGCGAGCTCGACGTGATGGACACCTGGGCCACCTCCTCGCTCACCCCGCAGCTCGCGGGCAAGTGGGAGACCGACCCGGCGCTCTACGACCTCGTGTACCCGTACGACGTCCGCCCGCAGGCGCAGGACATCATCCGCACGTGGCTCTTCACGACGGTGCTCCGCAGCCAGCTCGAGGCCGACACGGTGCCGTGGAAGCACGCGAGCATCTCGGGCTTCATCGTGGACCCGGACCGCAAGAAGATGTCGAAGTCCAAGGGCAACGTCGTCACGCCGCTGTCGATCCTCGAGCAGCACGGCGCCGACGCGGTCCGCTACTGGGCGGCCTCGTCGAAGCTCGGCACCGATGCGGCCTTCGACCCGCAGAACCCGAAGCAGATCAAGGTCGGCCGTCGTCTGGCGATCAAGGTCCTCAACGCGGCGAAGTTCGTCTACGGCTTCCCGCTGCCCGAGGGCGCCACGAGCGTCACCGAGCCGCTCGACGTCGACATGCTCGCCGAGCTCGGATCGGTCATCGGGCAGGCCACCACGGCGTTCGACGGGTTCGACCACGCCCGCGCGCTCGAGGTGATCGAGCGCTTCTTCTGGACCTTCTGCGACGACTACCTCGAGCTCGTGAAGGAGCGCGCGTACGGCACCGCGACCGAGTCGACGCACGAGACGCAGGCGAGCGCGGTCCTGGCGCTGCGCGCCGCGATCGACGCACTGCTCCGTCTGCTGGCACCCTTCATCCCGTTCGCGACGGAGGAAGTGTGGGCCTGGACCCACGAGACCAGCGTGCACCGTGCCTCCTGGCCGACCGTCGCCGAGCTGCCCACCCAGGCCGAGCCGACGGGGCTGCTGGCCGCCGTCGGGCAGGCGCTCATCGGGATCCGTGGTGCGAAGACGGCGGCGAAGGCGTCCCAGAAGACGCCCGTGACGCGCGCCGTCGTGGCGGCCCCGGCCGAGACGCGGGCGCTCATCGAGCGCGCGGCGGTGGACCTGGCGGCCGTCGGCCGCATCGAGAACCTGTCGTTCGCGGACGGCGCGGAGCTCGCGGTGACCGAGATCGAGTTGGCCGAGCAGCAGGCGTAGTCGCGGTCGCGACGGGGTCGGCAGACGGACTGGAGGCACGGATGCAGTTGGGCAGACGTTGGAACGTGGGCGCCGAGGCACCCGGGCAACTCCCCGAGGCGATGGTCGTCGCCGTGCGCGAGGTCGAGGCCGAGCTCGCGGACGAGTCCGTCGACACGGCCGGGTGGGGCTGGACCCTGACGTTCCTCGAGGGCAAGCCGATGGTCGCGCTCGACGACGGCACGTCCATCCACCTCGACGACGCCGGCCACGCCCAGGTCACGAACCCGGACGACGCCCCCGAAGAGGACTGAGCCGGGTCCGGTCTCGTCCACTGAGCAGAAGACGTCGAGTGCATCCGATGCACTCGACGTCTTCTGCTCAGTCGGAAGAACTCCGCGCTACTTCGCGAGCCAGGTGAGGAGCACCTCGTTCACCTCGGCGGTGTGCGTGGTGAGCAGGCCGTGCGGGGCGCCCTCGATCTCGACGTACTCCGCAGCCGGCAGGGCCTTGGTGAAGCGGCGACCGGTGGCGTCGATCGGCAGGATGTTGTCCGCCGTGCCGTGCACGATCAGCGCCGGGACGGTGACCTTCGGGATGTCCTGACGGAAGTCGGTCGGCCAGGTCAGGGGTGCTGCGGCGGAGGCGATCGCACCCGAACCCGCGGCGACGTTCCAGGCGTTCCGGACGGCTTCCTCGGAGATGCGCGAACCGAGGTTCTCCGACAGGTTGAAGAAGTCCTGGTAGAAGTTCGTGAAGTACGCGTACCGGTCCTTCTTCACGTCAGCCGCGATGCCCTCGAAGAACGACATGGGGCCGGCGCCGTCGGGGTTGTCGTCGGTGATCGCGAGGAACGGCTCGAGCGAGGCCAGGAACGCGACCTTGGCGATCCGGTCCTCACCGTGGCGGCCGATGTAGCGGGCGATCTCGCCGGTGCCCATCGAGAAGCCGACCAGGATCACGTCGCGCAGGTCGAGGGTCTCGAGGACGGCGTGCAGGTCGTCGGCGAATGTGTCGTAGTCGTAGCCGGTGCTCGGCTGCGAGGATTGCCCGAAGCCGCGGCGGTCGTACGTGATCACGCGGTAGCCGGCCTCGAGGAGCGGCGGGACCTGCCCCTCCCACGAGTTGCCGTCGAGCGGGAATCCGTGGATCAGGACGATCGGCTGACCGGTGCCCTTGTCCTCGTAGTGGAGTTCGATGTCGACGCTGTTCTCGGTCCCGACGGTGATGGCACCCATGGTGGATCCTTCCCTGAGATTCGCGGAGAACGATCGTTCTCTGCTGATGTCGTCTACACTAGAGAACGTTCGTTCCCCGCGCAAGACGGGAACGGTGAACGCGCAGCGAACGGGGTACGTCATGGCAAGCAGCACGCTCTCGACCGTCGACCCGGACACCCGGGCACACATCGTCGACGTCGCCGACCAGCTGTTCTACGCGCGCGGGATCCAGTCCGTCGGGATGGACGCGATCCGTACCGGTGCCGGGGTGTCCCTCAAGAAGCTGTACGCGGCGTTCCCGGGCAAAGAGCAACTCATCGCCGCCGTGCTCGCCGGCCGCCACGACGTCTGGGAGCGCGGGGTGCACGGCGCGGTCGACGCCGCCTCGACGCCGCGCGACAAGCTGCTGGCGATGTACGACTTCCTCGAGTCGTGGTTCGGCGACGACACGTTCCGCGGCTGCGGGTTCATCAACGCGTTCGGCGAGCTCGGCGCGACCTCCCCCGCTGTGGCCGAGATCGCCCGCGACCACAAGGACTCCTTCCAGCGGTTCGTGCAAGACCTCACCGCCGACGCGGTGTCCGACTCGGCCCGCGCCGAGGAGCTCGCCGCACAGCTCGCGCTCCTGGCCGAGGGCGCGCAGACCACCGCGGCCATCGCCGGCACCACGGCCCCCGCCGTGCACGCCCGCCGCGCCGCCGAGACCCTGATCGACGCCGCCACGCGCGTCTGAGACGCGACCGGGTCGCGGACTGGAGGCGCGGGGCGGGGCCGCCACGGGCCTCCCGTCCGTAGGGTGGTTGCCATGGCAACCCCGTTCGACGAACCGAGCACTCTCCCCTACGCCCTCCCGCCGTTCCGCGACGTGCGGCTCGAGCACTACCGCCCAGCCTTCGACGCAGGCCTCGCCGAGCAGCGCACCGAGGTCGAGGCGATCGCCGCCTCGTCCGAGGACCCGACCTTCGAGAACACCCTCGTGGCACTCGAGCGCACCGGGCAGCGACTCGCCCGCGTCAGCCACGTGTTCTTCACCCTGTCGTCGGCGGACTCGACGCCGGAGCTGCACGACCTCGAGGCCGAGGTCTCGCCGCTCCTCGCCGCCCACCGCGACGCGATCACCCTCGACAGCCGGCTGTACGCCCGTGTGCGTGCCGTGCACGACGGGCTCGGCGACCGGACCGACCTCACCGACGAGGACCGCCGCCTGGTCGAGCGGACGCTCACCGAGATGACGCTCGCCGGCGCCGGCCTCGACGACGCCGGGAAGGAGCGCCTGACCGCGATCAACCAGGAGCTCTCGACGCTCACCACCACGTTCGAGCGGAACCTGCTCGAGGACACGAACGACCTCGCGGTGCACGTGACCGACGAGACCGAGCTGGAGGGCCTCGACGACGGCGCGAAGTCCGCCGCAGCCGGGGCCGCCGCCGATCGTGGCCTCGAGGGGTGGCTCATCACGCTGCCCCTCTACACCGGGCACCCGTGGCTGTCGTCGCTGGCGAACCGCGACCTGCGCGAGCGGATCATGCGCGCCTCGCAGTCGCGCGGCCGCCGCGGCAACGAGCACGACAACCGCGAGGTCCTGCTCCGCATCGTGCGGCTCCGCGCCGAGCGTGCCGAGCTCCTCGGCTTCCCGAACCACGCGGCCGTGGTCACCGCCGACGAGACCGCGAAGACGCCCGAGGCCGTCGAGGGACTCCTCTCGTCCCTCGTGCCGGCGGCGGCGGCGAACGCGGACGACGAACGAGCCGTCCGCTCCCGCACCGTCGGCTTCGACGTCGAGGCCTGGGACTGGGCGTACGCCACCGAGATCCTCCGCGGCGAGCAGTTCGCCGCCGACAGCTCGGCGCTCCGCCCCTACTTCGAGGCTGACCGGGTCCTGCACGACGGCGTCTTCCACGCCGCCGGCGAGCTCTACGGCCTGACCTTCACGGAGCGCCCGGACCTGCACGGCTACAACGACGAGGTCCGCGTATTCGAGGTGCACGGGGCTTCCGGCGAGGAGGTCGGCCTCTACCTGCTCGACCTGTACACGCGGGACGGCAAGCGCGGCGGCGCGTGGATGAACCCCGTCGTCGAGCAGTCCGCGCTGCTCGGCACGCTGCCCGTCGTGGTCAACAACCTCAACGTCGCGAAGCCCGCCGCCGGATCCCCGACGCTCCTCATCCAGGACGAGGTCGAGACGCTCTTCCACGAGTTCGGGCACGCGCTGCACGGCCTCATCGCCCGGACGTCGTACCCGCGCTTCTCCGGCACGAACGTCGAGCGCGACTTCGTCGAGTTCCCGAGCCAGGTGAACGAGATGTGGGTGTCGTGGCCGTCCGTGCTGGCGAACTACGCGAAGCACCACGAGACCGGCGCACCGCTGCCCCCGGAGCTCGTGCTCGGGCTGAGCGACTCGGCCGGGTTCAACGAGGGCTTCGCCACCACCGAGTACCTCGCCGCCGCGCTGCTCGACCAGGCGTGGCACCGGCTCTCGGCTGCGTCGGCTGCGGCGGTCACGGACGTCGAGGCGTTCGAGCGTCAGGCCCTGGCCGATGCCGGCATCGCCGTCGAGGCCGTCCCGCCGCGCTACTCGTCGACGTACTTCGCGCACACGTTCTCCGGCGGGTACGACGCCGGGTACTACGGGTACATCTGGTCCGAGGTACTCGACGCCGACACCGTGGAGTGGTTCCGCGAGCACGGTGGACTCTCTCGCGAGGCCGGTGCACGCTTCGCCGAGAAGTTGCTCGGCGTCGGCGGGGCGAAGGACCCGCTCGAGGCCTACCGCGACTTCCGCGGGCGTGACGCCGAAGTGGGGCCGCTGCTGCGCCGCCGCGGGCTGGAGTAGGCGCGCGGGGGCGGGCGCTTCCGCGCGTACCGGGTCGAATCGGGCGTACCTGGTCCGAACTTCCGACCAGGTACGCCCGATCTCACCTTCCATCACAGCCGTCATGGGAAGAACCAGGCGTCGAACCGCGGGCCGCGCCGACTGCCCCGACGACGAAGGGCCCGCACCGACAGACGGTGCGGGCCCTTCGCGGGGGTGGCCTAGGCCGACTTCTCGACCCGCTTCGCCCGCGGACGCGGCACGATCGTCGGCGCCGCGTTCTCGAGCACCGACTCACGCGTGATCACGACCCGTGCGACGTCGTCGTCCGAGGGGACGTCGAACATGACCGGGCCGAGGACCTCTTCGAGGATGGCCCGGAGCCCGCGGGCACCGGTCTGCCGGAGCACGGCCAGGTCGGCGATGGCCTCGAGCGCACCACGGTCGAACTCGAGCTCGACGCCGTCGATCTGGAACATCCGCTGGTACTGCTTGACGAGCGCGTTCTTCGGCTCGGTGAGGATCTGCATGAGCGCGGACTGGTCGAGCTGCGACACCGTGGTCACGACGGGGAGACGACCGATGAACTCCGGGATGAGCCCGAACTTGTGCAGGTCCTCCGGCAGGACCTCGGCGTAGAGGTCCTGGTGGTCGGTGGCGCTGTGCAGCGGTGCACCGAAGCCGATCCCCCGCTTGCCGACGCGCGAGGACACGATGTCCTCGAGCCCGGCGAATGCCCCCGCCACGATGAACAGCACGTTCGTCGTGTCGATCTGGATGAACTCCTGGTGCGGGTGCTTCCGACCGCCCTGCGGCGGGACGGAGGCGACCGTGCCCTCGAGGATCTTGAGCAGCGCCTGCTGCACGCCCTCGCCCGAGACGTCGCGCGTGATCGAGGGGTTCTCGGCCTTGCGCGCGATCTTGTCGACCTCGTCGATGTAGATGATGCCGGTCTCGGCACGCTTCACGTCGTAGTCGGCCGCCTGGATCAGCTTGAGGAGGATGTTCTCGACGTCCTCGCCGACGTAGCCGGCCTCGGTCAGGGCGGTGGCGTCCGCGACGGCGAACGGCACGTTGAGGCGCTTCGCGAGCGTCTGCGCGAGGTACGTCTTGCCGCAGCCCGTCGGGCCGATGAGCAGGATGTTCGACTTCGCGATCTCGACGTCGTCACGGTCCTCGGCAGCGGTGATCTGGCCCTGGGCCCGGATGCGCTTGTAGTGGTTGTAGACGGCGACGGCCAGGGAGCGCTTCGCCGGGTCCTGCCCGATGACGTACTCCTGCAGGAAGTCGAAGATCTCGCGCGGCTTCGGGAGCTCGAACTCGCCGCCGGCGGTGTCCTCACCGGCCTCGGCCAGTCGCTCCTCGATGATCTCGTTGCACAACTCGACGCACTCGTCGCAGATGTACACGCCGGGACCGGCGATGAGCTGCTGGACCTGCTTCTGGCTCTTGCCGCAGAAGGAGCACTTGAGCAGGTCAGCGCTCTCTCCGATGCGTGCCATGTCGGTGCCCTCCCTGGTTGACCGCTGCGTTCGCCGGATGTCGCCCAACGACCCATCCGACTGTGGACGAGCCTAATCGCAACCGGGGACACCAGCCGCGACGCCGGGCCGGTTTCGCCCGGCGCGTTCGCCCAGGGCGTTCGATCCTGCTAGCGTGTCCACGACTTCTCTACAACTTGTAGAACTGCAGCTCCGGAAGGAACCCCATGCCCAAGCGTCTCGCCGTCGTCGGCACCGCGACCCTCGGCGTCACCGCGCTCATCGTCCTCGGCACCGCGGGTGTCGCCAGCGCGCACGTGTCGGCCACCGCCACGTCGACCGCGGCGAACTCGTACACGACCGCGACGTTCTCCCTGCCGCACGGCTGCGACGGCTCCCCGACCACGCGGATCGCGTTCGAGGTGCCGGAGTCGATCATCGAGGTCACGCCGACGGTCAACCCGAACTGGACCATCACGAAGACGACCGAGCCGTACACGAGCGCCTCGGCCGCCACCGACGACGAGTCCGCCGAGGACGCCGGTGAGCGTGTCACGAGCGTCGTCTACACGGCGAAGACACCGCTCCCCGCCGACGAGCGCGACACCTTCTCGCTGTCGTTCTCGTTGCCGGACGGCAAGGCGGGCGACCTCGTCGAGTTCCCGGCGATCCAGACCTGCGAGAAGGGGTCCGTCGAGTGGAACCAGGAGCAGAAGGCCGGCGAAGCCGAGCCCGAGCACCCGGCCCCTTCGATCACCCTGACCGCCGCGGAGACCACGGGTGACGAGGACGGCCACGGCTCCCACGGCGCCGAGGCGACCGAAGCCGCCGCTCCGGCGTCGACCACGCCCGCCGACCCCGACCTGGTCGGCCGCTTCCTGGGCCTCGGTGGCCTGGTGCTCGGCGCGGTCGCCCTGGTCGTCGCTGTCGCGAACACGCGTCGCCGGAGCGCCTCCAAGTGACCGAGCGCGACGCACGTCGTGCGCGGGCCGGTCGACGGGCCTGGAGGCTCGTGGCCGGGACCGCCGCGGCCCTCGCCATCGCGGGCGGTACCGTCCTCGGACTCGCCGGTCCGGCCAGCGCGCACAACTACATGGTCGCCTCGACCCCGAAGGCCGACGGCACCCTGACCTCGCTGCCCGACGCGTTCGAGATCACCACGAACGACAAGCTGCTCGACATCGGCGGCTCGGACGCCGGGTTCGCGTACCGGATCGTCGGGCCGGACGGGAAGTACTACGAGGACGGTTGCCTCGACGTCGACGGCCCGTCCATGACCACGAAGGCCGCCCTCGGCGACTCGGGCAAGTACACCGTCGAGTGGCAGATCGTCTCCGCCGACGGCCACACCGTGTCCGACGAGTACGCCTTCACGTGGGACGCCCCGGCCGGCTTCACGCCCGCGAAGGGTGCGGCGAAGCCCCCGGTGTGCGCAAGTGCGGGGAGCGACGCCAGCGGGAACGCGAGCGCCGACACCACGGGCACCGCTTCGGGGAACGGTGACTCGGCCGCGTCCGACGCGCTCTGGATCGGAGCCGGCGGGGTCGTCCTGGTCGGCGTGGTCGTCGCCGTCCTGCTGCTCCTCCGCCGTCGTCCCGCCCCCGCGGCGGACGACACCGACGAGGACTGACGCCCCGGGAACACCGCGCACGACGAAGGCCCCGCACCGATCGGTGCGGGGCCTTCGTGCGTTGCGGGTCGTCGGTCTTACTTGACGAGCGCCGGCAGGTTCTTGCGGCTCGTGAGGACCTGGTCGATCAGGCCGTACTCGAGGGCTTCCTCGGCGGACATGATCTTGTCGCGCTCGATGTCGTTGTTGACCTGCTCCGGCGTCCGGTTCGAGTGCTTCGACAGCGTCTCCTCGAGCCAGGTGCGCATGCGGAGGATCTCCGCTGCCTGGATCTCGATGTCGGACGCCTGACCGCCACCCTGCTGGGTCGCGGGCTGGTGGATGAGCACGCGGGCGTTCGGCAGCGCCAGACGCTTGCCAGGGGTACCGGCAGCGAGGAGCACCGACGCGGCCGAAGCGGCCTGACCGAGGCAGACCGTCTGGATCTGCGGACGGATGTACTGCATCGTGTCGTAGATCGCCGTCATCGCGGTGAACGAGCCACCGGGCGAGTTGATGTACATCACGATGTCGCGGTCCGGGTCCATCGACTCGAGCACGAGCAGCTGTGCCATGACGTCGTCCGCCGAGGCGTCGTCGACCTGGACGCCGAGGAACACGATGCGGTCCTCGAACAGCTTCGCGTACGGGTCCTGCCGCTTGTAGCCGTAGGCCGTGCGCTCTTCA
>Ga0153924_1001515_pt1 | contig 11323 bp, 7 predicted proteins | sample TSNJ008MetaG_FD_104709 | JGI IMG/M metagenome (GOLD analysis project Ga0153924, IMG submission 104709) | Attine ant fungus gardens microbial communities from New Jersey, USA - TSNJ008 MetaG | ecosystem: Host-associated > Fungi > Mycelium > Unclassified | place: USA: New Jersey, Wharton State...
ATTTACAGACAGAAGCGGATACTTTGTTTCCGATCAGATGTCCGTTAGTCATCAGAAGAAAGGTCCGCGAAAAACATTCACTGATTTTTACCCAAACAGCAATGGAGAATTCTCATTGCGTAGTTTGGACAGCAAGTCTGCACAGTTCGCCAGATTCAGAAGTGTACATACGTGCAAGTAAATAATTCCTGGGAAGTCCGAGGAGAAACAAGTTATCGATATAGAAACAAAAAAGTAACCATGCTTATTATACCCGACAAGTCAGTTCTCCTCCGACCATTGCAATCGTCGCACCGAGGCACCATCCCAACTCAGTCCCATCAATCTTCTTCCCAATCATCACCTCCCTCTCGTCCTCAAACTCATAACCCATCCTCAATAACGTATACATAAATGTTAAATCAAGACACCACTCAGGTCTGCCCTTGAGCTCATTCATCAAGTCTTCATCAGAACCCCACTGCGCCTCCCATGTCGTTTGACCTTGACACACAGAGCTGGCAATTTGAGCGATATCGGATACTTTGATGGTCGGTTCCGATGGCCTTTGAGATTTGGACTTTTGGATGTTGGAGAGGAGAGGGAAGATGCGATCATAAAAGTACGAGAGGAGAAAAACCTTGCCGGAGGGGAAGGTGTCGAGGAGTGAAGGCTGATATACACCATTGAAGGAGCAGGGTTTGAGTTCACATATTCTAGGACGAGCATCCATCAGTGTAAAGGCTTGGTACAGCATCAGAGAATAGAGCTCTCACGTGTCTTTGGCGAGAACGAGTTGGACGACTCGATCACAGGCTTCGAACGAGCCAATGTCATCACCGTCCATGGTGACATTCCGGGAAATGCCCGTCTGCTTATCGTGAATTTCTACAACCCTTCGAGTGCCCTTTGCAAGACATGGATTGCCAGTGAAACCATTCTCCGATTCCTTGTTCGAATGCGTCAACCGAATAGAAGCCATGAAGTCGACAAATCGGTGGACATGGTTACGTGCTCTCATGAGACCGTAACCAAGGTAGGAGTGTTGGTAAAGAATACGCTTTTCCCCAGCGAATGTAAGGCTGTATTTGTGTTCCCCTTCTTCCAAGTGTCTGTCGTCAGATGTAAACAAGGGTTCGAACACGATCTGCGTTGAGGCTCCTCCGAGGTCAAGCACAGCGTATGTAGAGGTATTTTTCGGCGTATCTAGACGAATAGTATCAAGAAGATAATTGGCCGTGATCCAGGCGTAAACTCCCTCATCCTTCCCGTCCATAATTACGACAGGTTCTTTATCCGCGAAGGGGAATGGGTATTGCTTACTGAGATGTCTCTCCACAGCATCGAGAATATCCTGGCTCTGCGAGCCTGGAAGGAGGCGAAGGCCAGCAGTTGCCTTGAGGGCAATTGGCGAGCACTTTTGTAGACTTTTGGGAATGACACGGATAGCTTCACTGAGGAGAACATCTAAACTTGCCGCTGCATCTTCCGGTTGTCCAGCATACTTGGATAAACCAGGTTGCGTCATCTTGAAGATCTCGTACTCAAATTCTGGCGAAGGCCCGCAATTGTTGAATTTGTAGATGTGGATTCGAGAACCGGTCGAACCAGCATCAATCATGATGGCATACTGCACCAGGCTAGCATCTAGCGAGTGTGGTGTATTGCAATGAGTCGTTTTCTCAGGGTCTGGGTCGTTGTCCCAAGACGTGGGATGGGGATGTAAAACGGGGGTGTTGGAGGTTTCGTCGGGTTCGCTAGGTCTAGTAATTTGTGGAAGGCTTTCAATATCGTCATCATATAAGACAGGAGGTAGATCTAGGCGCCTTGAGCACAAGAATGCCAGGGAGACTGCAGAAACACGACACCTTTGCTCTTATTCCAGATATAACTTTCACCACGCGGTGCAGCAAACCAAAGGACTCCAATAACCAAACCAGCAATTATAGCATATTTCTTCCATTTTTTCCGTCTTGCTTGACCTATTTGAGCTCCTAGGCCACCTTCGAGACGGTCATACATGTTGCTGCCTACCATTTTTCGTGGTGGGAATTTGGTTAACGGCTGTGGAGTAGTGTTTTTCCTGGAATGAGCTCGGCTAAAATTTGTAGCTGTTGACTGAGATTCTATGGCAAGTGGAGAAGGATTGTCGTCTGTACCGCTGTTCTGTTTGTGAGTATCAAGCAGACGGCCATCTAGCATGAAGAGTGCCAAAATAACGGACAAACAAAGTCATCGCTTCTCCTATCATGACTCCTCCATGCACGCGAAATAACATATCATGTGTCATTCTTACTAGACTCACTGTAAACCGAAAAATATGCATTGTTCTTGTCATACACACAAGCGGTATGACACTCTTCCTCCCACTTCAGACCCTGCGTCCATCAAGGAACAGACAAGGATAGAGCCACGTTGCCTGACATCGTCAAGATTCGGCTGAGAAGGTGTGAAAGACGACTGAAAGGTTGCTGAAGACAAATTGGTCATCAGGGCTCAGGTATTCAACATTACTAACCACAAAGGTTCAGTATACGTTATGGATTCTAACCCACGTACTAAAACAACGACAGCGGTAATATAGCCTCTAATGTCTTGTACTAAAGCGGACCGGCTCAAACCAAGGTCCTTCCATAAAACAAGAATTGGTCCAAGCTTTGCCAAGGCATATTTCCTACGCACCTGATTCTTGGACGATTCTAAATGGTTTTCTTCCTCCTACTTTGATCGGCTGGCACCTCGTGTATTGCCTCACTGCTGACGGATATCTCCATTGGTTGTTTCAGTTTATCTTAACTGGTGAAGGAACGGAGCTACATAGAATCAGCTGCTATGGAACGGAACGGATCGATTTTTTTATCCTTTCCAAGATGATATTTATTTACCTCACGTATCATTTTATCGCTTCTTCAGAGAATGCCAGTTCGCTTACTCGTGTCCAATAACCAATCGCCGGTGATGGTCACCGAGCGATACTGAGATTGCCAGACCTTCTTCGCCTATCCAGTCATGTTGAGAGATTCAGTGACTGATAATCTATGTTATCGATCAGGAACGGAATTGGTTTCTAGACATTTTCTAGACATTCGGCTCTGTTTGATCGGTATCTTGTCACTGAAAAATAGTTCACCATCCTTGCTTTACGGGGAGCATGTTTAGCAACAAGATACCGGTTCGTTAGCATTGCTGATCAGTGAAAACGTGTTTTTGCAAATCAATGACTAATTTAGACCGTAGTGTATCAGATCAGACAGTCTTCTTTCTGAGCCAATGGCACTGGTCAAAGGAAAAATCATGTCTAATCAAACTCATGTTTTGAGCGACTCGAAAAGTCCGTGATGCTATGTTCGCTTCATTATCGTATATCGCAACGTTAACAGCGAGTCGTACTATGACTACCAAATACATTGAACGGAGCATGTGTTTCTGATTCTTGAGAGCAAAGTCATAAGGACGTCACTGGCCTGAGATATTAGTGTGACCCGTCTTGGCATCGAAGGTTTCGCCGCAGTTGTCATCACCGGCGGCCGATAAATGTATAATGGAATTCTTTTGCTGTTATGGGAGGATACAGCAGCCTTCGCTTAACGTGTGTGCGCGCTAGACGGAATCATCAGCTCGCTAAGCGAGCCCCATGGGAATACTTGGCTCCACCACCTGGAATTCAAAGCACGAAAAAAGATTGTACTCAGACTTGGCTATAACTGTTCGTTTTTTGATCTTAATTCACCGATAGGCCGGGAGGACGTTGATGGTATTTAATTTGAAGGGCCCAGCCATTTTTCGCACGGCCAGGCTCTAATTCCAACCAGAACAGAACTGTGAACTTAAACGATGTCATGATCCCATCTGCACAGGACAAGTGTTGTGCCACCCCGAATACAGACTAATCTGGACGTTTAAGCGACAGCATATCATTTAAGCGAGATCTAAAGCACATGTACGTCGTTCACCTGTCTGGCTCCTCCAGTGATGTCGAAATGGACTGGCGAGATATTTGAGTCCCGGAATGTACGGGTAATACCAAAAAAATATGATGCAATGCAACTTATTCTGACCTTCAAATAGCTGGACTTCCTGAAGCAACCGTGTCTCTATCTTTCACCACCTCTGAAATCATGCAGCCTACCATCAGAAACCCAAGTATCGACAGTCTACGGCGAAACCCCATAGATGGCGCCTACCATTGTCCCCGGTGCGACGCTCCCTTTACTAGACGCTCCAACCTGAGGCGACACTACCACATTCGTGAGTTCTTTATTCCAGTTCTCAATTCGGAACTTATCACTCTTTGATAGACACTAGAAACACGATGCACAAGTGTCAGCACTGCAGCCAGACATTTACTCATAGGTATGTTTTGAGTTTGAACTTCCATTGCCGCATTGTTCATCATAACTCCAGTGATGATTTACGGTCGCATTCGGTTCAGTGCAACTCGGCACCATGGGATCAGTCGATGATGGAAGCGATGATGCACTATACGCCCGAGGGTGGCATCCAGCATAATATTGAGTTTGCAGGGGGACTGGGAATCGTCAGCGCTCCTATCGTCGGAAACCCCCTCTACGAACACCCACCAGCAATCGCTGATGACCTTGTTAACGTCGATCTATTTTCACAACCTGATGGTCACAAATACCACGAGGAATCAACACAAGGACTGCAACACTTCTTCTCTTCCACGCTCTCGGAAGGCTGCACGTCACCATCGACATCGTCAGATATGATGTCGACCGCTGATTACCCTTTCCGATATGCACCATCCTCTAGAGGTTCGGTATCGTCTTCTCATGTATGTTGGCCCCATTCTCCTCGTATCTGCCTTTTACTCAAATTTGTCAAAGATATCCCCTTCGCCCCCTTCTATATTCCTACCTGGCCCTTACATCAGTCCAGAAGAGCGGGCGACGTGGAACGAGTACAACCCAATGGAGGTTCCTGGCGTCAAACAAAGTGCAGCAGAAACGCCGATTTACACACGGAAACAAGTTGAAGATATGCTCAATGTAGTAGGCAACTGCTTCCTCGAGACAATCGTAAGTCAAATCAACATCACCTGGGAGACACACTCTCTGAATCTAGTTTCAAAAGGATGCTGTCCTTCAGAGGACACAAGCAGCTGACTTGCACTTTGGGCGGGGCATCCCCGAATTGCAAACCCTTGCTGGATCACAAGGGGATTCGTTAAGCATCGAAATGCGAAGAATGATTTTGATGGAGACAATTCCTAGGTTGATGGGCAGTCTTCGAGATGACGCTTTCAGAACAGATTTACATCCAAAAGTATAAAAGCATGATGGGGACTTGTATATTCCGGTTTTCTATTGTTAATTATTCCTTTATATATTCGCATGGGACCTCTTTTATCATAGGAATTCATGATATGTAGATTAGCAAACGAATTTTATTTTACTTGAAAGAGCATGCTCTAGTTCGAAAAAAAGGTGTTCAGACACTCTTAGGTTCAGGTGGTTTATCAATGCGGTCCTTCATCATTCATGGTTCACATTTAAGCGCACGTTGGATCGACAAAGAAGTTTAATGCTCGATAGTAGGACCCTGCAAAGATTTGGCGGTAAGATCTAAAGCACTTTGAGATCCAACAGAGAGCTGTGGTCCTTATTTTCGCTGACTGTATCCAAGTCCTCAGTGGAAATGGGGAATGAAATTCAAACCTGAGATACTGCAACTAATCACTCGCCCACCGTCGGCCCCAGCATAACTCTTCAAATGCTCACTAGGCAACACAATTGAGAAGCGAAGTGAGATATACATACAACCACTGACTCAAGTTTCCGGCGTATACGGGACATTGGGATAGAGTTTTAGAAAAAGGTACTGTCGCTATAGATCGACCAGAATTTTCGCTTAACACAGACTTAAGCGAGGATGTAAATGTAAAACGAAACAGTGATACTTAGCCGAAACTCACACGAACTACCAGGAGCGACCTCATCGGAGAATGAGAATAGGTGTCGTAGGATTTCCCACTTGAGCAAAATCAGTGGTGAAAGATACGGCCACTACATTACTTTCACTTTCACTGCTGACTTTATCATACCCATCCACCTAAATCCTTTAACAGAAGATTCTTCATACAGCATTTACTAGTTTTCTGACGTACTCCAAGTCTCCGAGAGTAGATCCTACTCATTGATCATGAATGAAATGCAGATGTTTTTTTGGATTCACAATTTATATTCTGCAGCAAACCTAGTGCAAAGATGTAGAGGGCCCAGTCTCAGGTATATTGACAGACGAAAGGCATATACCCAAAGAGAATAAGGATGGGTTAGGTTATGAATGCGTTCAAGGGTGCATTATAGCAGTAGAGAAAAAGAATGAAAAATGGCATGCATATTCATTTGACTAAATGGCAGGTGATGGGATGTCAAGTCACCTGATGGTATGGTCATCTCACCTTGTCACACCGGTGAGTGCTTAGTTTATTCCATCCATTAGCAGATTTAACCAGTTTTTATTGACTTTCAGAATTCGTTGAAAAGCGCGATGATAAATCTCCACAGTCGCTTATTGTCATGGAGTCTGACAAGGCCAATAGTCCCAGTCCCCTTCAGTGTCAATTAGAAACCTAAGAACGGGGGGCATGGTTTGAAGCTGACCCAAAGAAACTGGTGAGTCAAACTTTGCATACCCAAGTAGTGATACATGTTCATAGAAGCAAGCATCCTGAATATTGAGATGCACAAAAAACATCCTCAGCAGCGGGAGATCCTCACTCTTGATCGATCGAATTAGAGTACCTCACCGAAGTTCAGGGTGGAATTCATAATCCGATCCAAGGTTTGCCAGCGAGGTACATTATCGCTGTGTCGATGCCCTCTTCAAGTCCAATTGTAGGTTTGCAAACATGAATTTGAATACCCGGAATGCACAAATCAAGACTGCAATGGTGGAATTTCTGCTCTTTTTTGAGTCGTCTTGGTTCTACAAATAATCATGTTGATTGGCCATCAGCGGGGTGATCGATCATCAACTAGTCAGCAACTAGTACACCTGGGTCGCATTACATGTATTCGCTTTTCTCGAGGCAAAGTTGGTCCTTTTTCTCGTTTTGACGTCGATAACACCGCTGGTTGATCTCACAGCACCTCAGGGCTCAGAAAGAATCTCATGGACATAATGAAACGTGTTTCAAAGCATGAAGAGTTCCTAACATGGCAGCTTAAATGAGATCAACTGCCAGCGAATTTTCTGGAGTGATGGAAAAAGTTGGTAGGGGCTCAAAAGTTGACTTTTGAACGCGTAACTATGCATTCATTTGGGGTTTGTGACTGAATCATTGGCCCTAGCTAAGCACATACTTGTCACACTCAGGTGGACGTAAGCAAGATGATTTGGATAAGTTAGATAGTTTTGGGCAGTGACCGCAGTAGTTGTGAAAGACGCAAGCGTGGTGTCACTTGAGATGAGTCTGGGGTGGGTGAGTGCTGAGCTATTGCGACTAGCTCAATAGTGTGACATAATAAAATAGAAACGACCTACCTGTTCTTGCCCAACCCTAATGATGGCAAAGCCAGACTTACCATAATTGACTTCATCCATCAATAAAGCATGATCAATCACACTATGATTGCCTACCGAACGGGTCGTTTTAGATTGAACGTCAAGACTAATCAATGTTAAAGCATCTCATTGAGGAAGACGTGATCCCATCACGCCTCTTGTCCGACTTGATGATGTTGGCCAAATTTGTAGTAATGCCCCAATGCCTCGAGCCCGGTCCGAACCCCCAAAAAACAATTGTAGTTCCACAACGCCTGCACGATTTGGCGATATTGTAGTGATGCCTCAATGCCCCGAGCCCGTAAACCAGTTCGGATTCTCTTGGAGGTCCAGGAATCTGAGGTGCGCTGTTTCGATATAAAGTGTTCTGCACCATCTTTAGTGTACCAATACAGGACTTATGTCGGGTTTTCCTACTGCTTCAGCTGTTCGGCTCATGAAGACTCCTCTTTACTTCACCTATACCGATTTCAAGACAATCCTCGTTCCTGTGGTATGCGACGCTCTTGAACCGATATCTCCACCTAGCTCATTATCTACCTAGGCTGTATTTGCATCTATTGTCGCTCCTATTTCGTCCTTGTGGAATGGTGCAATTGCAGTTTCATGGATATGGATGCATCTCCTGTGTTGCAATGTTTCTAATCAATCCAATTCTCTTGACGAGGATCGTAAGAATCATCCATGGCGACCCATCCCTGCGGGTCTCATATCACAGACGAATGCTCGAATCCTCCGATGGGTATTAGCCATCTTGTGCCCGTGTTTCTCAAGTACCTTCGGACTGCCGACTGTCATGGCCAGCATGCTCATGGTGATGGCTACAATTATCTACGATGATCTCAAATTTTCAGGACACTGGGTTGCAAAGAATATGTGTACGCTCTCTGGATACATCTGTTTTGAAGTAGGGGCAATGTCAATAATGGGTATGCCTTCCAACTGTTTCTGCCTATCATTACAACTGGATTTCTTAGAAGGATCTTCCGATGGTCTAGATATCATTATTCTTAAGGCTCTGGCATATAACAGCCTCATAATCCTATCCACAATCCATGTCCAGGATTTTCCTGACGTAGAAGGCGACACTGCGCAAAACAGGAAAACAATTCCTATCCTCGCTCCTGTTTTATCCCGCCCATTGACTGGCGCTATGATTATTTCCTGGTCCATCTATATGGCATTCATCTGGAGAGTTGGGATATGGTGCTCTGGAGTATTGCTTTCGATGGGTCTGGTTATAGCATGGAGATTGTGGTTTCTTCGTACTACGTCTGATGACAAGATAACGTATGTTTTATATAATGTGAGTAGCTTCTCGCCGTATTTTGTGATCAAATGACTGATGTTCGTTGTAGGGGTGGCTAGTAATGCTTAAGCTTCTCCCAGCGAATGCTCGTTGGGGAACCTTTAGTTTATGATACGAGTGGTATTTGGGTAAGATTATGTCGATGTTGCTGACAACAATTAGGACATTGTGTTGAGCATGCCTCTATGGCACTTTTTTAATTCCTCTCACACCTCTCTTGTCAATCTTTTTGTGTTCATGTGACCTTTATTTCTATCATAACTTTGACAAATTCTTTATTAATGTATTTAATTGGACTGGTCAACAAGTAATTCTGTGTTCTTCAAGACTGAGTTGGATTGGTCAACAGGTGACGTGTCGTCAACTCTGTATTTGCAATAAAGTATGGTTCTAGTAATAAACTACCAGGATGAATATTCTTGTTACGACCTCCACATCAGAAGCAGCATCTTTTTTTTTTTCTAATTCAACAATTTATCACACGATGTATCTATACAGTTCGTGGTACTGACCTAGCCTTCTAATAAATATAAAAACCAAACAAAGAACGATGAAATGAAATCAGAATTGATATGTGAGTTAGCAAGGCATACTCTGAAGTGAGCAGGTAAGATCCTGTAACTGCGTACTGACGCTCCGAATGAGGGAGGAAGCTGGAGGTTCGCATCGTTGATTGGTGGACTTTGGGGAGTTGTTAGGGTTCTCTGAGTGGTGTGGAAGCGAACTCAGTGGGATTGGACGTGAGGAACTTGATGAAATCAACTAAGCATGGGTGAGGCAGTGTGACGCGATATTTTTGTGAATCTGGGGCATTCTGTCAAGATATGAGCTCACGTTTCGGGGCCTACCTCTCACACGGGCATGCAATTGGTTCCTGGGGGTGGAATCTTGCCCTGTACTCACCGATGGGGGCGTGATTTAGTATGACTCTGGCAGCTCTTGCACATAGAATGGCCCAAGTGGGACAGCCGCGTTCCTCCTCTCGCAAAAGTTGGACGGGTTTCGTTCTGCTTGTCTCTGGGGATGGCTCAATCATATTGGGTCCTCGGTTGTGCTCTGTGCTAGAGCCACAAGAGCCATTCTGAATTACGCTCCGATCGGGGAATTCAGGAAGAGGTTTTTTCCTCAAAGCAATCATGCTCTTGCGGTCACAATAGGGTAGAAACCTGAGCTCACATTCTGAATGATTGCAGTCGGTTCATCTACAAAATGGTGATCGAACACTTTGCTCTGTTCCTAACAGACATCCCTGGAGCGTTCACTTGGTCAAGCGCCACCACTTAACGTGAGGTGCTATCACGGAATCATTGAGTGCTGCTCCTCCATTCTTGCTTTCTCTTTTCTCCTTCTCTCATTTCTCTTGTGTCTGGATCAGCTGCGAGTGATTCTGGTTTTTTGTTAGGTTTCTATTTGTAGTTTGGGCTGTGTTGTTGTAGGGTACTAGGTACTTTACTGCAGGCACCGCGTCACAAATTTATAATTTAAAAAAAAAGAAAAACATGTGACCAAGTTGGCACTATACTTACTTATCAGTTGACATCTTGACTGATCAGTTGACAGCTGTTGATCTGCCATGTATGTCATGAGTGAGCGTCGGAAGCCTCTAGTAATCCCACACCTCCATTTGGTGATTCTCTATATCAATATGCCTCTAGCCTGGTCATGATCAATGTGCCTCTAGCCCAGTCATGATCATTGCCCCATTTGGTGATGTCTTGATTACGCGTCGAGCCCGGTCGTGGTCCCGCAATGTTATCTAGCCTTTTATATATAAGGTTATTATATGATTTGTTTGTGGGTTGTTGTGGATTCAAAGCGGGTTTAGAGATCTACGGCTATACGAGGATTCATTCTCTTCGTTCAGGAATCAAGAAACTCCTCTGAGGTGTGCTGTTTCAATATAAAAATATGAAAAGTGTTCCGCACCGTCTTCACCGCCCATTACCATATCAGTACAAGAGATCAGGAAGACCCATGTCATTCATAAAGACTCTTGTTCTCTTCACCTATACTGATTTCAAGACAATCGTGGTTCCTGTGGTATGCGATGCTCTTGAACCAATATCTCCACCTTGCTGATTATCTACCTAGGCCGTATTTACATTTATCGTCACTCCTATTTCGTCCTTGTGGAATGGTGCAATTGCAGTTTTATGGATATGGGTGCACCTCCTGTGTTGCAATGTTTCTAATCAATCCAATTCTCTTGACGAGGATCGTAAGAATCATCCATGGCGACCCATCCCTGCGGGTCTCATATCACATAAGAATGCTCAGATTCTCCGATGGGTATTAGCCATCTTGTGCCCGTGTTTCTCAAGTACCTTTGGGCTGTTGAATGTTTTGGCTAGCATATTCATGGTGGTGGCTACAATATTTTACGATGATTTTACATTTTCAGGACACTGGGCTGCAAAAAATATGTGTACGCTCTCTGGATACATCTGTTTTGAAGTAGGGGCAATGGCAATAATGGGTATGCTTTCCAACTGTTTCTGCCTATCA
>Ga0153924_1001516_pt1 | contig 11321 bp, 7 predicted proteins | sample TSNJ008MetaG_FD_104709 | JGI IMG/M metagenome (GOLD analysis project Ga0153924, IMG submission 104709) | Attine ant fungus gardens microbial communities from New Jersey, USA - TSNJ008 MetaG | ecosystem: Host-associated > Fungi > Mycelium > Unclassified | place: USA: New Jersey, Wharton State...
CCCCCATATAGAAAAGGCGCCCGCCCATTAAGAGTCGTTTGGAAACAATATCTATTGCCTGCGCTAGGGATTGGATAGCACCCTGTAAGGCTTCTTGAACATAAATTTCCTCGTCCACAAATAGCTGGACTAGCTCTTCGTTGGAAAGCAATCCCCATCCTTGTGAGCGTGGATTTTTCTCTTCCGTAGCTGAAAGGGATATGGCTGGGGGCTCGGAAGGCGACCACGACTTGTCTTGATTGTGTAATGCCAACCATGCTGCGCCCTCCACCCCTGGTTGAGAGCTTAGGCTGATTTCTGCTTGGGGGAGTTGTCGCAGCAGGGCTTCCTTAAATAATTTGACGTACTCCGGATGGTGGGTGAATATTCCGCCGGTAAGACGAACACTGGGGCACTTTTCTTTTAGACGACTGGCGACAGCGCCGCAACAATCGGCCAATTGGTTTGCTGCCGAGGAAAGGATAGCATGGATTTCAGGATCGGTCTGATGTGCAAAGAGCACCGTGGCAAGCCCTGCTAAATCAGCCTTATCCGATTGTTCCCCCCATTCTGTAAGTTCTCTCACAGAGGCGATATTCAGCCGTTTCAGAGCGGATTTCAGAAAGGGGGAAATCGTCTGCTCCAAATCAAACCGACGGAGTGCCTCCCGTAGAGCCTGTACACCCAGCGCAAATCCACTGCCGGGATCCCCCAGCAGTTTCCCCCACCCAGCAGCCACCTCAATTTGCTGACCTTTTTTTCCGGTGACCGCTGACCCTGTCCCAGCAATGACCAAAATTCCATCTTTATCGTGAAAGGCCGCCCCGTATCCCGAGTCACGATCACTGCCTACGATAATGCTTCGTGCCGAGGACCAAATTTCTTTACAGAGAGAACGCAGTGCTGTTCGATCATACTCGGTGGCACACCCAGCCAAAAAAACAGCTACAAGATCACATTTTTTAGGCAAATTGCGCAGCAAAGTGTGGATCGCAGCCAAAGGAAGGGCTTTCCAGTTTCCACATCCTAAAAAACCTTCTTCAATCAGTTTTTTCTCATCATGATCCACCCTATATAATCTCCAATGTGTCCGAGTAGCCCCCCCTTCCACCGCCAATAAATGAAGATCTGTGGAATCTCGCATACGATATTTACTATAGATAGTATATCTCATTTTTCAGAGAATGTAGGCAGAATCGCTTCTCTTTTATTTTATTACGCTTTTTGTGAAAAAAATTTCCCAACAAGAGTATTTTGATTTTGACAAAAAAAAACGTATCGCAGAGTTGCGACACGAGATCGAACGCCATAACCGTCTCTACTACGAAGAGGCTACACCCAAAATTTCCGATCGAAAATACGACGCGCTTTATCGTGAATTGGAAGAATTAGAGACGGGCACCGCCCCGCCCCCAGATTCCCCCACACAAAAAATAGGAGGCAGGCCACTTGAGGAGTTTCACCAAGTACAACACCTCGAGCTGATGCAGAGCCTGGCCAATACCTATTCGGAAAAGGAAGTTTTGGAATTTATCAATAGGTTGCAAAGATTGCTTCCGAAGGAAATTCTCTCGTTTACGCTTGAGCCAAAAGTAGATGGCGTGGCTATCGCTTTACTTTATCGAGGAGGACATTTGATACGAGCGGCGACTCGAGGAGATGGAATGACGGGAGATGATGTGACTCAAAACGTCCTGACTATTGAGCACATTCCCCGCCGACTGAAGAAGCCACATCCCGAAATTGCTGAGATTCGCGGTGAAGTATTTTTATCCCATGCAGCTTTTGCATTGTTAAATACGAAAAAAGAGGAAAAAGGGGAGATTCTTTTTGCCAATCCACGCAATGCAGCGGCGGGCTCCCTGAAACAATTGGATCCCCAGATTGTAGCCACCCGAGGTTTGGACGTTATTTTTTACGGATGCGGAGCCTGGGTTGGCAAACCACAGTTCCGGACACATATGGAATTTCTCACTTTTCTGGAAGCTGCCGGATTTCCTACCCCACCCCGTGTTTGGGTAGCGGAATCCGCTGACCCTGCGAAGGAAATCCTAGCTGCTATTCATGAATTGGGGAAATTGCGGCATCATTTCCCCTTCGAAACAGATGGAGCCGTGATCAAAGCGAATATCTTGGCGCAAAGACAAGCACTTGGTTCTACAGCTAAGGCACCGCGCTGGGCAATTGCATTTAAATATGAACCCGAACGCGCAGAAACCCTTTTGGAAAAAATTACCGTTCAGGTAGGGCGAACAGGAGTGGTTACCCCCGTGGCGGAATTGCAACCGGTGCTTGTGAGCGGCAGTACGGTCAGTCGGGCAACATTGCATAACGAAGAGGAGATCACCCGAAAGGATATTCGGGAGGGAGACAGAGTACTGGTTGAAAAAGCGGGAGAGGTAATTCCCGCTATCGTGGGAGTTCGTAAGGATTTGAGGACAGGTAAACAAAAACCGTTTCACATGCCTGAAAAGTGTCCATCTTGTCATCAGAAGCTGCATCGTTCTCCCGGCCAGGTAGCCCTTCGCTGCAGCAATCCTCAATGTCCGGCTCAAATTCAGCGCCGTCTGGAACATTTTGCCAGTCGGGGTGCTATGGACATCGATGGACTCGGTGAAGCAATGATCGCTCAGCTCCTGACATCCGGCTTGGTAAAGGAGATTCCGGATATTTATACGCTAAAAAAGGAAAATCTCCTTCAACTAGAACGGATGGGAGAAAAGAGCGCAAATAATCTCTTATCTGCTATAGACAAGAGTCGGAAGCGTCCCCTTTGGCGATTGATCTTTGGACTGGGCATTTTGAATATTGGGACTACAGCAGCTCGTGTGCTTGCTGAGAAATATGGTTCTTTAAAGGCACTGGCAAGCGCATCAACAGAGGAATTACAAAAAATAGAGGATGTGGGATCGATTGTGGCGTCCAGTATCCGACAATTTTTTTCACAAGCGGAATCGGTGCGGTTGATGAAAGCCCTGGAAAAGCATGGCGTTCAGCTTGCCGACATTGGAAGACCCGAAAAGATTGACAATTCCTTGGCCGGTACGACATGGGTTTTGACAGGCACGCTCAAAGTCACTCGTGAAGAAGCGGCGAACTGGATCCGGATGCGCGGCGGGCATATAACGGGCAACGTCAGCAAAAAGACTACGTATCTTCTTGCTGGCGAGGAACCCGGATCAAAATACGAAAGAGCTCGACATTTTAAGATCAAAATTCTGGACGAAGAAGAATTTCGGAGCATGCTCAATCTCTCAAAATGACTGTTTCCACTGCTACAACTGTGCTTGAATTGAGTAAACGCTATCTCATTCCTACATACAGCCGTTTTGATTTGGAAATCCAGCGGGGAGCCGGTTGTCGAGTTTGGACAGAATCCGGCCATGAATTCTTAGATTTTGGTGCAGGAATTGCGGTTTGTTCTCTTGGTCATGCTCATCCTGAGGTGACTAAAGCGATTGCTCACCAAAGCGCCCAACTTGTTCATACTTCTAACTTGTATTACACGCGTCCTGCAGCGGAATTGGCTCGTCAGCTTGTTGAAAATATAGACGCTGAAGGCAAGGTTTTTTTCTGTAATAGTGGTGCGGAAGCCAATGAAGGTTTGATCAAATTGGCGCGAAAATTTGGAGCTGTTTCCGGAGGACGTTACGAAATCATCACCTTTCAGGGATCTTTCCATGGACGTACGTTGGCTGGTATTTCCGCGACGGGGCAAGAGAAAGTAAAAAAGGGATTTGGGCCGCTTGTACCGGGATTCGTACACGTCCCCTATGGGGATTTGGAGGCAGTGAAATCGGCTCTCGGAGAAAAAACAATTGCCATTTTGCTGGAACCCATCCAGGGCGAAGGGGGTATCCACATTGCCAATGCTGAATTTCTTCAAGGTTTGAGAAAACTCTGCGACGAGCAGGGGCTGCTTCTCCTATTTGACGAAGTGCAATGCGGTTTGGGACGTACAGGCGATTGGTGTGGTTGGAAAAGCATCGCTGGAACATCGGTCCTTCCTGACGGAGTCGCCTGGGCCAAGGGTATCGCCAACGGATTTCCTCTGGGCGCATGTTGGATCAGCTCGAGAAATTTTATGCACTTGGGACCGCTTTGTGATCTTTTAGGACCAGGCTCGCATGGTACCACTTATGGGGGGAATCCAGTTTCTTGTGCAGCCGCTCTTGCCGTGCTCGAGGTTATTAAAAGAGAATCTCTTTTAATGAATGCTTTGGAAGTGGGAGCTTATTTTCGTGAGGAATTGCGAACGATCCAGAGTCCCTTTATCGCGAAAATTCGAGCTCTTGGTTTAATGATTGGAGTTGAATTTGATCCATCAATCGCTTCCATTCTGCCTTCCTCCCCCGAGGGCCAACTTGCCGGTCGGCTCGCTACTGCGCTGATTGCCAAAGGCCTTTTAGCAATCCCAGCCGGTGAACGAGTGCTTCGTTTTTTACCTCCACTCAATGTAACACGTTTTGAAGTGGACGAGGCCGTGGAAAAACTCCGAGCCGTCTTAAAATAGCATCATTTTTTATCATGAAAAATTTGCTTTCTCTTCAGTCCCTTTCCGGAGACCAAATCTTAAGCATTCTCAGACGTACAGAGACGATGAAACGAGAGCGAGGTCACCATCCGACTCAACCTCTCGATCAGCAGATTTGGGCGCTCATTTTCTCCAAGTCCTCGACTCGAACGCGGGTAAGTTTCGAAGCAGGAATTCGAGAGCTAGGAGGCAGTGTGATGTTTTTGGCCGCCGACGATATTCAATTGGGCCGAGGAGAGCCCATTTGCGATACTGCCCGTGTGCTCGGACGCATGATTCACGGTGCCGTTATTCGAACTTTCGAACAAAGGGAGGTGACAGAATTTGCCGAATTTTCCGGCATCCCCACAATCAATGCTCTCACGGATGAAGAGCATCCCTGCCAAATATTAGCCGATCTCTTCACTATCCGAGAAAGCAGGAACACTTTCGAAGATTTAAGCGTTTGTTTTGTTGGAGATGGGAGTTGTAACGTTGCCCGTTCCTGGATTTGGGCGGCAGCTCGCCTGGGATTTTCGCTGCGCATTGCTTCTCCCCCTTCCTATCGACCAGCTGTCGAGTTGCTTCAGCTCCCCGGTGTTACGATAACAGAAGACCTTCAGGCTGCAGTGCAGGGGTGCAATGTAATTTACACGGATGTGTGGGTCAGCATGGGTAAGGAACAAGAAACTGCTCATCGCTGCACTCAACTAGAAGGTTATCAAATTAATGAGGCTCTATTGGCTGGTGCAGCCCCTGATGCAATGGTCATGCATTGCCTTCCAGCTTATCGAGGGAAGGAAATCACGCATGAAATATTTGAAACCCATGCCGACACCATTTTTCGCCAAGCCGAAAACCGACTCCACACTCAAAAAACAATTCTCGAATCCATTGCAAACGATTCCTTATGAAATATGGGACTGTTAGCAAGGGCGGCAGATCCCTCCACGCAATGCCTGTTCGCAATACAGAAAGCACCAAACAAAAAATTGATAAGGACTGATACTTGCCGGTGGACCTGGTCGTCTGTATTGCTCTTTTATCCGTAACTCGATTTCCTGGATAAATTCTGCCTCCTCTATCGGGTAGAGTCTCTCTTTCTCAGCAGAATTTACACCATTCCTATTACTTTATTAACAGTTCCATAGATATCAGCACTTCGAAATACGCTTAAAATTTTTTACAATTTTTCCAAAATGCCTTTGTAGTGCATATTCAAATCCGCAAACAACATGGCGATTTTTCCAAAAAGCAATAAAAGCACTATGAAAAAAGCTATTTTAGGAGCCTGGTTGCATATCTGTTCTAGCCGAAGGATGGCATCCTTTTGGAGAGCTTTCGCTACCTTTAAAATTTCAGCTACTTGATGAAGGGATTCTTTGGAAGAGAATGCACTCAGTAAAAGAGGAGACCAGAAACGCTGCCTGCGAAGGATTTCCGCCAGAGAAGTCTGAGTATGATTGTCCGCCCGACAACGACTTTTGAGGGCAGCTGCCGCTTGTCGAATGCCTTGTTGCACGAGAGCGCTGCGGCTCGCGTTCCCGGCAAGTTCGAGAGAGGGAATCAACGATGTGCCAGCTTGAATGCGTAAAGAAAGCGTCCATGCGAACCTGCTCTCTGCCAATCTCTGCCAAGCACTGCCTATAATTGGTAAATGCCGAAAAAACTGATCGGTATGAGTATTTTTTGCAGCTTCTCGAATTCCCCAACGGACAAAAAGAAATATTCCAGCGATTGTGAGCCCCATGGCAAAGATTGGAGGACCAAAGTGAATCCAAAAAGAATGCATACCGCCTGAGATGATGGATTGAAAGACGGCAAGAACAGCAGTCCCTCCTAAAAGAAGCAATGCGGGAGCTAATAGCCCTCGATAGAGCCGTCCTTCCATTTTTGCAACAAAAACATAGAATTGTGAAAGATAGTGAAATGCTTCCGCAAGATGTCCCGAATGCTCTCCGGAAGAAACAATTTCTCGGTCCAGTACGCTAAAAAGATCCGGTCGCCATGCCAAAGAAGCCTCCGCACCATCATGAGCTTTTGACGCAACCCAACTCGCCCACTCTCGAACGTCGGCATCTGGTGAACGTCGAAGATGGTTAATGACGGCAGAGTAAGAACTCCCCCCAGCACAAAATCGCGCCAAATTTGCAAAAAATCTGGATTTAATCGTCGCTTGAGAAAACATTGCTTTTCCGGTGGAGAATATCACTTCTCTTGCTTGCACAAGCTAGAGTTTTTATTTTTACAGTATTTACGGAAAAGTCGTTTCAGTCGTTTGATAGGGTAAAAACACCCTCGACAGATAGTGAAAGTCTCTCTTCGTAGAAAGGAAGATGAAGGCTACCTGACGGATCAAAAGCCGATTTGTTACTAAACAACCACCAAGAAGCACCATTTTTATCAAACTGCTCAGTGGTAATAAATACGTAGTAGAAGTTAGTATTCGCTTCTGAATGCAACAGGTTGTATTTTTGACTTAAATTTCGTCTTCGCCGTCGACGATGTGTCCCCACCCCATTTTTTCAGGTGTAAGGCAGGAGGAAGATGGGAGGCACTGTGGCAATAGCAATAACAGTGTTGCTCAATTTACTACTCGAGAGGCCATTGAAAAGGTTTACGAGATTCCTGACAGCTGCTGGCCAAGAGAATACCCGCCCACAGTCAGGAAGATACGTGTGACGGAATGCACTGTAGCGAAGTTACATGGCAAAAACTAAAGCCGGATTGATCAAAATGGTCTTTTTTTTGCCTCCTAGAACCCCTAAAATAGGTAGCGTTAGTTACTCAATATTCAACAAATCGGTTCGCCAATGGTAAAGAAAGAGGCTCATCACGTATCGGATGAAGAATGGATGAGTCTAGCAGTCGTCGAAGCAAAACGCGGTATAGGATGGACGATTCCTAATCCAGTTGTGGGAGCTGTAATTGTCCGGAATGGACGATTAATTGGGCGAGGGTTTCATCGGCAGGCTGGCCGTGCCCACGCGGAATCGCGGCATTGCAGTCGTTGAAATCTGTTCGCGATGCTCAAGGATCCGAGCTTTTTGTTACCTTGGAGCCGTGTTCTACGCAAGGCCGTACTCTACCGTGTACTGACGCAATCATCCGTGCCGGATTTTCTCGGGTTGTATTAGGGGCAATTGATCCGAATCCGGCCCATGCGGGGAGAGCAAAATCCCTGTTAAGGGCCGCCGGCATACGGGTGACAGCGGGGGTGTTGCAAGAACAGTGCCGTCTCCTAAATGAAGGATGGAATAAATGGATCCGCACAAAAATGCCCTTCGTCATTGCTAAAGCCGCGATGACCCTTGATGGTCGCATTTCCTCTCATCCCCAACGACGATGGATCACAAACTCTGCGTCTCGAAAGGATGCCATGAGGCTTCGTGCCAGTGTGGATGCAATTCTTGTGGGTGGAGAGACAATTCGTAAAGACAACCCGCGCCTCACTTTGCGCGGCGTTCCCTTCCGTCCGCAACCTTGGCGGGTCATCTGGACTCGCGGAGAAGATCTTCCTAAAACAACCCAGGTGTTGACCGACTGTTACCAAAATCGCACCCTCGTTTTTCGAAAACAATCCTTGCGGGCCACATTACGTGCTTTGGGAGCGCGCGGCGTGAGTTCTGTCTTGATCGAAGGCGGAGGAACAGTACTTGGAAGCGCTTTGGAACAAGGACTCATTGACAAATTTTGCCTTTACTATGCGCCTACTTTCTTCGGAGGCGACGTCCCTGCTTTTGGCGGGAAAGGAGTAAGCTCCACAAAACATGCCCTCCGCCTGGTTCGTACTCAATATAGTCGAATTGGAGACGATGTACGATTGGATGCTTATCCCGAGTCCTCGCCGGATGGGCAGAATTAAAAAGCAGCCGGCGGTGGTGCGGGTATGGCGATGGCAGGGCTGTCCAGCAACGTGGAAGAGTCGACTGCTTCCGCCCGCCTGATTTCGGGTTCCTGGGATTTTTGCTGTTCTGGCTCCGTCTGTTTAGTGAGGGGTTCATTTGCCGGGAGTGCCCGTTGGACTGGAATGTTCGCGGTATCGATCCGTTGGGAAACGGGTCGAACCGAGTTGTAAACATCCGTAAGTCCGATAAGAGTCGGAGCTTTGACAGCTACGGGAGATACCTGAGAAGTATCTTTAACCACCATAGCTCGCGGCCACTTTGATTGGCCGATTTTTTTGACATAGCTACGAACTCCGGAGCCATGGATATCGCATACAATTTTTGGCATTTCTTTTGCGGTGGCATACTCAATGTAAGTATTGTGCAGGACTTCTTTTTTGCCGGTGGCCGGGTCAACAATTTGCTTGAGACATGCCGGTGTTGCCAAAAGGCCAGTTTCCTTGCAAATCTCCACACTTTTTAAGCCTTCGGGTCGCTGCCATGCTTGAGCGGGAAATCCCTGTTTTACCGATTGATTCAGCAGAGCCGCGCCGATAGGCATTGCCAGGAGGTTTCCAAATGCTCCGGAAAAGATCTTTTGCCGTTGATCAAATCCTACCCAGACGGCACACGTTACCGAACTGGTATAACCGGCAAAGTATGCATCAAAAAACTTGTAAGATGTGCCACTTTTACCTGCGACAAGTTTCGGATTTATTTTAAATATGTTTGAAACATTTTTGCTTGAACTCAGAGCCTCCGCCAAACCGGCATGGGCTTGGTAAGCAGCTTCAGCGGAAGTTACTTGTACACGCTGAGGATGGTATTGATAAACTACATGGCCTGCGGCGTCTGTAATACGATCGATGAGGTGGAGGTTTTCGGGACGGCTGCCCATGTTGGGAAAAATCGTATATGCTAGCGCAAGTTCGGCGAGAGTGACCTCGCTACTACCAAGAAAGGTCTTAGGAAAGTTGTAAAGCTTGCTGGAAATGCCAGCGCGAAGAGCGAGTTTCTTTAATGGTTCCAGACCAATCTGAAACCCCAGCCGTACCGTGGCGGCATTCTTTCCTTTGGCCAGTGCATAGTGAGTGGTCATTGGCCCTTCATAACTATTTTCACTGCTTTCCACCCCCCACTCCCCTAGAATCCCCTCCGTACCGCCGACCATTACGTATCGGTTATCAATGCAAGCATCTTGCACAATTTCGCCAGGAAATATTCCTCCGTTATATGCGGTCAAATAGACAAAAGGGGTAAAAACGGTACCAACTTCTCGACGGGCCTGAAGAGCGCGATTAAATTCGCTGTGGTGGAAATTACGGCCACCGACCATGGCAAGGATTCCACCCGAAGTGTTGTCCACTAATAGCACAGCTCCTTGAAGATACTTTGGCAGGGGAAGCTTGACGTTGGGAATACCGCGGTTCACCATATTCTCAATTGCGCTGTTTTGTTCCGTGTATTGCTGATACGTTTGGTACTCGCGAGGAAAGGAAGACATCTGTTCCACCGCTGTCAATTGATTGTGGAGGGCTAGTTCCGCGCTGTGCTGCAAATTCAAATCCATTGAGGTATATATTCGAAATCCCTCGAGCATCACCCGACGAAATCCCAATGCCAAAATGGCCTGTTGCCTAATAAAATCCAGGGCGTAATTGACCTTAGCCGGATTGGTTCGGGGCCTTACCCCAAGCGGTGATTTCAGACTTTCGTTCAGCGTCCGTGCGGAAATAAATCCCATTTCATACATGCGGTTCAGTACAAAGTTACGCGTCTTCGTGGCCCCCTCAGGGTTATTCCATGGGGAAAGTCCCTGTGGACTCTTTAGTAGTCCCGCTAATAATGCGCACTCGCTGGCGTTGAGATCCTTGGCAGGCTTTCCGAAATATCCACGCGCGGCCGCCTCGGCACCATAAAAACCGCTGCCAAAATACACCCTATTCAGATAAAGCTCCATAATTTGCTCTTTGGAAAGAACCTGCTCAATCCTCATTGCCAGGAACATTTCGATGATTTTTCGCCGATAGGTTCGTTCTCTCAGATCAAAGGAATTTCTGGCCAGCTGTTGGGTGACGGTACTGCCACCTTGCGCGGTTTTTCCCGCTCGATAATTGGCAATTGCCGCACGAGCTATCCCAAAAAAATCTACGCCGGAGTGTTCGTAGAAACGATTATCTTCCTCGGCCACAACCGCCTTACTGAGTAATGGTGCAATGTTCGAATAAGAAACCACATGCCGATTTTCAATAAAAAGTGATCCTATCACCTGAGCATTGCGGTCGTAGACTACGGACGCTGCTTCCATTCGATGTAATTTCGAGAGATCAAAGGAGTCGACGACAGGCGCATATTCCATCTTAAGATATACAAATCCTATGATTCCAACCACGCAACATGCTAAAAATAAGATACATGGCATGTAAAACCACCAGCGGCGGTAAATGGGTGGCTTGTTACTATATGTCGATCTACTTCCCAATTTGTACTCCAATGTCCTTCCCTAAAAGCTTAGTTTTCATAAATTGACCGCGCCAGCCAAATTAATTTTCCCTCTCTCGCCTCAGATCTTTTAACTTCCTAACAGACTGATGAGTCATGGGTTACTGATCTATGCAAATGGATATATGTGTGATAGTATGCTATAGTTATGCAACCAAATGAATTGTCTGCGAAGCGCCAGTGGATACCGCTCATATTACTCATCTTCGGAATAGGGCTGTTTGAGGCCGCCTGTTCCACCTATTACGGCCCGACCAGTTTTTGGCAGGGGGGAGGCTATGAAGACGCGCAACTTTCTCCTGATACATGGAAAATCAATTATCACCTTAATGAAGAAGGAGATCGTACTTATGATTTGGCATTAGTCAGAGCTGCATGGCTCTGCAAACAGAATGGGTACCCATGGTTCAAGATCAATACTTCTCATCAACAAACTGTTC
>Ga0153924_1001521_pt1 | contig 11283 bp, 10 predicted proteins | sample TSNJ008MetaG_FD_104709 | JGI IMG/M metagenome (GOLD analysis project Ga0153924, IMG submission 104709) | Attine ant fungus gardens microbial communities from New Jersey, USA - TSNJ008 MetaG | ecosystem: Host-associated > Fungi > Mycelium > Unclassified | place: USA: New Jersey, Wharton State...
CCGAAGCGCGCCGAGGTCCCCGTGACCTGTGAAGTGCAGCTCGTCGTCGAGTACTACGCAGCTCGCTGATCCACTGATCACACCCGAACGGCGGGTCGTCCTCTCACGAGGGCGGCCCGCCGTTCGGCGTCGGTGGCCGGTGTCGTCGGTAAGATCGTCTGGGCACGCACCGCTCGCGTGCACAGAGGGAGAGGCACCGTGAAGCAGCTGTTCTTCGTCGCCGTCGGCGTCGTCATCGGGTTCGCCGTCGCGCACAAGGTCGCGAACACCCCCGGAGGCGCCCGGTTCTTCGCCGACGTGAACGCTCGCACGCAGGCCTTCCGGGGTGCCGTCGCCGAGGGCTACCGCTCTCGTGAGGCCGAGCTCCGCACCGACGTCTGACCGTCGTCCGACCGACCTCTCCTCCCACGCACACGACCTGAAACCAGGAAGCACCATGCAGACCGCAGAGATCCGCCGCCGTTGGCTCCAGTTCTTCGGTGACCGCGGCCACACCGTCGTCCCGTCCGCCTCGCTCGTCTCGGACGACCCCTCGCTCCTGTTCACGGTCGCCGGCATGGTGCCGTTCATCCCGTACCTGACCGGGCTCGTCCCAGCGCCGTACCCGCGTGCCACGAGCGTGCAGAAGTGCATCCGCACGAACGACATCGAAGAGGTCGGCAAGACCCCGCGGCACGGCACGTTCTTCCAGATGAACGGCAACTTCTCGTTCGGCGACTACTTCAAGGAGCAGGCGATCCAGTTCGCCTGGGAGTTCCTGACGAAGCCGGAGTCCGACGGTGGTCTGGGCTTCTCGCCCGACGACCTCTGGGTGACCGTCTACGAGGAGGACGACGAGGCGATCGCCTTCTGGAAGCAGCACTCCTCCCTGCCCGAGGCGCGCATCCAGCGCCTCGGCAAGGACACGAACTACTGGTCGACCGGACAGCCCGGCCCGGCGGGTCCCTGCTCGGAGATCTTCTTCGACCGCGGCCCCGAGTACGGCATCGACGGCGGCCCGGCCACCGACGACGACCGCTACGTCGAGATCTGGAACCTCGTGTTCATGCAGTACCAGATCGCCGACGTCCGCTCGAAGTACGACTTCGAGATCACCGGCGAGCTCCCGAACAAGAACATCGACACCGGCATGGGCCTCGAGCGCGTCGCGTTCATCAAGCAGGGCGTCGACAACATGTACGAGATCGACCAGGTCCGCCCGGTCCTCGACCAGGCCGCGGCGATCTCCGGCCGGCAGTACGGCGCCGTGCACGAGGACGACGTCCGCATGCGCGTCATCGCCGACCACGTCCGGTCGTCCCTCATGCTCATCGCCGACGGCGTCAGCCCGTCGAACGAGGGCCGCGGGTACATCCTCCGTCGCCTGCTCCGCCGCACGGTGCGCGCGATGCGCCTCCTCGGCGTCGAGGACGCGACCTTCCCGCGCCTGTTCCCGGCGTCCCGTGACGCCATGCGTGAGTCGTACCCCGAGGTCGCGTCGGACTACGACCGGATCGCCCGGATCGCCTACGCGGAGGAGGAGACCTTCCTCCGCACGCTCGCGCAGGGCACCACGATCCTCGACGTCGCCGTCGAGCGCGCCAAGCAGGACGGTGCGCCGTCGATCGGTGGCGACACGGCGTTCCTGCTCCACGACACCTTCGGCTTCCCCATCGACCTCACGATGGAGATGGCCGAGGAAGCCGGCGTCCGGGTCGACCGGTCCGCGTTCGAGACCCTCATGTCCGAGCAGCGTGCCCGCGCGAAGGCGGACGCGAAGAGCAAGAAGACGGCCCTCGCCGACCTCAGCGTGTACAGCGCGTTCCGGGCCAAGGGCGAGACGGTCTTCCTCGGCTACGACGCGCTCGAGGCCGAGACGAACGTCCTCGGCATCATCGTGGGCGGTGTCAGCGTCGACCGTGCGGTCGCGGGCGACATCGCCGAGGTCATCCTCGGTGAGACCTCGCTGTACGCGGAGTCCGGCGGCCAGGACGCCGACCAGGGCTCGATCGTCGGCAACGGCTTCGACCTCGAGGTCCTCGACGTCCAGCGTCCGGTCGCGGGCCTCTGGAGCCACACCGTGCAGGTCCGATCCGGCGAGGTCGGTGTCGGTGCCCCGGCGACCACCGTCGTCGACGCGGAGTACCGCCGCGGTGCGACCCAGGCCCACTCGGCGACGCACCTCGTGAACGCCGCGCTGCGCGACATCCTCGGCCCGGAGGCGCTCCAGGCCGGCTCGTACAACAAGTCGGGCTACATGCGCCTCGACTTCTCGTGGGCGCAGCCCGTCTCCACCGAGACCCGCTCCGAGATCGAGGAGGTCGTGAACACCGCGATCCGCTCCGACCTCGAGGTCTCCACGCGGGTGCTCCCGCTCGACGAGGCGAAGTCCCTCGGGGCGCAGGCGCTGTTCGGCGAGAAGTACGGCTCCGAGGTCCGCATGGTGGACATCGGCGGGCCGTGGTCCCGCGAGCTCTGCGGTGGCACGCACGTGGCGTCCAGCGCGCAGGTCGGGCTCGTCAACCTGGTGGGGGAGTCGAGCGTCGGGTCGACCAACCGCCGTGTCGAGGCCCTCGTCGGACTCGAGGGCTTCCGGGACCTCGCCGTCGAGCGCACGATCGTGTCGCAGCTGTCGAGCGCCCTGAAGGCTCCGCGCGCGGACCTGCCGACCCGCGTGCAGTCCCTGATGGAGGACCTCCGGACCGCGCAGAAGCGGATCGCCGAGTTCGAGTCGGCGAACCTGCAGCAGCGCGTGCCGTCGATCGCACGACAGGCCACGACCGTCGGAGCGACCACCGTGGTCGCCGAGACCGTCGAGGGCCTGCAGTCCGGCGACGACCTCCGTGCCCTCGTGACCGGCGTCCGCAGCCAGCTCGGCGACGGCGCTGCCGTGGTCGTCCTGGGCGCGGTCATCAACGACAAGCCCGTCGTCATCGTGGCCACCAACGACGCTGCCCGCGCGGCCGGTGTCCAGGCCGGTCCGCTCGCGAAGGAGGCCGCCGGGGTACTCGGTGGTGGCGGTGGCGGCAAGCCCGACCTCGCGCAGGGCGGTGGCACCGACGCGTCGGCGCTCCCGGCCGCGTTGCGTGCGGTGACCGACCGGCTCGCGGCCTGACCGTGGCGATCCGATCCGGGCGCCGGCTCGGCGTCGACGTCGGGCGGGCCCGGATCGGTGTCGCGGTGTGCGACCGTGACGGGCTCCTCGCGACGCCCGTCGAGACCGTCGCCCGGAAGGAGGCCACCGACGTGCGCCGGATCGCCGAGATCGCCGAGGAGTACGACGTCCTCGAGATCGTGGTGGGTCTTCCGCTGTCGATGTCCGGTGGGGACACCCCGTCGACCGCCGATGCCCGCGCGTTCGCCGAGCGTCTCGCCGAGCACCGGCCCGTGCGGCTCGTGGACGAGCGGCTCTCGACGGTGACCGCGCAGCGCGGGCTGCACCAGGCCGGGAAGAACACGAAGAAGTCCCGCGCCGTGATCGACCAAGCGGCCGCTGTTATCATTCTGCAACACGCGCTCGACCACGAGCGTGCGTCCAGTGCCCCACCGGGGGCCACGCTCCCCTGACAGTGCGCCACAGCACCGTTCCCCTGACCGCGGCTGCCACACCGTCGCCCAGCACCGTAGCCCAGGCGGAGTTCCCGACCGAGAGACCGAGGACCGTTGGCAGACGACCTGGACTGGAACGCGATCATCGCGCCCGGCAACGACGCCGAGGGGCGGAAGACGACTTCCGCCCCTGAGGCCACCGCACGACCGATGTCCCGCCGGGAAGCTCGAGCGGCCGAGGCGGCGGAGGCAGCTCGCGCTGCTGACGCCGACGCACCCGCTCCCGCCGAGGCGGTTCCCGCGGCGCCCGGCGCTCCGACGCCCGCAGGCGTCGACCCCGAGGTGCACGCGCTCCTCACCGGCGAACTGCACGTCGACGACGACCAGCGTGCCGCCGCGAGCGGCAGCACGACCCAGGACGCGGGCACACGCGGACCTGCCCAGGGCGACGACGGCCCTGGAGGCGCGGGAGACGACGGACGCGGCGGTCGCGGCGGACGCGGGGGAGCCTCCAGGGCGCCACGCGAGCCCCGTGAGCCGCGTCGCCGCCGAAGCCGCGGACCCCTCATCGCCGGCATCGTGATCGTCGCGGTCGTGCTCGGCGCCGGGGTCTCGGCGTACGCGTTCGCCGCGCCGAAGGTGCAGCAGGTCATCGCCGCGATCAGCGGCGACAAGGAACCCGACGACTACACGGGCAGCGGCACCAGCAAGGTGACCATCACGATCAAGCAGGGCGACATCGGCGAGGACGTCGCGAAGACGCTGCAGCGCAGCGGCGTCGTGAAGGACTCGAAGGTGTTCTACAAGCTGCTGCTCGCGTCGCCCGACGTGCAGTTCCAGCCCGGCTCGTACTCCCTCAAGAAGGAGATGAGCTCGAAGTCGGCCCTCGCAGCGCTGCAGGACTCGAAGAACCACGTGCAGGCCTCGATCGTCATCCCCGAGGGCACGGCCCTCAAGGACATCGAAGCGGGCATGGTCTCGAAGGCCGGGCTCACGGCGGCCGGGGTCGACGCCGCGGCGAAGGACCTGTCCGCCTACGGCCTGCCGGCGAACGTCACCACCCTCGAGGGCTGGCTGTTCCCCGCCACGTACCCGATCAACCCCGGGTGGACGGCCACGCAGTACTTCAAGTCGATGGTCGACACGATGAAGGAGCACCTGTCCGCGGCCGGTGTCGCCGAGGCCGACCAGGAGCACGTGATCGTCTTCGCGTCGCTCGTGCAGAAGGAAGCCGGCCTCGCGGCCGACTACCCGAAGGTCGCGCGGGTGTTCCAGAACCGTCTCGACAAGGGGATGCTCCTGCAGTCCGACGCGACGGTGGCGTACGGCACGGGCAACACGCACACCGTCACGACGACCGACGCCGAGCGTGCGGACGCTTCGAACAAGTACAACACCTACGTGCACGAGGGGCTCCCACCGGCGCCGATCTCGAACCCGGGCGACCTCGCGATCACCGCGGTGACGAAGATGGCGACGGGCAACTGGGAGTACTTCGTGACGGTCAACCTGGAGACGGGCGAGACGGTCTTCTCGGACACCTACGCCCAGCACCAGGTGGCGGTCAGACAGTTCCAGGCCTGGCTGCGCGCGCACCCCGACTACCAGTAGTCGGGGGCGCGTCGCACGGGTCGGCGCTGTGGGAAGATGGACACCATGCTTCGTTGGTTGACTGCTGGTGAGTCCCACGGACCCGAACTGATCGCGATGCTCGAGGGCCTGCCCGCGGGTGTCCCGGTGTCGTTCGAGTCCATCCGTACCGATCTCGCGCGTCGCAAGCTCGGCTACGGCCGCGGCTCGCGCATGAAGTTCGAGCAGGACGAACTGCACGTCTCCGCCGGCGTCCGTCACGGGTACTCCCTGGGCAGCCCGATCGCGATCCGCATCGGCAACACCGAGTGGCCGAAGTGGGTCGAGGTCATGAACCCCGAGCCGGTCGAGCAGACCGAGATCTCGCGTGGTCGCAGTGCGCCCCTGACCCGGCCGCGTCCCGGGCACGCGGACCTGGTCGGCATGCAGAAGTACGGCTTCGACGAGGCCCGTCCGATCCTCGAGCGTGCCTCCGCCCGCGAGACCGCGGCCCGGGTGGCGCTCGGCGCCGTCGCGAAGTCCTTCCTCGCCGAGCTCGGCATCCGGTCGGTCGCGCACACCCTGCAGGTCGGCACCGTCCGGGTGCCGGACGGCACGGCGCTCCCGCTCCCCGACGACGTCGACCGTCTCGACGACGACCAGCTGCGCTGCTTCGACGCCGAGACCTCGGCGCGTATGGTCACCGAGGTCGAGGCCGCGAAGAAGGACGGCGACACGCTCGGCGGTGTCGTCGAGGTCCTGTTCTACGGCGTGCCCCCGGGCCTTGGCTCGCACGTGCAGTGGGACCGCCGTCTCGACGCCCGGCTCGCCGCGGCGATCATGGGCATCCAGGCGATCAAGGGCGTCGAGGTCGGCGACGGCTTCGCGACCGCCGCTCGTCGCGGGTCCGAGGCGCACGACGAGTTGTTCCGTGAGGACGGCGAGATCTACCGCACGACCGACCGCGCCGGCGGCACCGAGGGCGGCATGTCCACGGGCACCGTACTCCGCGTCCGCGCCGGGATGAAGCCGATCGCGACGGTCCCGCACGCGCTGCACACCGTCGACGTCACCACCGGCGAGGACGCCTCGGCGCACCACCAGCGTTCCGACGTCTGCGCCGTCCCGGCTGCGGGCGTCGTGGCCGAGGCCATGGTCGCGCTCGTGCTCGCCGACGCCGTGCTCGAGAAGTTCGGCGGCGACAACGTCGTCGAGACGAAGCGGAACCTCGACGCGTACCTCGCGTCGATCCCGGAGACGCTGCGCACCCGGCGCACCGAGGCCGCCGAGCACACCTCAGCCTGGTGACGCACGCACCCGAGCCGGCGGCGGAGTCGTCGTCGGCCGGTCCCGCGGCACCGGTCGTCATCATCGGGCCGATGGGCGCCGGGAAGTCCAGCGTCGGCAAGCGCGTGGCCAAGGCGCTCGGTGTGCCCTTCACGGACACCGACCGGATGATCGTCCGCGAACACGGACCCATCCCGGGCATCTTCGCCGACCGCGGCGAGCCGGCGTTCCGCGAGCTCGAGGCGCAGGCCGTGCGCACCGCGATGGCGACCGGCGGCGTGATCGCCGTCGGTGGCGGGGCCGTCACGCACGTGGCGACGCGCGAGGCCATGGCCGGTGCCGCTGTCGTCCTGCTCACCGTCTCGCCGGAGGCCGTCGCCGACCGCATCGCCGGCAGCGACCGACCGCTGCTGGCGAACGGCGGCATCGACGCCTGGCAGACCATCATGGACGAGCGGGCGGCCACCTACGCCGAGCTCGCGCACGCGGTGTTCGACACCTCGCGCCGGCCGATGTCGCACGTCGTCGACGACGTCGTGGCGTGGCTGCGGCTCGCCGACGGGCCCACGGGACCGTCCAGCACCACGAACGAAGGAGCACCGTGACCGAGTCCACCCAGTCGATCCTGCCGGAGGGCACCACCGAGATCCGCGTCGGCGGGGACGACGGGTACGTCGTGGCCGTCGGGAACGGTCTGCTCGGGTCCGTGCCGGCACTGCTCGGCCCGCGCGTGGCGAAGGTCCTCATCGTGCACGCGCCGACCCTCGGTGCGCGCGCGAACGACCTCCGCCAGCTGCTCGTCGACGCCGGCCTCGAAGCGCTCATCGCCGAGGTCCCCGACGCCGAGGGCGCCAAGCGCGTCGAGGTCGCGGCGTTCTGCTGGCAGATCATGGGGCAGTCCGACTTCACCCGCACCGACGCGGTCATCGGCCTCGGCGGCGGAGCGGTCACCGACCTCGCCGGGTTCGTGGCGGCGACGTGGCTGCGCGGTGTCCCGTACGTCGCGATCCCGACGAGCGTGCTCGGCATGGTCGACGCGAGCGTCGGCGGCAAGACCGGCATCAACACGAACGAGGGCAAGAACCTCGTCGGCGCCTTCTACCCGCCGCGTGCCGTCGTCGCGGACATCGACCTCGTCCGCACCCTGCCGCGCAACGAGATCCTCACCGGGTTCGCCGAGATCGTGAAGGCCGGGTTCATCGCCGTGCCGGAGATCCTCGAGATCGTCGAGGCGGACGTCGCCCGGGTCACCGATCCGTCGACGCCGGAGTTCCGCCGGGTCGTCGAGCTCGCGATCGAGCTCAAGGCGCAGGTGGTCTCCGACGACTTCACGGAGCAGGGCCGCCGCGAGATCCTCAACTACGGACACACCCTCGGGCACGCGATCGAGCACGCCGAGCGCTACCAGTGGCGACACGGTGCCGCGGTGGCCGTCGGGATGGTGTTCGCCGCCGAACTCGCGCGCCTCACCGGACACCTCGATGACGCGACGGTCGACCGGCACCGAGCGATCCTCGAGTCGCTCGAGCTCCCCACGTCGTACGGCCTCGGCCGCTGGGAGGGCCTCCTCGCCACGATGCGTCGTGACAAGAAGGCCCGTGCCGGCATGCTGCGGTTCATCATCCTGGACGGCGTCGGCAAGCCGGTCACCCTCGAGGGACCCGAGGACCACCTGCTGTTCACCGCCTACCAGGAGGTCGGGGTCTAGGCAGCGAACTGCTGCAGGTGTTTCCGCCGCGTTTCGACCGGGAAACACCCTCGAAACCGAGCGCCGCTAGCGTCCTCGCCATGTCCGGACCAGTCCTCGCCCCGTTCCCCACCGAGCTCCGTGTCGGCGTCCCCGAGTGGCTCCGGGCTGCGCAGCTCGCCGCCCCGAGCACATTGCACGGTCGGGCGGAACGGTTCGCGCTCGTGACCGAGCTGGCCACCCGGAACGTCGACGAGGGCACCGGCGGACCCTTCGCCGCGTTGGTCGTCGACGAGGAGTCCGGCGACGTGCTGTCGATCGGCACGAACCTGGTCCTGCACTCGAACGTGTCGTCGATGCACGCCGAGGTCGTCACGATCGGCCTGGCGCACGCCCGGGTCGGCGCGTGGAACCTCGGCCGTGACGTCGGGCGGCGACGCACCCTCGTAGTGAACGCCCAGCCGTGCGTGATGTGCCTCGGTGCACTGCTGTGGTCGGGGGTGTCGGCCGTGGAGTTCGCCGCCGACTGTGCCACGGTCGAGCGCATCACCGGGTTCGACGAGGGGCCGGTGCCGTCCGACTGGCAGGAGCAGCTGCGCGCCCGGGGCATCGACGTCCACCAGGAGCACGGTGTCGGGGCGGAGCACGCGTTGCACCGATTCCGGGAGCTCGTCGAGTCCGGCGCCACCGCTCGCTACAACGGCGACGGCGCCTGACCCGGCCGGCTCACCGCAGCACGCGGCGGGTGCGCCGCCACCACCACTTCACCCGCATCGAGACGGTGATGACGTCGGTCCGTCGCCACTCGCGGTACTCCGGCATGGTGGCTCCGAGCTCCCAGGCGTCCACCTCGTCGTCATCGTCGTCCATGCCCGGCGCGTCGGGCAGCGGTCTGAAGATCGCCATCAGTCGTCTCCCTCGGGTCGTTCGGTCGACCGCGGTGTCGAGCGTCTCCGGAGCGCCCGAGACGCCAGCCGTCGGTCCTTCTTCGACCACCACGCTACGGTCTCGAGCCGTCGGAGCACAGTCGCTGAAATGTCGTACGCACGGTCCTCTTCTCGCTGCGACACGGACCACGTGAACCGGCCCCACGCGTGGTCGCGATCGGCGGTCCGGCGGTTCTGGAACGCCCCGAACCAACTGACGACGGCGGCGACGATCGCCGCGCCCGCGGCGATCACCGCGCCGGTGAGTGCTGTCTCCATGCCCGCAGCCTGATGCCGTGGAGGCGCACCGACGGCGGGCGTCAGCCGATCTGTGGACGGTGAGCCGCGCCTCCAGGCTGTGGAGGACCGACCACGCAGGCCGGGGGAGCACACTGGACCCGTGCCCACCCCGCCCCGCCTGAGCGACCTCGGCGGCTCGCCGGAGGTCGCGGCCGGAACGCTCCGGTCCCGCGGCCGACGGTTCGCCGAACTCCTCGCCATCGCCCGCCGCCACGAGCTCCTGCCGTTCCGCCGCCTCGACTTCTCGCACGACCCGGCGACCTCAGCGCTCCGGACCCGCCAGGCCGACCACCTGCGCCGTGCCCTCGAGGAGGCGGGCGGCGGGTTCGTGAAGATGGGACAGCTGCTGTCGACGCGCGACGACCTGCTCCCCGAGGAGTGGACCGAGGGCCTCGCGCACCTGCAACGGAGCGTCACCCCGGCCGACCCGGACGACGTCCGGGCGCTCCTCGAGCGCGAGCTCGGTGCTCCCGTGGACCAGGTGTTCGCCGCCTTCGACCCGGTCCCGGTCGCCGCGGCGTCGATCGCCCAGGTGCACCGCGCGCGGCTCGTGGACGGGACGAGCGTCGCGGTGAAGGTGCAGCGGCCGGGGATCGACCGAGCGGTGCGTCGGGACGTCGACATCGCGCTCCGGGTGGTCCGGTTCATGTCCCGGCTCTCGACCGAGGCCCGTCAGGTCGGCGTGCAGGACGTCGCCGCGCAGTACGCCGACGACCTCGTGCGGCAGGTGGACTTCTCGTCGGAGCTCCGGAACCTCGTCACGCTCCGGGCCGCCCAGGCCCGCAGCGCCCGCCCGGACGAGGTGCGGTTCCCCACCCCGTACCCCGACCTCTCCGGGCGTCGGGTGCTCGTGATGGAGTTCCTGGAGGGCGACACCCTGAGTGCCATCCGGTCGGAGCGGTCCGACCGTGACCTCGACGAGCCGATGCGTGCGATCCTGCACGCGTTCCTCCGGCAGGTCGTGTTCGACGGGGTGTACCACGCCGACATGCACCCCGGGAACATCCTGCTGTTGCCGGACGGCCGACCGGGACTCATCGACTTCGGATCCGTCGGGCGGCTCGATCCCGGCCTCCGGGACACCGTGCAGCAGCTCCTCGCCGCGTACATCCAGGACGACACCGAAGCGATCGCCGACGCGGTGCTGCGGATGGCACCCGTCCGTGACGCCGAGGACGAACCCGACTTCCGTCGCGCCATCGCCCGTTTCGTCGCGGACGAACTCGGGCCGGGTGCCCGCATCGGCGTGGAGACGGTGGACGATGCCGTCGAGGTGTTCGGACGGTACCGGTTGAAGCCGCCGCCGGACTTCGTGGCCGCGGCCCGCGCCCTCGCGATCTTCGAGGGCACGCTCCGCACGCTCGCGCCGTCGTTCGACCTGCTCGAGGAGTCCCGCGGCCTCGCCCGCGAGCAGATCCGCGACCAGCTCCGGCCCGGGAAGCTCCGGGACGTCGCGGTGCGCGAGCTGTTCGGGGTCGTGTCGGCCGCACGCCGTCTGCCCCGGCGCGTGGACCGGATCGGCGAGGCGATCGAGACCGGCAAGCTCTCGGTCAACATCCGGCTGTTCGCGGACCGACGGGACCGACGCACGCTGAACGGCGTCGTCCGCCGGGTCCTGCTCGTGCTGCTCGGTGCCGGGGCGGGCATCCTGGCGATCGTGTACCTGGCGTCACCGGCCCGGCCGACCGCCGTGATCTCCACGGGCGTCGCCGGTGCACTGCTCGGGGGAGCGGCGGTGGTGCTGCTCGGCTGGGCGGCGATCGACTCGGTGCTGGCGCGGAAGCGCGAATGAGCCGTCCGCTACACTCGTCCGGGGCGTTCTCGCCCGCAGACCTTCACAACACGACGAACGGGACATCGAACACTCATGGCCAGTACCACTGACATCAAGAACGGCGCCGTTCTCATCATCGACGGGCAGCTCTGGTCGGTCGTCGAGTTCCAGCACGTCAAGCCGGGCAAGGGCGGTGCGTTCGTCCGCACCAA
>Ga0153924_1001524_pt1 | contig 11261 bp, 11 predicted proteins | sample TSNJ008MetaG_FD_104709 | JGI IMG/M metagenome (GOLD analysis project Ga0153924, IMG submission 104709) | Attine ant fungus gardens microbial communities from New Jersey, USA - TSNJ008 MetaG | ecosystem: Host-associated > Fungi > Mycelium > Unclassified | place: USA: New Jersey, Wharton State...
AAAAAAAAATAAATAAAAAAAAAAAAAAAAAAAAAAAAAAATTTTTTTTAAAAAATTTATTTAAAAATTTATAAAAAAAAAAAGAAAAATAAAAAAAAAAAAAAAAAAAAAAAAATGAATATTTATCAATAATGCTCAGAAAGAAGAGGTCATCTTTTCTTTTTTAGGGACAAGAACGTCTACTGGTTCATTGTACATATCTATTTTACTTAGGAATTCTGCTAAAAATAAATAAAATACAAATGATCTTGAATTAGGTCATCTGACCATATAATATATGTCTATTTTTTACAATAAACAATTAAAGAAGGAGGATTTTCAATGCAATATCTAAAAACATATCTCTCCACGGCGCCCGTGTTAGCTACTCTATGGTTTGGCTCTTTAGCGGGCCTATTGATAGAGATTAATCGTTTATTCCCAGACGCCTTGTCATTTCCCTTTTTTTCATTCTAGTTATTGATATGTGAAAAAATGAAAAAAATTAGAGATATTATTCTAAATGTATTGAATCTCAGTAAAAAGCGGATCTAAAACCGAATTTTTGAGAACATAAATGCAAATGCGGGTCTAGGGGAGGCTCCACGAAATCATAGCATAGAAAGAAGATACATAAATGAAATAATGGGATTAGGGTAGGAATAATTTATAGTTAGAAAAAAATTGTATTATTTAATTATTACTCTATTAAATTAATATTCTATATTCTATATAAAATAAATTAATATTTAATAATATTTAATATATGAAATATGAATTAATATTAATTACACAACACAATATTAATTACAATGAAATCTTTAGAAATTGAATTTCGAGTTAGTAACTTCTATTTATTTTTTTTTTGTTCTTTTCTTCTCTTCTTTTTATTTTCTTTTTATTTTCGGATCGAAAATAGAAAAATTAAGTTAAGTCGATCCAAAATCCAAAGGAAAGGGGGGTTATGGCCAAGGGTAAAGATGTCAGAGTCAGAGTTATTTTGGAATGTACTAGTTGTTGTGTCCGAAATGGTGTCAATAAAGAATCGCCGGGTATTTCTAGATATATTACTCAAAAGAATCGGCACAATACACCCAGTCGATTAGAATTGAGAAAATTTTGTCGCTATTGTCACAAGCATACGATTCATGGGGAAATAAAGAAATAGATCGAACAAAACGTGTGTGCGATCTTTCCATTCCAATCCAAAGAGCAGAAAAGAAAGAGGAAGAACTTAACACCTTAATAGTAATTAACATCTTAACATATTTAACATATAATTTAATTTTAACATATTTTGACAAACACAAACATATAATAATATAGATTATAATAATATAAATATAATAATATAAATATAATAAATTATAATATAATTATAATTAATAATAATTATATATAATAAATACATAATACAAATTATACATATAAATTATACAAACCAAGCCCCATTTCGGCGGGATCTTAAATGAATAAAAATGAATAAAGAAATCGAATTTTAGAGATAAGGAATAAACCATGGATAAATCTAAGCAACCTTTTCGTAAATCCAAGCTATCTTCTCGTAGGCGTTTGCCCCCAATTGGATCGGGGGATCGAATTGATTATAGAAACATGAGTTTAATTAGTCGATTTATTAGTGAACAAGGAAAAATATTATCTAGACGGGTGAATAGATTGACCTTAAAACAACAACGATTAATTACTATTGCTATAAAACAAGCTCGTATTTTATCTTCGTTACCTTTTCTTAATAATGAGAAACAATTTGAGAGAGCCGAGTCAATCCCTAGAACGACTGGTCCCAGAGCCAGAAATAAATAGACATATTCCTCAATTGACTCAAAACTCCAATCGTAACTCACGCTCAGATTGATGTTTTGTTGGAAAAAGCCTAGAATCCAGGTTTGATTCTTGTGTTATAAGAAATAAAAATGGGGGAATAAAAAACATTTTTTTTTTATTCTATCTTCCCGGAGTTCATTCTCCGGGTAATTCTTGTTCAATCATTCTTGTATATTACTTCATAATTATAATTTCCTTTATTTGATCGATGATCTTATTGGAAATCGCGTAAAGATAATTCTTATTTGATATAGCTATTTGCGCAAGTATTTTACGATTAATAAGCAATTGCCCCTTGTGCAAATTGTGTATTAATCTACTATAACTATAGAATACTTTATTTTCGCGAGTTACTGCATTTATCCGAGTGATCCACAAACGACGAAAATTTCTCTTTTGCTTGCCTCTATCTCGATGAGAGGAAACCAAAGCTCTCATTTTCTGTTGAGTAGTCGTTCGAGTAAGTCTTGAATGAGCCCCTCTAAAAGTTGATGCAAATAAACGAATTTTTGTTCGACGTCTCCGAGCTGTATATCCTCGTTTAACTCTGGTCATTGAATCAAATTAAACTTTAATGAATAACTAATTGAATTCTCTTCTTTCAGTCATTATTTGTTCCCCCCAATAACAAAACGGATTATTCCGATATATAAAATATAAATTCCAATGGCTTTTGCTACTATAACCTTCCCAACCACGATTTTTTATTCTTTCCGGGCCAGACATTTAGTTCACCTGGAAATAATAAATTCTACTGATAGTAAATACAAAATAGTGGGTTCCATCGTCTCTATGGTTACTTCTTAAACGGTGAGGCCCTCTCTATGCACCGGAGCCTCGTCTATCATTTAATCAAATGGTATTGTTAACTTGTATGGTTCACACTCTTTGGCTCTACCCATCACATCAATTATACAGTAATAGGCCTTTTCACAATAAGAGCTATCCATACAGTGACGGCATTTAATTATGAAAGTTGGCTAGGTAGCTGACCCTGTTAGTCCGTTCTTTCAAGAATAGGAGCATAACCCTTTTGCTTCTTATAATACCATTTCCTCCGCTTAATGGATAACCATTTGCTACCAATGGGGAATTGCTTCTCATCTCAAATCGAGGTGATTGGATTTGCACCAATGGAAACCATAAAAAAAATTCCATACACAACAATATAGGTATATGATAGATCTTCATTTTGAGATAGTAAATGGCGCTCTTCCACTCTATCCTATTCATTGGTATTAATCATTGATACTGGAAAAATTGTCTCATTTGTTCGAGCTCATGATCTGAACGAGTCGCACATACACCCTAGTACATGTTCCTCGACGCTGAGGACATCCTCGAAGAGCGGGAGATTTCCTGACATTTCTTATTGGCTGTCTTGTGTTTCTAATAAGTTGTTTAATAGTTGGCATATCGTATATATAGAATTCTATTATAGAATGGGTTGGTTTAGATCCATCTTAACCTTATTTATGATTGATGATTATGAATTTATTCGATTCAATATCAAATTGCGGAAAATTCGAATTATGGTTTGAAATGAAATGGAATCATGAATTTACACTAAATCCCCAGTATTTTCATTTTCGACCGCCACAAGATCAACAATGCCATGAGATTGGGCTTCTGTTGCCGACATAAAAACATCCCTTTCCATGTCTTCGGATACAACCCACAAAGGGTTGCCCGTTCTTTGTACATAAACCTTTGTGATGGTTTCGCGAAGTTTCAGCAGTTCTTCTGCTTCCAGGATAAATTCCCCCGCTTGTGCCTCATAAAAAGAACTAGCGGGTTGGTGAATCATAACCCTGATGATATTGATATAACATCATTAATGGTTCTTCTATCTCGCATGATGAGGTTAAATAAAGTAAAGGGATAAAAAAAAGAAAAAATAAATAGAATTGAACAACCGTACAGGCATATTTTGTGCGTTGCATACGGCTCTGCAATAGAATTGACTACCCCCCATCCGATCCGGTCCAGTTAGATCGTTGAATAATCTATTTACCATCCTTCTTTTTGTAAGGGTGAAAAAAAAAATACTATGATGGTTCTGTTGCTTTATTATTTCGTCTGTGATTTAGCAATCCCAAAGTGTCTTTCTGATACGACCAAATAAGGAAAAATAATATTGTGTGTGTTTTTTTTTCATTTTCGTACTCTTCTCTTTCTTTCATAAATATTAGAAAAGGCTTCTGGTGTGGAAGAAAAATGATTTGTGACGCTAAAATGTCTTCCCGACACACAAGATCAAATCGGAAATAACCTTTATTTCATACTACTATCTCGATACAAAATCTCATGTTATGAAAAAACAATAATGTTTTGTTCATATCGAACTCAAAGTGCCATGCTATTATTACTTAATTTTTCATATTCGATTATTCATAATTATTCATATTTGAATATGGCGAAGGCATAGTCTTTTTTTTTTCAAATAAAAACTCATTGGCGCCAAGCGTGAGGGAATGCTAGACGTTTGGTAATTTCTCCCCCAACGAGAATGAAAGATCCCATTGAAGCAGCCAACCCCATACATATTGTATGTACATCGGGTGGCACAAATTGCATAGTATCATAAATGGCTATCCCCGGTATTACCCATCCGCCGGGAGAGTTTATAAACAAATAAAAATCCCTAGTATTGTCTTCTATACTGAGATATACCATGAGGCCAACAAGTTGATTCGAGATCTCGCTATCAACTTCTTGGCCTAAAAAAAGTAATCTTTCTCGATGAAGTCGGTTGATTAGGACAAAATTGTATCCCCTATGAACCGTACGTGCACCTTTGGATGCATACGGTTCAAAAAATCGCGAAAAAAGAATCAATCAATGTGTCAATTCCAGTCTTATTTCTTTTTTTGTAACAGGTTTTTCTAATGAAGGCTTTTATTCTATTTTTCAATTCTATTTTTCAAAAACATGGGTTTTGGCCCCTTTCCCTATAAAAAAATTTACTGAACTTATTGAACTAACCTCCCATTGATGTATTGTTTCATCGAGATTTAAATCACGATGTCATTTTCTTGTTCCTGCATGGGCTCTTTCAATTCTTTTAGGTTCGTGTTCTACTCCGGGTAAAGATCTGTCCGAATTCTATTTGTACATATAGGGCAAATGATCTCAGTACCGCTTCTTTTTCTATGCTTATTTTTTTTCAAAATCCGTTTCTTTCATGCTTTCTCTCTAACTATTCGATGTATTCATCAGACTATTCCATTGAATAGCGGGTGAAGATCACTCCTAATAGTAAGCATAAAATAGAATATTTATGATACAAGCAGTAATCATATATATATTCACAATTTGATATTTTTTGAACGGAGCCTGGATACTTTATTTTATCGTTCCAAGTTAACCATAAATTATTCTAATTTATAATATTGATCTATTGTACTTCACGCTCCGAATGATTGATGTTCAATCAATATTTCTTGGGCGAAACAGAGGATATCCCCATCGGGGGAGAGAACGGGTAAACCCCATATGACCCAATATGTCTGACAAGTCGCACTATACGTCAACCCAAACTGCATCTTCCTCTCCAGGATTCCGAAAAGGTACTTTTGGAACACCAATGGGCATTAAATTAAAGAAAAAAAGTTAAGTACTATACTTCGCTTTAATATGGAAACGTACCAATGGTTTATTGTCTTCATCATTTTTTTTTTTAGTCTATTTTATACATAGATTGTATGGAAGATTGATAGAAGAAGACAGAATGAATAAAGAAAAAATTTTCATGAACGGGTCGATCGTTTGAATGATAAACAAGTATTTATGCATTCGTTCCCCAAAAAGGTGGACCAAGCCCCATTGCGTATTGGTACTTATCGGGTATAGAATAGATCTGCCTCTCTTTGTTCTTACGAACAGAATTGTTCCGTTATTTTCAATGGAACGGAATAAATATTAACCTTTTCTCATACAGAATCTACTGAAAAGGTTAGGTGCATAACATAATAGTATAGTCTTTTCCAATGCGATAAAGTTACATAGTGTCCATTTTTTTTTTATTTGATAAAAAGGGGTATTTCCATGGGTTTACCTTGGTATCGTGTTCATACTGTCGTATTGAATGATCCCGGCCGATTGCTTTCTGTCCATATAATGCATACGGCTTTAGTTTCTGGTTGGGCTGGCTCGATGGCTCTATACGAATTAGCAGTTTTTGATCCCTCTGACCCTGTTCTTGATCCAATGTGGAGACAGGGTATGTTCGTTATACCCTTCATGACTCGTTTAGGAATAACCAATTCATGGGGTGGGTGGAGTATTTCAGGAGGAACTATAACGAATCCGGGTATTTGGAGTTATGAAGGTGTGGCAGGAGCGCATATCGTATTTTCTGGCTTGTGCTTCTTAGCAGCTATCTGGCATTGGGTGTATTGGGACCTAGAAATATTCTGTGATGAACGTACGGGAAAACCTTCTTTGGATTTGCCCAAGATCTTTGGAATTCATTTATTTCTCTCAGGGTTGGCTTGCTTTGGCTTTGGCGCATTTCATGTAACGGGCTTGTATGGTCCTGGAATATGGGTGTCCGATCCTTATGGGCTAACTGGAAAAGTACAATCTGTCAATCCAGCATGGGGTGCAGAGGGTTTTGATCCTTTTGTTCCGGGAGGAATAGCCTCTCATCATATTGCAGCGGGTACATTGGGCATATTAGCGGGTCTATTTCATCTTAGTGTTCGTCCGCCTCAACGTCTATACAAAGGATTACGTATGGGCAATATTGAAACTGTACTTTCCAGCAGTATCGCTGCTGTTTTTTTTGCAGCTTTCGTTGTTGCTGGAACCATGTGGTATGGGTCAGCAACTACCCCAATCGAATTATTTGGTCCCACTCGTTATCAGTGGGATCAGGGATACTTTCAGCAAGAAATATATCGAAGAGTTGGCGCAGGACTAGCCGAAAATCTGAGTTTATCGGAAGCTTGGTCTAAAATTCCCGAAAAATTAGCTTTTTATGATTACATTGGTAATAATCCGGCAAAGGGGGGATTATTCAGAGCAGGCTCAATGGACAGCGGGGATGGAATAGCTGTTGGATGGTTAGGACACCCCATCTTTAGAGATAAAGAAGGTCGCGAGCTTTTTGTACGTCGTATGCCTACTTTTTTTGAAACATTCCCGGTAGTTTTGGTAGATGGAGACGGAATTGTGAGAGCCGACGTTCCTTTTAGAAGGGCAGAATCAAAGTATAGTGTTGAACAAGTAGGTGTAACTGTTGAGTTCTATGGTGGCGAACTCAATGGAGTCAGTTATAGCGATCCTGCTACTGTGAAAAAATATGCTAGACGTGCCCAATTAGGTGAAATTTTTGAATTAGACCGGGCTACTTTGAAATCGGATGGTGTTTTTAGGAGCAGTCCAAGGGGTTGGTTCACTTTTGGACATGCCACGTTTGCTTTGCTCTTCTTTTTCGGGCACATTTGGCATGGCGCTAGAACTTTGTTCAGAGATGTTTTTGCTGGTATTGATCCGGATTTGGATGCTCAAGTGGAATTTGGAACATTCCAAAAACTTGGAGATCCAACTACAAAGAGACAAGTAGTCTGAGACAATATTATTCTGGTATCTTTCGCCTCTATTTTTTTTTTTATTTTATGACATTATCACATAAAGTACCGGATAAATCTTGACTTGATTAAATCACCATCTTTTCTTTCACTCTTTCCCTTTCTTTCTATGGTAAATGATCAAAAATTAATAGGTGTGGAAGCTATAATTGTAAACCGCGATCGAATCTATGGAAGCATTGGTTTATACATTCCTCTTAGTCTCGACTTTAGGGATAATTTTTTTCGCTATCTTTTTTCGAGAACCGCCTAAGGTTCCGACTAAAAAAATGAAATGATTTTTCATTATCTCAAGTTGAAGTAATGAGCCTCCCTATAGGGAGGCTCATTACTTCAACTAGTCCCCGTGTTCTTCAAATGGATCTCTTAATTGTTGAGAGGGTTGCCCAAAAGCAGTATATAAGGCGTACCCAGTAAAGCTTACAAGTAAACCGGATATGGAGATGGCGACTAGGGTTGCTGTTTCCATTTCTAGATAATTTCAAGATAACAATGGATCTACAATAAGATCGTTTATTTACAACTACAACGAAATGGTATACAAAGTCAACAGATCTTAAACAATCATTAAATAATATTTATGGCTACACAAACCGTTGAGGATAGTTCTAGACCTAGGCCAAGACGAACTACTGTAGGAGATTTATTGAAACCATTGAATTCGGAATATGGTAAAGTAGCTCCGGGCTGGGGGACTACACCACTTATGGGAGTCGCAATGGCTCTATTTGCGATATTCCTATCTATCATTTTGGAAATTTATAATTCTTCCGTTTTGCTGGATGGAATTTCAATGAATTAGGTTCATTCAGATTTCTAGACCATTCTGGTAGTTCGACCGTGGAATTTTTTTGTTTCGGTATTTCCGGAATATGAGTGTGTGACTTGTGATAATTGATCCTATTGATAATACAGAGAATGCGTCTGTCATCTTTATCAAGATGATTCTACTTCGTCAGATATTTATTCTAGTATCTGGAGCACACAATATGAATATCTAGAATAGATTAATAAAAGAAATATTTGAACTATGATTCATACCTACTATTCAGTCAGACCTCGTGACCGGACTCAAAAATAAAATTCAAATTCGGTATTTTCTAACTCAAACGATTTTTTTTCCTTCAGATCCATTTTGGTCGAAGGACACCCATTGCTTTAGATTTTGTTGAGTCATTAATTACATCCATTCATTAAATAAGTGATGATCAAATGGTTCTTACTCAGAGAACCTTTGCCTTTAGCTTGGGCTTTATTTTATTAAATCATCGTGGTTCTAGTATGAATCTGAGGTTTCTTTCAATTTATTCACAGGGTCTCAACAAGCGAATTCCTATTAAAAACTAGTAAAATAAGAGTCAATCCGCATTATTACACACAAAAAACAACAAACCAAATAAAAAAAAAAAAGAATAGGAAAGAGAAGATTCAAGAGGCCTTTAACAATTAACATAAAGAAAAAAAGAAGGGGCGGCAGAGCCAACTTGATATTTGGCATTATCATCACAAAGAAGAGATTCCGTATTTTTGTTATTTCGTATCTTCGGGGCAAATCGAATCAAGTGGCTAATTTGAACTTTCTATTACATATACATAGCCGTTAAAATAAGTATTTGATTTGTTTGTGTTGTTTCTGCTTGAGCCGTACGAGACGAAATTCTCATATACGGTTCTCAGAGGGGGAGTCCCGTTTTGGTGGGTTACCTATCTCAATAAAGTATATGATTGGTTCGAGGAACGTCTCGAGATTCAGGCGATTGCAGATGATATAACTAGTAAATATGTTCCCCCTCATGTCAACATATTTTATTGTCTAGGGGGGATCACACTTACTTGTTTTTTAGTACAAATAGCTACGGGTTTTGCTATGACTTTTTACTATCGTCCAACCGTTACAGAGGCTTTTTCCTCTGTTCAATACATAATGACTGAGGCTAATTTTGGTTGGTTAATTCGATCAGTTCATCGATGGTCAGCAAGTATGATGGTTCTAATGATGATCCTTCACGTATTTCGTGTGTATCTCACAGGTGGATTTAAAAAACCTCGCGAATTAACTTGGGTTACAGGTGTGATTCTGGGCGTATTGACTGCGTCTTTTGGCGTAACTGGTTATTCTTTACCTCGGGATCAAATTGGTTATTGGGCAGTAAAAATCGTGACAGGCGTACCTGAAGCGATTCCTGTAATAGGATCGCCTTTGGTAGAGTTATTACGCGGAAGTGCTAGTGTGGGCCAATCCACTTTGACTCGTTTTTATAGTTTACACACTTTTGTATTGCCTCTTCTTACTACCGTATTTATGTTAATGCATTTCCCAATGATACGTAAGCAAGGTATTTCAGGTCCTTTATAGAGAAGATAGATCGTAGATATTTTTAATCGATCGTATAGCATTTCGGGGAGGAAGAATAAATAGTCTTGTATTTCATTGCTACAAATATGGATTATTAAAAAAATAAGACATGTTATTTGGATACCTCTCTTCAACTCTGAAGTATTGTATTCCTTATTTAATTTAATTTTGATTGATACCAATAGTTGAAGTGGATTCTCCGAGGAGAAGATGGATTATGGGAGTGTGTGACTTGAACTATTGATTGGGCCATGCAGATATATGATTTTATCCGCCACGTTGGAATTCACAACCAAATTAAACGTGTCTCCGCATCCAACCACCACGCGAGTCCCCCTACATAGCAGGGATAGGCCGGTTCACTTGAGGAGAATTTTTTCTATGATCATACTCGAACCATGTCATGCATGAACAGGCTCCGTAAGATCCCGTAGAATAGAAGATAGAATAAGCAATGTAGCACAATCCAATGAATGTTGTATCTATCCCGCTTACTTATTTTTATTTATAGTATAGAAATGCATTCATTTCCTCTGCATTGATCCAGATCTATGATACTATCGGAGTGAAATAAGGGATCTAAGGAAGAACAGAGGCTAGACTTTATTAGTAACAAGTAAATACTTTGTTTGTATGTAAGAAAATCGAGATGTTGCGGGGATAACCACCAATCAAAAGACATGAGACAATCCAAAAAGCACTTGATCATGATCAAATTTGTAAGCCTACTTGGATATTGAGCATTTACCCGTAAGAACTGCATTCTTTGGAATGAATAGTTGCAACTTAATAAAATTGAATTGGGTATTTCTTACATGGAGTCATTATAATATTATCATTATATATATAATAATATGTGTAATATATAATAAATATGTATGCATATGTATGAAATCCAGAGTTTATATGGATCTATTTCCGCTATTCCTTCTATTCTTGCTCGAGCCGGATGATGAAAAATTATCATGTCCGGTTCCTTAGGAGGATGGATCCATAAGGATTCACCTATCCCAATAACAAAGAAACCTGATTTGAATGATCCTGTATTAAGAGCTAAATTGGCTAAAGGGATGGGGCATAATTATTATGGAGAACCCGCATGGCCCAATGATCTTTTATATATTTTTCCAGTAGTAATTCTAGGTACTATTGCATGTAACGTGGGCTTAGCGGTTCTAGAACCTTCAATGATTGGTGAACCAGCTGATCCATTTGCAACTCCTTTAGAAATATTACCTGAGTGGTACTTCTTTCCCGTATTTCAAATCCTTCGTACAGTACCCAATAAGTTATTGGGTGTTCTTTTAATGGTTTCAGTACCAATAGGATTATTGATAGTGCCTTTTTTGGAGAATGTCAATAAATTCCAAAATCCATTTCGTCGTCCAGTAGCTACAACAGTCTTTTTGATCGGTACCGCAGTAGCTCTTTGGTTAGGTATTGGAGCAACATTACCTATTGATAAATCCCTAACTTTAGGTCTTTTT
>Ga0153924_1001525_pt1 | contig 11250 bp, 6 predicted proteins | sample TSNJ008MetaG_FD_104709 | JGI IMG/M metagenome (GOLD analysis project Ga0153924, IMG submission 104709) | Attine ant fungus gardens microbial communities from New Jersey, USA - TSNJ008 MetaG | ecosystem: Host-associated > Fungi > Mycelium > Unclassified | place: USA: New Jersey, Wharton State...
CGGCGGGAAGATGGTTCTCGCGAAGACGACTCGTGATGCTTGGACAGTTGCGTTGACTTCCGATTCGATCGGCCGGGAAAACGAATGCTGTTTACTCTCGGGTCTCGGGTCTCGGGTCTCGGGTCTCGGGTCTCGGGTCTCGGGTCTCGGGTCTCGGGTCTCGATTCACGACCTCTGACTGTGCGTGATCATAGATTGACCGCTGGAGTTTTCCGCAGGATTTCAGTTTCTCGAAATAGCGTGAACGGACGAAGGTCCTGTTTAGTACCTTTTTGCAAGCAGCTTGCGCCGACGGGATTCGAATAACCCGACGCGCCCGCAAGGCCACGCGGCGCAACCTAGGTGGGTGGCCCAACTGGCGTTGGTCTGGTTGAACTCTTGGGCGAAGATTGGCTGGACGATTGCCGCGTGAACACGCGATCATCCGTTCCGCGACACGGCGGCCCTTGCGGCGGTAGTGCCGTGTCTCAGCGTTTCGCCTATCTCCTTGAAAGTCAGCCCTTGATCGCGGAGCTCCTTTGCTCTTCGAACCTCGGCTTCGGTCAGCGGCTGCTTGCCAAGTGCAAGGACCCGTGACTTCAGGTGTCGCGAGACTGTGACTCTGTGCACCCCGTATTTGGACGTGCTGGGACCTGGTTCCGCAATTTTTCACGCTGCTGCCCGTCGGCGCGCAGGGGGAACTGCACCGCTTCTACGGACCGAGTCTCGAACTCACGAACGCTGAAACGCATCCGGGCCGCCGCGGTGGCCGAACCATCGCTACCACAGAAGGTGGGCAAGCATTATGCGGTGATTTCAGACCGATACGTCTATTACGCGGGCCGCGCTAGGAGGGTGAGCCTTGTCGAAATAGGAGAACTTTTACGCCGGGACATTGGCATGGTCGGAACCGCGCTCGATATCGATGATGCCAGCAAGGAAGTCCGGAGTCCCATCGCCCACGCTTTAGCGCGTCCGGAACCGGATTACCCCATGCTCGCAAAGGCGCTTCCTGCTGAGGCCGAGCAGTTGAATTGCGGCTAGTAGATGCCGCGTTCAACGAATAAATGCACATATTGCGCTGTTCGAAAGCTATTCAAGCAGCGGTGCTCACCCTTCGAGCAGCAGCTGGGCTCCTCGTTCCTCTGAGGTCAATTCGAGGAGATCAGGACGTTCCGCGTAGAGCGTGCGGAGGAGTTGCAAGGCGATCTCGATGGCCCGCTCCTTCTGGGCCCATGCGACTTCAGACTTCGGTTTTTTGGAGCCGTGAACGAGCATGCTGCGCGCCGAATAGAGCTTTTTCAACTCGGTCTGCAATTTCAGCCTGTCGTCGGTACTGCCGGATTCCAGGAGCTTAGCTATGGATGCGGTGACACGGAACGTCGTTTCCTGCTGGGTGCCAAAGGCATTTTCCCATACGATGATCGCGTCAATGAAGGCGTCTGCCGCATCCCACCTCTGGGACACAGCCCCGAGAAGGCGCTTCATCGCGATGTTGAGTGATTCCGGATGTTTGTCCAGGACAAGCTTATGCCAACGGACTGCCTCTTTGCCCAATGGCTCCGTCAGTTCGTAGCTCGCGGGGGCGCGGGCGTCGGTCTCCCATGAAGACGAGCCTCCGGGCTGTGTTGGGTCTGCGATATACCGTGATACTTCGCCGGTAGCCAGCAGCTCGCTCTTCGACGTCGAGGCGAGTAGCAGGCCGAGGCGGACGCGGTCAATCCGCCTTTGGAGCGCGCGATACGACTCTTCAATGCGCGGACCAAGCTTTCGCCACTCTTCAAGGAATTGATCATCGCTGGGAAGCGACTGCGGGTAGATCTTCAGCAGCTGGATAGGGAACTGCGTTGTGTAAACGCTTGTTATGCGATCGGTATGATTGAGCAGTAGTTCTTTTTCGACTGGAAGTATCTCCCGAAGTCGGTCGTCGCCGAATGAGAGAGATGTTCCTTCCGCCATTCGAACGCCGCTGAAGCCGATGATTGCAGGAACCTCAACCTCGCGTCCTGCGGCGAGTTGACGGAATGTGTTGACAGACTCCTCGATCGAGTCCATGAGGCGTGCCTGCGTAAGAGCCGATCCATCGAGCCGAGCGAGCACCGAGGCGTGGAAAACGATGCCGTCTAGTACTGAAATCAGCTGCCGGCTACCGCCCTGGCCGGTGCTCATCATCCAGTTGCTCTGTATTGCAAGTATCTCTTGACCCATAGTTTCGACGTGTTCGATCGACTCTGCATCTGGGAAAAGCTTCGTTAACTCCGTGTCTGCCATGAAAGCTTTCGCGGCCTGAGGAGTCTCGGGGTGAGAGAACAAACCAGGCGTCGTCGACATCCAAAAAGTGCGCGGGCCCTGTGTCGGAGGTTTCAATAGCAGAACCGGCCATAGATCGCGAGCTGCGATCCTTAGCGCATGAACTACGGGGTCGTCGCTTGGAGATGCGTCGGCTACTTCGCCTCCGCATTGGAGTCGAAGGTAGTTCGCAAGACTCCCGCCGAAATCGGCTCGGAACTGCGCGAATGCCGAAGACGAGTAAAGCATGACGTCCAGCTCCCCATTGCCACTCCAAGGGACTTGGTTCATTGCATCGAGAAGCAGTGCCACTGCTGAGGGATCGGTGCGCGCTTCGATCAACTCCATGATCGAGCCCTCAGTCGGAAGATTGAGCACATATCGCAAGAACTCATCGCCATAAGAATTGATTAAACGCTGGTAGGTTTGCTCCGGAAAATTCTTCATGTTGTGTACCAGTGTGACACCTCGAACTTCATTTGGCTAGAGGTGGCGGTCTCGGGTGTACCTGCCTCGTGCTCAGGCCGTCATTTTGATATACGGGTCAAGGGCACTATTAAGGAAGTAGAGCCAAGTTCGACGTAGTGCAGAACTTCGCGTTCGTGAGGTGCACGCAATTGCTGCGTGATATGGATGCGCGTTACTCCAATCAATCGTCTCGTTTCAGTGCCGACCTGACTGTTGTGGCACTTCTTGAGCTTTGACGCGCTATGACCTGGTAAGTGAGCCCTGGTGTACGCAGCTCTTTCGCTCGTCGCACTTCGGCTCCGGATAGCGGCTGTTTGCCAAGCGCAAGACTCCGTGACCTCAGGTGCCGCGAGACTGTGACTCTGTGCACTCCGTACTTGGCTGCCAGGTCGTAGATCGACTGCCCGCCGGCCATGTAGTCAGCTGCCATCGCGTCGATGTCCGCGGGGTTGAGCCGCAGCTGCTGGGCCGCGTGCGGAGCAGCGGGACGGGCGTCCGACGAGAGCAGACCGGCCAAGGCGCCGGACTTGACCATCTCGATGAGCCGCTTGGCTACTGCCGGAGGGTTTGCGAACGCTTCCCTTCGCCGTACCACGCGACTCGCCCAGTGCGTCGCTGCCAGTACGATCGCCTGCGTGGTCGGACTCGGAAGCGCACTCGCGAACCTGCAGAACGCCCTCCGTCGGCCCGAGGCCCACGTCGAGGTCGTCGACGGCGAGACCGTCCCCGTCGGCATGCTCCTCGGCACGCTGGGTGCGCTGCTGCTCGACGCGGGCAGCTCCGTCACCGACGTCCGATCGGCGCTCGAGAAGGCCCGGGACGCCGCCGGCGTCGGACCGACCCTGGCGATCGGGGTCCTGCCGGCGCTCGTGATGGTGAGCGAGGTCTCGACCGGTGCGGCGACCATCGTGAACGCCGAGGGCGTCGAGCTGTCGTCGCGGCAGGCCGCGCGCGCGAACCGGGTCGTGCTCGGGCTGGAGAGCGGTTCCATCGCCCTCGCCGAGATCCCCGCGCGGGTCCGGGCCATCCGCGCCGGTACCGTCCCGCCGCCCGCACTGCCCTGGATACTCGGCAACGCGCTGACCTCCGCCGGGCTCGCCGTCGTCTTCCGGTGCCCGTGGTGGGCGATCCTGCTCGCGCTCCTCGTCGGTGCGCTCGTCGGCGTCATCGGCCTGCTGCTCCGCCGCTTCCGCGAGGCCGTCGCGATCATCCCGTTCCTGGCGGCCTTCGTGTCGACCGCCATCGTCGGACTCGTCGCCGCCGGCGCCGGGTTCGAGCAGGTCCCGCTGTTCGCCGTGTGCGCGCCGGTGGCGGTGTTCGTCCCCGGCGCCCTGATCACCAACGCCCTGCTCGAGCTCACCGCGGCCGACATCGTCACCGGGTCCTCGCGGCTCGTCCAGGGGCTCATCATGCTGGGCTTCATGGCCGTGGGCATCGCCTCGGGCAGCGCACTGACCGGGCTGCACGTCGACCCGTCCTCGGCGGCGCTCGTCGGCGAGGTCGCCGGCGTCGGGACGGACCTGGCGGGGTGGGAGTCCGTCCCGTCCTACTGGGTGTCGTGGGTGGCCGTGGTGGTCCTGGCGGTCGGACTCGGCCTGGTGTTCCGGTCGGGCTGGCGGCTGACGCTCGTCTCGGTGGCGGTCATGGTCACCGCCTACGCCCTGGTGAGCGGGACGACGCCGGTGTGGGGCAGCGTCGTCGCGACGGGGGCGACGGCCGCTCTGCTGTTCGTCGCGACGCGGTTGCTCGAGCGGCTCGTGCCGGCGATCCCCGCGACGGTGTCGTTCTTCCCGGCGTTCCTGCTGCTCGTCCCCGGGACGGTCGGCCTGGTGGCGGTGGCGACGTTCGACCCCGAGTCCCTCGCGACACCCCTGGCGACCTTCGTGAGCCTGTGCATCGGGACGAAGATCGGCGGGCTGCTGCCGGGCCTGTTCGCCCGGAACGCGCCGAACCGCGGGGTGGACGCGACCAGCTGACCGCCTGGAGGCGCGGGGCGGGGCCGCCACGGGCCTCCCGTCCGACGCCGCGCACCTGCAGAGCCCGCTACGGCTCGATCAGCCGGCCCGCGGCCTGGTCCTCCGCTGCCGTCGCCTTCGCGAGGTAGTGCACCTTCTTGCCGGTGGCGTTGTACGGCAGCTCGGTGACGAACCGGTAGAGCCGCGGCCGCTTGTAGCGGGCGAGGCCGGGGTGCGACGCGGTCCACTCCTCGAGGGCGGCGGCGGCTTCGACGTCGTCCTCCGGCAGCCGCCCGGGCGCGCGGACGACGTACGCCGTCACGACCTCGCCCCAGCGCTCGTCGGGGACGCCGACCACGATCGAGTCGGCGACGCCCGGGTGCTCCTGCAGCGCGGCCTCGACCTGCACGGGGTGCACGTTCTCGCCGCCGGAGATGATCATGTCGTCCTTGCGGCCGACGATCGTCACCCGTTCGTGCTCGTCCCACGTCGCGAGGTCGCCGGGGTAGAACCAGCCGTTCGCGAACTTCTCGGCCTCGAGCCCCGGGTTGCGGTACGAGTAGCCGGACTTGACGGTCCGGACCGCGAACTCGCCGATCTCGGAGCCGTCCTTCGGCACGGTGTCGGTCGGGTCGGCCAGGCGGTCCTCGTAGACCCGCACCACGGCGACGTCGTCGTCCGTCGACGCACGTCCGGTGGAGCCGGCGCCGTCGGGGAAGTCCTCGGGACGCAGGAACGTGTTCCAGAAGGTCTCGGTCGTGCCGTACCCGTTGAAGATCCGCGGGGACAGGAGCTCCTGGTAGCGGAGTGCGGCGGCGCGGTCGAGCGGCGCGCCCATCGTGACGATGCCGTGCAACGACGACAGGTCGCGGGGCCGCGCCTCCTGCGCGTTCGCGAGCTGCACCAGGTTCGGGGGTGCACCGATCAGGAACGTCAGCCGCTCGGACTCGACCAGGTCGAGCACCCGCTCGGCGTCGAAGTGGCGCAGGGTCGTGAGCTCGGCACCGACGTAGAACACCGGGTTCGGGCCGCCCGAGTACAGGCCGCCCCGGTGGAACAGCGGCGACATGTTGAGGGTCTTGTCGAACGGGCTGAGCGGGAAGTGCATCACGACGTCGTGGGCGCTGAGCACCTCGACCAGGCTCGGCAGGGGCACCGGCTTCGGTCGTCCCGTGGTGCCGGAGGTGTAGAGCCGAGTGGTCTCGTCGTAGACGCTGCGCGGCTCGGTGACGGCCAGCTCGGCGGGCGTGACCGGGTCGGCGGCGAGGAGGGCGGTGAACGCGACGCGCGCGTCGCGTGCGGGCTCGTCGTCGTGCGCGTCCTGGTCGTCGTCGTCGCCGACGACGACCAGGTGGTCGGGACGGTGCGGCGAGGTCTCGAGCGCGCGGGCGATGTCGGCGGTGCGGCTGGCGTCGTGCACCAGCACCACCGGTGCGGAGTCCTCGATGATGAAGGCGACCTCGTCCGGCGCGAGCCGGAAGTTCGTGGGGGAGAACACCGCACCGATGCGGTGGCACGCCAGGTAGAGCATCGCGAACTCGGGGGAGTTGAACAGTTCGACCATCACGACCGAACCGCGGCCGGCGCCGTGCCGGACGAGCCACCCGCCGATGCGGTCGACGGCGTCGCCGAGCTCCGCGTACGTCCACGATCGACCCGTGTCCGGCTCGCGCAGCGCAGGGCGGCCTGCGAAGCGGTGGGTGTTCCGCGCGAAGCCGTTCGCGTACGTGAAGCTGCCCTCGAACACCTCACGGAAGCGTGTCGGGTCGTAGTCGGATCGGGTCTCGGTCATCATCGCTCCCTGGGGCGGTCGAGCGGCGCGTCACGCACCGTTCGTCACTGTATCCGCCGCGCGGGGACGGCGGACGGGAGGCCCGGTGCGGGTCAGGCGCGCGCGTCCGGTTGCGTGGTGCGCGCCCAGAACCACGCCCCGATCGCGCCCGCCACGCAGGCCGCGCCGACCGCGCCGAGCAGCACCGGCGACACGTGCGTCCCCGACGGGCCCGAGTAGACCGCGGCGGTGAGCGCGACCGCGACGACGGCCAGCGCGACGTACCGGCCGCGCGAGGCCGCGAGGAGCGCGCTGCCGGCGGACCCTGCGAACGGCAGCAGCATCGCGATGACGGCTCCGACCCCGCCCACGCACAGGGTGATGGCGAACTCCGACGTCAGCGCGTGCCAGAAGCCCCCGCCGGCGGTCAGGCTGTGCAGCACCCAGCCCGAGGCCGCGAGCGCGAGCAGGGCGACCGTCCGCCAGGTCGCGCTCCGGGCACCCGCGGCGATCGCCGAGCCGAGGCGCAGCGCGCCGGTGTCCAGGTCGGGGCGACCCGACGGCACGAGCACCACCCCGACGATCAGGGCGGGGGAGAGGTCGGCGGCCCGCGTGATGCCGCACGCGATCAGCGCCGCGAGCACCAGCCACGGGGACACCCGGAAGCCCACGGCGCGGTGGTCGGGTCCGGCCGCCCATCGGGTCACGAGCACCACGGCTGCGGTGAGCACCGTGGTCCCGAGCAGCACGGCGATCGCGAGGCGGACGTAGCGGGCCTCGAGCGAGACGCCCACGCCCAGCAGCGTGCAGAGGGCGGCCACGGTCACCGCGATCGTGATCGACACCCACGTCGGCAGGACGTCGTCCGTTCCCGAGCGGTCCGAACGCGAGCGGTTCCGTCCGAGCAGGCCGGCGAAGGGCGACCGGATGCGACCGCGGGCCGCCGCGGCGACGAGGGCGAGGGGCGCGGCGATGAGCAGGAGGAAGCCCGCGGCGACGGCCGTGGCGATGAGCACGGTCCGCCACGAGAACGCGGCCTGGATCGTCGGCACGGTGCGGTCGTAGGCGGTGGCTGCGGTCCAGTCGCCCGCGGGGCCGGACCAGTCGGTGTGGCCGCCGCCGGGGCCCGCCGCGCCGGGGGCGCTGGTGCCGCTCGTCGTGGTGCCGTCGCCGGGTCCGGCCGACGATCCGGACCCACCGCTGCCGTCGGATCCGCCGCTGCTCCCGCTGCTGCCGCCGTTCCCGTTCGTGCCGGTGCCGCTGCCGGTGCCGGTGCCGGTGCCGTTTCCGTTCCCGTGCCCGCCAGGGGTGCCGGTGTCACCGGGCGGGGTCGTGGTGCCGGTACCGTTCGTGGGTGCGTCCCCAGCGGTACCGGGCGTCCCGGTGGGGGTGCCCGACGTCGACCACACCGTGACCCGCACGGCAGCGGACGACCGCGAGTAGTTGCCCGCGGCGTCGTGTTGCGTCGCGGTGAGGTCGTGACCGCCGGACCGGAGCTGCGACCCGGCGGTCGAACAGGACCAGGACCCGTTCGCAGCCACCTCGGCACGGCAGACCGGTGCTCGGTCGACGTACACGGTCACGTCGGCGCCGGGCTCGCCGGTGCCGCGGACGAGCGTGGCACGCGAACCGACGCGGTCGCCGTCGCCGGGCGCCGTGATCCGCGGAACCGCCGGCGCGGTGCGGTCGACGGTGACCCGCACCGGGGCCGAGGACGCACTGCGCAGGTCGGAGCGGTAGCCGTGCGCCGTGCTCGCGGTCTGCGACGCGGTGACCGTGACGGTGGCGTCGGACCGCAGCGCGAGCGAGGCCACCCATCGACCGTCCGGTCCGACCGGGGCGCTCTGCTGCGACGACGACCCGGAGACCGACAGGAGCACGGTGGACCCGGGGTAGCCGGTACCGGACAGTGCGCCGCTGGTCGGGTGGTCGGACGCGACGGTCGGCGGCACGATGACGTCGGACGCCGGAGCGCTCGCGGACGGCTGGGTCGGGGTCGTGACGTCACGCACCGTGAAGACCTGCTGGGGGCCCGACCGCACCGTTCCCAGGCAGGCCCACGACCCGTTCGCCTGCACCTGCGCGGAGCACCCGGCCGACCCGGTGGACGCCGGGCCGGTGACGCGGACCACGTGCGCCGGGGTGCCGGTGCCGTGGAACCGGGCGGTGCTGCTCGTGATGTCCCCCGGGTCGGCGATGGTCGGCGCGACGGGTGGTCGCCCGGTCGACGCGGGCGGGGGCGTCGGGGTGCCGGGGCGGCCGCTGCTCGGCGGGCCCACGAGTTCGCCCGGCTGCGGGGTCGCGGTGGTCGCGGCGCTGATGCGCTCGGTGTCCGCGGCGACGGCGAAGGCGGGGGCGGCTGCCGCTGCCAACAGTGCCGCGGCGAGGAACGCCGTGGCCGAGGCGAGTGCGACGAACCGGGTACGACGACGGGGGCCGTCGCCCCCGACGGCCCGGTCGTCCACGTTGTCCCCGCGCGTGCTCACCGACTCCATCCCACGTGATGTGGGCCGCCGGGTCAATACACCTCGCGGATGATGTCGGGCATCCGGTCCGGTTCGTCCGTCAGTCCGAATGCCCGGTGTGCATGACTCGGGAATCGCCCGTGAACCCTGGCGGTCGACGGGAGCACCGCGCACGCGTCGGTAGACTTCACGACGGCCGTTCAGGCCACGCAGCACCGCGGATCCGAACGCGAGAAGGAGCACCCCCACATGGACACCGGACTCGTCACGACGCTGATCGTCGTCGGAGTGGTGGTGGTGATCCTGGTCATCATCGGGATCTACCTCTGGGTGACGTACAACTCCCTCGTCACACTCAAGGTCCGGGTGGACGAGGCCTGGAGCGACATCTCGGTGCAGCTGAAGCGGCGTGCCGACCTCATCCCGACCATCGTCGACACGGTCAAGGGGTACGCCACCCACGAGAAGGCCGTCTTCGACGACGTCACCAAGGCGCGCTCGGAGACCCTCACGGCCGGAGACGCCGGGACCGCCTCCGCGGCCGAGGGGCACATGCAGAAGGCGCTGAAGAGCGTGTTCGCGGTCGCCGAGGGGTACCCGCAGCTGCAGTCGAGCCAGAACTTCCTGCAGCTGCAGACCGAGCTCGTCGACACCGAGGACAAGATCCAGTCCGCCCGGCGCTTCTACAACGGCGGCGTGCGCGAGCTGAACACGAAGATCCGGGTCTTCCCGAACTCCACGTTCGCCAAGCGGCGGGGCTTCGCCGAGGCGACGTTCTTCGAAACGGCCGAGCCGGCAGCGATCGCCGAGCCGCCGCGCGTCCAGTTCTGACCCCAGTCCCGCAGCTGCCGTGTACAGCGCCATCGCGCGGAACAAGCGCAACACCGTCGTCATCGTCCTGGTCTTCCTGCTGATCATCGGCGCGCTCGGGTTCCTGGGCGGCTACCTGGCCGGGAACGTCTCGATCGGTGTCATCGTCCTCGCGGTCGCCCTGGGCTACGCGGTGCTGCAGTACTTCTTCGCCGCTCGGCAGGCGACCGCCATCGCCGGCGGCATCGAGATCGACCGCACCTCCGAACCGCGGCTCTGGCGGACGGTCGAGAACCTGGCGATCTCGACCGGCATGCCGATGCCCCGGGTCTACGTCATCCACGACCCGTCGCCGAACGCCTTCGCCACCGGGCGCGATCCCGAGCACGCCGTCGTGGCCGCGACGACCGGGTTGCTGCAGATCATGGACGACCAGGAGCTGCAGGGCGTGATGGCCCACGAGCTCGGCCACGTCCGGAACTACGACATCCGGGTCTCGACGATGGTGTTCGGGCTGGTGGTGGCCGTCGGCCTGATCGCCGACGTGCTCCTGCGCATCTCGATCTTCAGCGGCCTGTCCGGCGGCCGGAACCGCAACTCCGACAACGGCGGTGGTGCGAACCCCGTGCTGCTCATCGCCGGCATCGTGGCCGTCGTCGTCGCGCCGATCGCCGCAGCGGGTGTGCAGGCCGCCGTGTCCCGGCAGCGCGAGTACCTCGCCGACGCCACCGGTGCGATGACGACCCGCCATCCCGAAGGACTCGCACGGGCGCTCGAGAAGCTCGGCGCGTACGGTCGCCCGATGCAGACGCAGAACTCGTCGATGGCCCACCTGTGGATCGCCGACCCGATGCGCCCCGGTGTGATGGACCGGCTGTTCTCCACACACCCGCCGCTGCCGGACCGCATCGCGCGGTTGCGGGCCAACGCCGACCGCTTCTGACGCCGGTCAGGCCTCCGCTGCGTCGAGCTGCTCGGCGGGTTCCGCAGGATCGGCGTCGTCCACGGCCTCGTGGGGGACCAGCGGGAGGCCGAGCGCGCCGGCGACGGCCGCCGCGGCTGTGCCCCGAGCGGTGACCTCGATGGCGTCGAGTCCCTGCCACGCGGCGGTGCGTCGGAGGGTCTCGGCCAGCCGCTCGGCATCGAGGTGCTCGCCGGGTTCCTGCCACGCGGTCCGGACCCGGAGCACGCCGCGCTGCCGGTCGCTCTTCAGGTCGACCCGGCCGACGAGCCGGTCGTCCTGCAGCACGGGGAGCACGTAGTACCCGAAGACCCGCTTCGGCGCCGGTGTGTAGATCTCGATCCGGTAGTGGAACCCGTACATACGCTCCGCCCGGCGGCGGAACCACACGACCGGGTCGAACGGGCTGAGCACCGCGTCGGCGGTGAGTTGTCGGGGCACCCGGGCGTCGGGGTGGAGCCAGGCCCGCTCACCCCAGCCCTCGACCCGCACGGGCAGGAGCTCGCCGGCGGCGGTCAGCTCCGCGATGGCGGCCGCGGTGTCGTCCGACCG
>Ga0153924_1001526_pt1 | contig 11243 bp, 8 predicted proteins | sample TSNJ008MetaG_FD_104709 | JGI IMG/M metagenome (GOLD analysis project Ga0153924, IMG submission 104709) | Attine ant fungus gardens microbial communities from New Jersey, USA - TSNJ008 MetaG | ecosystem: Host-associated > Fungi > Mycelium > Unclassified | place: USA: New Jersey, Wharton State...
GGGAGCGCGAGGCGAACTGATGCCCCGCGCGACGCTCCTCACCGGCATCGGCGAACTCGTCACCTTCGACCCGGCGCATGACGGATCCCTCGGCCTGGTGCGCGATGCCGCGATCCTCAGCGTGGACGGCCGGGTCGAATGGACCGGGCCTGCCGCGAGCGCCCCCGTGGGCGATGCCGACGAGCTGCACGATGCGCGTGGAGCTGCGGTGATCCCCGGCTTCGTCGACAGTCACACGCACCTCGCGTTCGCCGGGGATCGCGCGGCGGAGTTCGAGGCGCGGATGGCGGGACGGCCGTATTCCGCGGGCGGTATACGCAGCACGGTGGCTGCGACGCGAGCGGCCTCCGACGGGGAGTTGCGCAACCAGCTCAGCCGGTTCGCGAGCGAGCTGCGCGCCCAAGGCACGACGACCTTCGAGGTGAAGAGCGGCTACGGGCTCACCGTCGCCGACGAGGAGCGCTCCCTGCGCCTGGCACGGGAGGTCACCGCCGAGACCACATTCCTCGGCGCGCATGTGGTCCCGCCCGAGTACGCCGACCGTCCCCACGAGTACGTCGACCTCGTCACCGGGCCGATGCTCGACGCCTGCGCGCCCCACGCCCGCTGGATCGACGTGTTCTGCGAGACCGGGGCGTTCGACCCCGAGCAGACCCGTCGCATCCTCACGGCGGGAGCGGAGCGCGGGCTCGGCCTGCGCGTGCACGCGAGCCAGCTCGGCCCCGGCGACGGCGTCGCCCTCGCGGTCGAGCTGGGCGCGGCCGCCGTCGACCACTGCACCTACCTCACCGATCGCGATGTGGAGGCGCTGGCCGGTTCGAGCACCGTCGCCGGCCTGCTCCCCGGTGTCGAGTTCTCGACCCGGCACCCGTATCCCGACGCCCGCCGCCTGCTCGACGCGGGCGTGCGGGTCGCGCTCGCGAGCGATTGCAACCCGGGCTCGTCCTTCACCTCGTCGATGGCGTTCTGCATCGCCGTCGCTGTGCGCGACATGGGGATGACGGTGCCGGAGGCGCTGCGGGCGGCGACGCTCGGCGGCGCCGAATCGCTGCGCCGGGACGACGTCGGACACCTGCGTGCCGGCGCCCGCGCGGATTTCGTGGTGCTCGACGCGCCCTCGTACGTGCACCTCGCGTACCGGCCCGGGGTGCCCCTTGTGGCGCGCACGGTCATCGGCGGCGCCTAGGCCGCCCATCCAGTCGTCACAACACGCCGCGCAGTTCAGCCGGCATGCGGCGTGTTGCGACGACTAGGTCGCACGACCGGCCGGCTCAGAGGCGCGCGCCGCCACTCCCGCAGCAGCCTCGAGCACCAGCAGCGCTGCGAGTCGCACCGTCCGCTCGTCAGCGGCGTCGGCCGTGGCATCCACCTCGGCGATGTCGAGCGACCGCACCAGCCGGGAGGCCGCCGCCAGCCGCGCGACGCGGCGCAGCTCCCATGCGGCGAGCCCACCGGGCACCGACGCCGGGCATCCCGGAGCCACGGAGCGGTCGCACACGTCCACGTCGAGGTCCACGTGCACCGGACCGCCTGCCGCACCCGCGATCTCGAGCGCCTCCGCCATCACGTCCTCCCACGGCCGCCCGTGCAGCGCATCGCGCGTGACGACCGTGATGCCCAGGTCCGCCGCGCGACGCGTGTACGCGGCCGAGTTCGCGAAGTCGGCGATGCCGATCTGGACGACGCGCGCACCCGCGAGCCCGGCCTCCACCAGCCGCCGCACCGGCGACCCGTTCGAGACCCCGTCGCGCAGGTCGTGGTGGGCGTCGAGCGTGATCAGGCCGGCCGTTCCGAGGTCGGCGCCGTAGGCGCCCAGAGCCGCGGGAACGGTGAGCGCGTTGTCGCCGCCGACCGCGACGGTCACGGTCGACCGGGCGGCGGCCTCCCGCATGGCGGCGGTCGCGCGCGCCTCGCCCTCCGCGCCATCCGGCTCGGCCACGTCTCCCGCGTCGGCGAGCCGAAGCTCTTCGACCGCGAGCCCTGCGGCGTGCTGGGAGTAGCGACGCAGGGCCGCGCGCACGGCCCCGGGCGTCGCGTGCGCTCCTGTCGCCGACAGCGACGTGCGCCAGGTCGGGATGCCCAGCAGCGTCAGGTCCGCCCGCGCGCCCTCGGCCAGGGAATCGAGGGCCGGCCAGTCACCGGCCCGGGGCCATAGGGGGTCGACGGACAGTGCGCTGGTGCTCATAGCGCGACGATACCGAGCGGGGGATGCGCGGGCCGGTGAGCCCGCGCATCCCCCGTCTGGGATCCCGGACGACGTGTCGATCGCCCGGGACGCTCTCAGAGCTGCTGGCCGCCCGCGGGCGGGGTGAACACCGGCGGCAGCGGGCCGGAGACCGGCACGACGCCGCCGGTCGCGCTCGGGCCTCCCGTGACGGGCTCGCCCGCGCCGGGTCCGCCCGTCGAGCCGTCGCCGCCACCGTCGCCGCGCTTCGCCGCCCGCCGCGCCTCGCGGCGCTCGCGCGCACCCTCGACGAGGTTGTAGAGCGTCGGGAGCACGACCAGCGTCAGCACCGTGGAGGAGATCAGGCCGCCGATCACGACGATCGCGAGCGGCTGCGAGATGAACCCGCCGTGGCCGGTGAGGCCGATCGCCATCGGGGTGAGCGCCGCGATGGTCGCGAGCGCCGTCATCAGGATCGGGCGCAGACGGCGGGAGGCACCGTGCACGACGGCCTCGGAGACCGAGAGCCCGCGCCTGCGGTACTGGTTCACCAGGTCGATGAGCACGATCGCGTTGGTCACCACGATGCCGATCAGCATCAGCACGCCGATGAGGGAGGCGACGCCGAGCGGGATGCCCGAGACGATCTGCAGCAGGATCGCGCCGGTCGCCGCGAACGGCACCGAGACGAGCAGCAGGAGCGGCTGGCGCAGCGAGCGGAACGTCGCCACCATCACGATGTAGACGATCAGGATGGCCGCCAGCAGCGCGAGGCCGAGCTGCGCGAAGGCGTCGGTCTGGCTCGACGAGACGCCGCCGATCGTGGCCGTCGCGCCCTCCGGCAGCTTCGCCTTGGCGAGTGCCTTGGTCACGTCGCCGTTCGCCACCGAGAGGTTGTCGGTCGCCGGGGTCGCGGTGACCGTGGAGGTGCGCAGGCCGCGCTCCGAGGTGACGGTGGCCGGTCCCTTCGCCTCTTCCACGGTCGCCAGCGTGCTGAGCGGCACCACACCGGTCGCGGTCGGGATCTGCAGGTCCGCGAGCGCGGCGACGGTCGTCGGCGCGTTCGAGTTCTGGATGTAGATCGTCAGCGTCGTGTTGTCGATCGCGACCGTGCCGGCCTGGGTCGGCTGCATCGCCTGGGAGACGATGGTGCCGACGGCGACCTCGCTGAGGCCCGCCTCCGCCGCCTTGGTGCGGTCGACGGTCACCGCGATGTACGGCAGCGAGGCGCTCAGGTTGTCGGTGACCTGCTTGAGCGACGAGTGCTTCTTCAGCTCGGCGACGATCGAGTCGGTCGCCGTCTGCAGCTCCTGGCTCGTGCTCGCGGTGACGTCCACCTCGATGTCGCTGGAGGCGCCGAACCCGCTCTGCGACGACACCTGGATGGTGCCCTGGTCCTTGATGGAGCCGAGCTCGCTCTCGATGGTGTTCTGCAGCTTCTCCTGATCGGCGTCCGGGTCGGTCGTGATCGAGAAGGTCGTGCTGCCGCCACCGCCGCCCGCGAAGGCGTCGCGCAGGGAGGAGCCGCTGGAGCCGATCGACACCTGCACGGTCTCGACGCCCTTCGTGTCGAGCAGCTTCTGCTCGACCGACTTCGCGGCGTCGTCCTTCGCCTGCAGGCTCGCGCCGGGCTCCAGGGTCTGCGTGATCGTGAGCGAGTTCTGGCCGCTCGCGCCGAGGAAGTTCGTCTTCATCAGCGGCGCGAGGAATCCGGTCCCGACGAGGACGACGAGCGCGATGATCATCGTGATCGCCGAGTGCTTCAGCGTCCAGCGGATGATCGGCAGGTAGCCCTTCTGCAGGCGAGACGGGTGCTCGAGCTCGTCGTGACCGGAGGCGGCGGCCTCCTCGACGGTCAGGTGCGCCGCCTCGTCGTCGGCCGCGCCGCCCTCGTGCTTGCGGGCCTTCGGAGCGCGCAGGAACCAGTAGGCGAGCACCGGGACGATCGTCAGCGCCACGAGCAACGACGACAGGAGCGCGATGGTCACGGTGAGGGCGAACGGGCGGAACAGCTCGCCGGTCACGTCGCCGACGAACGCCAGCGGCAGGAACACCGCGACGGTCGTGATGGTGGAGGCGGTGATCGCTCCCGCGACCTCCCGGACCGCGCGGACGATCGTGACCGCCCGGTCGGCGCCAGGCACCAGTTGTCTCTTGATGTTCTCGATGACGACGATCGAGTCGTCGACCACACGGCCGATCGCGATCGTCAGCGCGCCGAGCGTGATGATGTTGAGGGTGTACCCCGTCGCCCACATCACGACGAACGTGATGAGCACGCTGGTCGGGATGGAGATCGCCGTCACCAGCGTGGACCGGATCGACAGCAGGAACACCAGGATGACGATGACCGCCATCACGAGGCCGAGCAGGCCCTCCTCGGTGAGCGAGTTGATCGACTGGGTGATGAACGGGGCCTGGTCGAACACGACGGTGATCTTCGCGTCCGAGCCGAGCTTCTTCTGGAGGTCGGGGATGAGCTCCGTCACGCCGTGCGAGACCTCGACGGTGTTGGCGGAGGGGAGCTTCGTGACCGCGATCGTGAGCGCCGGCTTGCCGTCGACGCGCGAGATGGAGGTGATCGGGTCGTCGGTCTCGGCGACCGTGGCGACGTCGCCGATGGTCGGCGGTGTGGTCGGCTCGGCGGCCGCGGCTGCCGCAGCGGCGGCGGCGGATCCCGTGGCGCCGGTCGCACCCGTGGCACCCGTGGCGCCGGCCGCACCGGAGGCACCCGTCGCACCGGAAGCACCGGAACCCGACGCCCCGGAGCCCGACGCGCCCGCGCCCGCCGTCGCGCTGCGCACCAGCGGCAGCGCCGCGATGTCGTCGACCGACGCGAGCTGCTTGCCCGACTGGATGGAGAGGGTCTTGCCGTCCTCGGTGATCGAGCCGCCCGGGAGGAGCACGCCGTTCTGCTGCAGGGCGTCCTTCACGGCCGAGCTGCTCACTCCCGCCGCGGCGAGCTTGGCCGCGTCCGGGGTGATGGTGATGCGCCGGCCGACCTCGCCGACGAGCTGCGCGTCGTTGACGCCCGTGACGTCCTTGATGTCGGGGAGGGCGAGCTTCGTGATGTCGTCGGCGAGCGTCCGCTGGTCGCCGCTGCTGCTGACCGCCAGCTGGATGACGGGGAGGTCGTCGATGCTGCCGGAGACGACCTGGGGCTGGACGCCCGAGGGGAGGGTCGACGAGATCTGGTTGATCGCGCGGTCGATCTTCTGCTCGGCCGTCGCCAGGTCGGTGCCGTAGGTGAACTTCGCCGTGATGATCGACTGGTTGGTGCTGCTCACCGCCGAGGTGCTCTCGAGGTCGGGGACGCCCTGGATGGCGGCCTCGACCGGGGTGCTCACGTCGTTGTTGACGACCTCGGGCGACGCGCCGGGGTAGGTCGACACGATGGCGAGCTGCGGGAACGAGATCGAGGGGATCAGTTCCTGCTTCAGATTGGCGAGCGCGAGACCGCCGAACACGGCCGCCACGACGGTGACGAGCGCGATCAGCGCGCGGTTCTTCATGCTGAGCACAGCGAGAAAGTGCACGGATGTTCCCCTCAGCGGGTGTGGATGCTGGACGTGCGGCATCGATGACGCAGGTCCAGCATCTCATTGCAGAAGGTGCAAGTTCCTCATGCCGTGGTACTACTTCGCGGCTGCGACCTCCACCCGGGCCTCCACCCGGCCGGCGCGCAGCCCGCGGATCACGACCGCGACGCCCGTCCGGAGGCTGGACGCGAAGTCGAGCCGGTACCGGGCGAGCTCCGGGTCGAGCGCGTAGGCCTCGGCCATCCCGGGCGACACCCGGCAGCTCGACCAGATGCCGCCGATGGCGAGCGTGACCGCCCCGACGAACACCAGGGCGTCCGACTCCTCGCCTCCGATCCAGGGCTCCGCCAGTGCCGCGAGCCGCGCCGCCGACGTGAGCATCCCCCGCTTGTAGGCCCGCGCGACCTCCCCCGAGATGTTGTGCTCCAGGATGCCCGGGGCGCTCGCGCAGAGCTCGGCCAGCACCGGCCGCGCGGCCACCGTCTCGGCCACCGCTGCGGCGAGGGAGCCCGCGGTGCGCTCGGGCGTCGCCGCGAGCCGCTCCTCCAGGGCGTCGAGCCACTCGCGGAACTCGCGATCGTAGAGGTCGAGCAGCACGGCCTCCCGCGACTCGAAGTAGCGCAGCACGTTCGACTTGGCGAGGCCGACGCGCCTCGCCAGCTCGTTGAGGCTCAGGTCGGCGACGCGGGTGTCGTCGAGCATCGCGCGGGCGGCGCCCAGGATGTCCTCCCGGCGCTGCGCGCGCTGCTCGACGCTGCGCGCCCGGCTGAACGTCGGCTGGGACATCGGGGACCCCCTTGCTAACAGACCATCGGTCTATTACCGTCCGTAACAGACCACCGGTTCATTATTTCACGATCACACCGGACATCCACGGCACGACGGAGGATCCCATGTACACCGTTCCCGACCAGACCGGACGCTCCGTCGTCGTGACGGGCGCCAACAGCGGCACCGGCAAGGAGGCGACGGCCCGGCTCGCCGCGGCCGGCGCGCGCGTCACCATGGCCGTGCGCTCGCTCGACAAGGGCGAGTCCGCGCGCCGCGACATCCTGGCCCGCGTGCCCGGCGCCCAGCTCGAACTGCGCCGCATCGACCTGGCCGACTTCGCGAGCGTGCGCGCCTTCGCCGAGGGGATGCTGGCCGACGGCGAGCGCATCGACACCCTCGTCAACAACGCGGGCGTCATGGTCCCGCCGAAGCGCTCGGTCACCGTCGACGGGCACGAGCTGCAGTGGCAGAGCAACTTCCTCGGCCCGTTCCTGCTGACGAACCTGCTCCTGCCGCGCATCCTGGAGTCGCCGTCGCCGCGCGTCGCGACGATGTCGAGCGGCACGGCGAACTTCGGCGGCATCCACTTCGAGGACCTCGACTCGGAGCGTCGCTACCGGGCCGGGCGCGCCTACGCGCAGTCCAAGCTCGCCGACCTGTTGATGGCCCTCCACCTCGCCGCGCTCTCGGAGGAGCACGGCTGGGGACTCCTCAGCACCGCGGCGCACCCCGGCTACACCCGGACGAACCTGCAGACGGCGGGCCGCAACCTCGCGCGGAGCGAGAGCAGGGCCCTGCGGCCCTCGAATCGCACCCTGCTCCCGTCGCAGGGCGTCGAGCAGGGTGCGGAACCGCTGCTCTTCGCCGCCGCCGACCCGGCCGCCGCGCAGGGCGCCTACTACGGACCCGACCGCTGGGCGCTGACCGGCCCGACCCATCGCGCCGGCCTGCCGCGCAGCGCCCGCGGGCGCGACCTGCCCGCCTCGCTGTGGGCGGTCGCCGCGAGCCGGACCGGAGCGGACGCTCAGACCACGTTGGGCAGCGCCGCCGCGTCGAAGTAGGGCGCCGGCTCGTTCGCCGCGACGGCCCAGGCGCGTTCGAGCGCGGCGAACGCGCGCTCGAACTCGTCGACCGAGTAGGTGATCGGGATGCGCAGGAACCGCTCGAAGGCGCCGTCGAGCCCGAACCGCGGGCCGGCGGCGATCAGCAGGCCGTGGTTGCGGGCGGCGAGGGTGAGCGCGGAGCTGACGGGCGCGCCGATGCCGACCCAGGCCGCGAGTCCGCCGTGCAGGGGCGGCATCGTCCAGTCGGGGAAGGTGGAGGCGATCAGGCGGCGCACGGTGTCGCGCCCCTCCCGCAGCTGCGCGCGCCGCTCCTCCACGATCTCCGGGATCTGCGGCAGCATGCGCGCGACGACGAGCTGCTCGATCATCGGCGTCCCGAGGTCGGTGGCGGGCTTGGCGGCGATCATGCGCTGCACGAGCGGGCGGTCGGCGCGGATCCAGCCGATCCGCAGGCCGCCCCAGAGGCTCTTGCTCGCCGAGCCGATGAGCAGCACCGGCGCTCCGCCGGCGGTGCGCTCGGCGTAGGTGGGCATCGGGAGGTGCTCCCCCACGCGGTCGATGTCGAGCTCGCCCGTGGTCTCGTCGGCGACGACGATCGTGCCCTGCGCGGCCGCCGCCGCGAGCACGCGCTCCCGGGTGGCCGGCGACATGGAGGCGCCGGTCGGGTTCTGGAAGTCCGGGATGAGGTAGGCCAGCGCAGGGTTCGCGCGGCGGATGGTCTGCTCGATCGCCTCGGCATCCCAGCCGTCGTCCTCGACGCCGAGCGCGTGCGGGCCGTCCTCGGGCGGCGTCACCGTGATCGGCACGAGCCGCGCGCCCGCGAGCCGGATGGCCTCGGTCGCGTGCGGGTAGGTCGGCATCTCGACCAGGGCGCGGTCGCCGCGGCCGAGGAAGGTGCGGGCGATCAGCGCGATCGCCTGCTGCGCGCCGACGGTCACGAGCACCTGGTCCGGATCGGTCGGGAGGCCGCGCTCGGCGTACCGCGCGGCGATGGCGGCGCGCAGGTGCGGGAGGCCGACCGGGTCGTAGCCGGAGTCGGGCAGGAAGTGCGGCAGCTCCTCGGCGGCGGCGCGCGCGGCGGCCGGGAGGGCGGTGGCCGCGGGAAGCGCGGCCTTGGTGAAGTCGAGCATCCCGTCGCCGCCGCCCGCGGGCAGCGCCAGAGCCGGTCCGGGGAGGCGCGCGACGCTGCCCGAGCCGCGGACGCTGTCCACGAAACGGCCCTCGCGCAGCTGACGGTAGGCCGCGGCGACCGTGGTGCGGCTCAGCCCGAGGCGGCCGGCGAGATCGCGCTCGGCCGGGAGGCGGGTGCCGATCGGGATGCGGCCGTCGAGCACCAGGAGGCGCACGCGGTCGGCGAGCTCCTGGTACTGCGAGCCGGCTCCGCGCCACTGACCGAGCAGGGTCTCCAGCGAGCGGGCGGTGAGATGCGGATCCGACATGCATGCCACCTTAACCGAATTGGCATCTTGATGGAAGGCCAATCGGGCGATTGGATTGTGAAGGTGACCACTCGACTCCTCCTGACCCGGCGCCTCGTCCAGCTGCTGATCGGCCTCTTCCTCTACGGGATGGCCATCGCGCTGATGGTGCGGGCCGCCATCGGGGTGTCGCCGTGGGATGTGCTCGCGCAGGGCCTGTCGATCCACAGCGGATGGGCGTTCGGCCTCATCACCAACGTCGTCGGGCTGGCCGTGCTGCTGCTCTGGATCCCGCTGCGCCAGCGCCCGGGCCTCGGCACCGTGCTGAACGTGCTGCTGGTCGGGCCGAGCGCGCAGTTCGGGCTGTGGATCATCCCGCAGCAGACGGAGCTGTGGTCGCAGATCCTCGTGTTCCTCGCCGGGCTCGCGCTGCTCGCCGTGGCGACCGGCCTCTACATCGGCGCCCAGCTCGGGCCGGGCCCCCGCGACGGCCTGATGACGGGCCTCCACGCCCGCACCGGCTGGCCGATCTGGGCCGTGCGGACGGGCATCGAGATCGTGGTGCTCATCATCGGCTGGTTCCTCGGCGGCAACGTCGGCGTCGGCACCCTCGCCGAGGCGCTGCTGATCGGGCCGCTCTGCGCCATCACCATCCCGTTCTTCGCCATCCGGCTGCCGCGGCTCGCTGCAACGGCCGCGCCGCTGGAGGGCGAGCTCGAGGGCACGGCCGTGCAAGGGGCCGGCCTTCGGGACGAGCGGGATGCCGCGCGTGTCGACGTGCGCGACGGCATCCTGCTCGAGTCCGACGCGGCGGCCCGCAGCCGCTTCGCGGACCACGCGCACGGCCCACTGGTGCGCCGGGCGCAGCCCGACCGGGCGCCCGCGCAGCCGGACGAGACGCCCGAGGAGGCCACGCGCCCCTCCCGTCTCATGGCCGCGCACTGGCTCGACGACCGTCTGAACGGCCGCACCCGCGCCCGCCGCGCCTAGCGGCGCCCCCACCCGAGTCCTCACCACCCCTTCGCCACCGGAGTACGGTGCGTCGAGTGCGGGGGAGGCGGAGCGGGCTGGCGGTGTACGTCGTCGCTGCCTGCCTCCTGCGCGGGGCGGATGCGGCCGCGGTCATCGGCGTCGTCCTGCTCGCGCAGCAGCACCGCCTCGGTGCCGGGACCGGCCTGCTGGCGGCATGCATCACGCTGCCGCACCTGCTCGGGCCAGTGGCCGCGCAACTATTGGATAGAACGCACGCCAAGCGCGCGGTGCTCTCCGCGGCGGGCGCCCTCTACGGACTGGCGCTGGCCGTCGCCGTCCCCGCGATCGGAACCGCACCGTGGCTCGGCGCGATCGCCCTCCTGGTCGCCGGCGCCGCCGGCCCCCTCCTGACCGGCGGGATGAGCAGCCAGCTCGCGGGCATCGTCGGCGGTGATGCGGTCGCACAACGCCGCGCCCAGAGCGTCGACGCGGCCACCTACGGCATCGCGGGCACGGCCGGCCCCGCGGCGATCGGAGCCGTCGCCGCGACGGCCGGTCCTGCCGTCTCGGTGCTCGGCGCGGCCGCCGCGGCCCTCGTCGGCGCCGCGCTGGTGCTGCTCCTCCCCCGGCCCGATCGGGAGGGCCGCGACCGCCCCGCCCCCGCCGTCAACATCCTGCAGGCCATCGGGATGCTCGTGCGCGTGCCCGGCCTTCGGCGGACGACGGTCGCGACGGCCGTCACAGCCATCCCGCTCGGGGCCGTCCCGCTGATCGCGGTGGCGACGGCCGCCTCCCTCGCGCAGCCTCCCGCGCAGTCGGCGACGCTGACCGCGGCGTACGGCTTCGGCAACCTCGCCGTCTCGCTCGTGCTGATCGCCGTCCCGCTCCGCGGCGAAGCCGATCGGCTCGTCCTGCGCGGCACGCTCGGGGTGCTCGGGATGCTCGCCGCCGGCCTCCTGGCCCTCACGTTCCCGCTCGCCGTCGTCGTGTACGCGGCACTCGGCGCGGCGACGGGAGTGCTCTTCACCGCCAGCCTCGCGGCGCGCACGGCGTACGCGCCGCACGGCGCCGAGGCGCAGGTGTTCGTCACGATGGCCGGCATCAAGGTCGGCTTCTCGTCGCTCGGCGCCGCCCTCGTCGGCGTGCTGCTGCCGCTCGGCTCGGCCACGCTGTTCGCCGGCGCCGCGCTGCTCGTGCTCGCGACCATCGCCGCGTTCCTGCTCGACCGCCGCCTCTCCCGCTGAGCGGCGCGAGCCTCCCCTCGCAGCGCCACCGAGGCGGCACGAACTCGCGCGAAAAGCGCCGAGGAGGCGGA
>Ga0153924_1001528_pt1 | contig 11236 bp, 9 predicted proteins | sample TSNJ008MetaG_FD_104709 | JGI IMG/M metagenome (GOLD analysis project Ga0153924, IMG submission 104709) | Attine ant fungus gardens microbial communities from New Jersey, USA - TSNJ008 MetaG | ecosystem: Host-associated > Fungi > Mycelium > Unclassified | place: USA: New Jersey, Wharton State...
AAATGTTGTTATGCAATAATTGCTACTTCTTCTTGGTTCCATATATGGAAGTGTTTCAATCTCAATATGTAAAAACTTCTCACTTCTAATATCATCATAATCTTGTTTTACAACCATCAATAACTTATCGCCACTATCCACATCTATAAGTACAATAATGGTTTTGGGATTGCTGAGAAATGTATCCTTAAAATGAAACTGGGGACCATAAAATTTTTCAAAATTAAGCATTGAGTATGTAATAGCCTGATCTAATGGCAATGCCAATCGTTCATCCAATTTTAGTAAAACATCTCCAGTTTTTATTTCTTCTGTAATAATTTTAGCAAATCCAGGAATGGAATCCGTAAACTCTATGACATTTGTGTTAGTCAAAATACTATACATATATGCCTTGCCTTCAAAAACAAAATAGTCTCGTTTAAATTCAACTCCATTTACTATTGAAAGTCCGTATTGATTTGTCTCGTGCTTCAGTACTTCATTCTCCACAATTTTGCGAATATCTATTCTATTCGCTCTAAATGTGTCTAATATGTACCCCGTAAGCACAAGTGCAAATAACTCATCCAAACTTTTAACATAATCAGGCATCTCTTTTTTACTAGCAGGAATAATAAAAGTATATGCATAATAGTGAACCCAACCATTGGAATCATGTTCCAACATGTATTTTAACATTTCTCCCACTAGAATACCTGAGTCATTTAATTTATCAATAACAACGTCAATCAAAGGCTCTAGGTAGAATGGAGTTTCAAATTGTCTATGTCTGCTACCAGATAAATAATGTAAATAGTTTTTTCTTATTGAAAATATCAGGTACTCAATAGTTTTATATTCATCTGTTTCGGTTATTTCCATTAGAAATTCTTCAATTCTATCTGATGAAGATACTTCTTTATCCAAATCATTCCCTCAAAGCATTTTATTTCTTAATCAGCTTAACAGCACTTTTAACTACCTTAGGGCCAAATTTCTTTATTCCAACACTAATTGCTGCAAGCCCGCCTAACCCCAATATATTATTTCCTTGCTTTTGATGTTTTGGACATAGACCAGTCTTATTTTTAGGGTCGGTGATTATTCTTCCACAAATAATACAAGTTTTTTCTCTATCACTCATTTTCACAATCCTCCATCGATACAATATACACGTCATTTTCCATATTTTCATTCATGCTTAATGTCAAGTTTCTCATGCTTGATTCTAATGATGGTTTCATTTCTTTTGCAAATGTATACCAACAATTCAAATTATGACTATCGTACAGAAAATAGTCATGCATCAAGGTGGCTGTAGATAAACCTTTTCTTGTGATTGGCTTATCTAAAAAATCATGCACGACATGTTGGTAAGATTGTAATACTTCCTTTGCAACCTTCGTTTCTCCAATATACTCCAGCAATTGCATACGAACACCCACGTACTACGTAGCTATTTGAAAATCACTTGTAAGAAAACTCATATATGTATTGAGTTGATTTCCGAATTGAAGGAATGGTATGCTTGTTCGCCTCGCAAAAGCTCTAGTTGTAGTTTCAATATCAGCATAGATTGCATTCAAAGCAGTTCTCATCTTAGCATCTGCAGTTTTTAATGCTTGTAACTTTTCTTCTTGATTGGTTTTATGTTCAGCCTCTAAAACAATCGACCTTGCATCAAGAAACGGAACAATGATATCTCTGTCTCTGTCTTTTTCTAATTGATATGTTTGAAATTCCTGTATATCAGCTAATTTTGCATAGATTTGACGCATTTGAATCTGATTGCTAATACTTCTTACTGTTTCGACCGTCCCAGAATTATTAATCACCTTTTTCAAAGTAATATCTTTAACACGTACATCATTTTCGTCAAGAATAACTGCTCTTAAATTTCCATCTACTTGTTTTGACTCACCAACTGTATAAGTCCCTTTTTTAAGTTTAGCCTTAATATCTGCTGGCAAATTATCAAAGTCTGGAATAAGGGTTGTATTGCCTTTTACTAATATATCTGCATGATGAACCACATCACTTAATATACCTAAATCTGCTATTGGTAAACCTTTCGAATCTTCTAAACTTGATTGCTCTTTTAAGGCAACTGCCAGTTGTTGAACGTAGCCACTAAAGAAATCACTCATAGCAGTAATATCTCTACCATACTTATCTTCTTCAGTTTAAAAAATAACCAAAGGCATTTTTTCAGTTTTCACTGCATCATTTTCAATTGTATCTGTGATTTCTTCTGCCATAAATTTTCTCCTCACCCCAACAACTCATGAAGTAATTCTCTAATTGTTTTACGTTATTATCGGCATCTGCTGCCTCTTCCTTATTCGCCGCTCCTTGATTACTAAATATGTTTTTTATACCAAGAAACCAAATCTGTCCGATTTCCTTCGAACCATTGAGTTGTTATAAAAATATCTTTCCCCATAAAAGTCAGTGATTTTTTTCGATACCTTATGTATTTACTATTTCCTTTATTTGCGTCTCGACTGTCTGCAATAATCGGATAATCCGTATGGTTAAACAGCTGTTTGGTGTATTCCTTAGTTTTCAACATTTCTATTTCATCTTCCGAAATAACACTCATTTCTATTAAATGCTTGAATAACTCAAATGCCAATTTACCAACAGTGAGATTTACATATGTGGACTCGTCACTTATTTCGAATTTAGGTTTACTTGTCTTTTCCTGTACCAAAAAACGGATATCCTGCGAATCCAACTTGCATAATTCTGCTATCACCCTTATTGTGCTTAATTTTTCCTGACTGCTCTTATTTGTTTCAATGTAAGCATCTGCACCAATTTTATATGGTTTTCTCAATTTGTCCTCAGACTCACTGAACCATGTGAAATTTCCATTATGATACATGGTTGGGTCCATATCATAAAGCATCTCATGTATTACTTTATAAGCAGCAGTCACATCAGAAGTATTAATAACACTCTCCATTATTATAACTTGTACAATTTTTTTGTTGGTAACATCTGCTTCTTCGTCCCAATCAAACCATTCTTCGCTATCTGTACTCACAGGAATTTGCGCATCTGGTAACCACCATATCTTAATGGCTTTCTTAAAGAGAATTTTCGCTCTATCAATAATTTCAGTTTCACGCCACGATTCACATTGTTTTATATACCCGTTCAGAAAAAGTTTACTGAATTCAAATCCCTTTTCAGGCATAGCTTTCTTCACTTTAAATGGGGAATTGCTATAGTCACTATTATAGGCAGTTAATGTCAAGTTACCAATGGTATCTTTGTATTTTGAATGAATCAGTTCCCATTTTCCACCAAGCATCTCTTTCCAATCGTTTGTAAGTGTCTGAGGCATGATATGCTCAATGGTTAATGTGCCATCACTAATTAACTGCTCAACTGCTACCAGTTCTCTGTTCCCATAGTTTTCTAATCTCTCCAGTATACATTTCTTTATGGCTGCTTTAGCATTATACAAATCATAAACCATAAATTTATCCTCAAAATCATGGTCATTTGGATATCTGCTTTTTCCTGATCTCTTTAATATTTCATATTTGAAAGCATCATAATAAGACATACCGTCATCCTCAATATCCTTATCAATCTCTGCCCCCAATTGCACAAACACTTTATTTAATGCATTAGTCGGAAGATCACATATTTCGCGGCGTACAATATAATTTTCAATTATTTCAAAAGAACTGCACATTTCATCATCTGAAATATAACCATCGGCATTTGCCTTAAATAAATCCATTATTAATGGAACACAAGTCTTAACTTCCATTTTATTAATATGAGACAATGTGTTAGAATACGGTTTCTTTTGTTTTTCCGGATTGCCAACAACATTGTAGTAATTGGCAAATTCAAGCATATCAATGATTATAGTTTCAATTGATTTCTTGCTACTCTCTTGATAGTATTTGAATTCAAAATACAGTTTCTTCTCATCGGACAGCTTCCTCGTTTTTACCGCCAAATAATAACGAATAAACTTATTCATTTCACTTCGTGTAACAGTGCTTTCCAACGGCTCCCAATATTTCTTATAAAATCTTTCTTGCTCCAATGCCTGCATTCTCATAAGCACAAAATTTCTAATTTTATCTGCTGGTTCCAAATCCAATCCAGTAGAATTAAGACTTTCAAAAATAAGCTGAGGGTCATCACCATTTTGCGGTTGCAAGCTGATACTCACTATTACTAACTTTGTGATTGCACTATCCAGACCTTCAATTTCAGCCGGACTCATTTTACCTATTTCATTGTAGAAATAATTATAATTAGCTGTAATACTTGTATTTTCTATTGGTGATTTATTTTCGATAAGATTGTCATAAGCTTCATCATCACCTTGTACTAATTTCAACTTTAATTTTTTTGCATTATTTGAATACTCATCTGTCAAATAAGCATTTGTTATTTTATTTGGATTGACCTTAATATTTAATTCCGAATGGGTGGATACATAATTTCTCAATGCCAGTAATAGTAATGAGACCGTTGTAATTCTCTGCTGTCCGTCTATTATGGTATGCTCCTCACACACACCATTATTTTGTGAAACAAAAACTATCGAGCCAAAGAAGTGTGATTCATAATTAAATGTATACACATCCTTAAGATCTTTCAGTAACTGAACGCAATTTTCCTTCTTCCAGCTGTAAGGGCGCTGATAAACTGGAATAATGAATTTCTTATCTGTTCCACCTATAAATCTAAGTATATTATTTTCATTAGCTTTCATAATTTCAACTCCAATTATTAAGATTTTTCCACATATGTCAGTTCTATATCATACCCCAGTGCTTCCAGCAACTGCACAAAGGTCTTATTGACCACACCGTCCTGCTTTTTAATGATACGATTGACACAGGACTTCGTGGTATGAATGTCCTCGGCAATCTGTGCTTGGGTGGTGCCCTTTTCTATACATTTTACTTTTACATCTAATTCAATATTGTTCTTTATCATTCTGTACTGCCTCTTCAAAATCAAGCTGTCAACTAATTTCACAAATCAGATAGTTAATTGTACATCGGAGATTTCTACTTCTCCGACACGGTGAATTCTATAAAGTTCAATGCCTAGGGAGTCCTTGTTGTCATTCAAATACTACTCGGCAACTGCCCAAAAATCATTATCAAATCTTTTTGCTACATATTCTGTAAATGAGCTGTTAGTTGCCATCGCAATTCCCCCTATAAATATTTATAATTTCAGATCAGCTATTATCATCTTAGCACCCTGTAAATAATATTCATATACTGCTTTTGCAGGTAAGAATCTTACCTTTATATTTTGTAGACCGAGACTTTTTAATATCTCCATCGATGCTTCACCTTTATCGAGGATTTCGCCTTGCTCAGTGGGCATTAAAAAACAATTTCTTACAGAATTAAACTCATGATCTTCTATAAACCCTTTGTATGCCAATTGATACAAATATTGTTTTGTAATAGATTCTATACCTGGTTGTGCTTTCGGTGCCCTTCCTGGCTCCAATAATGCATTATAATATTTTGCATCAAAGATTATAAACTGATATCCGTCTGATGTATTTGCTATAGTGATTAAATCCGGTATCAGAGTATCCTTTGCCGCTTTCCCTGTGATAGACCACTCAGGCTTTTCAATTAGTTCAATCAGTTTCATTTTACCGTCATATTCTTCTTTTAATGGCACTGGAAGTTTCAACTTTTCAAGACGAGCGTTCAATTGATTATCCATAATATCAGCACAGACCTTTTCCCATACCAAATTAAAGCTATTGGTACCAAACATGGATAAGGAATCTATATCATACAGGCTACCGCTATGCTCAATATATGCGTATATCGTTTTGAGAACCAACTGCTTTCTTGTATTGAATTGTGTGTTGATTTCCTTTTCTATTCGATACAGGATGTATTCCTTATCACCAAAATCTATGAGTTCTTCATCCGACAAATTCACCTCTGTAACTTCAAACAAATCAATCAAATCTGCCTCTTTTAACTCGTTTGATGCCTGTGTTAGCACGCATTCATGAAGTCTCTTGAAATAATCGAAATCATCATTCACACGCTTCTTTGTCTGTAAATCCGTATAATAAGGTCGGCTATCACTGAGCAATGTAAATGTTTCATTAATTGTTTTATCCCACAAAATTTCTCCGGTACCATTACTTTCTATAATATCTTCTGTGTTACTGTAAACACCGTTCTCGTAATAATCATGCATTAAAAACAGCAACACTGCCAATAGGTTGAATGACTGACTTTCACTACTGTCATTAAACATACGAATACTCTGCTCTTTGGAATTATATTTTTCAAGCACTTTTAGTACTTGTTTCAATTCATTTTTCGGATTCGCTATAGTCAGCAAATATTTCGGATAGCACTTAAGAATACGCCCAGCAACTGTGATAACCCCGACGAAAGTAAATACATACAAATACTCATTTTCGCCAACTTCAACATCAGCAACCTCAATGTCTTCAGCAATAAGATCTGACATATTCTTTTGTTCAGTCGATGCCTTTACTGCTTTAAGAACTCCGAATTCCTTTAGTTTTCGGATAAGCGGTACGGCTTTATCCTCTGAACACTCTAATATGTCACACAGGTCTTTTTGCGTATATCTCTTTTGCTCCCGCAGGAACTTTGATATCATTCGTTGTTTTCCTCCGCAACAGATTCACTGATAGCATTCTGATTTTGTATATCTTCCGGCTCCGCTGCCATTTGAATCTCTAAATTGAAGATACCTATTCCTTTTTCTTCAAAATCTTTACAGATTTCTGAATATCGGCTACTATTTTGAAAACAACCTTCAAATAGTGAAGCTCTCTTCTGTTTAGCGGCATCCTCGAATAAATACATTATTACCTTGTTTTTGAATGTTTCTATAAACTCTTCACTATCAATCTCAATTCCACTTGCCGGAACTACTATCCTCTTTGCTATGAAATATGGCCCTAATTGTTTGTCTTCATTTATCTTCTGGTTGGCTAAGAACTTATTAATTGCCTTACGCAGTTTATTCCATTCAACCTTTTGAGAAACAACCGTACCTATTATAACCATCTTTCCTTCAATGCTTTCATCATTATCATCAATGCCAAGATACTTAAAGTCCCATCTTCGCTTGAATGCTGTATCCATAGGAAATACGCCTTGATCAGCACTGTTCATTGTTGCCCAGATAAACATATTATCTGGTATCTTGATTTCATCATAATCTTCCGGTTTCCCACCAAGATTTTCTGATTTGGCCAAATATTTTTTAATATCCTCTGAGGGACGAATTGGATATTCACTGACATTGTTATCTCTGTCTAAAAGTTGGAACACATCCCCAAACACTGCTGCTACATTCGCTCTATTTATTTCTTCAATCAATAATAAATATGGCTTGATATCCTCTGTTCTACTATTTCTGAGCGCCTTAACATAAGTACGCATAAAGGGACCTGGAACATATTCATATGTAATCGCATCTTTTCCATCATCATCATTACACGGAACTGGCTTATATGTTCCAACAAAATTAGCATAAGAATAGTCTGGATGGAATGTAACACGTTCATATTCTCCACCACTTTCAAGTAACTTCTCTTTATCATTATTAAGGGTATAACTTTTTCCTGTTCCCGGTGCCCCAAACAAAATACGATTACGAGCAAAATGACTCTCATAGCCGGTATCATATTTTACTTTTTTCAATTGTGTAATAATCCAATCAAGCAGCGGTCTACGGGCATCCTCTCGATCAGGTCGCCACTCTGATGATACAAAGTATTGTCTACCATTAATTTCATACTTATCAGCATAGTACTTTGTATTTCCTGTTGAATCCTTTCTCTGTTCATCTTCGTTTTGTGTTTCATCCACCGGAAATATTATTCCATAAAAATTATTGTGTTTAAATATTATTGCACATTTATCTTTATTTTCCAACAAATCGAGGTTATCCCCTAAAAGCAAATGATGTTTTTTCATTATATCAAGGCAGGTAAAAATAAACTCCTTATTATCTAAGTTCATTGTTTCATTAACTTCGTTTTCATTCGATGACGAATCATCAATTACATCATCTTCTACAACAATCTTAGTCGCAGACAAACGTAACATAGTATCCACACGTTTTTGGTAGTCTTGCAATCTTTCTGCATTTGGTGATGCCATTGAAACAGTACCCGATGAATATTGTAAATATGGATTCATATCATCTGATAGCAGAGATTTAAGTATACGAAGGGAACCCTTTGCCTCCTTGTCTCCATTAACATCGACCGTTTCATTAGTCTCCAATATTTTTTTATATATACTATTTTGATTGAAAATCACATCGTTATTTCCATCCGATAATTTGAATACAGCCCCCTCTGAAAGAGCTGACAGCAAACTAATTAGTATCTTCTCATAATCTGGATCTGTGTCAATTTGAAACCCTGTCCATGCCATCAATATACGAAGGAACACATTCTCATTACTAGCAACCGTACTGTGAATTACATCTATATTTACTGTAAACGTCAGTTTTTTGGGATAGCGAATTCCTCCTGTTCTTTCCGCACTTGCTGCTTTATCTTCTTCAACAAAATCAACTTTTGCAATCCTCCAAATAAGTTCAAATGCAACAATTAGGGCTTCCATCTGTGATTTCAATAACTGATTTTGATTCAGTCCAGAAATCAGAGTCTCTTCATCTATTTTCTCTTCATTACAAATTTCCTCTAAATAGTCAATGAGCCACTGACTAACTTCATCTGTCAAAACAATCTCATTATTGTTCTGTTTAGAATAAATTAATTCAGCCGGATGACTCGCACATTCCCATAAGAGGATTGCTAATGCAATTGTACTTTTAACATGTGGCAATGAAGACTTAATGCCAAGTTTTAAATCCAGTTCATCATAAATTTCTATATTATCTGGTCTATTCATGATCTATATCCTCCTTTAATATCGTCCATAATTACTTTTGCAATTGCACCTGCCAAAAGTGGAGGGACCGCATTTCCTACTTGTTTCATTTGGGATCCCTTGTTTCCTACAAAATGAAAATCATCTGGGAACGATTGTATTCTTGCCGCTTCTCTTACTGTAATTGCTCTATTCAAATATGGATGCGTAAATTTTCCCGAAGATGGCGTATCAAACCTAGTTGTAATGGTTACTGAAATCTCGTCTTTACGCATTCTAGTCCACGTACCACTATATATTGACTTTGTCAGATGTTCCTTTGGAAGCACCTCTTTTCCAGCATTGGGTGGAATTAAAGCCAGTCTTTCCAACGCTAATCTAGAATGATTCGTCACAACATGATTATAAAGAGTCTTAGAACCTTTGCGAAGCATCTTTTGGTAGTCACTTTGTGGAGTGTTTTTATATTGTTGTTCCTCTGAACCTTCCCCAGATTCCAAGTATGCTAAATCACTGATGGCATCCCAAATGGTGACACCTTTTTCGTCCGGTATGGGTAAATCAGGTGCTTCTCCTCCAAGTTTTCCAATCAATACAGCCCGCCGGCGATTTTGCGGAACACCATAATCTGATGCATTCAAAATTCCCCATTTTAAAGAATATCCCCTTGTTTTAAACAAGTCCATAATTTCTTCTCTAAAATATCCCTTTTCTGCGGTTAATAGATTAGGGACATTTTCCATTACGATATATTGGGGTTTAACTAAATCAACAACTTTGACATAATATTTAAATAGAAAGTTCCGCTCGTCAAGTATTGTTTTTCTCTGACCTTTTTGCGAGAATCCCTGGCAAGGTGGGCCGCCTATAACTACATCCACTATTCCTTTGTACTCTTCCAGGATATTTTCTAAGTTTAAAGAAGTGATATCCCCAACAATCATTTTCGTATTTTTATGGTTTTCCTTATAAGCTGTTGCTATGGATTTGTCATATTCATTTGCAAGAATAACATTAAAACCCTGCTTTTCAAATCCAAGTGATAGGCCACCTACTCCAGCGAATAAATCTATTACTTTCGGTTTCATCTATTTCGCCCCCTCAATTCGATGCCTAGCTATTTCATAGTAATTTTTATCCAACTCTATGCCGATAAAATTTCTATCCAGCCGTTTTGCTGCAACACCCGTTGTACCGCTTCCCATAAAGGGATCCAGCACCCAATCATGAGGATTTGATAATAAGTCCACAAAATGTTGCATTAAGCTTTCTGGTTTTTGAGTTGGATGCTTTCCATACTTTCGCTCTCCATTGGCAGTAACTGATGTTTCCACAAAATCATGAAACATTGCTCCATCGTTATTAAAAGTACCTGTTCTTGTTTTATATGTGAAATAAACCCATGCCTCCGTGGAATTGACAAAATGCAAGTTCATATTTCTAGGCATAGGATTTGTCTTATGCCAAATTCCTGTTGTTTTATAATAAAATCCATTTTTTTCCGCCAACCGAATAAGGGTTTCAACTTTTATAATTGCCATGAAAACAATCATAGAACTGCCCTTTTTCATAACACGTGCTGATGCTTTGAAAAAATTATCCATTGCTTTTTCCCATTCATCAAATTCCATATTGTCCCAACCTGCTGTTGCAAAAAAATTATCTCGCATTTTTTTCAGATTGGTGTCTCTATTTATCATAAAATTACCAAGATTGTATGGTGGATCAGAAACAATTAAATCCACTGTTTTATCTTTAATTTGCTTCATCGCTTCAATACAATCTTGATTGTATAATTTAATTTCTGCCATTGCCGAATTCCTTTCTATGCTGGTATTTTCTACTACATGGCACTTTTTCCACTGTTTACCCAGACATCCAGTTCTGAACGTTTAAACTTCCACAACTTCCCAATCTGATGTGCTGGTAAATCTTCTTTCTTCTTTATCCACTTTCTTAGAGTAACAGGTTTTACCCCTAAATAATCAGCGGCTTCATCAAGGCTTATAAAGTTATCATCTATTCTTTCATTCATTTTGCACCTCTGCATTCTCAAAAAAGACATTAAACACCATGAATAGTATAGCATGTGGCAATTAAAAATTCAACTTTCTTTAATGATATTTATTGATATTTATTAGTATTATAATGTATTTGATTTTCTCTTAAATTTGTTTCAAATCTGTTATAGCAACTATATACAGTAAACATTACACATGATATAATTCTTTAGAGAAGTATCATAGCCAGAGCAGACAAAGAAGAACAGCTTATACAAAAGATAAACTGCTCTGGATGTGATTCTTCTCAATTGTACCAATTCGCGGACGGATAGCCAG
>Ga0153924_1001530_pt1 | contig 11230 bp, 9 predicted proteins | sample TSNJ008MetaG_FD_104709 | JGI IMG/M metagenome (GOLD analysis project Ga0153924, IMG submission 104709) | Attine ant fungus gardens microbial communities from New Jersey, USA - TSNJ008 MetaG | ecosystem: Host-associated > Fungi > Mycelium > Unclassified | place: USA: New Jersey, Wharton State...
CCTCGACGCGAAGACGCGTGCCGGTCGCGGGGTGTTCGATGCGATCCACTCCTTCCCCGCGGTGCTCGGGCACGACTTCAGCGGAGTGGTCGTCGAGTCGCCCTACAGCGCCCATCCCCTCCGCCCGGGCGACGAGGTCTTCGGGATGGTCATGGTGCCGCGGTTCGGGGGAAGCTACGCCGAGTACATCTCGGTGCCGAGCCTCAGCGTCGTGCGCAAGCCCTCCACCCTCTCCCACATCGAGGCCGCCGCCGCACCTCTCGCCGCGCTCACCGCGTGGGGCATGGTCGTCGAGGTCGCCAAGGCCCACGAGGGCCAGCGGATGCTCATCCACGCGGGCAGCGGAGGCGTCGGGCACTTCGCCGTGCAGTTCGCCTCCTACTTCGGGGCCCACGTGATCGCGACCGCCTCCGGCTCCCACGCGTCGTGGCTGCGCTCGCTCGGCGCCGCGGAGGTCGTCGACTACACCTCCGCCCGGTTCGAGGACGCGGTGCAGGAGGTGGATGTGGTGATCGACCTGGTCGGGAACGTGCACGACGACACCGGGTCCCGCTCGCTGAGCGTCCTGCGCCCCGGCGGCCTGATCATCAACGCCCCGACCGGGAGCTGGCCCGGGTTCGAGGACGAGATCGCCGCGGCCGGTGTGCGCGGCACCCACTATCGCGTCGCTCCCGACGGCAACACGCTCGGGGTGATCTCGCGCCTGCTCGAGGCGGGCAACGTCCGCGTGCACGTCGACCAGATCTACGCGCTCGAGCAGATCGCCGAGGCCCATCGGGCCGTCGAGAGCGGCCACACCCGCGGCAAGGTCGTGCTCAAGATCGCCGAGGGGTAGCGCACCCGCCGGTGGTGCGCGTCAGGAGATCGGGCTGCGCTCCATCACCCAGTCGTCTTCCCACCGCTCGCCGACCAGGAAGCGCTTCGACCCCACGTGCTCGAAGCCGTGCTTGCCGTAGAAGCGCTGCGCGCGGGCGTTCTCCTCGTTGACGCCGAGCCACATCCCCTCGGCTCCGGCGTCCGCGGCGGCCGTGACGCTCTCGGCCATCAGCCGCCCGGCGACACCCTCGCCGTGGTGGCCGGGGAGCACGTAGCACTTGCTGAGCTCGGCGGTGGGGCGCACCCGGATGGCGCGGCGCACGTCCTCGTCGGACGGCTCGCCCACGATCACCATCGTGTAGCCGATCGCCTCCCCGGTCTCATCCTCTGCGATGAGCACGCGGCGGGCGGGATCGGCGACGTACTCGGCGAACCGTTCGGTCGACAGCACGGTCGCGATGAAGTGCGCCTTGGCCTCCTCCGACGTGTGCGGCGGGCAGGCGAGCGGGAAGGTCACGGCGGCGACGGACGCGAGCGCAGCGGCGTCGTGCGTGCGGGCGGGACGGATGGTGACGGTCACGCGACCAGGGTAGCCGGTCCGCGGCCCGAGGAGTCCGGACAGAGGGGGACCGGCCGTCCCCGGGGGTGTGGGACGGCCGGTCCAGTCGGAGCTCCTGCGATCAGTGGCGGCCCTGCGCCACCAGGCTGAGCAGGTCGAACGACACGTCGCCGAGGCCGGTCACGGGGTCGTAGCCCTTGGCCGTCTTCAGCGTGGTGTCCTGATCGAACGAGACCAGGAAGCTGTTGCCGCTGGTCTTGCTCGTGTAAGCGACCGCCTGTGTCGGGTTCTGCGGCAGCACATCGCGGAAGCTGCCCGGCAGAACCCGCTTGACCGCGTACAGCGTCGGGTTGGCGAACCCGATCGTCGTGTGCGTCGACTGCTGCACGATCGCGATCTGCGCGGCCACGATCGGCGAGGCGAGCGAGGTGCCGCCGTACGTCTCGTTGATGTAGTCGCCGGTCGCGAGGGTGTCGTCGTCCACGATCGGCCGCAGACCGATCAGGAACCCGGTGTACGGGTCGGCCAGAGCCGAGACGTCGGGCGAGACGCGCTTGCCCGCGGCCAGGGCCGCCGGCACGATGCCGCGCTGGTAGTCCGGCTGCGCGAAGACGGCGCTCGTGCCGCCTCCCGCACCCCCGACGAATCGGCTGCCCGGCAGCGGTTCCGCGTAGCTCAGCGAGCCGTCGGCGTTCTTCACGATCTGGTCTACGGTGTCGCCCCAGCCGGTCTCGAAGGCGATCTTGCCGTTCTTGTCGATCGCCATGCTCGTGCCGCCCACCGAGGTGACCCACGGCGAGGAGGCCGGGAAGTCGGGGGACGCGTAGCCGAGGTTCGCGACCTCGTCACCGTTGTCACCGCTCGAGAAGTAGAGGCCGATGCCCTCGCCGGCCGCCTGCAGCTGCAGGTTGACCTCGCCCTGGATCACGTCGGCCGGGACGGCCTCGCCCACGTTCCCGTAGCTGTTGCTCACGATGGTCGCGAGCTTGTTGTCGAGGATCTTGGACATCGCGACATCCAGGCCGCCGCTGCAGTCGGTGCCGCCGACGTAGAGGATGCGCGCTCCCGGAGCGATCGCGTGCACCGACTCGACGTCGAGGGTCTGCTCGCCCTGCCAGCCGCTGGGGTACTGGCACAGCGCCTGGTCGGTGAAGTCGGACGGCTTCGGCACCAGCTGCTGGTACGACGAGTTGGTCAGCCCCGGCTCCCCGTTCTGGGCGGAGTAGGAGTTGACGTCCTTCACGATGGTGGGGCTGGCGTATGCGTCGATGATGGCGACCGTCTGACCGGAGCCGTTCACGCCGCGCTTGCTGAGGTCGCTCAGGCCGTAGGCGCTGCGCAGCTGCTGCGGGGTGTAGCCGCAGTTGTAGGTGCTGTACTTCGTCTGGCCGTTGTAGGCGGCGGGGACGGTCACCGTGTTCTCGCCGAAGTAGTGCGAGCAGGGGGTGTCGACCACCGGGGCGGCGGCGACCTTGCGCGACAGCTGCGGCTCACCGGAGGAGCCGAGGTCGCCCTGCTGGATCGAGTCCGGACGGGTCAGGGTGCGCGACTGCTCGACGCTGACGCCCGACACCTTCGTGCCGATCGAGGCGGGCAGCGACGGCGCCGTCGCCGGAGCGATCAGCTGGTGCCCGGCGTAGTTGAACGAGTGGAGGGAGGTGCCGAAGATCGAGCCGATCTGGTCGGGCGTCCCGCGGAACACCACGTACTGGCGGCTGGCGGGCACCGCGGTGATGGTGAGCCCCGCGGTCGTCAGGAAGCTGACCACGGCGTCCGAGTCGGCCTGCGTCGGCGAGAAGCGCCCGACCCACTGCGCCGGGGCGAGTGCCTTGCGGTAGCCGGCGATGGCCGGGTTCGACACCTGCTTCGCGAGCGCCTCGGCGCCCGCCTGGTCACGCAGCGGCAGGTAGATCTCACCCTCCACCGTCGTGTCGGCCGGAGCAGCGCCGGCATCGTTCGCGGCGGTGGCCCACGACGGGAGGGAGTCGGCGTAGGTCACCCGGTCGGCGGCGGTGGCCGCGGAGGTACCCGCCAATGACAAAGCCACCGTGGCGGCCACGGTGGCGATGATTCCGACGACCCTCTTGTGGAGCGATCGTGTGGCGCGAGGAGTCATGGAAACGTCATCCTTCACTCGGACGGACTCGACATCGAGTCGGCGCGCGGCGCGCGCCAGAGCGAGCGTAAACCCGCGTCGTTCTGCCACACAAGAGGGGGTAGACGGGTCTGTCGCGATCCTTGACGAGTGTGTACGTTCTCTCAGAATCTCCGCGACCGCCCCAGCAACGCCGAAGGGGCCGGCACCGGCTGCTGCCGGTGACGACCCCTTCGAGTGTCTGCGAGACGATCAGATCGCGTTGACGTCCAGCGGGATGCCGGGGCCGAACGTGGTCGACACGGCGCCCTTCTGGATGTAACGGCCCTTGGCGGCCGACGGCTTCAGACGCACGATCTCCTCGAGCGCGGTCTTGATGTTGTCGTCGAGCTGCTCCTGCGTGAAGCCCGCCTTGCCGACCACGAAGTGGACGTTGGAGTGCTTGTCGACGCGGAACTCGATCTTTCCGCCCTTGATGTCGGAGACGGCCTTCGCCACGTCCGGGGTGACCGTGCCGGTCTTCGGGTTGGGCATGAGGCCACGCGGGCCGAGCACCTTTCCGAGACGACCGACCTGGCCCATGAGCTCCGGGGTGGAGACGGCGGAGTCGAAATCGGTCCAGCCGCCGGCGACCTTCTCGATCAGCTCGGAGCCGCCGACCTCGTCCGCGCCGGCCGCGATGGCCGCCTCGGCCGCAGGGCCGGTCGCGAAGACGATGACGCGCGCGGTCTTGCCGGTGCCGTGAGGAAGGATGACGGTACCGCGGACCATCTGGTCCGCCTTGCGCGGGTCGACACCGAGCTTCAGCGCGACCTCGACGGTCGAGTTGAACTTGGCGGAACCGGTCTCCTTCGCGAGCGCGACGGCCTCGGTCGGGGTGTAGAACTTGCCGTCTTCGATCTTCTCGGCGGCGGCCCGGTAGGCCTTGGACTTCTGTGCCATGAGTTTTCTCCTAACGAGAATGTGGTGCGAGCCTGGCCGGCTCTGCCACTGTGATGCCTTGCGGCGGAGGGTGTGTGAGGGCGGTCGGGGCTTACGCCTCGACGGTGATGCCCATCGAACGGGCGGTGCCGGCGATGATCTTCGACGCGGCGTCGATGTCGTTCGCGTTGAGGTCGACCATCTTCTGCTCGGCGATGCCGCGGACCTGCTCCTGGGTCAGCTTGCCGACCTTGTTGGTGTGCGGGACACCGGAGCCCTTGGCGACGCCGGCCGCCTTCTTGATGAGCTCCGCAGCCGGCGGGGTCTTCAGGACGAACGTGAACGAACGGTCCTCGTAGACGGTGATCTCGACCGGGATGACGTTGCCGCGCTGCGACTCGGTCGCGGCGTTGTACGCCTTGCAGAACTCCATGATGTTCACGCCGTGCTGACCCAGGGCCGGGCCGATCGGCGGGGCCGGGTTGGCAGCGCCGGCGTTGATCTGAAGCTTGATCAGACCGGTGACCTTCTTCTTCGGTGCCATGTCTCTTCCTTCTTTGTGTATTCGAGCGGCGTTGGATCGCTCCGTGCCGCTCTCCCGGTTTCTCGGCCCTTCCGAGACCCGGTGATCTGAAAACTAGGGGGTCAGAGCTTCGTGACCTGGTCGAAGCTGAGCTCGACCGGCGTCTCGCGCTCGAAGAGCGACACCAGCACGGTGAGCTTGCCGCTCTCCGGCTTGATCTCGCTGATCGATCCGGGCAGGCCCGCGAACGAGCCTTCCTTGATCGTGATGGTCTCGCCGATCTCGAAGTCCACCTCGGCCGGGATGACCCGGGCGGTGGCCTTCTGGCCCTTGGCGGCGCCCTTGACCGGCGCAGCCTCGATCTGGACGAGGCTCTTCAGCATCGAGAAGGCCTCCTCGAAGCGCAGCGGCGTCGGGTTGTGCGCGTTGCCGACGAAGCCGGTGACACCCGGCGTGTGGCGGACGACCGACCAGCTGTCCTCGTTGAGGTCCATGCGCACGAGCACGTAGCCCGGGATGCGCACGCGGTTGACCATCTTGCGCTGGCCGTTCTTGATCTCGACCACGTCCTCCATCGGGACCTGCACCTCGTAGATGTAGTCCTCCATGTTCAGCGAGACCATGCGGTTCTCGATGTTGGACTTCACCCGGCGCTCGAAGCCGGCGTAGGAGTGGATGACGTACCACTTGCCGATCTTGCCGCGGAGCTCGGTGCGGAACTCCTCGTACGGGTCGGTGGCGACCTCTTCTTCGTCCTCGACGGCCTCCTGCGCGGCTTCGGCCTCGTCGTCGTCGTGGACCTCGAGGGCCTCGTCGACGGCGTGGTCGGCCTCGGGGTCGACGGCCTCCGCCATCGCGTCCAGCACGGCGTCCAGATCGATCTGGGTGCCGTCCTCGGCCACGACGTGCAGCGCTTCGTGCTCGGCGGCGTCGGACGAGTCCTCGTCGTGCTCCAGCACGTTGCCGGTCTGCGCCTCGTCGTCCTCGGAGGACTGCTCGGCAGCGGTGGCCCAGTCCACGTCGTCGCGATTCGTCTCAGACACTGAATTCATTCCATTTCTGTCGGGGTGGCCGGTGGTCCGGCCGAGCTTTCCACTCGAGCGGGAGTCGTCCGCTCTAGGTGGGGTTGCCGAAGACCCAGACGACGCCCAGGCTGAACAGCCAGTCGAGGAGGGACACGAGCGCCATCATGATCACCACGAAGACGAGCACGACCCCCGTGTAGCTCAGGAGTTCCTTGCGGGTCGGCGTGACGACCTTCTTGAGCTCGCCGATGACCTGGCGGATGAACAGCGCGATGCGCGCGAAGGGGTTGCGCTTCGCAGCGCGATCCTTCTTCGCGTTGGCGACGATGTCCTCACTCGGCTCGTCGATAACTTTTCGGGCCACCTCGTTACACCTTTCGTGGGCCGACATCGGAATGTCGACTTGCAGGGCGGACAGGAATCGAACCTGCAACCTGCGGTTTTGGAGACCGCTGCTCTGCCAATTGAGCTACCGCCCTAGGGAAGACGAACCCGCGAAGCGCTCCGCACGTCCTGAGACAAACCTAGCCTCGGTCAAGGCTAGCCGATCACGCATCCGAATGTGCTCCGAATGCCTGATCACAGCTCGGCATGACTGCCGTCGCCGTCACCGAAAAAAGGCGCAGAAAAGCTTGGCAGATTCAACCACCGCGTCCAGTGTACGGGACGCTGCACCACCTGCGCAAAACGCGCTGCCCCGCGGCGGTGAACCGTCGTGACACGCCCTTTTCCGCGATCACTCACGCTTCGACGGGGCTGCTTGCGACGTCTCGGCGGATAGGAACGAATCCGGCCTGTGGACAACCGGATCGGGCGGGTGCCGGCGCGGCAGAGTGAGGCGCATGAACAGCGCACTCGCCCTCCAGCTCGGACGCCAGCCCCTCGCCGTGCGGGAGGCGCGAGCGCTCGGCCACACCGAGAAACGCCTGCGCGGGCCGACCGTCCGCCGGCCGTTCCACGGGGTGGTGACGACGGAGACGCCCAGCCGGCTCGACGACTGGTGCAGGGCCTATCTGGCCGTCGCTCCTCCCGGCGCGTTCTTCTCGGGACCGACGGCCGCGGCCCTCCACGGACTCCCCCTCGCCCGGCTCCCGTCGGGCCTGCACGTGTCCGTCCCCGCGCCGGCACGCGCTCCGCGCAGGCCCGGGGTCCGCGGGCACTCGGTCAGAGTGTCGTTCGGGGACGTGATCGTCGAGGACGGCCTGCCGCTGAGCTCCCTGCCGCGCGCCTGGTGCGAGCTCGCCGGGATCGTCACGATCGAGGAGCTGGTGGTCGTCGGCGACGCGGTCGCGCGACGCTGCACGGGCCGCGACCGCCTCCGCGGGCCGCGCGACGCGCTGGACCGTTCGGTGATCCGACGCGGCCGGCCGGACCTGCTGCAGGCCTTCGCCCTCCTGGACCCCCGGGCCGAGTCGCCGCAGGAGTCCCGCCTCCGCTTCCGGCTCGCGAGCGGTGGCGTACTCGGGTTCGCATCGAATCTGCCCATCCGGACGGCGAGCGGCAGCGACTACCGCGGGGACCTCGTGTTCCCGGAGCGCCGGGTGATCCTCGAGTACCAGGGCGACCACCACCGGGAGCGCGAGCAGTACCGTCGCGACCTGCGCTGCCGCCTCGACCTTCAGGCCGACGGCTGGACCATCGTGGAGCTCGGGCCGGACGATCTGGCCGATCCGGGTCTCGCTCGCCGGGTGCGGGCGATCCTCGACCGCGCCGTCCATCGAGGAGGGGACGGATGACGCGTCTACAGCAGCTTGCGTTCCAACGCCCACGCCGTCAGCTCGTGCCGCGACGAGAGCTGGAGCTTGCGGAGCACCGCCGAGACGTGGGTCTCCACCGTCTTGATGGAGATGAACAGCTCGGCCGCGACCTCCTTGTACGCGTAACCGCGCGCGATCAGCCGCATCACCTCGCGCTCGCGAGCCGAGAGACGGTCGAGCTCGTCGGTGTTCTCCGCCTGCTCGCCGGCCGCGGCGCCGAAGGCGTCGAGCACGAACCCCGCGAGCTTGGGCGAGAACACCGCGTCTCCTCCCGCCACGGCGACCACCGCGTCGCTCACCTGACCGCCCGAGCTGCCCTTGGTGAGGTAGCCGCGGGCACCGGCGCGGATGACGCCGACGACGTCCTCGGCGGCGTCCGAGACGCTCAGGGCGAGGAAGCGGGTGTGCGGGCATTCGGAGACGGTGCGGCGCAGGACCTCCGCGCCACCGCCTCCGGCACCGCCCGGGAGGTGCACATCGAGGAGCACGACCGCCGGCTGCGTGCGCACGATCGCCTCGACGGCGGCATCGACATCCGCCGCCTCGGCGAGCACGTCGAGGCGGTCGTCGAGGTCGGCGCGCAGGCCGGAGCGGAAGATGGAGTGGTCGTCGACGATCACCACGGTGATGCGTCCCGCGTCGGCCTCCCCGGCGGAGGGGGCGGTGTCGGTGTTGTCTGTCATGGTGCCTCGCTCGCGAACTCGATGCTCAGGTGGACCTCGGTGCCGGTGGGCCGAGAGCTGACGGTGGCCGTGCCGCCGGCGCGGCGCATCCGGCCGATGATGGACTCCCGCACACCGAGCCGGCCTTCGGGCAGGGCGTCGACGTCGAAGCCTGCACCGCGGTCGCGCACGAAGACGTCGGCGGAGCCGGCCCCGTTCTCGATGTACACGGACACCTCGCCGCCGGCGTGGCGCGCGGCGTTCAGCATGGCCTCCCGGGAGGCCGCGCCGAGTTCTGCCGGCGCGTTCCGGACCGGCTCGCCGACCGACACGATGTCGAAGTGCACGGCGTGGTCGACCTCGAGCGCGGCGGCGACCTCCCGCAGTTCGCCCGCCAGGTCCGCATCCTCCCGTTCCGCCGCGTGGGCGGCGTCCGCGTACAGCCAGTCGCGCAGTTCCCGCTCCTGGGCCCGGGCGATGCGACCGACCTCGCTCGACGCCCCGGCGCGGTTCTGGATGAGGGCGAGCGTCTGCAGCACCGAGTCGTGGAGGTGCGCCGCCATCTCCGCGCGCTGCTCCTCCTTGATCCGCGCCGTGCGCTCCGAGATCAGCTCACGCCAGAGCCGGAGCGCCCAGGGCGCGACCAGCACGGCCGCACCGGCGAAGGTGGCGGCGATGATCCCGATCCACAGCGGCCCCGACCCGTGCGCGTTCTGGAGCACGCTGAGCACGAGCGCGACGACCACGAGGAACGCGCCCGCGGCGATGCGGAACGCCGTCGTCGACAACGGGGTGGGCAGCAGGCTGTCGTCCTCGACCAGCTGGTCCCAGGCCACCGCGGCGACGAGCAGGACGATCGAGAGGAAGAGGAGGCCGATGGCCGAGCCCAGCGCGCCCGTCGCGACCAGCACGATCGACACGAGACCGGCCCCCGCACCGGTGACTCCGAAGAACCAGGGGATGTTGATCCGGCGATGCACGCGCTGCGCGGGCTCGTCGCCGTCTGCAGCGCGGAGGGGGACCAGTGCCCACAACCAGAGATAGAAGAGGACGCCCGCGCCGGCGAGGAACGTCGTGCCGACGAAGATCCACCGCACCGCGGCGACCGGCCACCCGAGGTGATCCGCGAGCGCCTGGCACACGCCGCCGAACACGCAGTCGCGCGGACGCGCCAGCGGCGGCCGGGCGATCGGCGGCCTGGCGGCAGGCACGGTGGGGGTCATGTTCAGAATCCAAGCAGACCTGGAGCCACCCGGACAGCCCGCGGGCAGGGGAATCAGGGTCCGCTCAGGGTGTCACCCCATGTCGCGGGGGCGCCTCCGAGCGCCAGGATCGGAGCATGTCACAGAACGACTCCACCACGCCGCCGCCCTACGGCGGCCCGAGCACCGGCCTCTCGGGCCGCGGCTCCCGCTTCTTCGACTGGATGCGCAGCCTCGGCGTCGTCCGCGCGGACGGCTGGGTCGGCGGCGTGTGCGCCGGCGTCGCCTACCGCCTCGGAATCGACCCGCTCATCGTCCGCGGCATCGTCGTCGTGGCCGCCGTGCTGGGCGCCCCGGTCGTGCTCCTCTACGCGCTGGCCTGGGCACTCCTCCCCGACCGCGACGGCCGCATCCACCTCCAGCGTCTCTTCGAGGGCGACGTGGATGCCCCGATCGTCGCGGCGGGCGTGCTCGTCGTCTTCTCGCTGCTGCCCTGGTCGAGCGGTTTCGGCTGGTTCGGCGGCGGCGGCGTCTGGAACGACTGGGGGTGGGGCGAGATCGTCGGACGGGTGTTCTGGACGCTCCTCGTTCTGGCGCTCGTCGCCGGGCTGATCGTCTTCGCCGTGCGCGCGGCCGACAAGCGACCGGGTGCGGCGACGCCGCCGAGCCGCCCTGCACCTCCCGCGCCGGGCACCTGGCCGAGCGCACCGGCGACGGACAGCGCGCCCACCGCGCCGCCCACCGCCTCCGCCGCGTTCGCGACAGGAACGGACGGCGCGACGACGACCACCGCGACGAACGCGGACACGAAGAAGGCCGGCGACGCGAAGGACGGCGCCGACCCGAAGGCGCCCACCGACGGCGGCGCACCGACGCCGCCGCTCGACATCACGGCCGAGCCCGTCGCACCACCGGCTCCGACCGTGGGCGCGAGCCCGCAGGACGTCGCGGACTGGCAGCAGCGCCAGGCCGAGTGGAAGGCGGAGCACGCCCGCTGGAAGGCCCGCCTCGCCGAGGACATGCGCGCGGTCAAGGCGCAGCGCTCCGCCGAGATCCGCGCGCAGGCGGCCTCCGCCAATGCAGCGGCCAGTGCCCGTCGCGCCGCCTACCGCGCCGCCAACCCTCGCGTCGGCGCTCCCCTGGGCTGGCTGACCGTGGGCCTCGCGATCATCGCGGGAGCCGCCGCCTCCGCCCTCTGGGTCCCGCTGACCGGCCTGTCCGGTTACGCGTCGACGGCCGCCCTCGCCGCGGCCACCCTCGTGTTCGGCCTCGCCGCCCTCATCGCGGGCCTCGCGCGCCGCCGCAGCGGGTTCCTCATCACCTTCGGCATCATCCTGGCCGCGCTCACGGCGCTCACGGCGGCCCTCCCGAGCGGTGCACGTGCGAGCTTCTCGGCGGCGTCCATCGTGGCCGGAGACGAACAGACGCTCGCGCCGTCCGCCGACGCCTCCTACATCCAGGGCTGGGGGCACACCACGATCGACCTGACGGACGCGGTGACGGCCTCGGGCACACCCCGGATCGACCTCGCCAAGGGGTCCGACACGACGACGGTGATCGTCCCGGCGGATGCCACCGTGCGGCTGGAGGCCGCGACCGCAGCCTCCGTGGTCGTGACCGACCCGTCGGGGGCCGAGCACGTCCATCGGTGCCAGCCGCGCCCGCTCGGC
>Ga0153924_1001531_pt1 | contig 11226 bp, 8 predicted proteins | sample TSNJ008MetaG_FD_104709 | JGI IMG/M metagenome (GOLD analysis project Ga0153924, IMG submission 104709) | Attine ant fungus gardens microbial communities from New Jersey, USA - TSNJ008 MetaG | ecosystem: Host-associated > Fungi > Mycelium > Unclassified | place: USA: New Jersey, Wharton State...
TTGACTAAAGAGAGAAAAGCACCCTTCTCATTACTATTGTGTTTGAGGACCTTCTTGTTAAAGCAAATATTCTCTGGTGAGATAAAAAGGTTAACTAACAGAGGAGTGTAATCCAAGGGTAGTTTAAGATTAGGCTCAATACAATGTGAGACCTGAAAAATACTCATGCCTAAAAAGATAAGGTCTATGACTGAATTAGCATGACTATCAGTGTCTAAATAGTAAGTAGGGACAAGAAGTACTGGCAGTGAACACATAAGACCAAGAGAGTCAGTCAGGTCCATTAAGGTCTGACCAGCTGCAGAATAAGCAAAAACAAATAGATTCTACTTTGTATCTCTGATGTTGAAGTTTTCACCTATATACAACAAGTTGGGGATATTGATAACTTGATCCAGCATGAACTTGGCAGCTGAGTGGTGGTTGTCCAAATAGACATTCATGAGAAAGTAATACTTTTCCCTGTTAAAAAAAAACAGTAGTAGAATATTACAGTAATCAATCACATTTCTTCTCAAACTAAACCCAAGTCTGGACAGGTAAGAGTGAATAAAAGCCATAACTTGAGGAACATTTCTAGAGTCCTTGGGAGGCTGGATCATCTGGGTCTAGTCTAGATAGATAAGAGCATCTACTACTCTGTTTCCTTCTAGAAGAGTGGTAGATAGTACATAATGGATAAAGTTCCAGAGTAGTTCCTAGATAAAGAAAATATTATAATGGTTTTTTTGAGACTCTAGAAAAGTATTAACCAGTACATAGTTCTTGCAAACATTCTGCAAATACACATGTAGTTTGGTTATACTATATATGATTAAAGGTTGTGTGCTCTAGAGTATTGGATGTTACTATTGCTAGTACAACCTATGCATAGCTTAGCAGCCTTGTTAAAGTGCTACTATCTGTCAAAGTGGTAGTGCTAGAAAGAACACTTGATGTCATCAGCAGAGTGCTCACTCTTGTAGTTTATATACTTGAAGATGTAAGAGCAAAAAGCACCATCTGCAGTTGCTTCTCTAGAAGGGTTAAACTTAGGGTTGGCTTTACAGCACCAAGCCATGGATCTGTGGTTTTCCACTTTGTATGGTCCACTATACTTCTGATACTTAGCATCTTGAGCACAATATGTATAGGTTGAATGTCTCCAGTGCTAGCAATTGCAACACTAAACAACTCCAGGATATATAGCAGTCCCTCAGACTGTGGCTGTATGATATCCAAAGTTAAATGAATAGTTAATGAGGGTCTTGCCCTTGGTTCCCTTCTAAGAATCCCAAATGTTAATTCAAATCACAGACATGTCTAAGCTTGGAGATGCCTTTATAATGTGAGGGTAAGAAGCAAGTACTACTCCTTCAAAGACAAAAGTATTAGCAATAACAGCCTTAACTTGAGCCTGTGTAATGGGAAAAGAAGAGTTGTTGCCTCAATAAAAAACATCCAAGATTTTTAAGAATAACTTGAACTGTAGTAGATGAGACTTCACCACAGTATTAGCTGTCAAGTCAACAACTTTCTTAAGTCACTGCTTGATAATCTTCAGCTCTGCTGCTGATGCAACAAAGTTAGTAGACATAGAAACACTGTTCCATGTCTTGCAAACTGACTCAACTTTTAACTTGGAGTAAGCCTCAACTAAGCCTCTGTTACAGGACCCAATTGCAAAACCAGTGTTAGCTACAACAACCTTTGCAATAGGAGTGTCAAGTGGAATCAATACTTGGCACCCTGTAAACCCATGTGTTATTATCTTAGGTGTCCTTGAGGCACTAGAGTAAACAGAACCTTTTTTGTTAGGGGAAGCACTTGCACCAAATCTAGACTGATGCATAGCTAGGATGTTCTTCATGGAAAGATCAGAGAACATATCATGGAAATAAAGAAGATTCTCATATTCTGAATAAGCAGAGGCCAGAGTAAACCATCTTGGCTGGCTGAGAAAGAGATGGTACTCTTGAGACCACTATTGCTAGTAGAGGTATATTCTGAGAAGATGCAGGAGTATTAGTAGAAGGAGAGAGCTTGTTTTTGCCCTTGCCTTTCTTGTTAGTTACAGTAGTAAAAGGAGCTTCCTCCACTACTAGTAGTTTATCAACTATCATCTCTACATCTAGTGATAGCTCCTGAGATAAGTTAGGACCATAAAGGATTCTCATTGCCTCTATAAGAGAGAGAGTATTAGCCTATAGTAAGATTTTAAAGCAATTCCATTCCATTGCAGATATAGTCTGGAACAAGTGCCATATAAAGGAATCTGCTTCTATAATAGAAGAGAACTGTTTAATTGAACAGCTCCCAATAGCATGCTTCTGAATAAAGTATACAATATATAAAACAGATAAAGCAAAAACTCTAGCATCAGTTTCTATATAGCTAGAGTGACTAGAAAAAGATATGACACAATGGTTACCATTCTAGAAGTCACTATTATATGTGATATTAGGTATAACAATGTCACTTGTCACTTGTTGTGATATCTAAGGTAAGCTGTTACTATCATAGATAACTAATATATTATAGTCACCTGTTATATCACAGATGCCTAATTCTATACTACTACTTTCCAATTGGAACAATGACTCAGTTGTTTCATGGTTTGTGCCATGAGACATCAAACCAGTTGATATAGAGACCTGAAGGACAGAAACTATCCCAGAAGCAATATTCCTGCTCTTCTCAGATACAATCTGGTTATTCTAACTTATAGAATGTGTTCTCCCTTCAGAAGTAGAGGGAGAGGGGGCAACAGAGAGCTGAAAAGGGGCAACTCTGTGAGAAAGCTTACCTGTAGTAACTTTTGAGACAGTAGATGTCCTAGGGCTAGAACTAATCTCTTTCTTATCACTTTTCTTCTCTTCAGAGGTAGAAGAGGGCTCAGGAGATACTTTTCTAGAGTCCTTAGTAGCAGAGACACTTCTGGAGGAGTGTCTGACAGTATGATGAGTGTATGAGCGTCTTCTAGAATAAATATATTTGCCAGCTTTAGAACTGGTATGAGATTATATTGAGTGAGCCTAGAGACTTACCAGTACTGGAAGGAATAGTCTAAGGGTCAGGGGGATAAGCATTAGCAGTAGACAATTTATTTTAAGTATTTGATTTAACCATAATGATAGTTATGGAAAAAAAAAAGATTACTGAGAAAATGGGTCATTATTAGGATTTCATTGTCCTCTATTTTATTTACATAGATTAGTATTGGTTGTAGCAGTGTCTGTTCAAACAAAAGATACTCTTCAGAATCTATAATGACAGATACTTTATTCTTAGCTTTCAATGGTTTGACCAGAGAAATACTACTATTTATGCAGCAGGTATAATTTTCTTCATTAAATCCAAAGCCTGAATGAATGTCTATTTGGGAAAAGTGGAAAGACAGATAAGATAAGTCCTAAGATTCCTTGTTAAACAAGATCCTCATATACTCCATAATCCAATGACAAGTCTTCTCTTTTCATAAAGATAATTAGGACTGTCTAGACATACACAAGATGCACCTAATTACACTTAAGTATCCTTCTAATGTGATCTGCTGGAATACCAGATACATCATATCTAAGAGACCAAAAAAAGTAATTAGAGCAATTAGAGCATAAAATAGAAAAATATAACCTTTCTGGAGAAAAAAAGAAAAAGTTGTTTATACTATATTACAATTTTATTACTGAGATTAGTTAAAGAGCTCTCCTAACCAATCTTAGAGGTAGCTGTAGGTAACTGTTAAAATTAGTACTGGCTATATATTTCCAAAACAGGCCATAATATGAATTTTAACAAATATAAGGAGTACTTTCTTAAAAAAGAGAAAAATATGATATTTTCCTTCAACTGTGCTATTTACAGAACCAGGAAAAACAGTCTACTATTGGCTAGTACAATAGTTTCATGATTTTTCCTATATATAAGCCAGATCTCTACCCATAGCTGCTCCTCCAGGAGTGTCTCTGCTACTAAGGACTCTAGAAAAGCATTTCCGAAGCCCTCTTCTATCTCTGAGAAAGAAAAAAGTAATAAAAAAGAGGTTAGTTTTAGTCCTAGGGTACCTACTGCCTCAAGAGTTACTATAGATAAGCTTTCTTATAGAGTTGCCCCCTTTTAGTTCTCTATTGCCTCCTCTCCCTCTACTCCTAAAGAAAGAACATATTCTATAAGTTAAAATGACTAGATTATGTCTGAGAAGAGCAGAGATATTGTCTCTGGAGTAGTCTTTGCCCTTTAGGTTTCTATATCAACTGGTTTGATGTCTCATGGTACAAACCATGGAATAGCTGAGTTATTGTTCCAATTGAGAGGTGACAGTATAGAATCAGGTATCTGTGATACAAGATTTTTATCTGGGCCCCTAGCCCAACTTGAATCCTCTATTAATTCTGAGTAAAGTTAATATTATGTTGTCTGGCAAGTTGCTATACTCCTTGTTTCCAACAGTCTGTGTAATAGTATATAGTATTGTCTGTCAGGTCACTATGCTCTCTTCCTCCAACAGTTTTAGTATTGTCTATAGTATGCTATACTCCTTTCCTCTAATATACTCTTGTCTGCAGTGTGCATAGCCAGTAGTATTGTATGCAGTCTATTATACTCCTTTTCTCCAATAGTTTCTAGTTCACTATACTTCCTTTCTCCAATAACTTTTAGTAGTATTGTCTGCAGTCTGCTACACCCCTTTTCTCCAATAGTCTGCAGTATGCTATACTTCCTTCCTCCAATACTTTCCCTAATTTTCTATTCTTTTTTCTGATTCTTTCTGATTTTTTTCCTAATTTTTAATAAATTTATTGCATTTTTTGAGTAAAAGTGAGGGTGTGGGAATGATTAGGTACATGGTTTATCAGTGCCATCATCCCACACACAACACAGTATACTTTCTTAGATATATACTAGATGAGTGAACTAGATGAATATGCTGCTGACTAATCCTCAGCCTATGGGTCAGGTGTCAGGCCAGAGGCATAACACTCCTTTAAGGAGCACACCAGCTTAGTTCTCACCAGAAAGCTAGAGGCAATAAAGCAATTCAAGAGGCTGATGAGGAGTGAATCTAGTTTCTCATCCTATAGGACTACATTTGAGCACCTTTGAGTCCCATATGTAGCTAGGTTTGTATGTTTTCTAAAAGAAAGATGATGAGTTTTGTGTTGAATCCTTTGTCAGATCTTTGGAAGTTGCCGACGAAGTGCATACAAATAGCATACGAGTAGACGTGGAGGATGTAAGTCATCAATACCAGGCATGTATGAAGACCTCTACAGCCACACACACAAAGAAAAAAACTGTTATTAAGTGGAGACAGTACAATGGTCAAGAGAAGAAACATAAAGATATTGCATGATGTTCAGGTGAGTGATTGTATTGAAAGGTTGTATTGTGAATGGGCGCAGTGTTGATAGTTAGGATCCGGATGTCGAAGAGAGGCTAGCTATGAATTGCGCAATGGCCGTCCAATATCCATCTTGGACACAGGTATCATCTGCAAATGACCATACATGAGCGAGACATGAAGCGACGACAATACAGGATTGGCGCACTATGGCCTCCCTGGGGAAATTCCAGATACTTAACGCGCTCAATTCCAGTCTTGTATTCTTTACCTCCGGATGTTGTCGCCTCGCCACGTTTTGCGAAAGCTTCGAACAACATCCGCATCTGCTCCTTTGGCACAATTTCATCTTTGAGACCGCTTAACATCAGGATCGGCGTTTCAGGAGGTATCTTGGGAACTTTGGATATGGAATGCCATTTCTGGTGGCATAGAAATGCAAAGGGACTCAAAAGTGGGAGAGCATGAGGAATAAGACTGGGAAGAGAGGTAAATGTGTTTTCGAGAATGAGGCCTGTAATCTTCGACATAAAATGTGAATCGCTCAAGTAAGGAGTTTCAAAATATGGGCACACCTTGTCGGGATTTCTGCTGATCAAGTCGATTGACACAGCGCCTCCAATTGACTGGCCATACAAGACCTTGGAAATCATTGATGATTCATTGCAAGCCTAGTGGAGATCGAACGAGACGTACAATAGGCGATTGTCTGAATACCTGGTGGCTGCAAAGATAGTTCAGGCCCGCCTGTGCGTCTAACTGAAGGCCTGGGGGAATCCAGGTAGATGATCGACCTTTGTCGAAGGACAATACGAAAAGGATGTTTACCTTTTTCATTGGGCGTCCCCTCAGATAGACCATACCTGAAAGCACATTGAAAGTGAAGTGAACCAATGGCTCCAATGACTTACCCTCTGTAACACATCATTAAGACATTGCATCGCATGCGAAGGAAGAACACTTGGGCAAGGGGTATCCGGTGACCATGGTTTCCAGCATTGCCATGAAACATAATAACGGTAGGACGGCCTGCAGCAAACTGTTCACGTTGATTCTTCTGTGACCTAGCGAGTTGTATCATCAATGACGTACCTCATCTTGGGAGAGACTCTCGTTGAGGTCTTCGGGAATTTGAATAGCATTACGGATAGTAGCAATGTTTTTGCTCTGTTTCAGCAAATAACATCTCAAAGAGATTCCATCTGATGTTTCGAGGTCAAGGTCTTCATAAGGAATGCCATAAGATGTGGGCTTCGCCACATCTAAGTCACATCAACGAGATAATTTTCACCAGATCTGAAATCATACCAGTTCGCGAGCCAGGGGGAAAGGCTGAGGGATAAATTAGGTAGCCTTGCCCGTACCAAAGAATTCCAACACCTTGTATTCAGATCAGATATGTGAGCAAGGACCAGAACTGAGGTCACAAGTACTTAGAGTCGAAAGGCCGGCTGCAGTAGCGAGAGTTCCCTGAGACAGGCTGTTATCATTGATTCAGACACCGGATAACTGTTCTTAGAAGCCAACCTTCGCAAAAGCTTCTAGAGATGGGAAGACATGAGACATTTGGACTTCGATACGCGTACTCGGTGTAACGTTCAGACTGGCTGCTATTATGCCTTATTTGTAGAGGTAGCTTCTGCTGTCAAACATGAACAATTTCCCTGGATGCAGAGTTTCTATTTCGCAACAAGAAAACTAGTGTAAAGACGTAGACGGTCTAAGAGGGACTCATAATCAGGGGTGTATCTACAGAAGGAATCTTGCCAAAGGAGGACGAAGCTTACTAGGTGGATGTGATTGATTTATACCCAGCTTACGATAAACTTAAAATAACGCCATCTTACCCTAGAAGTAATGAGCTCTTAGACAAATGCTCCTACTATCACTCTGTGCCGCAGTAGAAAGTGTCCGATATGGGATCTCGATATGTAACATTACAGCTGGCCACTGTGAAAGAGACATGCAAACAACTGGGAAATAAATTAGACGGCATCGCACTTGCAGATCAAAGCCAGCTATTTTCAAGAGATATCTCAGTAAGTATGATGGAGAGACAACTACTGTTAAAGACGCTGTGTCCATACGACCCTATATGTCATACTTTCTATTGTGCCTAGAGAAGGCATGTGGCCATAGAGGAAGGGTGTAGGTGAAGTTTACTGGTGGATGTTTGGGGTAGCAGCAAGTCTAGAGGGATTTATGTGACTCGTTCATGACCAGGAGACCGAAATCTAAGTGTTCGCCAAATAGATGTCCTTCTGGTTATTGAGATCACAAACTCATGCCGATACTCCGAAAATGTGTTGCAAGGTTGTCCAGATGTTCGGTGGTTGCTGTTTTCTTATCCCTACCATTATGTGATTATACCACGTTTTCCCATTGAGTTAGATAAATATCTTGTACTTACTTGAAAATGCGATTACTCTGTCTTTCTGGTGACTTTGAGTACACAAAACTCTATACTATCACTGGTTTGTATCCATTTTTCGTGGCTTGATCCACCTTTTAATTGGCCAACTGTTCAACTCCCGAGTGTCTCGTCACGTCAACGCCACTACTGAAAGGAGGCCGAATTCTTATCGGCTTAGGCAAAGGTCAAGCAAGTTCCAACAATTCTGGGTTCTCCTATCTTGAATACTTCAATTCCTAGTTCGTGGAACCAGAAAGAAAAAATTTGCGGGATTCCATCCGAGGAACATCAAGATTAATATGCAAGCTGATGAAGCGATCTCGGTATGGTTTAACATAATCGGTCCTATCAGCCTCTTTGTTAGCGTTAAATTCACGTGCGATGTGTCTTTGACCTGTACTTATGCGTGCGCTCGTCATTGAAAACAAGCACTACGCCTTGTCCCAGCAGTCAGTGTTCATATCACAGTAGCCGTAATAGCCAGAATTTCGATCGATTGTTGATGCTAATTCGAAACATAAAAATAGGACGTTTGTCTTCGCGTCTAACGTTGGATGTTAACTTCACTGTCATTGCGCGAATTTTTTCCCGTGATGACCCGTACAATCTACGATCGATCCAGGATCGGTTTTCAGAAAAGTGTATAAAACCAGGGCACACATCTTTATACCATCCATTGGCCTTTGCATAACCCCTCAAGACCTCTCTTTGCCTGCGTCACTTGTTATTTTAAGAATGCGCTCCTTCGCCGCTTTCACCACCTTCATTGTGTTTGCCTTCTTGACTCTTATCTCTGCCCTTCCAAGCGGCGCATCTAGTCAAGATATCAACGTATGTTATCTCCATTTTCTTAATGATACGATTTTGACTATGCCCAAGATTTCTGCTGAACATTCCCTTCGAGGTGGTGGAAACCAGGGTATTCCTGATTGTATCAACAGCGCGAATGTCCAAATAGATCTCTTAATCAAGAACTTGAGTAAGTCATGTCTCATACTTTTACATCGTACCAATTGCTCATTCATTGTAGCTATCAAAATTGATGAGGATGATGTCAGCGTTGTTCTTCCTGTTGCTATCAAGGTTATGGATGAAGTCAAAGTAGTTCTCGAGACTACCAAGCAAAATATCATGGTCATTCTCAAAGATGACCTCTCCGATGCGCTCTGCTTCAATGGTGTCACGGTTGGGGCTAGTGTTGTAGTTAACCTCCTTACTACTCTCTGCAAGGTAAGCTTCTGCCTTTTGGTATTATGTGAATTCAAATTCTAATCACTGGAACTTGTAGACGATTCTTCTTGTCTTTCCTGTTGTGCTCAAGGCCTGTGCTTCAGTCAACGTTAAGGACCTTCTTGGTGTTATGGTTGATGTCTCCGTAGGCCTCGCCGATATCATTGAGCTCATAAAAGACGAGGTATTCAGCAGCATTGATGGCAAGCTCGTCCTCTCGCTTGGGGCTGTTATACCTATCTGCGTTGACCTCGGTCTCACTCCCATGATCAAGGTCTTGGGCCTCGGTGTATAAGTAATTTCTGCTGATTGCTTTTCGGTAATTGAATACCGTAGTACCCAACATCCTAGATCTCCTGTCAGATGAGATAAAGTTCAGAATATTAGTGAACAGGTCCTTGTAACTTGGTATGATGAGTCCATTAGCTTTTCTCTGGCGCGATTCTAAGCATTTAAGCATTACCATTCTTGTGGCTTAGATAAATTTTGATTCATGGGAAGCTAACACTACAATTCAAAAGCGCTTTGGTTCCTCGTACTAAAATTAGATTTCCTCAATCAAATTTACTAGGCAGTATGGGAGGCTAATAGCCTCACACTAAACTCTCAGAAACTGACAATTGGCCAAGCTACCAGCAAACTCTACTCCGAATTTCTATTATCCAAGGACTGGCTACTGAATCGATGAAACGCCGTATTCAGGCCGCGAAATTCTGTGTCCACTCTCGGCTCACGCGTTGCGCATCAGCTTCGTTCTCTTTATAGTGTTTTGCAACATCTGTCGCTAGCGGATCATCCGGGTTGGGTGCACTGAGTAGTGCTTGGATTGACAGGAGCACAGTTCGAATCTGTAGCGCGGGAGACCATTTCTCTGTTATTGATCAGAATGTCTCCATATTTGTCATCTCATTGAACATACCCTTGAGTATATCCAGACAGATCCGTCCAAGTTTATCTATACATGCTCATTATCCAAAACACGATCAGTGAAATCACTCACTCACCGATATTGGGATGGTATATCTTGGTCAAAAAACGTACTTTCGGAGGTGCCATGGGGTACTCCTCGGGAAGGAATAACTCCAACTTGAACTTGCCTTCTGCACGGCCGGGACTCTTAAAATAATCTCTTTACTATCTGTCATGCAACGCACTTTCGAAAGGGCTCCCATTGGGCCCTTCAATCACTACATCAAAGTATCGAAGGTTTTCTTCATGCGGCTGAGCAGAAATGCCAGGCGCTGGATCTACTGCAAGCCGTTCTGTTTCCTGCAATTGAATACAACATATTGGTTCATCAGTTGGAGTGGCTGGTCGTCCTTAAAGATTATGAACCTTGATAATCCTCTATGTGATCAGCGTCACCCATGGCGATAAAGGTGTTCAGACGAGTAGAAATAATTATATAGGTATATGCAGGGTAAAAATCGTGTGCAGCGGGAGTGAGGTGGGTAGAGTGTAAAGGATTTCACGGAAGATCACATAGATGACGTTGGCAAGCGGATAGAGCAGCAGGCAGGATCAGCTCTGCTTTGATCGTCAAACATCCGCATCAGTACAACGCACTTTGGGTAAAGCCGCCGACATCTTATGACTTAAAGGGACTATTCCAAGGGTGGATGATAAGAGGCGTAACACGGGTTTTTGTTCGGATGGAAGACAAGTTCTACAGATTTCCATTGTCAACATTTTAGTTCCTGTACAGAAGAATAATTGACTCGCAGAATGACACGATGGTGCAAATCCGAAGGAAAGATACAGGCAGACGGAACAATAGGAGCAGAGAGTACTAATGGTTGACCACACAGATATACTTGCTGAGTCATCGGCCACCATCTATATTTATCCATATTTATCACTGGTTGCTTGTCCTTACGACGCCTTTCGTCACTATTGCACAATACTTATGATTAGGATGAGCAATGGTGAATACTCGATCAAAAAATGTTGTATGTTCTAGACTATTTATTTGTCATAGATTAACACAATATTACTTATCTAGGATTCTGATCTTAGCTACTGACTTCTACTTCTCAGAGGAGGCAGGGCAATAATGCACAGTTGAACCTCCAGAATCAACAGGCAAGTGCCTGAAGTCTGAACAAAGTGAGTCAATATATTAATAATAAAATCTACTTAGATACACACCTGAAGTTCAAATGAAGTGAGTTGAACTTCAGTAAAACAGTGAGCACACTTTTATTTGGCTACAAAAATACTGCAATGACTAACAGGAAATTTTTGTGATGGAATGAAGATGAAA
>Ga0153924_1001532_pt1 | contig 11209 bp, 8 predicted proteins | sample TSNJ008MetaG_FD_104709 | JGI IMG/M metagenome (GOLD analysis project Ga0153924, IMG submission 104709) | Attine ant fungus gardens microbial communities from New Jersey, USA - TSNJ008 MetaG | ecosystem: Host-associated > Fungi > Mycelium > Unclassified | place: USA: New Jersey, Wharton State...
GCCCGCGGTCCCGGTCGCTGTGCCCGCGGTCGTCGCGGCTTCGCGCGCCAGCAGGAGCGCCTGCAGGTTGGACTGCGATCCCCCGGAGGTGAAGATCCCGTCGCCGGCGGCGAACCCGATGCGCCGCGCGAGCCACTCGACCACGTGCCGCTCCATCTCGGTGCCGATCCGCGACTGGTCCCAGGTGTCGACCGAGGGGTTCACGGCGGCGAGCACGGCCTCGGCCGCGACGGCGGGCAGGGCGACCGGGCAGTTGAGGTGCGCGAGGTACCCGGGGTCGTGGAACCACACGGCCTCCCGGACGAATAGGTCGTCGAGTTCCTCGAGCGCCCGGTCGGTGCCGACGGGTTCGGCGTCGAGGTCGATGGCGGTGACCCGGGCACGGAGTTCGTCCGCGGTCGTGTCCGTCGTCGGACGATCGACGGCCGCCAGGCGACGGGCGAGCCGGTCGACCGTCGCGCTGACGGTCGACCGGTAGCGGTCGGCGTTCGCGGTGGTCAGGGTTTCGGTACGGGCTGTCACGGTGGAGTCAGTCACGTTAGGTAAGGCTAACCTCACCTGCTTTTCGGTGCCACCCGAACGAGGGTGATCTCCCAGGTCCCGGGCGTGGCGCGAACGGGCTCCGTGCGCGCCGACGGCATCCCGCCGGGGAACCCGCGGGATGAACGGACGCTCAGCCGATCGGCTAGAGCTTGTCGATCGGGGCGATCTTGATGAGGAGCTTCTTGCGGCCCGCGGTGTCGAACGCGATCTCCGCGATGCGCTTCGCACCCTGCCCGGTCACCGCCGAGACCGTGCCCTCGCCGAAGTCGACGTGCTTGATGCGGTCGCCCGCCACCAGCTCCATGTCGCCGTTGTCGCGGACCTGCCCGGACACCCGGTTCGCCCACTCGGTCTTCGGACGGGTCTTCGCCGCCGCGGCCGCCCGGTCGTACGAGCCACCGCCCCAGCCGCCGCCACCGCGGTAGCCACCACCGCCACCACCGCCGCCGCTGAACCCGCCCTCTCGCTTGGCGTTGAGCGCGCGCGGCTGCGTGCCGCCCCGGCTGTTCGCCATGCCCGGCGACTGCTTCCACTCGATGAGCCCCTCGGGGATCTCCTGCAGGAAGCGGGAGGGCATCGCCACGTTGACGTCGCCGAACTGCGCGCGGGTCATCGCCAGCGACAGGAACAGCGACTTCTTGGCGCGGGTGATGCCCACGTAGAAGAGCCGGCGTTCCTCGGACGGGCCACCCGGCTCGTTCGCCGACATCCGGTGCGGCAGCAGGTCTTCCTCGACGCCGGTGAGGAACACCGCGTCGTACTCCAGACCCTTCGCCGTGTGCAGCGTCATGAGCGACACCGTGCCCGAGGAGTCGTCGAGCTCGTCCGCCGCGGCGACGAGCGAGACCTCGGTCAGGAAGTCGGACAGGGTGCCCTCGGGGTTGTTCTTCTGGAACTCCCGCGTCACCGCGACGAGCTCGTCGATGTTGTCGGCGCGTGCAGCGTCCTGCGCGTCCGGCGACTTCCGCAGGTTCTCGAGCAGGCCGGAGCCGTCGAGCAGCTCGGTGAGGGTGTCGACGACCGGCTGGGTCTGCGCCTTCTCCGACACGGAGTCGAGCAGGGCCGCGAACGCGGTGATGGCGTTCCGCACCTTCGGCCCGAACCCGAGTTCGTCCGCGTGGCGCAGGGCGTCCCGCATGGTCGTCTCGTGCTCGTCGGCGTAGCGCTGCAGGGTGGTCTCGGTGACCGCACCGATGCCGCGCTTCGGCACGTTGAGGATCCGGCGGAGCGCCAACGGGTCGGCGGGGTTGGCGACGGTGATCAGGTACGCCATGGCGTCCTTGATCTCCGCACGCTCGTAGAACTTCGTGCCGCCGAGCACCCGGTACGGGATCGCCGCGCGGATGAAGATCTCCTCCAGCGCACGGGTCTGCGAGTTCGTCCGGTAGAACACCGCCATGTCGCGGTATTCGGTGCCGTCCTCGTGCAGGCGCTGGATCTCGTCGGCGACGAACTGGGCCTCGTCGTGGCCGGTGTAGCCGGTGAACCCGACGATCTTGTCGCCGGCGCCGACGTCGGTGAACAGGTTCTTCGCCTGGCGGTCGAAGTTGTTCGCGATCACGGCGTTCGCGGCGTCGAGGATGTTCTGCGTCGACCGGTAGTTCTGCTCGAGCAGGATCACCTTCGAGTTCGGGAAGTCCCGCTCGAACTCGACGATGTTGCGGATGTCGGCCCCACGGAACGCGTAGATCGACTGGTCGGAGTCGCCGACGACCGTCAGGGACGCCGGGGCGATGGACCCGTCGGCTTCGCGCATGCGGGCGACGTGCTGGCCGGAGTCCTCGAGCTTGTCGACCTGGTCGACGGGGACGGGCCGGGTGAGCTCGCGGATCAGGGAGTACTGCGCGTGGTTGGTGTCCTGGTACTCGTCGACCAGGATGTACCGGAACCGGCGCTGGTAGAGCGCTGCGACGTCCGGGAAGGCACGGAACAGGAACACCGTCTGGCCGATGAGGTCGTCGAAGTCGAAGGCGTTCGCCCGGCGCAGCTCGTTCGTGTACCGGCGGAACACCTCGGTGAACATGACCTCTTGCGGGTCGTTCGCGTTGATGTTCCTGGCGTAGGAGTCGATGTCCTGCAGCTCGTTCTTGAGCTTCGAGATCTTCGACGCCGCCGCACCGACGGTCAACCCGAGCGAGTCCGCCTCGAGCTCCTTGATGATCCGTTTGAGCAGGGCCTTGGAGTCGGCGGAGTCGTAGATCGTGAACGACTGCGGGAACCCGAACCGCTCGGCTTCCCGCCGCAGGATCCGGACGCACGCCGAGTGGAACGTGGAGATCCACATGCCGTCGGACTCCTGCCCGACCAGCGCACGCACGCGCTCGCGCATCTCGGCTGCGGCCTTGTTCGTGAAGGTGATCGCCAGGATCTGCGACGGCCAGGCTTCACGGTTGGCGAGCAGCAGCGCGATGCGCCGGGTGAGCACGCTCGTCTTGCCGGAGCCGGCGCCGGCCACGATCAGCAGGGACTCGCCGCGGTACTCGACGGCTTCCTTCTGCTGGGGGTTCAGACCCGCGGTGAACGGGTCCTCGTACGCGCGGGCACCGGCGCCCGGCTCGGGCGTCGAATCGAAGGGGTCGAGCACGATCGTCATGTCCGGGACAGTCTAGGCGCGACCCCCGACAGCCGAGCGGGCGAGCACCGCCAGGTCGGTGTGGTCCGCGAAGACGCCGTCGAGTCCGGTCCGGATGACCGAGGTGAACCACCGCTCCCAGTCGCCGAACGCGGCGACCTCGCCCCCGCGGCGGAGCGGCGCCGGCAGGAACCGGTTCTCCGGGCGGAGCGTCCACGTGTACACGGCGAGCCCGGCCTCGTGCGCGCGGTCCACGATCGCACTCCGCACCGGCGTCGGGTCGTCGAGCGCCACGCTGTCCGTGCCCGCCATCACCGTGGCGACCGCGAGGCTGATCCCGTGGAACTCGGTCGCGAGCGAGGCCAGTGCGTCCTCGGACCGCTCCGCGGCGTACGTGGGAGCCAGCGACCCGTGGGACGCGACCTCGTCCGGGGCGCTGCCACGTGCCTCCTGGAGGTACACGAGCCGACCGCCCGTCCCACGTGCACGGAGGTCCCGGAGCACGCCCTTCTCGAAGCACTCGACCGTGAGCCGCTCGTCCCCGCGCCACCCGGTGTCGCCGAGGACGTCGTCGAGCAGCTCGGCCATCGGGAACCCGGCGCGGTGGAAGGAGTCGGCGTGCTTGACCTCGGCGACGAGCCCGACCGGTCGCGGAGCCGCGTCGAGGATGGCGAGCAGGTCCTCGAGGCGCAGGATCGGTTCCTCGCCGTCGTGCTCCGCCGAACCCGGACGCAGCGCGGGCAGGCGTTCCCGGGTGCGGAGGGTCTGCAGCTCGGCCCACGTGAAGTCCTCGGTGAACCAGCCGGTCAGCGTCTGCCCGTCGACGGTCTTCGTGGTCCGCAGATGGCGGAACTCCGGGTGGTCCGCGACGTCGGTCGTGCCCGAGACCTCGTTCTCGTGCCGGAGCACCAGCACGCCGTCCTTCGTGGGCACGAGGTCCGGTTCGATCGCGTCGGCGCCGAGCTCGATCGCGAGCTCGTACGCGCTCCGCGAGTGCTCGGGCCGGTATCCGGACGCGCCACGGTGGGCGATCACCAGGGTCATGGCCGCACCCTACTGGGCAGCGGTGTCCGCGGCCTGGCGTGTGTCGCACGGCACATCCGGGGACGCACAGCCCGCCGTTCCCAGCTGCGGGACGGACGCTCGCAGCATGACCGTCCGATCCCTCTCGACCGCCGTCGAGCACCGCATCGACCGCGCCGCGCGCCGGGTACTGGACGCCGGACCCCAGCCGCACCGACCCGTCCGACTCGCGGTCACCGAGTTCCTGGTGTTCGGCGCGAAGCAGGCCTGGGCGTGCACGTTCGGCGCGCTGCTGCTCGCGACGATGGCGGTCGTGCACCTGACCGTCCCGGTCGACCTCCGGAACGACGTGACCACGATCGCCGCCGTCCTGCTGCAGGTCGGGATGCTCGTGTTCGGGCTCGAGACGTTCCGGGAGCTCCGCGTCGTCCTGCTCTTCCACGTCGTCGGCACCGTCATGGAGGTCTTCAAGACCCACGTGGGCTCGTGGACCTACGAGCAGTCCGGTGTCCTGGTGGTGCTCGGCGTCCCGCTGTTCTCGGGGTTCATGTACGGCGCGGTCGGGTCGTACCTGGTGCGCGTGTACCGGTTGTTCGACCTGCGGTTCGACCGGTACCCGAGGCAGTGGGTCCTCGCGGTCGTGGGGGCCCTGGTCTACGCGAACTTCTTCGGCCACCACTTCGTGTGGGACGCCCGGTACGTGCTGCTCGCGCTCGTGGTGCTCCTGTTCGGCGCCACGACCATGCACGCGCGGGTGCACCGGACGGTGCTGCGGATGCCGGTGCTCGTCGCGATGGGGCTCGTCGCGCTGTTCATCTGGCTCGCCGAGAACGTCGCCACCTGGGCCGGTGCGTGGTCCTACCCCGCGCAGGCGGCGGCCTGGCATCCGGTCGCGCCCACGAAGATCGTCGCCTGGCTGCTCCTCATGCTCATCTCGGTCGCGCTGGTCACGTGGGTGTACCCAGCGGTGCGGCCTGGAGGCACGGATCACCGCGGTCCGGCACGTCCCGCCCGGTGGTCGGCTGGTTCTCGACGACTTCGGGGCGCGCGCGCAGCGGACCCTCATAGGCTGCGGGGGTCGAGGCCCTCCGGGGCCGCTTCCGCTCGCCGCGAATCCTCAGCCTTCCGCGACCGAGCACCCCTAGGCTGAGAGGACTCGAATCTCCAAGGAAGAGGACACCATGGCCTTCAAGCCCGGTTTCGACCAGTCCCCCGCCTTCAACAACCAGGGGCCCAACACCTGGGGTGGGCGTGGCGCTGGTCAGCAGCAGGCCGGCTGGGGACAGACCCCGCAGCAGGCGCAGGGCGGCATGACGCCCGAGCAGCTGCAGTACATGTACGACCGTCCGGCGGCCAGCACGGTCGACACGGACCGCATGTCGTACGAGGACACCATCGTCAAGACGCTGCTCGCGTTCGGCGTGCTCCTCGTCGGTGCGGTGGCCGGCTGGAACCTGCCCCCGATCGTCTGGATCGTCGGCGCGATCGTCGGGTTCGTCCTGGCGCTCGTCAACACCTTCAAGAAGAAGCCGTCGCCGGGCCTGGTCCTGACGTACGCGTTCTTCGAGGGTCTGTTCGTCGGCGGTATCTCGAACTACTTCCAGACGGCGTTCCCGCAGGCCGACGGCATCGTCGCGCAGGCGGTCTTCGGCACCCTCGGGGTGTTCGCGGTCACGCTGCTGCTGTTCCTCTCGGGCAAGGTCCGTGCGACGCCGAAGCTGACCCGCTTCTTCCTCATCGCGATGGTCGGGTACATGGCGTTCTCGCTCGTGAACCTCGTGCTCATGTGGACCGGCGTGACGAACACGGCGTTCGGGCTCATGGGTACGACGATCTTCGGCATCCCGCTCGGCGTCGTCATCGGCATCTTCGTGGTCCTGATGGCCGCGTACTCGCTGATCCTCGACTTCGACCAGATCAAGACCGGTGTCCAGCGCGGCGCCCCGAAGATCTACGCATGGACGGCGGCGTTCGGTCTCATCGTCACGCTCGTGTGGCTGTACCTCGAGATCCTGCGCATCCTCGCCATCATCGCGAGCAGTCAGCGCAACTAGCTCCGACCAGGAGGGCCCCGGCGAACACGCCGGGGCCCTTCGTCGTTCCCGGGGCTGCGTCATTGCCAGGGCTGCCCGCGTAGCCCCGTGCGAGCCGCCGAGGTCGCACAACACGCCGCGCGTGCGTCGCCGAGGTCGCGAGAACTGACGCCGCACACGAGCGGGAGCGGCAGTTCGTGCGACCTCGGCGACAGGCGAAGGGGGCGGACATGCGAAGGGGCCCGGCACGCGTGACGCGTGCCGGGCCCCTTCAGCGCGGGAGGACTACTCCCACTCGATCGTCCCCGGCGGCTTCGACGTGACGTCGAGCACGACCCGGTTCACGTCGGGCACCTCGTTCGTGATGCGGTTCGAGATCTTCGCGAGGGTGTCGTACGGCAGACGAGTCCAGTCGGCGGTCATCGCGTCCTCCGAGGAGACCGGACGGAGCACGATCGGGTGGCCGTAGGTGCGGCCGTCGCCCTGGACGCCGACCGATCGGACGTCGGCGAGCAGGACGACCGGGCACTGCCAGATCTCCTGGTCGAGGCCGGCCGCGGTGAGTTCCTCGCGCGCGATCTTGTCCGCCGCGCGGAGCAACTCGAGGCGGTCCTTCGTGACCTCGCCGACGATGCGGATGCCGAGCCCCGGTCCGGGGAACGGCTGGCGGCCGACGATGACCTCGGGCAGCCCGAGCTCGCGACCGACCGCGCGGACCTCGTCCTTGAACAGGGTGCGGAGCGGCTCGACGAGTTCGAACGTCATGTCGTCGGGAAGCCCGCCGACGTTGTGGTGCGACTTGATGTTCGCCGTGCCGGAACCACCGCCGGACTCGACGACGTCGGGGTAGAGCGTGCCCTGCACGAGGAACTTGACCTCGCCGGCAGCGTCGTCGCCGCGGGCCTCGAGCACGAGCGCCTCGGCCGCGGCCTCGAAGGTGCGGATGAACTCGCGCCCGATGATCTTGCGCTTCTGCTCCGGGTCACTGACGCCGGCCAGGGCGTCGAGGAACTGCTGCTCGGCGTCGATCGTGATGAGGCGCACACCGGTGGAGGCGACGTAGTCCTCTTCCACCTGCTTGCGCTCGTCGGCACGGAGGAGTCCGTGGTCGACGAAGACGCACGTGAGTTGGTCACCGACGGCCTTGTGCACGATCGCCGCAGCGACGGCGGAGTCGACACCGCCGGAGAGCCCGGCGATCACGCGGCTGGATCCGACCTGGGCCTGGATCCGGGCGACCTGCTCCTCGATGACGTTCGCCGAGTTCCAGTCACCGGGGAGCCCGGCGGCACGGTGCAGGAAGTTCTCGAGCACGGCCTGGCCGTACACGGAGTGCTTGACCTCGGGGTGCCACTGCACGCCGTAGAGCTTGCGCTCGTCGGACGCGAACGCGGCGACGGGGGTCGAGGCGCTCGACGCGAGGACCTCGAAGCCCTCCGGCGCCTTCGCCACGGAGTCGCCGTGCGACATCCAGGTCACCTGCGACTCCGGCTGCGCGCCGAGGAGCACGCTGTCGGTGCCCGTCACGGTGACGTCGGTCGCGCCGTACTCACGCTGCCCGGTCTGCGCGACCTCGCCGCCGAGCGCGGTCGCCATGGCCTGGAAGCCGTAGCAGATGCCCAGCACGGGGACGCCGAGGTCGAGGATGTCGCCGTCGAGCGACGGTGCGCCCGCTTCGTACACGGACGACGGACCACCGGACAGCACGATGGCCGCCGGGTCCTTCGCACGGACCTCGTCCGCCGTGATCGAGTGCGGGACGATCTCGCTGTAGACGTTCGCCTCACGGACCCGTCGCGCGATGAGCTGCGCGTACTGGGCTCCGAAGTCGACGACGAGGACGGGACGCTGTTCGGTCTCGCTCACCGAGCGGCCTCCTTCTCACGCTGCTGGGCAGCGGTCAGCTCGTGGTAGGTGTCCATGGCGATCTTCTGCATGCGGTGCTCGACCACGAACGACATGAACGGGATGATGCCCCCGAGGGCGATGAGCAGGAAGCGGATCGGCTTCCAGCGCATGATGCTCCACAGACGGAAGTCGGTGAAGAGGTAGAGCACGTACAGCCAGCCGTGGGCGATGAGGATGCCGATCGACAGGTTGAAGGTGCCGGGTTCCTTGCCCGCCGTGCCCTCCGGCACGAAGAACGCGCCGCCGCCGAGCTGCATCTCGAGGTGCAGCGGCGTGTACTTGATGACCATCTCGACCACCAGGGCGAGCAGCAGCACACCGGTGATGTACGCAGAGACGCGGTACCACTTCACCGCGCCCGGGATCTTCGGGATGTCACGGGTACGGACGGTCAGAGCCATATCGGCCATCCTACCGTCGGTCGGCGAGGGCCCCGTCGACGCTGAGAGCGGCCTCACGCCGGTCCTCTTCCTCGCGCTCCCAGGCGTCCTTCACGAAGCGGTACCAGAGGAACACGGCGAAGCCGGCGAAGACGACCCACTCCACGGCGTAGAAGAGGTTCAGCCAGTCGAACTGGACCTCCCGCGTCGGGGCACGGTCGGCGATGGTGCCGAGGTCGGCGGCCTTCGCGGTGGTGCCGTCGGCGACGACGTACCCGAGGTACATCTCGTCGTCGAAGTGCTTCCACGTGTTCACGAACCGAGCCGGAGCGACCGCCGAGTACTCGCCCTTGTCGTAGGTGTCCTGGTCCGGCGACTCGGCCGGGTAGTACCGGCCCTCGATCGTCAGGCGCGCGCCGTCCGTCAGGCGCTCACCGCCGGCGACGGCGGCCGAACGCTGGTCGGACCACCCGATGACGACCGGGAGGCTCGCCCCGTTCCCGGCATCGACCAGGTGTCCCACCGTCTGGTACGTGCCACCCCCGCTCCGACCGGTCAGGACGGTCGTGTCACCGGCGACGAACGTGCCGGTGACGGTGACCTTCTGCCCGGCCATGGTCTCGGTCGCGGGCTGCATCGGCCGTGTCACGGCGTCGAGGGACTTCCGCGTCTCGGTGGTCGCCGGCAGTGGCTTGCCGTTCGCGATGCTCCGCTCGAGCTGCCACTTGCCCAGCCCGGCGAACACCGCCGCCAGCACGAGCGCCAGCAAGAGCAGCGCGATCCACCTCGGTCGTCGGGCTACGGCCCACATTCGTATCAGTACTCCGGATCGCGCTGACGGACCGGGCGTTCGGGTCGCTCGGCAGGAAGGGGCTCGGACGCCGCCTCCGAGGGCTCATTCTCCCGCTCTTCCCTGCCAGCCGCCTCCACCAGGGCGAACTCCTCCGCGAACTGGCGGTCCCGCTCCGCACGGCGCGCAGCGGCGTCCGCGGCGTCGGACTCGGCCTCGGCCTCCGCTGCCTCGGCCGCGGCGGCAGCCGCGACCGCCCGGCGCCCGCCGAGGCGCGTGCGCAGCCGCGCGAGGCGGGCGGGTCGCACCACGAGGCGGCCGATCCGGTCCGAGTTCACGGCGAGGAGGGGTCCGAGGATGGCCATGACGAGGACGTAGAGGCCCGCGAACGCGGTGATCCGTGCCTCCAGGCCGGCGGCAGCCGAGAGCGTCGCGAGGATGAGCGCGAACTCGCCACGGTTCACCAGGATGACGGCGGTGTTGATGCCCTGCTGGACGTTGAAGCCGTTCATCCGGGCGACGAGCTGACCGGCGACCGCGTTGAGCACGACCGTCATGCCGATCGCGCCGAGGACGGGCCAGAGCACCTCGCCGAAGGTGGACAGGTCGAGCCCGAGGCCGAAGTTCACGAAGAAGAACGCCGCGAACACGTCGCGCATCGGGAGTGCGAGCTGCTCGATGCGGTCCCGGTAGCGGGTCGCCCCGCAGAGCAGACCGATCACGAACGCGCCGATCGCATCGGTCACACCGAGCAGGTCACCGATGCCGCCGAACATCACCGCGAGACCGAAGAACAGCACCGTGAACAGTTCGTCGTCACGCGTCGCGAAGATCTTCGACACCCACTTGCCGGCGAACCGGGCGAGCGTGAACATCACGATCAGGAAGCCGAACGCGAGCGCGAGCTTGCCGACCACCGCCCACGCGTTCGTGTCGCCGGAGAGCACCACCGAGACGATCGCCAGGTAGATGGCGATGAAGACGTCCTCGATGACCGTGACACCGAGGATCATCGGCGTCTCGTCGTTGGCCAGGCGCCGCAGCTCGATGAGGAGCTTCGTGACGATCGCGCTCGACGACGTCGCCGTCATGCCCGCGATGATCAGGGCCTCGCGGGTGCCCCAGCCGAGGGAGAACCCGAAGGCGAACCCCACGCCCATGTTGATGGCGACGTACGTGCCGCCGGAGACCAGGAGCTTGCCGGCGTTGCCGTAGAACTCCTCCTGGTCGAACTCCAACCCGAGGTTGAACAGCAGCAGGATGAGGCCGAAGGTCGCGATGAGCTCGATCGTGTGCGACTCGACGTTCAGCCCGATCCACGGCGTGTGCGGACTCGCGATGAGCCCGACGATCATGTAGATCGGGATCGCCGGCAGCCCGATCACCTTGCCGAGTCGCCCCAGCACGTAGGCGATGACGAAGAGCACACCGATGGTGAGCAGCTCACCACCCAGGTGCATGCGCTAGCTCTTCCGCGGGGCCTCGGCCGATGCGGCCGCAAGCTCTCCGCTGCGGTAGAAGGAGAAGGCCTTGGCGACCTTCTCGGGGGACCCGGCGACGACGATCGTGTCACCGGGGAAGACGACGAAGTCCGACGAGGGTGCCGGGTTGGCGCTGTCGCCGCGGACGACGGCCACGACGGTCAGTCCGATGAAGCCGGAGTCGTGCAGGTCGCCGAGGGGCTTGCCGGCGATCGCGTCGTCGTAGTCGACCGAGAACCAGTCGATCGACAGACCCGGGATCTCGTCGAGCTTGTCGAGGCCCTCGGTGATCCGGGTGCCGCCGAGCAGTTCGGCGAGGGTGTGTGCTTCGTCCTCACTGAGGCGCAGCGACACCTTCTCCGACTTGTCCGCGCCGTCCGAGACGTCCGCGAACGAGATGAGGTCGGAGTGGCCCGACCGGTGCGTGATGACACCACACTTGCCACCGTCGTCGGTGTAGAAGCTGTGCAGCACGCCGA
>Ga0153924_1001533_pt1 | contig 11208 bp, 10 predicted proteins | sample TSNJ008MetaG_FD_104709 | JGI IMG/M metagenome (GOLD analysis project Ga0153924, IMG submission 104709) | Attine ant fungus gardens microbial communities from New Jersey, USA - TSNJ008 MetaG | ecosystem: Host-associated > Fungi > Mycelium > Unclassified | place: USA: New Jersey, Wharton State...
GCCTGCTGCTGAAGCTCGTGTTCTCGGTGTGGCTCGGCTGGCTGCCGCTCGGTGACCGGGCGTCGACACGGGTGTCGCTCGTCCTCGACAACATCCCCGGCGCCACCGGCATCTACATCATCGACGCGTTGCGGACCGGCAACGCCGAGATCATCACCGACGTCCTGGCGCACGCCGTGCTGCCCGCGATGACGCTCGGCCTGCTGACCGCCGGCATCTTCCTGCGCCTGGTGCGTGCGAACATGATCGGGTCGCTCGGTTCCGAGTACGTCGACGCGGCCCGCTCCCGCGGTGTCCGCGAGGCACGTCTCGTCCGGACGCACGCGTTCCGTCCGGCCCTGGTGCCGATCATCACCGTGATGGGGCTGCAGATCGCCATGCTGCTGGGCGGGTCCGTCCTGACCGAGACCACCTTCGGCTGGCGCGGCCTCGGCTTCGAGCTGAACCAGTACCTGTCGGCCCGCGACTTCGTCGCCGTCCAGGGCATCGTCGCGATGCTCGCCGTGATCGTCGCGGTGACGAACTTCATCGTCGACGTCGTCGCGGCACTGATCGACCCGAGAGTGAGGTTCTAGAGATGGCTGACACCTCCCTCGTCGACCGCCACGAGCCGCTCTGGAAGCGGCTGCCCGTCGTCCTCCAGCTCCGCAAGAGCACGGGCTGGCAGCGCGCCATGCTCATCACCGGCGTGGTCATCTGCGCCCTGTACCTGATCGTCGCGATCGCCGCGCCGCTCATCGCCCCGTACGGCTTCGGCCAGCTGCAGGGCGCGGACGGCCAGAGCTTCCCGCGCACCGGCGAGCCGAGCTCCGTGCACATCTGGGGCACCACCGTCGGCGGCTTCGACGTGTTCAGCCGCGTGGTCTACGGCGCCCGGACCGCGGTGCTCGTGGTGATCGTGGCCGTCGTCGTGTCGATCATCATCGGCGTGATCCTCGGCATGGTCTCCGGGTACATCGGTGGCTGGCTCGACCGCATCCTCGTGGTGGTGGCAGACGCCATCTACGCGTTCCCGTCCCTGCTGCTCGCGATCGTCGTCTCGATCGTCATCTCCGGCGGCAACTCGAGCTACTCCGGCGGCATCATCGCCGCGGCCATCTCGATCACGGTCGTGTACGTCCCGCAGTACTTCCGGGTCGTCCGCGCCGAGGCCGTCCGCCTGAAGAACGAGGCGTTCGTCGAGTCCGCGCGCGTGATGGGCACGAACCCGTGGCGCATCATGACGCGGCACGTGCTCCGCAACTCGACGCGGTCCCTGCCGCTGATCCTCACGCTGAACGCGAGCGACGCGATCCTGACGCTCGCGGGCCTCGGCTTCCTGGGCTTCGGCATCGGCCCGACCAGCGGCGCCGAGTGGGGCTACGACCTCAGCCGCGCGCTGTCCGACGTCGCGAGCGGCGTCTGGTGGACCGGTGTCTTCCCGGGTGTCGCGATCGTCGTGCTGGTGCTCGGCGTGACGTTCATCGGCGAGAGCCTCAACGACATCTCGGATCCCCGCCTGCGTGCGCGTCGGCGGTTGAAGCAGCTGGTGTCGCGCAAGCAGGCCGCCAGCACGGAAGGGGCGGCAGCATGAGCGACACCACCACGGAACCGGTCGTCGTCGTCGACGACCTGACCGTCACCTTCGCCACGGACGGCGGCGCCGTCGACGCGGTCAAGGGTGTCACCCTCGACGTCCGCCCCGGTGAGGTCCTCGCCCTCGTCGGCGAGTCCGGCTCGGGCAAGTCCGTCACGGCCCGCAGCATCCTCCGGCTGATGCCCGAGACGGCGACCCTCGGCGGCGCGGTGTACCTCGACGGCACGGACGTCGTCTCGGTCGGCGCGCAGAAGCTGCGGAGCCTCCGCGGCACGGCGGGCGCGATGGTGTTCCAGGAGCCCTCCACGGCGCTCAACCCGGTCTTCACGGTCGGGTGGCAGATCGCCGAGGGCCTCCGGGCGCACGGCGGCGTCTCGAAGAAGGAGGCCCGCGCGAAGGCGATCGACTACCTCCGTCGGGTCGGCATCCCCGACCCGGAGACCCGCGTCGACCACTACCCGCACCAGTTCTCCGGTGGGCAGAAGCAGCGCGTCGTGATCGCGAGCGCGCTGGCCCTCGAGCCGTCGGTGATCATCGCGGACGAACCGACGACGGCGCTCGACGTGACGGTGCAGGCCGAGATCCTCGACCTCCTCCGCCGCTGCCGTGACGAGTTCGGCGCCGCGATCGTGATCATCACGCACAACATGGGCGTGGTGGCCGACCTGGCCGACCGCGTCGCCGTGATGTACCAGGGCGAGGTCGTCGAGGAAGCCCCGGTCCGCGAGCTCTTCGCGGACCCGAAGGCCGACTACACGAAGCGGCTGCTCGCCGCGGTGCCCCGGCTCGAGGCCTCCACCGGAGCCGCCCGTCGCGCCGCGATCACGTCGGACGTCGAGCCGCTGGTGTCGGCGAAGGGCCTCGAGATCGAGTACCCGGGCCGGCTCGGTGCGCACGCGTTCAAGGCCGTGAAGGGCGTCGACCTCGACATCCGTCCCGGCGAGGTCCTCGGCCTGGTGGGGGAGTCCGGCTCGGGCAAGACCACGATCGGCCGGGCGATGGCCGGGCTGACGCGGGTCACCGGCGGGTCGCTCCGCGTGCTCGGCACCGAGATGCTCGGGTACCGCGAGCGGGACTTCAAGCGGCACCGCAAGGACATCGGGTTCGTCTTCCAGGACCCGGCGACCTCGTTCAACCCGCTCCTCACGATCTCGGAGTGCGTCGCCGAACCGCTCGTCGTGCACGGCGAGGTGTCGAGCCCGCGGGCCGCCCGGAAGCGTGTGGGTGAGCTCCTCGAGATGGTGCAGCTGCCGGCCGCGTACGGCGACCGGTACCCGCACGAGCTGTCCGGTGGGCAGCGGCAGCGGGCGTCGCTCGCGCGGTCGATCGCGTTGCGTCCGAAGCTGCTCATCGCCGACGAGCCGACGAGTGCGCTCGACGTGTCGGTGCAGGCGCGCGTGCTGGAGCTGTTCCTCGAGCTCCAGCAGGACCTCGGGTTCGCGTCGCTGTTCATCAGCCACGACCTCGCGGTCGTCGGCGCGCTCTCGGACCGGATCGCTGTGCTCTACCGCGGCGACCTGGTCGAGACCGGGACGACGGCCGAGGTCCTCGGCGCACCGCAGCACCCGTACACGCAGCGACTCCTGGCGTCACTCCCGGTGCCGGACCCAGCGGAACAGGCCGAGCGACGGCGTACGCTTGAGGCACTGGAGAACGCCGGGTCCTGACCCGACGCGACCAGCCTGGAGGCGCGGCGTGCGTCGACGACGCACGCCGCGCCTCCAGGCAGTCACCTCCACCGCACCACGCACGACGGCCGGTGCACCCGGCCCGTCGCGAACCGCCGCCAGGGGGCGGCGTGGAAGGGGACCCATGATCGCGGTGAACGGACCGGCGGTCGTCGCAGACGACGTGTCGATCGAGTACCGGAGCGGACGGGGGACGGACGCGATCCGTGCCGTCGACGGCGTCAGCCTGACGGTCCGCCAGGGGGAGATCCTCGCCGTGCTCGGCGAGTCCGGGTCCGGCAAGTCGACGTTCGCCGCGGCGATCGCGGGGCAGCTCGGCGCCACCGGCGAGGGCGAGGGTGCCCACCGCCGGCACATCGTCGGGGGCGAACTCACCGTGCTCGGGCAGAAGACCCGCGGGCTGCGGACGACCTCGCGGAAGGCCGAGCGGCTCAGCGGACGCATCGGCTACCTGCCGCAGGACGGCGCGGACCGGCTCAGCCCGGACCTGACCGTCGGCGAAGCCATCGCCGAACCGATCTACGTGCGCGACCGGCGGTTCGACCGGAAGGAAGCCGGCCTCATCGTCGCGCGCCTGGTCGACGCCGTGCACCTGCCGCTCGGGGTGATGCGGCTCAACACGTGGGAGCTCTCGAGCGGGCAGCGGCAGCGTGTCGCCCTCGCCCGGGCGCTCGTCCTCGAGCCGCAGCTCCTCGTCGCCGACGAACCCGCGCGCGGCGTGGACGTCCTCGTGCGCCAGTCGGTGCTCGAGGCGCTCGCGACCCTGCAGCGGAACCGGCAGTTCTCGGCGGTCGTCGTGTCGAGCGACCTCCGCGAGGCCCGGGCCCTCGCCGACCGGGTGGCGATCATGGCCGAGAGCCGGCTCGTCGGCCTCGGCACCTTCGACGAGGTCCTCGAGAACCCCGTCGACCCGTACGTCAAGACGCTCGCGTCCACCGCGGCCCGGCCGGTGAAGCGGCGCCCCGCTGCTGCGGCCGTGAACCCGGCCCGACGCTCGTCGGCTCCCCGCCGGCCCGTCTCGGCCGGGACCGGCCCGCGTTCGGAACGGCAGGAGAACGCGTGAGCGCCTCGGACGTTCGCGGGCACCGCGCGGTCGTGACGGACGCGGGCGCTGCGCTGCCGATCGCGCCGCCCGCCGCCGGACCGGTCGCGATCGCGCCGGCCACGTCGTCGGCGTCGCTGCACGAAGCGGCAGTGGCGTCCGCCGGTGGAACGGTCGGCCCGCTCGACACCGACGCCCGCGGGCTCGTGTGGCTCGACCCCCGCGACCCCGCGGGCCTGTCCGATGCGCTGGAGTCCGCTCCCGGTGTCGGCTGGGTCCAGCTGCCGTTCGCCGGCGTCGACGCGTTCGCCGAGCTGATCCAGTCCCACGGTGACCGGGTGCTCTTCACCTCCGCGAAGGGCGCGTACGCCGAGCCGGTCGCCGAGCACGCCCTCGCGCTGACCCTCGGGACGCTCCGGGTGCTGCAGAAGCGGGCCCGTGCACGCTCGTGGGCGACCGAGCCCGAGGGCGTCTCGTTGTACGGCCGGAAGGTCGTCGTGATCGGTGCCGGCGGGATCGCGCAGGAGTACATCCGGTTGCTCGCGCCGTTCGAGGTCTCGGTGACCGTCGTGCGGCGCTCGTCGTCGCCCGTCGACGGGGCTTCGCGCACGGTGACCACCGACCAGCTCGACGAGGTCCTGCCCGATGCCGACGTCGTGATGATCGCCGCCGCCATGACCTCCGGCACGGCGAAGCTGTTCGGCGCCCGGCAGTTCTCGATCATGAAGCCGTCCGCACGACTGGTGAACATCGCCCGCGGGGGACTCGTCGACACCGAGGCCCTGGTGGACGCTCTGCGTGACGGCTCGATCGCCGCTGCGGGGCTCGACGTGACCGATCCCGAGCCGCTGCCCGACGGTCACCCGCTGTGGGACGAGCCGGGCGCGATCATCACGCCGCACCAGGCCGACACACCGGAGATGGTGGCGCCGCTGCTCGCCGAGCGGGTGCGGCTGAACACGGCGGCGTTCCTCGGTGGGTCCGGCACGGGGTTCGTGGGGGTCGTCGACCCGGTGGCGGGGTACTGAGCACGGTCGCGCGGCGCACCGGTCCCGCGGGCGGCACGCCCGGGATGCGTGCCGGATGCGCGGGGTGGCTCCGGGTTGCTGCTATGCTGTTACCCGTTGTTCGCACGACATTCGCCAGCGGGCAGTGATCCTCGATAGCTCAATTGGCAGAGCAGCCGGCTGTTAACCGGCAGGTTGTTGGTTCGAGTCCAACTCGGGGAGCAGACAGGCCCTCACCTTCGGGTGGGGGCCTTTTGCGTGCGCGGGTGCGGCGCGCGCGGCGGGCCGAGTCTCGCGCTGGGCGACACTTCTCGGGGTCCGGGGCGCGAGAAGTATCGCTGGCGCCGAGTCTCGGGCGGGCCGGACTCGCAGCGGACGCATGGGCGGAAGCTGTTAGCGTTCACAGGTGATCACCGTGCGCCGAGCCCTCGCCGTGGGCGTCGTCGTCGCCGCGGCGATCGGCCTCGTGGGCTGCACGACCGGAGCGGAGTCCGACCCCGAGGACTCCCTCGACACCGGTGCGACCTCCGGTGTCTCGGCCTCGGGGACGTCGCCGATCGTCTTCGCGTTCGTCTGCGCGGACGGCTCGTCCGAGCGCACCGAGACCTACACGACGTACTCGGCGGTGTGGGAGGACGACCGCACCGACTGCACGGCCGAGCGGATCACCGGGACGGAGATGTCCTCGCAGCAGCGGGCCGCCGTGCAGGCGACCGACGGTGGGGCGACCCTCGAGGAGCTCGCGTCCGGGTGCGCCGTGCGGGGGAGCGGCCCGTGGGTCGATGCGGTGACCTCGTCGGCCCGGGCGCACGTCGCCGCCGGTCTGCTCGAGTACTGCCCGGGCCATCCGGAGACCGACCACCTGCGCGACGCACTCGCTGCCTGGCGGAGCTGACCCGCGCCTCCAGGCTGGGTCCGGGCGACAGCCCGCAGTGTCCTGCGGCGTCAGCCCTCGGGGTGGTCGCGACCCGGCAACCAGGACTTGCCCGGCCCGCCCCAGCTGTTCTTGCGGATCGCCTTGGCGACCTGCTTGCCGTAGGGGTGCACGAGCCGGTCGGCGTAGAGGTACCCGTCGAGGTGGTCGTACTCGTGCTGGAAGATGCGGGCGAGCCAGCCGTGCGCCTCGACCTCGAAGGGGTCGCCGTGCTCGTCGACCGCGCGGAGCAGGGCTGCTCCGGACCGGCGGAGCGGGAAGCGCTCGCCCGGGACGGAGAGGCAGCCCTCGGACTCCTCGTCCTCGTCGAGCTCCTCCACAGCCTCGGGGACGGCGGGGGTCGTCCACAGGACGGGGTTCACGGCGACACCGCGGTGCAGGACCTCGTCATCATCGGTCCATGAGTACACGAAGAGCCGCTTGCCGACGCCGACCTGGGGTCCGGCGAGCCCGACCCCGGGAGCCAGATCCATGGTCTCGTACATGTCGGCGACGAGGGAACGGAGGTCGTCATCGAACTCGGTGACCTCGGCTGCACGCTCGTGCAGGACGGGTTCGCCGGTGATGCGGATCGGGAGAACGGCCATTCACCCAGGTTATCCGGCGGGGGACGGTAGCCTCGACGCGTGACGACGGACCTCCAGCTGCCGGACGCGGTGAACCTCACGCCGTTCCAGGCGCTCATGATCCCCGTCGCGCTCATCGGCGCGGTGTTCCTGTCGCTCGGCGCGCAGTTCCAGAGCCGCGGGGTGCAGCGGGTCGAGGCGCGTCTCGGTCGGCAGTCGAAGGGCCTCAGTGTCCGGCACGTGGTCGGTCTGGTCTCGAGCGGGTACTGGGTGCTCGGCACGCTGATGCTCGGCATCGCCGTCGTGCTGCAGCTCGTGAGCATCACCTACGCGCCGCTCATCGTCGTGCAGCCGCTCGGGGCGGTCGCCCTGGTGATCACGACGTGGTTCTCCTCACGGTCGTCCGGTGTCCCGCTCGGCCGCCGCGCCCGTCGGGCCGTGTGGACCTGCATCATCGGTGTCGCGATCTTCGTGGGCATCGCGGCGTTCGTCGGCCACGAGAGTGCCATCACCCGTCAGCAGCTCGTCACGGTGCTGGTGATCCTGGCGGTCGTGCTCGTCCTCGTGCTGGTGTCGTTCCGGGTCGTGGCGAAGCACAAGAGCGCGCTCTACTACATCGTCGGCGCGGGCATCCTCTACGGTTTCGTCGCGACGCTGGCGAAGGTCACGCTGAACCGCTTCGTCAACCACACGTTCGACTGGCTGACGGTCCTCGCGATCGTCGGGGTGATCGTCGCCGCGTCGCTCGGCGGGTACTTCGTGCAGAACGCCTACTCCGCCGGCTCGGCCGACCTGGTGATCGCGGGCCTGACGGTGATCGACCCGATCGTCGCCGTGGGCATCGGAGTGATCGTCCTCGGCGAGGCGGCCGGTGCGCCGTTCATCGCGGTCGCCGGCTTCGTGGTCGCCGCCGCCATCGCCATCACCGGCGTGTTCCTGCTCGCGAAGCACCACCCGCAGACCCGGGGGTAGGCGCCAGAACACCCGTCATACCTGCGTAGGGTCGTGTCCGCCGCGAGGCGGACGCGCACCGCCGGGCCCCTGCGGTACCGTCGGAGACCGACCAGCAATCGCCCACGAGAGGACGACGCCCGCCGTGTCAGAGGACGCCACCACCGCCACCGCCGAGCCGACGGGTGCGACGGGGGGTCGACGACCGCTGCGTGTCCTGATCGCCGCGGACACCTTCCCGCCGGACGTCAACGGCGCCGCCACCTTCGCCGAGCAACTCGCCGTCGGCCTCGCCGAGCGCGGGCACGAGGTCCACGTCGTCGCGCCCGCCTCGAGCCGCCACTACGGCACCTTCGACGAGGAGCACCGCGGGGTCACCCTCGTCGTGCACCGCCTGAAGTCGTACAAGTGGCCGCTGCACGCCTGGCTGCGCTTCGTCTGGCCCTGGAGCGTCCGCAAGTGGACGGCGCCGATCCTGGACGCCGTCAAGCCCGACGTCCTCCACATCCAGTCGCACGTGGTGATCGGCCGCGGCATCGTGCACGAGGCGCACGACCGCGGTATCCGGGTGGTCGCGACGAACCACTTCATGCCGGAGAACCTGCTCGAGTACACGCCCTTCGGCAAGCGGACCCTGCCGATCGCGCTGAAGATCGCCTGGAACGACGCCGCGAAGACCTACCGGCTGGCCGACACGATCACGACGCCGACGAACCTCGCGGCTGACTACCTCCGTCGGGCCATCGCCGGGCAGCGCGTCCTCGCGATCTCGTGCGGGATCGACGCCACCCGGTACGTGGCGCGCGAGGGCCGCCCGGCGCAGAACGACATCGTCTTCGTCGGCCGGGTCGCTCCGGAGAAGAACCTCGACGTCCTCGTCCGTGCCCTCGCCGCGCTGCCGGCCGAGCTCGAGGCGACGCTCACCATCGTCGGCGACGGCGAGATGATCCCGAAGCTCAAGGCACAGGCGAAGGAACTCGGGCTGGAGGACCGCATCCGGTTCCTCGGCTTCGTCTCCGACGAGGCGAAGCGGCAGGCGCTCACGAACGCCACGGTGTTCGCGATGCCGTCGACGGCCGAACTGCAGAGCATCTCGTCGCTCGAGGGCATGGCCTCCGGGCTCCCCGTCGTCGCGGCGGACTCGATGGCACTGCCGCACCTCATCGACGGCAACGGGTACCTGTTCACCCCGGGTGACGAGCAGGACCTCGCGGCGAAGCTGACGGCAGTGCTCACCGCGTCGGACGAGGACTACGTGGCCATGCGGGAGCGCAGCCTGGCGATGATCGAGGCACACGACATCAACCGCACGCTCTCGACGTTCGAGTCGCTGTATCGTGGGGAGCCGGTGGCCTGACGGTCCCCGGCGAGGGGCGGTAGCCAAGCTGGTCAAGGCAGTCGGCTCATAACCGAACGATTCGCGGGTTCAAGTCCCGCCCGCCCTACGTGCACCTGCCGAGAAAGCGCGACACACCGCAGCAAGAGGACCACAGCCCGACGCCCAACGTGACGTTCGAGGTGACCCGTGGTGGCACCGGCGTGCGCGTCAACGCCTTCCGCATCGGGTTCATGGGTGCCATCGGTGTGCTCGTCGCGCTGCTCGCCGGCACCATCATCGGCGAGCTCAGCACCGTCCTCGTCTACATCGGGGTCGCCTTGTTCCTCGCGCTGGGCATCGACCCGCTGGTGTCGTTCCTCGAACGGATCATCCCGCGGTGGGCGGCGATCACGATCGTGGTGGTGGGCGTCCTCGGGGTGTTCGCCGCCGTCGTGTTCGCGGTCGTCCCGATCCTGGTCGAGCAGGCGACGAACCTGATCCAGAACTTCCCCGAGGTCGTCGACGACATCTCGAAGCAGCAGTGGGTGCAGGACCTGTCGAAGCAGTTCGCCGGGTCGTTCGACATCGACCACGCCCTCGAGTCCGTGCAGTCGTTCGTCGAGAACCCGGGCAACCTGCTCAGCGTCGGCGGCGGGATCCTGGCGGTCGGCAGCGGCATCCTGTCCGGGCTCACCGGCGTCCTCATCGTCCTCATCCTGATGCTCTACTTCCTCGCGTCGATGCGGGGGATGAAGCGTGCGGCGTACCGGTTCGTGCCGGCGTCGCGCCGCGAGAACTTCATCGACGTCAGCGAGCAGATCACCCAGGCGGTCGGTCGGTACGTGGTCGGGCAGGTGTCGCAGGCGCTCATCAACGGCATCCTGAGCCTGGTGTTCCTGCTCATCATCGGTGCGCCGCTGCCGGTGCTGCTGGCGTCGTTCGCGTTCCTCGGGTCGCTCATCCCGCTCGTCGGCACCCTCGGCGCCGCGGTCGTGATCTCGCTGCTCTGCCTGTTCGCGTCGCCCGCGACCGCCCTCGCCGCGGCGATCTACTACCTCGTCTACATGCAGGTCGAGGCGTACCTCATCTCGCCGCGCATCATGTCGCGTGCCGTGCAGGTGCCCGGTGCCCTCGTGGTCATCGCCGCGGTGGCCGGCGGCACGATCGGCGGCGTGCTCGGCGCCCTGGTCGCCCTGCCCGTCGCCGCGTCGGTCATCATCATCGTGCAGAAGGTCATCTACCCGCGCCAGGAGCTGGCGTGACCGACGCCGCCTTCGCCGCGCACGTCGCCGAACGCGATCGCTGGGCGCGCGGCCCCCGGGGTCCGCTCGCGCTCGTGAACGCCCAGCGCGTCGACCACCCGCAGCCGGTGTGGCCGGTGCCGGGCACCTGGGCGCCGACGGCCGGCGGTCTCACCGTGACGGCTGCCGCGGCCGACGGCGTCGTGGTGGACGACGTGCCGGTGGACGGCACCGTCCTCGTCGCCGGTGACAGCGCCGTGGTGCCGTCCGTCGTCGTGTTCCCCGACGGCTTCGCGGGCACCGTGTCCGGTTCGACGCTGCGCGTCTGGGACCCGGCGGCGGAGCCGATCCAGCGGTTCGCACGGATCGCCCGGTTCGAGCGGTCCGACGACTGGGTGCGGTCCGGCACGTACATCCCGCTGGGGGATGGTCCTGGTGACGACCGGGAGGCCCGTGGCAGCGTCCTCGACGCCGCCGGCGACGCCCTGCCGGTCGCCGGGCACATCGAGACGGCCGTCGGCAGCACCACGGTCCGGTTCGTCGCGGTCCGGTCGGCAGCGTTCCGGGGTGCGCCCCGGCTGCAGCTCATCGTGCAGGACGCCACGAGCGCCCTGCCCGAGGACGACCCCGGCAGCACGTACTCCATTGGCCGGTTCCTGTACCTCGACGACCCGGGCGCCGCGGGCCCGGTCGAGCTCGACTGGAACCTGCTGGTGCTGCCGCCGTGCGCGTTCTCCTACCAGTTCGCCTGCCCGATCCCACCCGAGGACAACCGCGTCACCGTGCCGATCACGGCGGGGGAGCGGCACCCCGTCGACGCCGCGGGCACCGTCCTGCACTGAACCGGATCGCACCCGGCGAGGTCCTTGCCGTTCCCAGCCGGAA
>Ga0153924_1001535_pt1 | contig 11201 bp, 7 predicted proteins | sample TSNJ008MetaG_FD_104709 | JGI IMG/M metagenome (GOLD analysis project Ga0153924, IMG submission 104709) | Attine ant fungus gardens microbial communities from New Jersey, USA - TSNJ008 MetaG | ecosystem: Host-associated > Fungi > Mycelium > Unclassified | place: USA: New Jersey, Wharton State...
CGCGTTTGTCCGTAAAGGAAATTCCGATTGATCGAAAAATAGGTCATCTGGCTCAGGAAGCCTTGTTGGCTTACGGGAAAATGGTCAGGCATCCGGCAGAATTGAACCTTGGTGATTGTTTTGCCTATGCTTGCGCAAAAGCCTATCGCGTGCCGTTACTATACAAGGGGAACGACTTTTCGCAGACGGACCTTGCGTGAAGGGAGACGGACGTGGTGGAGAAAAGGCGAGACAGAGGCGAGCGGCAAGATGAGACGAATCGACAGCCGCGCAGGTATGAACCCTCGCTTTTGAAACGGCTACACGCGGTTGGCGTCGTCCTGCCGGTTGTGGGCCCGTCTGGCGGAATAAGGCCGCAGGCCGAGACCGTTCCCGTTCAGGCAGACAAGGTTTCCGACCGGCCAGAATAACCGGTTGCGACGGCCCCGCCCTGGATCGAGGGTTCCTCTCCTTCTTCCGCGATCCAGGGCGGGATATTGCGCCGCCTTCGGCGGCAACATTTTTTAAGGGGCGCGGGGCGCTCCCTCAGGGAAGGGCGTTGCGGCTCGTTCTGTATCGTCAACTCCGACCGGGCGATATCACCATGGCGGTTTGAGCCCGACGGATGGAGCGTGAGAGGGAGCAGCCCATTGCATGGCGTTGCCGCGGCTTGCTGACCGGCGGCGGCGTGTGGCAGGCTCCAAGGCCCCACCATCATTGCCGGTTGATGAGCCACGGGCATGAGAGGGCGGAGCATCGGCCTTTCCCGTTGATGTGCAGCGCGTTCCGAAAGCCCGCTCCTGCCAGGCACCTCGATGCGGCAGGCATGTGGAAGCGGCGAGAACCGGAAGTCCCCCTGAAGCCGGTCGCTTGCGGCATCCGAAGATGAAGAATCCCGCAAAAGCCTCTCACAGCCGTTGTCCGTCAAAAGAACCTCCCTCTCTTTACATGCCGTTTTGTGAGGCCCCGGCCCGTCGTCGAAACCCCGTCGCCGGAAATTTTCCCCTTGGCTTCGCCAATTCCTCGCGGATCAAAATTTCCGTCTTTGGGGGTGCTCCACTTCGTTTCGCCCTTTTCCCGGGCATGGCGTTTATGACCGGACGGCAGCCATGCCCGGGAAAAGGTTCTATCCACCGTTCCGGCCCCTCTTTTGAACGTCATCGAGAGGGCGTTTCCTCTCACGGACAAGGAGAGAAATCATGTTGCAGAACACCTTCCAGATCGTCGGAAACATCGGCAGGATCGAAGAGCTCAACGGAGCCATGCGCCTGAGCCTCGCCAGCAACAGCAGGTACCGCGACGAGCGCGGCGACTGGCAGGAGCGGACCCGGTGGAACAGCGTCACGATCTTCAGCGACAAGATCCGCAGCTTCCTCAAAAGCCATGGCAGCGATATCCGCTCGGTGATGGTCCGGGGCGAGGTTTACGACGACAGCTACACCGACAGGGAAACCGGCGAGATCGTCTACAAGGTGCAGCTGACCGTCCTCCAGCTCGACGTGATGAGCTGGAAGAACAGGCCCGCCGATGCCGCGTCTTCCCCGGCCGACCACAATCCCGACGACATTGCCTTTTGAGCGAGGAAATGCCTGACATGGATGCGCCGGTCTCGCTATCCCTTGCGCTTGGACCATTGCAGCCTTTCCTTGACGATCCGGCCGTCGTCGAGATTTGCGTCAACGGTCCAGGAAAGGTGTTCGTGGAGCGCGCCGGGCAGGGCGGCATGCTATTCTACGACATGCCCGCACTGACGGTGACCGAGATTGCATGGATCAGCGAGCGCATCGCCGGGTATTCAAACCAGTTCGTCAATGAGGAAAACCCGCTCCTGAGCGCAGCCTTGCCGACCGGTGAGCGCGTCCAGATCGTCCGTGCTCCGGCGGCCGCCGACGGCGGCGCCATCACCATCCGCAAACAGGTCGTCAAAAACCTGTCGCTGGCGGATTATTTTAAAGGCGGCTCCTTCGCCGGTGTCGGCGTGGCCGGTAGCGGCGTGATCGATCCGATCGACCGCCACCTGAACGCCCTCCTCGATGACGGCTCGGAACAGGCCGTCTTCGAATTTTTCCGCTTCGCCATTCGCAGCAAGGTCACAATCTGCGCCTCGGGCGGCACCGGTGGCGGCAAGACTACCTTTCTCAATGCCATTATCAAGGACATTCCCGCCGATGAGCGGATCATCACCATCGAGGATACGCGCGAGCTCGATATCGCCAACCCGAACGCGGTTGCGCTCCTGACCTCCCGCAACGATCAGGGCGTGGCAAAAGTCGATGCCGTCAGGCTGCTCGAAGCCTGTCTGCGCATGCGTCCCGACCGGCTGCTGATCGGCGAGTTGCGCGGCCAGGAATGTTTTGCGTTTCTGCGCGCCGTCAATACCGGCCATCCGGGGTCTCTGACCAGCATTCATGCCAACAGCCCGGACGCCGCCTATGAGCAGATGGCCCTGTTGATCACCCAGGGTGGCGTCCAGCTGCCGCACGATTACCTGCTGCGCTATCTGCACATGGTCATTCCGGTCATCGTCCAGATCGGCAGGTTCGATGACGGCCGTCCCGGCAAGGTCCAGGAGATATTCTTCACCAGACGGACCAAGAAACAATGAAAAACCTCGGCCTTGTCATCCTGTGCCTCGTCTGCTTCGTCCTGCTCTGGGAGCCGGCCTGGCTGATCCAGTCCCTGATGCGGTTCGGACAGTTCGATGTGGTCCGCCAGTACAACACCAACGGCTTCGGCTCCATTCTCACAGCCATGTGGCGCAATCCGGACGCAAAAGCCATTGCGATCACCACCACCCTGTCTGCCGCTATCGCAGCCGGCATCGGCGTGTTCCTGCTGATGCAGACCAACCGGCAGACCGGCGCACGCTTCATGGCCACGGGCGAGGCCGCCCGTGCGGACTTCTTCGGCCGGTCCGGCCTGTTCTTTGGGCGCTTCGGCGGCATCTTCGTGCCTGTTCCGTGGCGCTCGTTCCGCGATCCGCGCACCGGCAAGCGGAAACTCAGCCGGATGCTGGTCGGCGGGCGAAAACTGTTTTATCCCTCGAACGGCCATGCCTTCGTCATCGGTCCGCCCGCCTCCGGCAAGGGCGCGAGCCTGATCATTCCCAACATGCTGACCTGGGAGAACTCGGCCATCGTTCTCGACATCCGCGGCGAGACCTTTGACGCCACCGCAGGCTACCGTGACAAGGTGTTGAATTCCCGCGTCTATCGCTTCGCGCCGTTATCCGAAACCACCGACGCCTACAACCCGCTCGAATATGTCCGTGACGTGCCCGGACAGCGCGAACAGGACATTACCGAGATTGCCGAGGCCCTGATCCCAAGCCAGCCCGGAGAAAAACCTTACTGGATACAGGACGCCCGACAGTTGCTCGCCGGAGTGATCTCCCTTGTGCTGGAAGATATAAATATTGCACCCATAAACAAGAACATCAGCACTTGTATGGATATTTTGCAAAGTAGGGAAAATCCACGCGAACGAATTGCAAATATATTAAATTGCTCTGAATTTTCGTATTTCACGGGCCGTCAGTTGAACCCATTCTTGACGATGGCAAAGGAGCAGTTTTCCGGCGTCTACTCAAATATGCGCACGGCCATGCGCCCCTACCTCAACCCGCTGATTCTCAACGCCACCTCGCGCAACACCTTCGATCTGAGAAAATTCAAGTCGCACAACCAGACCCTCTATATCGACTTCCGCATGGCCCAGGTCGAGACCATCGCGCCGCTCGCCAACCTCTTGCTGTCGCAAAGCGTCAAGTATCTCGGCGACACCATGTTGCAGCCGAACGAGCGCCCCGTCCTGATGCTGCTCGACGAGTTCTCCAACCTCGGCCGGCTGCAACCGCTCCTGACCATGTTCAAGGCGCTCGGCGGCTACGGCATCGCGGTCTGGATCTTCGTCCAGTCGATTGCCGACCTCGACGCCGCCTACGGCCGCGACGGGCGCTCAACGCTGCTCGACAGCTCCGACCTGCAAATCTTCCTCGGCGCAAGCAATCCGGTATCGCTCCGCCATTTCGAGGAACTCCTCGGCAAAAAAATCGTCACCATCCAGTCGAAGACAGCCGGAGCCGGGTTCAGTACCGGCGCATCCGTCCAGTCGCGCGAGACCATGGCCCCGCTGATGTCAACCGACGAACTGCGGCAACTGTCCTTCGACAAGGCCGTCATCCTGCCGCGCGGATTGCGCCCGATCCTCGCCACCAGAAACTTCTTCTTCTCCGATCCCGCCCTTCTCAGGCGCTCACGGCTGGTTGATGCCGGCGCCGTCCACATCCCGACCCTGACCAGGCGCACAACCGGCAAGGATGCTTTTCATGTCCAGGATGCTGAACTCCCTGACCCTCGCCCTGCTGCTGACGATGCCGCAACCCTCACGGGCCGAACCGCTTGATGTTGCCGCTCTCGACTGGCGCGGCGTCTTCCTGATGCCGGAAAGCTACAGGCCGATCCTTAACTGGTACAGGACCCATGCCGGTACAAAACCTCCGGCCAATACCGGTCATCCTGCTTCGCGCACGGGTCCAGGCGTCGGTCGCCCGGTTCAAAACACGCCGGTCGCAACGACGCTTTCCCCGCAACCGGTCAAGACAATGCGCGACGACATGGCAACGCCGGTCAACCTTGTCGGAAACCCGGATATGGTTTCCGTGCCGGTCCTGCCGGTCGCCGTTCCTCTTCCCTCCCATATGTCCGTTCCGGTTGTGCTTGTCTCAAATGTAAACGTTCCGACCGTCGCAGCCGCTCCTGCTATGCCGGGACCGCCGCCACACTCCGATCTCGCCGCAAAAGCCCTGACGCCTCCAGCCGAGCCGTTACCATCAAAGCCACTCGCCAGTGCCAAAGGTTCCGGCACCTGCGAAACCTACACGGTGTCACGAGACACGGTTCGGGAGCTGGTCATCCGCATTGCCAAAGAGGAAAAGCTCGACCATCGTCTCGCCGAAGCCATGGCTACCGTGGAATCCGATCTCGGCCAGAACCAGTTCTCCAGTGCCGGGGCGGTCGGCATCATGCAGCTCATTGCCTCAACGGCGGCGCATTACGGCGTCAGGGACCGCTGTAACCCGGAACAGAACATTCGCGGCGGCATCCGCTACTTCAAGGATCTCTTGCAGGAATTCGACAGTCCGGTGCTGGCGCTCGCCGCCTACAATGCCGGTCCCCGCCGCGTCTACGAGCAGCGCGGCATTCCCGTCCTGAAAGAAACCGCCGGCTACGTGGTGCAGGTTCTCAATCACTGGCTCGACTTCGACGGCCAGCTGAAACGGCGCAAGGCAAGGCCGGAAACGACGGCTGTTGTAATCCGGCCGGACGGGGACGAGGACGCCACATCAACCAGCCGCAGGGCGTCGGACGGCGCAATCCTCGCCGGCGACGGCGTGTTCATCTATCAATGACATCACCACCGTTTCCCTGCTGTTTCGCCTGCTCCTGCCGGGATCAGGAGCCCGCGAAGGTAAGCATCCCGATTATCAAATTTATTCAGGTAAATATTTTCCAATGTATAGACAGAATGATAAATTTTGAGCAGTTTGTTGCTGCGTTTTTTGGACATTCCATAAATGGTGGAAAAATTGCGCCTGAAAGCAGTCTCGCATGAAGAAGCGTTGGATTTTGCTCGCTCTGCTGGCGGGACTGGGGATCACATTCATGAGCTGCAACAGAAGCTGGACATACATCAGAAAATAACGGCCTCGGTCGAGCCTCTTGACGGCGTCAAAACTGGTTTCAACGTCATGCGAGTAACGTTGAGAGACCAAAGCTCCCAATTTCTTCCGCCGGAAACCAGAGGAGCAAATATGAAACTCACTGACAAAGTCATAGAGGTTTCTCCAGATCGATAAAATTGTTTTTATATTTCGCTCCTGCAGGACGAGACAATGAATTTTATTATGGCTATTTTGGTTATCCTGAAGATTCTGGCGGTCGCTTTCTTACCAGGCCCGCTGATTCTGCTTCCGTTCATCGTTCTAATCGGTGGTCCGGCTTTGATCTATATCTGTCATAAGGGGATACTCTCAGCCAGTCGCGGCCAGATGGTCTTTTTTGGGGCGCTGATCCTGACGGGCATCGCTGGTTACGTTTATTTCTTGATCTATTACCCGACCTATGGCTGGCATCAGAAACTGACGGTGGAAGTCGAGACATCCCAGGGCATTGTGAGCGGCTCATCGGTCGTTGGAGTGTGGTGGGAGACGCCGCTTCCCAACCCGTTAGGACCCGAGCAGAGTGCGCGTATCCAGCGGATCCGCGGCGAAGCAACAGCCGTTCAATTGCCGGATGGGCGTTATCTGTTTGCTCTTCTGAAGGATGTGGCCTATCTCGCGCCCAGTGTCTTCGCAAAAGACAAGATAGACAGGGGGCAGCGTTTTTCCCTTCCCGCTGCTGCCGAAGTTTCCCGGATGGCCAATGTCACGAAAGTCGTTCCGCCGGAATATTATCCGCTACTCGTGACATTTACCGACATCAACGATCCGCTGACCGTGAAAAAAGTAGATCCCAACAACATGGCAGAATGGTTTGGCCCCGGTGTCTCGCTCAAGTCTGTTACACTAGAGATTACTCGTGAACCCGTAACAACGGACAAGATTGGAAGGCTTTTGAAATGGCTAACCCCTTACCCAGAACCAAGTTTAGGCCCGGCAAAAGGGGAAATTGAAAATATTCCCTTTTATAATCTTGTCCATCATGCAGATTTTCTTCGGAGATGAAGAATGCCAATTTCAAAGGATTTGTTTCTCGCAATTCTTGCGATGGATTCTTATAATCGTGGGTATGACGCCACCAAAGGCATGAATCTTTCAGATTCTCCGGGTACATTGATTGGTACAGCTGCTATAAAAAATATCGCCTTACCAACTGGAGCGCAAGCTGTCGGTTTTTACGCGGTAGCCTATCAAACAGATTACGGTACAGTTATTTCCTATCGTGGCACGGATAAACTTGCTTCTTTACCGTGGTCGGATAGCGGCAGCGATATTGCAAACGGCTGGATACTCGGTGCCGGCAATTATGGAGCCACTCAGGCCGCTCTTGCCACGCAGTTTCTTGCTTCCGTAACGGCAACTCCCCACAAGGGCGATATTCTTCTCACCGGCCATTCGCTCGGCGGCGGGCTCGCCGGTTTTCTCTCTCAGGTCTATGGCAATGAAGCCATGATTTTCGACCCGATGAGTTACCAACTGGCTGCGGATGAGCTTGCCAAATATCTCGTTCTGGATCTGATAGAGGAGAAGTTTGACGATCCGCAAGCTCAGATGTGGGCCGATCTGCATAATGAACGTGTCGAAATCGCCCGCAAGTTGTTCAACCCCGCGCTGACCAGCCAGCAGGTTACCGACCAACTGATTCTGACACTGAACGCCAAGGGCTATTTCATGCCGGGAGAGATGCTCGACACTCTTCGTTGGTTTGGAAATTATCCCTGGCTTGAAAAACTGGGCGATGGAGGAAACAGCCCACTGGGTTTCCTCCAACTGCATAAAATGGATCTGGCAGTTATTCAGCTGTTCTCCGATGAGAATGGATATACTTCCCGGTGGTTGCCGATCCATGAAGTTTTTCTGAAAGCGCTGTTCGACGAAAAAATAGCTAAAGCCACTGGTGCTGAAGATACCGATGCAATGCGTACCATGATCGCTTATTCGGCTATCGAGGAAGGTACCCGTCCATTTGGCGACACCGCGATCCGCTCGTTGTTCAATGATGCCGTAGAGCTTGGCGATGTCATGAAAAAAGGAAATGTTTCCAGGAGCCTTGAGAGCTTTGAAGAACAGATTACGCAAATTTTCGTGCAGTATGCCGGCCAGCTTGCCAACGGCAAGGTCTTGAGCAGTAATCACCAGGAAGCCCTTGATGGCGTCCTTTCCCTCTCGGAAGACAAGCAAACTCTGTTGGTCAATTTTTCCGATGATCTTTGGAAGATAGGAGCCGAAGGGGGGAGCGCCACAAAGGATATCATCGGTCGCGAGGATATCATTGATGAGCTGCTCTCCAAGGCCGATCCAGTACCAACCTTATTCGAGCCTTACAGCATTCGCACGGCAATGAAGAAGCTGTGGGACGATGACACTTCCGACATCATAGACCGGATTGCATTCGCGGTCAGCAATGACGGAGTAACGACAACGCTGGAGGAGCGCAAGGAGAAATCCGATAAAGCGACATTGTTTGTTGGTGGTGATGGTCCGGACACCGTCACAGGCTCCTCCGGTAACGACATGATCTTTGGCGGCAGTGGCGATGGAGCGGATCATCTTCATGGCGGTGGTGGCGATGATATTCTGATTGGAGGATTGGGAGACGATTTTCTTTATGGCGATGACGGTGATGATTACCTGTTGGGAGGCGCGGGCTTCGATACCTATTACGTAGGAGATGGCGACACTATCATCGATAGTGACGGCAAGGGGCAAATTTACACCGAATCCGGAGGTACCCCGCTAAGCGGACCCTGTTGGTTTATTTTCTATTGGCATAACGAGCGGATTTACTATCCTTTTGACTACTACGGATATGAATTTGATAAGCAATCACCCAAAGACCAAGCTGGCAATAAATATGAATTAAATAATTCAGAAGATGGAGTTGGCTTAGATTTGACGATCCACCTTGCCGCGGGCGGCAAGATTGTAGTAAGGCAATGGAGTGACGGCGATTGTGGTATATTTTTATATAAAAATATATACATTATCCATGATGAATACTATATACCTGAGCATTGGCCGATCTATAGTCCTTTCGGAAATCCTATCGGAGTTTTTCTCGATCCATCCCTTGATTATTACAGTTTTGACCCTGACACTTATAACTACCCCGATCTTAGTGGTAGCGGCGGAGGCGGCGGAAAACCAGGAGAGTCCGCGGGCGGTGAAAACGCCGGCTCCGGCGGTGGCACTTCAGGAGGAAATAACCCTGGCAATCCGGGTAGTGACAATCCGGGTGGCGATAACCCCGGCAATCCCGGTGGCGGTAGCCCCGGCGGAGGAACCGACCCCGGTGAATATAGTCCCCCTGGCAAGCCTAATCCTGATTGGTATGATCCTGGAAACCCGTTCCAGCATCCGCCGACCTCTCCGCTGGTTCTCGATCTGGACGGGGATGGGCTCGACATCATTTCACTTGCCGATTCCGGTGCTTATTTTGACCTCAACGAGAACGGCTTTGCCGAGAAAACAGCTTGGATCGGTGCGGATGACGGGTTTCTCGCGCTGGATATCAACGGCAATGGCAGGATCGATGATCTGTCCGAGTTGTTCGGGGGAAAGGATGTCAATGGCTTCATCAAGTTGTCGATTCATGATCTGAACGGCGATGGTGTCATTGATATCAATGATCCGGTCTATAAGGATTTGCTGGTCTGGCGCGACGCGGATGGCGATGGCCTTACCGATGCCGGCGAACTGGTCAGCCTGGAATCGCTCGGCGTCACCAGCATCAATCTCGATGCGGCCTACATCAACAAGTGGGTCGATGGAAACTGGATCAGTCATCGCGGTCAATACGTCAATGAGGATGGCTCGATCGGCGTGATCGACGATATCTGGTTCAAGAACGATCAGCTGCAAACGATCTACCGTTATGGCGAGGAGCAGGAACTGACGCTTGAAAGCCTTTTTCTGCCTGAGCTCGTTGGTTACGGAACCGTCAAGGACCTGTCGGTTTCCATGGCCGAGGATGCAGAACTGAATGCGGCGGTCAAGGCGTTGATCAGCCAGTCGCTGACGATGTCCCTGAGTGAATTGCGGGCCGAGATCAAGGCTCTGCTGCTTGCGTGGACGGGGGCCGATGATGTCGCTCCCGGCAGCAGGGGCGGGTTGATCGACGCCCGCCATCTGGCCTTTCTGGAAGCGATGCACGGACAAAAATTTGTAGCCTATGATGGTACCGCCAATCCGGGTGCGCAAGCCTCGGCAGCGCTTGAAAAGTACTACCAGACGATCATCTCGTCGTATGTCGCTAAATTCCTTGTTCAGCTTCCTTTAGCCGCCTTGTTTCTCGGTGAAGTCGAAACGATTGACGACCATCCGTTGGCGTTTCTGGCGGATATTACCTATTCTTCTGGGCTCGACAGGCTGTCAGATATCCCGGCGAGTGTGCTTGATACGGTTGCCTCCGGTCTGGTTTCGGGGGCAGACTCTTTCAAGGGCCTGTTCATGCTTGATGTACTGTGGACGCTGCGCGGCTCCTTCGGCCTGGATGAAGCAGCTTTCGCTGCCTTCCTGAAGGCTGAGCTGGGCTCTCGCGGTGTTGCAACCGCGGTGCTGGATGTTCTCGGCGCAACAATGCAGTTGGGAGCGAATGGCAATGACACGATTCTGGGCGGCGCGCAGAGCGATGCGATTGCCGGCGGTCATGGTGATGACATCCTCAACGGTGGCCAGGGTAATGATGCCTATTTTTATACCCGCGGCGATGGGCATGACACGATAACGGAAGCCGGTGGCAATGGCACGAATGACCGACTGGTTTTCATAGACATCAATCCTGAAGATGTGACGCTACGGCGCTATGGCAGTGACGTCATACTGTTAATCGCCGAGAGTTTTCCGGGGGCAGGAGATGCCGGGTCGGTGGTGCTCAAGGCCGAGCTTGCGGATGCCTCGGGTCAGGGCGTCGAGCAGATTGTTTTCGCCGATGGTACGATATGGACGCAGGCAACGTTGCGTCAATGGGCCAGTTCGCTGGGCCTGACCCATCAGGGCACGGATGGAGACGATACCCTGACAGGTACATCAGGTAACGACGCTCTGGACGGTGGCGCCGGCGATGACATCCTCAAGGGGGATTATGGATCGGACAGCTACCGCTATGGCGCGGGTTACGGCAACGACACCGTCATCGAGAATGGCTCCAGTGCCGATACCGATATCGTCCGGCTGCAGGGGCTCAACTCCGCTGATGTGACATTCAGCCGGTTTGGCGACAACCTGCTGATCACGATCAATGCCACCGGCGAAGTGCTGAAGGTGCAGAATCATTTCCTCTCCACAGGCTATGGCGTCGAGCAGGTGGTGTTCGCCGACGGTACAATGTGGGATCGTGCGACGATCCAGAAGGAAGCCTGGCATCGCGGCGGCGCTGGCGATGACACGCTGATCGGTTCATTGAGCAACGACATACTGGACGGGGGCGCTGGCGATGATATCCTCAAGGGGGATTATGGATCGGACAGCTACCGCTATGGCGCGGGTTACGGCAACGACACCG
>Ga0153924_1001538_pt1 | contig 11173 bp, 10 predicted proteins | sample TSNJ008MetaG_FD_104709 | JGI IMG/M metagenome (GOLD analysis project Ga0153924, IMG submission 104709) | Attine ant fungus gardens microbial communities from New Jersey, USA - TSNJ008 MetaG | ecosystem: Host-associated > Fungi > Mycelium > Unclassified | place: USA: New Jersey, Wharton State...
ACCCGCACGATGATGAGTCGACCCTCCTTAACAGCCTCCATCGGCCCGTCACCGGTCCTCGGCTTCATGGCTGCCATCAGATGTCCCCTTTCGTGCAGTACATGCCCGCTCATTATCTCGTATCGATGGGGGAACTGCGAAACCGCCCAGGTTGGGGGTGGCGAATCGCGACGTTCTCGCGGGTCGGATTCCTAACCTTGGCGTGTGCCGAACATCCGCTCCACGCGTCGTCCACACGCAGATCCCGCGCTCGAAGTCGTCCCGCCGGGCGTGCGGGTGGCCGGTGCGTTCTCGTGGCGGATCCTCGTCGTCGTCGCCGCCATCGCCATCGTCGTCGTCCTCGTGGTCCTGCTGCGCGACATCGTGGTGCCGTTCCTCGTGGGTCTGCTCGTCTGCGCCCTGCTCGCGCCCCTGTCGGCGTTCCTCCAGCGGCACCGGTGGCCGAAGTGGCTGGCGGTCCTGTCGTGCCTCGTCGGCGTCCTGGTCGCCCTCGGGGTCCTCGCGCTGGTCGTCACCGCGCAGATCCGGTACGACCTCCCGTCGCTCGCACACCGACTCGACCACAACGTGCAGTCGCTGCAGACGCTGTTGGCGACGGAACCGTTCGGCATCACGGCGTCGCAGGTGACGAAGTGGCTCGCTGACGGGACCAGGTTCCTGCAGACGCACGCGTCGTCGATCCTGTCGGGTGCGCTCGAGGCCGGGAGCGGGCTCGTGCACGCCCTCGAGGGGCTCTTCATCGTGGTCTTCACGACGATCTTCGTACTCGTCGACGGGCCTCGGATCTGGTCCTGGACGGTGCGGCTGTTCCCCCGGCGGGCCCGCCCCCGCATCGACGTCGCCGGGCACGCCGGATGGAAGACACTGACGAGCTTCATCCGCGTCCAGCTCGTCGTCGCCGTCACCGACGCGCTCGGGATCGTCATCGGCGCCCTCGCGCTCCAGGTGCCGCTCGCCATCCCGATCGGCGTCATCGTGTTCTTCGGGGCGTTCGTCCCGGTCGCCGGTGCCATCGTCGCCGGCGGCGTCGCCGTGCTCGTCGCGCTCGTGTTCAACGGGTGGGTCCCGGCACTCGTGATGCTCGGCGTGGTCGTCGTCGTGCAGCAGCTGGAGAGCCACGTCCTGCACCCGTTCCTCACCGGCAGCGCGGTCAAGGTCCACCCGCTCGGCGTCGTGCTCGGCGTGACGGCCGGCACCACGATCGCCGGAGTTGTGGGGGCGTTCTTCGCGGTGCCGTTCATCGCCACGGTCAACTCGATGATCACGGCCGCGGCAGCGTGGCGCCCGGATGACCCGGCGCCGTCAGCGCCGCCGACCGGGCCGACCACCGATCACGGCGGCGTCCAGTCGTAGCCGTCCACCCACCAGCAGTAGTACAGCCACACCCACTGCAGGGCGAGGCACCCGATGACGACCGCCACCCGGTACACCCGTGACCGCGGCAGTGCGACGATCCCGAGCAGGGGTGCGATCGGCAGCAGGATGCGCCAGGTGCTCGACTGCGGGAAGAACACGGCCAGCAGGTACACGACGTAGGCGACACCCCAGAGCCGCAGCTCCAGACCGATCCGCCGCGCCGCCGGCATGAACACGAACGTCGCGAACCCGACGACCACCACGGCGAGCAGGATCGCCCCGGCCGGCTGGCGGAACCACCACCCGAAGCCCTGGATCCAGGGGGCGAACGGCACGAGTTCCTTCCACCCGATGTACGACGAGCGCCAGGCGAGCTCGGTGTCCGTGTACGCCTTCGGAACCCCGGTGACCGCCCACGCGATCGCCGGCCATGCGAGCCCGACGACCCCGGAGACCACCGCCACCACCGCGGGCGGCACGAACCGTCGGACGGTCAGCGGTACGGACTCACGGACCCATGCCGGCCGGACGAACCAGGCGCCGAGGAACAGCACGATGAGGAACGCGAACGCGAGCCCGGTCGGCCGGGTCATCCCGAGCAGCAGCACGACGGGCAGCATCGTCCACCAGCGGCGTTCCACCATCAGGACGAGGGCGACGAGGAGCAGGAACATCCCCATCGACTCGGCGTACGCCACCTGGAACATCACGGCGACCGGTGCGACGCAGAACAGCACGGTGGCGAACGTCGCCCGCGCCGGGTCGAGGAACTTCCCCATCAGCCGACGGAAGACGCGCGCGGCACCCCAACCGAACAACAGGGAGACCGACACCGCGACGAGCTCGAACGACGCCCCGGTGAGCACCATGAGCCCGCGGACCAGGAACGGGTACGCGGGCATGAACGCCCACGCGTTCTCCGTCACGTGCCCGGCGGCGTCGACCGGCAGCGTCGACGGGTACCCGCTCGCCGCGATCACGCGGTACCACGCGCCGTCCCAGATCGACGAGAACGAGAGCAGCCCCGGGTGCTGCACGGTGAAGGAGTTCGCGGCCTGGACGCTCGCGAACGCCGAGAGCATCACGCCCGTGACGACGCGCGCGAGCACGTAGACGACCGTGATCCGCGCCCACCACGGCACGACCCGGTAGCGGGCGTGCCAGCGGGCTCGGGCGGGGCTCAGCCGGGTCGACCCGGCCGTGGTCAGGCCGTCAGCCACCGACGCAGACCGTCCTCGACCGAGGTGATCTGGTCGACGGGGACCTGCTCGTCGTCGTGGTGCGCGAACACGGGCTCGCCCGGACCGTAGTTGACGGCGGGGACCCCGAGGGCGGAGAAGCGGGCGACGTCGGTCCAGCCGTACTTCGGGCGGGGCGCGGGGCCACCGACCGCGGCGACGAAGTCCTGTGCGAGCGCGGCGTCGAGCCCCGGACGGGCACCGGCGGCGAGGTCGACGATCTGCACGTCGTACCCGTCGAAGAGCTCGCGGATGTGGGCGACTGCCTCGTCCGCGCTGCGCGAGGGGGCGAACCGGTAGTTGACGTGCACCATGGCCTCGTCGGGAATGACGTTGCCGGCGATGCCCCCGGAGATGCCGACGGCGTTGAGGCCCTCGCGGTACTCGAGCCCGTCGACCGTGACGGTGCGGGGCTCGTACGCGGCGAGGGTCGCCAGGATCGGTGCCGCCTTGTGGATCGCGTTGTCGCCGATCCAGCTGCGGGCACTGTGCGACCGCTTGCCGAAGGTGCGGATCTCGGCGCGGAGGTTGCCGTTGCAGCCACCCTCGATCTGCGCCCCGGAGGGCTCCCCCAGGATGGCGAAGTCGCCGGCGAGGAGCTCGGGACGCGTCCGGGCCAGACGACCGAGGCCGTTGAGCGAGTCGCTCACCTCCTCGTGGTCGTAGAACACCCACGTGACGTCGACGCTCGGGTCCGCGAGGTCGTACGCGAGCTTCAGCTGCACGGCGACGCCGGCCTTCATGTCGACGGTGCCGCGCCCCCAGAGGACCCGCTGCCCGTCGACCTCGCGGAAGGAGGTCGGCAGGTTGTCGTTCAGCGGCACCGTGTCGATGTGCCCGGCGATGACGACGCGGCGGTCCCGACCGAGGTTCGTGCGCGCGACGATGGCGTCGCCGTCGCGGATCACCTCGAGGTGCGCGAGCGGCGTGAGGGCCGCTTCGATCGCGTCGGCGAGCGGTCCCTCGTCGCCGGACACCGACTCGATGTCGCAGATGGCACGGGTGATGTCGATGGACGAGGCGGTGAGGTCGAGCTGCTCCGGCATGCGGGAAGCCTACCGGCCGACCCTTGAGTACCCTGGTCCGGTGACCGACACGACCGCTGCCACCGACCGCCCGAACCACGCCTGGGGCCACGGCCTCGCGACGATCGCCGCCGACGGCACGACGCTGGACACCTGGTACCCGGAGACGCACCTCGGCGCCCTGCCGACCGACGTGGCCTTCCCCGCCGAACTGCAGGCGCACGTCGGCGACGACGCCCGCCGCGACGTCCGCATCGAGGCCGTCACGACCGAGGTCACCATCGACGCCGCCCCGTCGAGCACCGAGGACGCGTACCTGCGCCTGCACCTGCTGAGCCACCTGCACGTGCGCCCGAACGAGATCAACCTCGACGGCGTCTTCGCGCACCTGCCGATCGTCGCGTGGACGAACGCGGGCCCCGTGCACCCCGACTCCCTCACGCGCTTGCGTCCGGGCCTGCAGCGCGCGGGCATCGCCGTGCACGCCATCGACAAGTTCCCGCGCCTGGTCGACTACGTCATCCCGGACCGCGTCCGCATCGGTGACGCCAACCGCGTCCGTCTCGGTGCGCACCTCGCACCGGGCACGACCGTCATGCACGAGGGCTTCGTGAACTTCAACGCCGGCACCCTCGGCGACGCCATGATCGAGGGCCGCGTCTCGCAGGGCGTCGTCGTCGGCAACGGCACCGACATCGGCGGCGGCGCGTCCATCATGGGCACGCTCTCCGGCGGCGGCACGCACCGGGTCTCCCTCGGTGAGCGCGCACTCCTCGGGGCGAACGCCGGCCTCGGCATCTCGCTCGGCGACGACTCCGTCATCGAGGCGGGTCTCTACGTGACGGCCGGCACGAAGGTCGTCCTCGTCGGTGCGGCACCGAACCCGGACGGCACCCCGAAGACCGTCAAGGCCGCTGAGCTCTCCGGCACCCCGAACATCCTGTTCCGCCGCAACTCGCTCTCCGGCGCCGTCGAGGCGCTCCAGCGCCAGGGTCAGGGCATCCAGCTCAACACCGCGCTCCACGCGTGACGCACCGGACTGGAGGCACGGTGCCAGCCCGCCCCGCGCCTCCAGTCCGACACTGAGTGAGCAGCAATGGTCGGGTCCCGTCTCGGGACCCGACCATTTGTGGTCACTGAACGCGCCGCGCGTCAGCGCGCGGGGAGGTCGCGCTCCGGGTGTCCGACGTACAGCTGCTGCGGGCGGCCGATCTTGTTGAGCGGGTCGTTGTTCAGCTCGCGCCACTGGGCGATCCAGCCGGGCAGCCGCCCGATGGCGAACAGGACCGTGAACATCCGCGGCGGGAAGCCCATCGCCTTGTAGATGATGCCCGTGTAGAAGTCGACGTTCGGGTAGAGCTTGCGGCTGACGAAGTACTCGTCCTCCAGCGCGATCCCCTCGAGCTCCATCGCGATGTCGAGCAGGTCGTCCTGCACGCCCAGCGCCTCGAGCACCTCGTGCGCGGACTCCTTCACGAGCTTGGCGCGCGGGTCGTAGTTCTTGTAGACGCGGTGTCCGAAGCCCATGAGCTTCACCCCGCGCTCCTTGTTCTTCACCCGCTCGACGAAGCGCTGCACGGGCTCGCCGGAGTCCTTGATCTGCTGGAGCATCTCGAGGACGGCCTCGTTCGCGCCGCCGTGCAGCGGGCCGTACAGGGCGTTGATGCCGGCGGAGATCGAGGCGAACATGTTCGCCTTCGTCGACCCGACCAGGCGGACGGTCGCCGTGGAGGCGTTCTGCTCGTGGTCCTCGTGCAGGATCAGCAGCCGCTCGAGCGCCTTGGACAGCACCGGGTTCGGCACGTACGTCTCGGCCATGGTGCCGAAGTTCAGGCGCAGGAAGTTGTCGACGAACGACAGCGAGTTGTCCGGGTACAGGAACGCCTGTCCGATGGCCTTCTTGTGCGCGTACGCGGCGATGACCGGGAGCTTGGCGAGCAGACGCACGGTCTGCAGCTCGACCTTCTCCGGGTCGTCGACGTCCATGTCGTCCTCGTAGTAGGTCGACAGGGCACTGACGGCGCTGGAGAGGACGGACATCGGGTGCGCCGAGTGCGGGAGGGCGTCGAACAGACGACGGAGGTCCTCGTGCAGCAGCGTGTGCCGACGGATGCGGGCGTCGAAGTCGGCCAGCTCGGCCTCGTTCGGCAGCTCGCCGTAGATGAGGAGCCAGGCGACCTCGAGGAAGGTGCAGTTCGAGGCGACCTGGTCGATCGGGTAGCCGCGGTACCGCAGGATGCCCTGGTCGCCGTCGATGTAGGTGATGGCGCTCTTCGTCGACCCGGTGTTCACGAACCCGTAGTCGAGCGTGTTCATCCCGGTCTGCTTCTTGAACGTCGAGATGTCGATGGTGGACGCACCGTCGACGCTCGGCAGGATCGGGAACTCCGCCGTGCCGCCCGGGTACGTCAGCGTCGCGGTCTCCGTCGTCTGCTCGGCGGCGGGACTCACGGGGACGGGCGTGGTGGGCGGTGTGGCCGTCTTCTGAGCGTCATTGGCAGTGTCAGTCACGATGACAGCCTAATCGCGCCCACTGTCGGTCGTGCACACATCGAGCCTCAGGACTTGGTGGGAACCACGGATTGCGCGCAGGGCGAAAGAGTCAGGCGGACGCCAGACGCTGGGCGCTCGCCAGGCGCTGGGCGGCTGCGGCGATGCGCTCGTCGGTCGCCGTGAGCGCCACGCGCACGTGCTCGGACCCCGCCGGACCGTAGAACGTACCGGGGGCGACGAGGATGCCGCGTTCGGCCAGCCACGCCACGGTGTCCAGGGCGGGCTCGCCGCGGGTGGCCCAGAGGTACAGGCCGGCGTCGCTGTGGTCGATCCGGAAGCCGGCACCCTCGAGTGCCCGTCGGAGCATGTTCCGACGGGCCCGGTAGCGCGCCTTCTGCTGCTGCACGTGGGTCTCGTCGGCGAGGGCGACGACCATGGCCTCCTGCACGGGCAGCGGCGGCATCATGCCGGTGTGCTTCCGGACCGCCAGGACGTCGGCGAGGACCGCTGCGTCACCGGCGACGAACGCGGCACGGTACCCGGCGAGGTTCGACTGCTTCGACAGCGAGTACACGCTGAGGACGCCGTCGAGCGAGTCGCCCACCACGCGGGGGTCGAGGATCGTCGGGGTCGGGGTGGTGTCGTACGGTGCGACCCAGCCGAGTTCGGCGTAGCACTCGTCTCCGACGATGACCGCACCGAGCTCACGGGCGCGGGCGACGGCGACCCGGAGGTCCTCGACGGACAGCACGCGGCCGTCGGGGTTGCCCGGCGAGTTCAGCCAGACGAGCTTCGTCGATTCCGGCCACGCCGCGGGGTCGTCGGACGCCAGGGCGGTGGCGCCGACCAGCGCCGCACCGAGCTCGTACGTCGGGTACGCGGCCGCGGGGAACACCACGGTGTCGCCGCGCCCGATGCCGAGCCAGAGCGCCAGCCCGGCGATGAACTCCTTCGAGCCGATCGTCGGCAGCACCTGGTCGGGCGTCAGCGTCACGCCCTGGCGTCGGCCGTACCAGGCGGCGATCGCCTCACGCAGGGCCGGGGTGCCGGCGACCTGCGAGTAGGCGTGCGCGTCCGTGGCCTCGGCGAGTGCCGTGCGCACGACCGCGGGTGTCGGGTCGACGGGTGAGCCGACGCTGAGGTCGACGATGCCGCCCTCGTAGGCTGCGGCCTGCTGCTTGAACGGGACCAGCTGGTCCCAGGGGAAGTCGGGGAGGTCGAGCGCCACGTGCGAGCTCCGGTTCAGCCGCGGGGCGGTTCGGCCATGACGACCGGGTGGTCCTTGTGGATCACGCCGACCTTCGCGGCACCGCCGGGCGAGCCGACCTCTTCGAAGAACTCGACGTTGGCCTTGTAGTAGTCGGCCCACCCGTCGGGGAGGTCGTCCTCGTAGTAGATCGCCTCGACCGGGCAGACGGGCTCGCACGCACCGCAGTCGACGCACTCGTCGGGGTGGATGTACAGCGACCGGTCGCCCTCGTAGATGCAGTCGACCGGGCATTCGTCGATGCAGGCGCGGTCCTTGACGTCGACACAGGGCTGGGCGATCACGTACGTCACGGCTGGGGTGCTCCCTTCGGACTGAGCGTTGTCGAGTCTACTCGCGGCGTGCGGGATCCCCTGACCGCGAGCCGGTGCCGGCATCGGTACCGGCACTCGCGCGCGCACCGGACCGCAGCCCGGACAGGTCCGGCCACGCCAGCACGAGGGCGGCGACCACGGCCGGCCCGAACGTCCACACGTACCCCGCGGTGTTCGCGAGGACGAGCGGCGAGCTCTGCCCACCGACGGACACGAGGACCTGGGTCGCCAGGATGATCCCGAGCCCGACGGCCGCGACCATCGCCCGCGAGCGGTACAGGAGCCGGATGCCGACGGTCAGCCCGACCACGATCAGCGACGTGAGGACCATGCCGATCGGGAACGCACCGAGGGTCTGCTGGTGGGTGACCGTGCCGAGCCCGCCGGCGACGAGTCCGAGCACGAGGGCGACGACGACCGCGGTCACCTTCCCCTGGCCGGACATCTCGGCGTAGGTCTGCGGGGCCGGAACCGCGGGGGCGTCGGCATGGCGGAACGCCTCCACGGCGGGAGCGTGGTGGCGGACACCGTGCGGCATCACCCACGAGAGCGCGGTCGGGTCGGCGGGGTCCGCCGGGTCGACGGTCACCTGCGAGCGGTACTGCTCGACGGCGGCACGGAGCTTCGCCCGGACCGGCAGGACGTCGACCGTGACGTCGGCTTCGGTCGTCGTCGGGTCGACGATCATCGAGAACGGCAGTTCCTCGGCCCTGGCGGCGTACCGCGCGGCGTGGTGGACGCGGACGTGGTCCGGGTGGCCGTACCCGCCGTCGTCGGCGTAGCTGACCACGGCGTCGGCCGCGGTGGACCGGATCGCGGCGCGGATGTCGTCCACGACCTCACCGAGGTCCGCCGCCGTCAGCGAGTCGGCAGGGGCGTCGTCGGCGGCGATCGCACGGCCGTCCGGCCCCCACTGCATGCCGGAGTCGCTGTAGCGCCGCTCCGGGAGGTCGGTCGGGCGTGCTCCCGCCCCACCGAGCCACAGGTGCGCCGGTCCGCCGAGGGCGGCCAGCGCGCCGGCGATCTCGGTCTCCCGGTGGGCGGCGACGCGGGGACCGTCGCCGAAGAGCGGCGCGAGCTGCGGCGTGAGCATCTCGCCGCGCTCACCCCGCGTCGCGGTGAGCACGGTGACCTCGGCGCCCAGCTCGAGCAGCGTGGCGATCGTCCCGCCCGACGAGAGCGTCTCGTCGTCGGGGTGGGCGTGCACGAACAGCACGCGTTCGGGGCGGGTGGCAGCGACCTTCGACATCGGGTCCCAGCGTACGGGCTGGGCGACTAACGGGGCGTCACGATGTACGTCGCGGTCACGCCACCCGCGGCGTCCGAGAAGGTCAGGACGACCCGGTACGCGTCGCTGCGGAACATCCCGAACGCACTCGACGAGTCCGCGCGCTTCGCCGACTCCGTGAACCCGGCGTCGGTCAGCTGCTGGTCGGCGGTCGCGAAGTCGTCCACCGACGACGCGCGCACCTGGGCGACCCACCCGGAGCCGTTCGGCCCCGCGCCGCCGCCGAGCACGGTGCCGTCGACGAGCGGGACCTCGGTCGTCGGGAAGCCGTCGGGCACCTTGCCGTCGGAGGTCACGTTCGTGCCCTTGAGCGCCGTGTCGAGCGCACCGTCGATCCCTCCGGCGACCGAGGCCATGCCGTCCTGGATCGCCTTGCCGTCGATCCCCTTGACCCCGTCGGCGACGCTCGACGCCACCGAGGACCCGAGGTCCGTCGCCTGCTTCACGGCGTCGGACGAGCAGCCGGCCAGGCCGGCGAGGGCGATGCCGGCAGCGACGGCGGCGATCAGGGTGCGGGTCGGGGTGCGCATGCGCAGAACCCTAGAGGGCCAGCCGGGAGGCACGGCGTGAGTCCCCTGGGAACGTCACGTGCGTGACGGGGTCGCCCCGCGCCTCCCGGCCTCCTTGTGCAGGACCGCCCGCGTCAGGCGACGTACGCGCGCGTCGCCGCCACGAGGGCGTCGACGCCCACCGGGATGGCCGTCTCGGCCTGCGGCGCGTAGAACGGCGAGTGGTTGCTCGGGATGTCCTCGCCGCGGCGGAAGAGCTCCGGGTCCGTGATGCCCGTGAACCAGTAGACGAGCGGTGCGCCGCTGGCCGTGGCGAGCTGCCCGACGTCCTCGGAGGCCATCGCGAGCCCGATCTCGAGGTCACGGGCACCGGCCACCTCGGCACGGATCGCGTCGAGGACGACCTGCGCCTGCTCGGGGTCGTTCACGGTGACCTCGGCGCCGGGCGAGCGCACGACCGTCGGCTCCGGCAGCCCGCCGGCCTCGCTCTCGGCCCGGACGATGCGCTCGATCGACGCGATGATCCGCGCGCGGGTCTCCTCGTTGCGGGCACGCGTCGAGATCTCGATGACGGCCTGGTCCGGGATGATGTTCGCGCGGGTGCCGGAGTGGAAGCTCCCGACGGTGACGACGCCGGCGTCGCTCGGCGAGACCTCGCGCGAGACCACGGTCTGCAGGCGGACGACGGCGGACGCGGCCGTGACGATCGGGTCGAGGGACGCCTGCGGGGCGGAACCGTGCGCGCCCCGGCCGTTGAACGTCACCGTGAGCCGGTCGCTCGAGGCCATAACCGGGCCGCTGCCCACCGCGACGATGCCGACCGGCGCCGGCGCGGAGTGCTGCCCGAGGACGACGTCGGGCTTCGGGAACCGGTCGACCAGGCCGTCCTCGACCATGGACCGGGCGCCGGAGATGACCTCTTCCGCGGGCTGGAACACGGCGACGACCGTGCCGTGCCAGTCGTCCGTGGTCGCGGCGAGGCGTTCGAGGGTGCCGAGTAACCACGTCACGTGGATGTCGTGGCCGCAGGCGTGCATCGTCGGGACGTCGTTGCCCTCTTCGTCGGTGCCGCGGTGCTCGCTCGCGTAGGGCAGGCCGGTGCGCTCCTGCACGGGCAACCCGTCCATGTCGGCGCGGAGCCACACCACGGGGCCCTCGCCGTTCGACAGCACGCCCACGACGCCGGTCCGGCCGACGCCCGTCGTCACCTCGATCCCGCCGATCTCCTCGAGCTTCGCGGCGACGATGCCCGCCGTGCGGTGCTCCTGGAAGCCGAGCTCGGGGTGTGCGTGGAGGTCCTGGTACAGCGAGAGGAGGTCGAGAGTCACGCACCCCACGCTACAACCGAAGACCGGCCCGGCCACCTCGACGAGGTGACCGGGCCGGTCGTGGAGGGCGTGCCTCCAGGCTGTCCGCGCTTACGCGTCCTGACGCTTCAGGCGGGCGTACGCACGCTGGCGGGCCTGCGCGTCGAGCTCCACCTTGCGGATGCGCACGGCGTCGGGGGTGACCTCGACGCACTCGTCCTCACGAGCGAACTCGAGGCACTCCTCGAGCGACAGCTGGCGCGACGGCGTCATCGACTCGAAGGAGTCGGCGTTCGCCGAACGCATGTTCGTGAGCTTCTTCTCCTTCGTGATGTTGACGTCCATGTCGTCGGCGCGCGAGTTCTCGCCGATGACC
>Ga0153924_1001539_pt1 | contig 11164 bp, 16 predicted proteins | sample TSNJ008MetaG_FD_104709 | JGI IMG/M metagenome (GOLD analysis project Ga0153924, IMG submission 104709) | Attine ant fungus gardens microbial communities from New Jersey, USA - TSNJ008 MetaG | ecosystem: Host-associated > Fungi > Mycelium > Unclassified | place: USA: New Jersey, Wharton State...
CCTGCTGATATTAATTCTGGAACATTATTATCAGGCCAGATATTTTGCATTCCATTAAATAATCTTGTAGGAGATAAAATGAATTACGATGAAATAACGAAAATTACCGCTGAACGTATTAGCAACTACATGGCTGAAGCAGTTAATACAGATTCTATAGCCGTTGCGGAAATGTTTCATAACGCTGCATGGGGAGTGCGAACATTGTGGTTTGAACTCGTCACAAAAATAGATATACATAAAAAGAACAGGTATGCGAGTTATGATCTTAGAAGGAAAATCGAAATGCAACATGAAGAGTTTCAGAAAATGACAGAGCGCGAGCAAGTACCTTTATTGAAATCGCCAGAATGATGTTCAGCGGCTTCGCCCAGGTATTTTCTTTCGCCCCTTCAATGCCCTGCCGGACATTGTATAAATTTAGCGGCAACCACAGTAGCTATGGCTTTGAAACGATGGTCTATGGTGGCAGCACTGATGGCATACCCACCACCACCACAAACCCCTAAAACCCCGATACGCTCTTCATCCACAAAGGGTAACGTCATCAGATAATCTGCCGCGCAACTGAAATCTTCCACACGCGTGGAGGGATTTTCGCTGAAGCGCGGTTCTCCACTGCTTTCTCCCTGAGTGGAAGCATCGAAAGCCAGTGTGATAAAACCCGCTTCAGTCAGTTTTCGACCGTAGACAGCACCGGATGTCTGTTCTTTACAACTGCTGATGGGATGAGCACAGACAATTGCCGGGTATTTATGCCGGTCATCAAATCCTTCAGGTAAACGGAGCGTGGCAGCAACCTGCCAGTTGTTGTGCCGGAATGAAACGGCATGTTCATGAGACATCGGTGATATTCTCCTGGTTAATGACAACGTTCTGGCATTAATGCGGGACGTTAATATAAGGACAGACGGCGGACTTAAGCATCAATTGGTTATCATCACTGATGATGCCTACGGTACTGTCGCTTTCAGACAGTTGCCAGATGTAATCCGCCAGTTTTTCAGCAGTAAGAAAAGACGTCTCTGCAAACAGACCGTCACCACAGATGCTTCCCTTGTCTGAGGAACGGGTGATAAATTCACTCTGTGTTGGTCCCGGGGCGATAACTTTTGCCCGCATTTTTTTACCCTGATCACGCAGATTCTGCGCCAGCCCTTCTGTAAATGACGCCACAAAGAATTTTGTTGCGCAGTAAGTAACTGCAATATCAAAAATTGAATAGCCACCAATGGGAGAGACATTAATCAGGGTCGCATCCCGATCGGCATAATCGTGTGTGTATAACAGGGAAAGTGTGGTCAGGGCCTTAACATTCAGATCCAGCATCCGTTTCACTTTTGCTAAATCGGCATCCCAGGGCATAGAGAAATCGCCAAAGCCCGCATTATTGATCAGCACGGCAATATCAAAATCAGCCAGCTGATGATAAAGGCTTTCTGCCTGCCCTTCCTGCGCCAGATCACAGGGTTTTACGATGACATGTACTGCATACTGACTTTCAATATCCTGTCGAAGCTTCTGCAGCTCTTCCTCGCGTCGTGCAGTGATAATCAGGTTGTAACCACGGGAAGCAAACTGGTAGCAGAGAGCCTTGCCGATACCTGAACTGGCTCCGGTAATAAGGGTATATTTCATGTGTTGTTCTCCTGACTGTTGCAGCCTGACGGGCAATGTGTCGTGATAATGCGGTGATGATAAGGCTGGACAGTTCATTTGATAAGTGAGGATAATCTTATGTCTGTTATCAGCCTGACTTATAAATTAATGAAAGAGAATCTTAACGACCTGTTCACTTTTCTGACGGTTGTCCGGGAGGGAAGCTTCACACGTGCTGCGGCGAAATCAGGGATGTCCCAGTCAGCGGTGAGCCAGACAATCGGCAACCTTGAAGCGCGTCTGCAGTTAAAACTACTCAATCGCACAACCCGGAGCCTGACACTGACAGAAGCTGGCGAACGCCTGATACAGCTGACAGGGCCGGCACTTGAAGAAATCGTAGTCGGACTTGAACAGCTGAAAGAGCTGCGGGATAAACCTGCAGGCAGAATACGCTTATCGGCCGATGAATACGCCATTCAGTATTTTCTGTGGCCAAAACTGGCACCGGTTCTGAAAGAATATCCTGATATCCACCTGGAGCTAATTACGGATTATGGTCTGATTGATATTGCCAGGGAGGGTTTTGATGCCGGTGTGCGACGGGGAGGCCTGATAGCCCGGGATATGGTAGCCATCCCGGTCAGCGCGGAACACCGGTACCCCGCCTGCATGGAGTTCCTTCGGGAACAAAACCATCTGGGGCGGAAACGAGTGGGTCGATGATTCCCCAACCCGAAGTGATATCGAAAAAAGGGACAAGGAAATCACAGCGTACAAAATATCCGTAACCAGTTTGCCGGCATCAATCAGAAGATAGCGGAAGAGAAAAGAAAACAGGATGAACTGAAGGCAACGAAAGACGCAATTAATTTCACAACAGAGTTCCTGAAATCAGTTTCAGAAAAATATGGTGCAAAAGCTGAGCAGTTAGCCAGAGAGATGGCCGGGCAGGCTAAAGGGAAGAAAATACGTAATGTTGAAGAGGCATTAAAAACGTATGAAAAGTACCGGGCTGACATTAACAAAAAAATTAATGCAAAAGATCGTGTAGCGATTGCCGCAGCTCTTGAGTCTGTGAAGCTGTCTGATATATCGTCTAATCTGAACAGGTTCAGTCGCGGACTGGGATATGCAGGAAAAATTACAAATTTTGCTGACTGGATCACTGAGTTTGGTAAGGCTGCCCGGACAGATAACTGGCGTCCTTTTTTGTTAAAACAGAAACCATCATAGCAGGTAATGCCGCAACGGCTCTTGTTGCTCTGGTCTTCAGTATTCTTACCGGAAGCGCTTTAGGCATTATCGGGTATGGTTTACTGATGGCTGTCACCGGTGCACTGATTGATGAAACGCTTGTGGAAAAAGCGAATAAGTTCTGGGGCATTTAAATAATATATAAGACAGGCTGTCTATCTTACAGACAGCCTTTTTATGATAACAGAAAGAATATATATCAGAGTTAACGGAAGAGATAATATGAAAACAGTACCCGTATAAACCGCAAGTAATCCCATTTTTCCGGGAGTATCAGCAAAAAAACCGCTGTTCCAGAAATGAGGCCGGGTAAATTTCAGGGCAGTATTTTCAATAAACCATCTGGCAACCGGATACAAAACCATTCCGCAGAGAGAAATACACCAGAACAGCAATCTGTATTTAAACTCATAATCCCATGACATATACAGAGTATACCCACCCATAAACCATCCCCACCACATATTATTAAGATAATATTTCCTGTTCATCAGCCAGCCTCCTGTTCTCCCTTTCTTTTGTCAGTGTACCGGTGCATGACAACATAATCACAGCATGATAATAATAATCAATAACAATAAGCTGTGTCACGTTTACATCATGGAACGGAGGTGCTCCTGTGACCTTTGAGCAGAAAAAAGCCCGGGCCATTGCCCTGATGGACAGCAAAAAGATGTGGCGGAGCAATTATGCCCCTCCTCTTCTGCGTATTCTATGGCGGCTGGGTATCCGGCTTCCGCCATTACCCTTTATGCCGTTCTGGCAGGTCACGCTGTTGATGGGGAGCTTATGGGGCATTTCCTGGGGATGTGCAATGTGGTTTATCTACTGGGGGCTGTCAGGAATGGTGGCAGGTGAGGCCATTATTATAAGTATCACGGGTGGTTTTTTGTTCGGACTGTGCATGGCCTCTTTCCACTGGTGGCGCAGGAAAGTTAACCGGCTGCCACCATGGGATGATGTGTAAACCGTGCACAGGCGTGTTCTTACGGAGCGGTACTTTTATTTATCTGTACGCGAACCTCCATTCCTGCATCGTGACAGGCCTGCAGCCACTGCGCCACTTCCAGCGGATCGCCCTCCCGGCGTACCACTCTGCCTTCTTTATTCCATAACTGCAGACAGGTGCTGCCGTCGAGACGCACCACAAAATCCCCACGGCAGGCCTGATACGTTATGCCGTTCAGATGCACCGCCAGATCAGTGGCAGAAGTGCCGCCTGCGAGCAGACCTGCTGCCGGGACCAGCGGCAGTACGACGACTTCTGCCGCACGCTGTTCTGCCCAGAGGCGGTCCTGTTCTGCCAGCAGCAGAGGCCGTGCTACGGCACGGCCGGCGTCCGTCAGCTCCACTGCCAGCTGCAGGTTCGGAGCGCGCAGGGTACGCAGCCAGCCGGCATCCTCCAGACGACGGCAGGAGGCGCGCAGGTTTGGCCCGTAGACCGGGGCTTCCCCGCTTCACTCCAGCACCCGTTCTATGTCCCGCGTCAGCACGGGGCCTGGCCGTTTTTCATCAAGGGCAGCCAGCACAATCAGCACTCTCCGCTGCAGTGGCGACGGTCGGCGGCTCTGAGTCATTTCCAGTCATCCTCCGGCCAGATGAGCTTTCTGAGGCGCTGATGGTCGGCGTCAATGATCTCCTGTCTCTTTATGGCATTCATTGAGGTATAGCCATTTATGGCCAGTTCATGCCAGAAGATCAGCACAGCTCCGGCTTTGGCTGACTCGCAGAGATAAGTTACGCCCTGGCTGTCCAGATTGCATTCCCGGATGCGTTTTTCCGCAAACCGGGTCAGTTGTTCATAGCTGAGTGAAAACGTCATTTCCTGATCCATCCTGCACGCTCCATCTGATAATGTTCTGACAGGTAAAAATCATATCCTGAATGATTTGTGTGTTATTGATTATTAATAATATTAGATATTGTTTTATAATTAATGATGAAAATCATATCTGATATGGTTTTATATAAGTTGCTTAATTATCATATTGTATGCCCGTTCCCCGCCGCGCAGATCCGGTTTCCGGCTGAAGTGGATCCAGACCTGATTTGTTGTTGAGTATCGGTAAAAGTGCGGCTTATAAGCTATTCTGAAACATTGAGAGTGAATCTGGGCTGTATAATTCCGGCAAGTGTCATCTGTATTTAAAGGACGTGTGAGTATGAAATTTATGGAATGTGCTGTCCGGGATGTGATTTATGGGACCAATGTCCATATTGTCAAACCGGTCAACATTTATGAATGTGAACTCAGGGACAACGTGTTTGTCGGCCCCTTCGTTGAGATACAGAAAGGCTGTGTCATTGGTAGTGGAAGCCGGATACAGTCGCACACGTTTATTTGTGAGAACGTAACACTGGGGGAGAACTGCTTCATTGGTCATAACGTGACGTTCGCCAACGATCTGTTTCGTTCAGGAGCACCAGATCCGTCACCGGATAACTGGATCAGCATTACCCTGGGGGATTCGGTTACTGTTGGCAGTGGAGCCATTATTCTGTCTCCGTATATATGCAGCGGAGCTGTTATTGGTGCGGGTTCAGTTGTGGTAAAACCGATTGAGAACAAAGGCATTTATGCAGGAAACCCGGCAAGACTGCTCAGAATATTATGAAAAAGAAAAGGGCCGTTACTGGCCCTTTTTATCAGAGGTAGGTCTGTGAATACGGCAGGTGTACAGAAATCGACTGCCGGGGATCGATTTCCAGGGCCGCCCGGTATTCTGCGTCAGTGATATCACCTTTTTTCAGTAAATAACTGAGAGCATCGTTTCCCAGCCCTGACAGTATGCGTATTCTGGCGATCCGGAAATCAAACAGGCTGTCCATCATACCATGCTCCGGAAATGCGGGAGGAGTGGCCAGATAGGCAGGTTTGACCATACTGCTGATGATGTTCCAGTATCGGGAAAAGTCGCGGGCCGGGTCCGGGAGAAGACCTGACAGCAACCCAATCCGGATGGTTTCCAGCCAGCTGTCATAAAATCGCTTAACATGAAGTGAAGCCATGTGCTCAGCACACCATTTGCGCATAGCTTCTTTTTCCGGAAGGGAAGTCTTCCCGGAGAATACGTTCATTACCCACTGGCTGATGATATCAAAATAGGGAAACGCAGCCCCGAAACCGGCGGTATCCACCGGGGGATTAATGACGGCCAGAGAAGGGTCCTCTGTCCAGAAAAAGTGCTCATAGAGCTGCGTTCTGTCAAATCCCTGAATGAACGAGTAATCAGGCATTTCATAGCCTGTACAGGTTATTATTACATCATATTTTTCCTGAGATGCGTCGACGAACTTAATAGCGCCTTCTCCGGTGAAACGCTCTGCCTGGGGTTTAACTTTTATCAGACCGGCGGCCACATTCGGTATGATTTTTTCGTTAACATGCACCGCGTTATTGTTCGCCATGTCGGGCAACAGACCGGATGCTCGGTAGGCCTGCATGTAGTCAGGCATCATGGTGTCGAGATAACCGATAAAATCTTCATAATTCATTTGGCTCAGCAGACACCTGCCCAGATAGGAGTGCATCATGTCATTCGGGCCAGTCGGGAATTGTCTCGGCAGATAAAGTCCCATCTTTTTGACGGACAGACTTACGCTTCTGGCAAAGGGAACAAGGTCTGAGGCAATATCCGCACCGCTGACACCGCCGCCAATGATGAGGATATTTTTTCCTTTAAATGCCTCTGGCTCCTGATAATCTCTCGACGTGATCAACGTTCCGGAGAAGTTTTCCTCACCTGGCAGGGGGGGCCGGCGGGGTTGCCAGAGTTCACCTGTTGCAATGATGACCCGGTCAAAAATGTCTTCCGTGTCTTTTCCTTCAGAAGCGCAGCGGATCACCCAGTGTCCGGCGTCTTTTCTGAGTGAAACAACTTCAGTATTCAGTCGGATCGACTCACGGAGGGCATCCTCTCCGGCCACGGCCGAAAGATATCTGAATACCTGTTCCACTCCTGGAAATTCATCGATATCGCCAGGGGGAAAGCCAGTATAATGAAATGTATAACGAGAGTTCTGCATACAGGCATTACGGTAAGCGCCACCACTCCAGGGGTTCCAGATCCCCCCAATTCGGGTATTCTTCTCAAACAGAACCACGGAGTGACCTGCTTTAATCGCATTACGGGCAGAAATGATGCCGGCAGGACCCGCGCCGATGATTGCAATATTCATACGTGTTTTTTCCTGCGGTTGATAAGTGTTATTACAAGCACTGGTGCAGCCAGAAACAGTGTGACAATATTGGCGATCAGTACGGCAAAATCAGATCGCATAATGCCATACGCTATCCATGAGATTACACCTGTCAGGAACATGATATACATAACAACGGAGATACCTTCGGTATTGCGTGTCCTGATAGTTTTTATGCTCTGGGGAGCGAACGCAAACGTTGTGAAAAATGCAGCAAACAGCCCGGTTAAAAGAATGGTATCCATATCAGAATGCCTCAATTATTTCCTGTATATGAAGGCCGGATGACAGGTCCGCCAGCTTAGGAGACGAGTGACCATATTTAATAAGAGCACACCAGTCGTCATGAAGATGAATAAACGAATCAGACCAGAATGGAAGCTCCCGTGGTGGATCAGGCAAGCGTTTCAGAGCGTCAAAGCCAATTGTTTCCGTATTCGTATCATTAAATAGAATCAGGAGCAGGCGATTTTCATGGTGGGTTGAATATCTGATTTCACCATTTTCAAATACAAGCTGTATATGCAGTCCCAAATTCTGATCTGTTTCCGATTTACTGGCATGAACTCTGAAATAAGCTCCCTTTTCTGAACTGCCCATTACATAGCCGTTATCATCCACTTCAACCTGACCATCTGATTTTGTACCCACCCGTGTCCCCTTTACCGTTTTGATCCCATGAACCACTACCGGGCTTTCCCCTATAAAACAAAATAAATCAAGCAGATGACAGGATAGATCGCCCAGAGCACCGCTGCTTTTGCTCTGTTGTGCGGAGTCTCGCCAGGTCAGGTGATGGCGGGTCAGTGCAGAATTTTTATTAAATTCTGCTGAGAAGAAATGCAGTTCACCTAATTTCCTCTCATTTCTCAGACGCATTATCATGTCGATGACGGGGTTATATCGGTAGTTAAAAGACACGATACTGCCTTTTGGAGCAATCTCTTGTAGATATCGTGCAGAGTTGAGATCTGTTGAGAGGGGTTTTTCACACGCAAACGGGAGCTGTTTGTAGCGAAGCACTTCTTCTGCCACGCTAACGTGGAGATGGTTTGGTGTGCAGATAATGAACCCTTGACTGACTCCGGCAAGCTGCTCCAGATCCTGGCAGTTTGTTACCGGCAGGGAGCTTATTTCGCTGAGCTGTCGGACGTTGTCCGGACTCACATCGTACAGGGCCAGACCAGTTACTAGCGGATTGAGACAAAGTGCGTTGACATGGGCACGGCCAATCCCCCCACAGCCGACAATTCCGATAATCATCACTGTAGCTCCTTAAGAACGCTCAGTATCCCGTGGCAGTAAGCACTGTCCAGTCTGTTTCCGTACTGGCTGACTGCAAACGGGTCGGCATTACCCACCAGATAGCCGCTTCCGGCCTGTGCAAACATGGCAAAATCATTCGCACTGTCACCAAAGGCAATAATGGCTTCTTTCGGCAGTCCGGTTTCTTCCATCAGAAAAGACACAGCCTGATCCTTGCCACAACAGAGGGGGATAAATTCAACGTCATAACAGCTAGGGGGATCGCCAGCCGCCGGGTTACAGCGGGTAAACACAACACGAATTCGTCGTTCGTCAGCCAGTTCCTGAATGGTGGCAAAATCGCTGGCAATAGATGGGCTCTCAGGGTAGTAATAGCTCACTTTAAAGGGGCCCTGATAATCCTCTGGTTGTTTCAGAAGGGGGATCTCTTTTTCCATCAGAATCTTAACCAGACAGTTGACATTCTGACGGCTGTAGCCTGAACGGCTTATTCTTTCTGCCCAGGTTTCAGAGGGGATGAGACGGCCATTTTTCACCCAGTAAAATTCGGTGCCGAGACTGCAACATATAAAGTGAGGGCTTCGCGAGATATATCCCCTGGATTTTCGCCAGGCTGAATCCAGATTTGTTCCCGTGATCCAGCCAGCGAGAATCCCCTTTTTTTCAGCATGGGATGTAATATAGGACTCCAGCTGAACGCCCCCCCCCAGTTTTTTTTTATCACTGTCCGAAGGAATATAAGTTTCATCAAGATCGCTGCACACCACAGTGCGGATTACTGTCGGGAACGGGAATTCGACGGGCCAGTTTTTATTTAAAATAGTCATGCAGTACCTCGATAACGATGTTTTGCTCCTGGAGCGACATATGGTTATGCAGTGGCAGATGAAGTAATGCAGAATGTATTTTTTCAGAATCACGGAACTGCTCTCGACGGGAATATCCGGTTGCCAATGGATGCTCTCCGCAATGTGAAAGGACGGGATAGTAAATATCTAACTCCACTCCTTTTTCACGAGCAAAGGCGAACAGAGAATCACGTTCGCCTTTGCAGAGCAGTACCGGGAAAAGGTGCCATGTATTCTGATGGGTCTCTGTCGGAAGTATTATGTTATGTGACAGGTCAGACAGTAAAAGATGGTAACGGGCTGCAAGAAGGCAGCGTTTTTTTGCATTATTTTCAAAATGTTGAAGTTTGACACTAAGCGTGGCAGCCTGAAGATTATCCATACGACTGTTTAATCCCCAGTTCTGGGCTTTAATATTCTTTTTACCTTCAGCAAATCCGTGATATGAATATTGCCTTGCCAGGCGTGCCAGTTCAGGAGAAAGGGTCAGAACTGCACCGGATTTACCAAGAGAACCAATATTCTTAAATGGATTAAAACTCAACGCCAGCAGATCACAGTGGCTGATGAGTGACCTGATACCAAAGCACTGTGCTGCATCCACGATAACAGGAATGTCGGCTTTGCGGGCAATCCGGTGAATGGCATCAATGTACATGCAGGAGCCATAAAGGCAGACCGGTAACACGGCTTTTGTCTTTGAAGTTCTGAGGCGATCCACTTCATCCGGAAGCATATTGAAAGAACTGTCAATATTAGCGAAGACCGGAACGGCTCCCACGGCCATCACGGCATTCTCCGTAGCTGCAAAGGAGTTCAGTGGAACGATGACTTCATCTCCGGGTTCCACTCCAACAGATTTAAGAGCTATTTTTAACGCATCGGTGCCGCTACTGGTGGCAATACAGGTATGAGCACCATAAAATAATCTTAATGTCTCTTCTACTTTTCCAATATAGAGGCCACTGGTAAAACATCCGCTTTTAATTACAACTGAAATGATGTCCTGCACTTCTGAGCGTTCAGAACGGGAATTCAGTCTTGGAAGTGGCAGAAATTCGACTGACTCCGAGTCATCATATTCACTCTCGTTGTTGATACGGTGATATATATCTTCAAATTTTTCCTGTAGTTCATCTTCTGTTGATGCACTGAAGATCATTTCATTCAAAATACTGACATCTTTCATAAAGACCTCCATTTTATGTCGGAGAAAAATAAAGCACAGATAAACCGTATTTTCACATTTTAGTTACAAATTGGTGATATTGGTCACAGACAACTTACAGGTCCGGTAATATCGGTCTGTTAGTGACATTTACTGAAAACAATGGAAAGGTATTGATAACGTGGTTGCCATAACCAATGCTTCAGAGAAGCCGATATGGTTAATGTCATTACAATTGTCGCCACAGTTGCCTGTGTATCCGAATATTTGAAATGGATCTTCCTCGGGTAGTATCTTCATGGTCTGGCTTTCAGCAGGTCTGTGACTCTGCTATTTATTGATGAATATAACCTTTTCAATTCCAGTTATTGTTCTGATTGCAATAATCCCCTAATCACAACAATTCACCGTTTTTAGTGCTTATCCTGCAAAAATCTGTTTTTTCCCTTCCTGAGATCCGAAAACTCATTGTTCAGGATCTTCCTCTCCCCCCACACAACGCCACCTCCCGTCAGCACAACATGTGGTGCCGGATTCAGCTGCTGATGACACTATAACAACCAGGGCGGGGGTTTTGTTGTCACCGTCTGGACGCGTGGCGGTAACCAGCTCCGTTATCCGGGAAAGTACCGGGTTGTGGAAAACCTGCCCGACGTTTCCCCGTGGAGTGAACACTGATATGCAGCACCTGCCGGCACCGATCCACCATGCCCGGGATGCCGCTCAGCTTCCTGTTGCCATCGATTATCCGGCAGCGCTGGCACTCCGCCAGATGTCGATGGTTCATGATGAACTGCCAAAATACCTGCTGGCCCCTGAAGTGAGC
>Ga0153924_1001540_pt1 | contig 11159 bp, 13 predicted proteins | sample TSNJ008MetaG_FD_104709 | JGI IMG/M metagenome (GOLD analysis project Ga0153924, IMG submission 104709) | Attine ant fungus gardens microbial communities from New Jersey, USA - TSNJ008 MetaG | ecosystem: Host-associated > Fungi > Mycelium > Unclassified | place: USA: New Jersey, Wharton State...
ACAGGGATTCATCCATTACATATGCGACAAATTAAAACAAGGAAAATCGATACGTTCGCTCACTATGACGGTCGGTAAGATAGACACAGTTTACGCATGAAAATGCAAACACTCGGATAGGTTCAAGGAGATAAAGAATCGGCTTGAACTGGATGAATAGACTGATGATTCACCGTTGTTTGAGGGGAAAGAAAATGCTTCATTAGGCAGATATAATTCTAATTCCTATACCCAAGGTTCAGATGGACACAGTTCTGGTGTGGCAGTTCTATACATATCCTACCTGACTTCAACCAGGGAAGAATCATGGTTTTCGATATATGACCTAAGAGAGAAGGTGCACGCTGGTCTACTCTTAAAACACGTAAATTCTGGCTTAATAACAAGATATTGATTTCGCATTCAAACGTACGAACTATGGAATTCGCTTAACACCTGAATAATAGAAATTACATTTTAAAGAATATTATTATCACGCATCAAGCAAAACAATTACTTGTTTTTTAAAGGTTCAGATATTGTGTAATCACCTTTATATTCATGAATAGTGAAAGTAGTGTATTAAAATGTGATAAAAATTGAATATAGAAGAAACACCAGAAGAAATTAATATTCACCGTAGGATTTATGGCAAAGATTCAATTGAAGTAGATTATGATAGTGTAGGACAATGTCCTTTTTGTAATTCCCGTATAGACGAGTTCAATTTTTGCGCCTGTGGCGGAAATCTTGGTATAAGTTAGACGGGACACATATGACCCACATTTTGGGAACTGAGGTCTCACTATCATGGTAGAAGTAACAGAACACCTAGAAAGATATGGCTGGTGTATAGACGAATTGGAGTCATTAGGCCTAAGTATAAAGAAAACTAACGAATTTAATGATTTAAAGGAAATGCGTAGCTTGACTCAGATTATAAAACAGACCATTTATCTTGACTACAAGGCTGGAACTAACAACATGCGACACCAAATCAATATTGTGTAATACAAAACTCACTTTAAATGTCTGAATCTGCTCATCGTCTCATCCAAATGTTCTAAAGACAAAGGCTTTTGGAGAATTGCTTTCACTCCTATAGACAGCATTTCTTCAACATTATTATTTACAATCGATGCAGTGGAGATAATGATTTTATTCGGTCTTAGTAGCCCTTCATTTTTCAACGATTCAAGAATATCATATCCACTGATATCTGGCATTGCTAGGTCCAATATTATGGCATCGTAATTATGTCCTTCTTTTTTTATAACTTCCAGTCCTTGTTTCCCATCCTTCAGGCATGTACATGAATCACCAATACTTTCTAAATAATCAGAAATAGCTTCGGTCACATCTTCATTATCATCTATTATTAGCACTCTCATCTCATTGCATTGACCATTATATTTTACGCGGTATTATAAATTTGAAAGATGCGCCTGCGTTATAGTTTTTATCATACCACAACTTACCGCCATGGGCTTCGACAAGTCCTCTGCATATAGATAATCCTAAACCTGTTCCTCCATGTTTTCTGCGAAAACCCGTATCGACTTGATAAAATTTCTTGAAAAGGTTGTTCATCTCATCCGGAGTGATTCCAGGTCCATTATCGTCTATGCTAAACATGACAAACTTTTTTTGGCTAGTTATGTTATTTTCGTTATCAATGTAATCCTCGAGCCTTATCGCTATTTTTCCACTGAATTTAGGTACAAAATCAAACGAATTCTTTAGTAAATTTGATAGCACTTGTTCTATTCTCTTTGGATCACAGAAAATGGTCCCAGTTGACTTGATATCCAATTTAAGGGAAATCTGTTGATCTTGAATAATAGATTTAAGATCTGTGATAGTGTTTTTTATTATCGTATCAATATTTGCGTCTTCCCTAGATAGGGTTATCTTTCCTATGTCAAGCTTGTAGCAATCTAGGATGTCAGTTACAAGAATCTCAAGTCTTTCTAGATTTCTCTCGATTATTCGAATAGCCTTCTTCTGTTTTTCATTGAGATTTGAACCGAATGATTGTTTGATAAACATTTGGCAGTATAGCTTCATTGGCACAAGTGGTGTCTTCAACTCATGACTAATCATCGAAACAAACTCATCTTTGGCTTTATCAGCTGCTGTTAATTCTTCATAGGCGTTCTCTAATTTGCTTGTTAATACATTCTGATTTTCGATATGTTCTTTTATAGAATAGACCATGGAGTTAAAAGATTCTGAGAGTGTGGCAAGTTCATCACTTCCTCTAGTATTTACTGAGACATTCAGATTTCCTTTTTCTACTTCAGTAGTTGCCTTTGTTAGAGAAAAAATTGGCCTGAGCATGCGCAATATAAGATATAGGATTGACATGAGAATGGCTATGTTTAGACTTCCCAGAAGAATTTGCAATAACGTAAGGTTTTGGGAATCAGTTTTCACTTCCTTCGCGAGCACTGTGACCAGCCTGTCAGATGAACTAATTAAGGACGAAGCCATCGATTGTAATTCTGTTATTAGATTTGCAGGAATTTGTTTTGCTCCTGTTTGAGATGGTTTGATTATATTATCGATGATATATTCTTTGTATTTTTGCCAATTGAAATCAATTCCTCTCCATATGTCATAATATTGCGATGTAAGTGGTTCTAATTCCATTGCCGGAGACGCAGCCCCACTTCCGCTTAAGACCATCAGATTCGACTCAAAGTTTCTCATTGCGATATTCACCGCAGAAACATTTGAAAACCCTGAAATATATTTCAGGATTTGGACTAGAACATTGTATGTTAAAAATCGGTTCTTGCCAGCAATATTGATTGAATTTCCTAGCAATGCTCCTTGCGACTCGAAGTATGCAAATGTGGCAATATTACTTATAACAAAAACTATTTCAATACCAACCAATATCCCGATCTTTACAGAAATTCTCGAGCTAAATCGTCTTAACATGATTATATGCATATTTCCGTCCTTCGATATTGATAACGTTATTGTATATCCATAATTTTGGTAGTATATGAGACCATACATGTTGTATTGAGATTCGCTAGAATAGAGAACAGAGCTATCTCAGATGCATAGATGACTAATGTTGTATCTCGTTACTGGTTTGTACAACCCGATATTACATCGGAGGAAATGCTATACAAAGTCTTAATATCCATCCCCGGGAATATTGTACGTTAAATCATGAGGATCCTCATAGCTGAAGATGACGCGGATAGTTCTGAATCGTATAAGGATGTCTTAGAAGCCAGAAACCATTTAGTTATGCTCGCTGAGAATGGTGAAGAGTGCTTAAAAATATATAGCGAGGAGCTGAAACGGGAACAGATAGAAATCGAAAAGAGAGAAAGGAAAACTACCCCCTTCGATGCTGTTATCTTGGATTATATGATGCCGCGGAAAGATGGGATGCAAGTCGCAAAGGAAATTCTCGAAATGAATCCAAAACAGAGGATCATATTTGCTTCTGCTTATGTAGAAGAAACATTAGAAGATGCAGTAAAACAGCTGAAGCAGGTCGTAGAATTAATGCAGAAACCATTTGCAGTAGATGCACTCATAGATACCATCGAGGACAAAGAAATCTATGAAGGGTTAAAGGAAATTATGTTAAGCACGAAACAAATTAAAAATGAAAGTCCGTCGCCACAACAGTTGAAATCCTTGTTTGAAAGCTTACGGAAAATACAAAAAGGAAGGACCTTCTAAGGCTAAGCGCGTGACCAAGATTGCTGAATTCGATCCAGTCAGTTGATACCAAGTCAACTATAGATCGACTAATCTTTTGAATACTAAACGTGCCTTGAAAGTTATTGGCTATTCCTGATAGAAAGATGAAATTGCTTTCCCTAAATCCTCTTCAAATTTCCTTAACAACCTGTGAAAACTATCTTCAAGCTCACTGACCCTCTTTTCTGTTTCGATTTTAAATGATTCAATATCAATACCACTATAGGCGTGGTAGTATCCTCCCTCTTTCAGTGTCCTCGTTTCTTTAGTACAAATTCCTAAGCCTACTAACTTCTGCAAACACCTAAACACAGTACTTTTATCTCTATCTACTCTTTTTGCTAGCTCTTCTAAAGTCATAGACGGTTTATTCTTTATTAAAATAAATAGTAGATCTAATTCCAAGGGCGACAAATCATACAGGTAGATAAAAAGATCCTTAATAGTGGAATTTATGCGGGTAATTGTTTTGATTGAAGAAGCTGGCATCACTTATAACGATAAATTTATTATGATTTAAAGGTATTGCGCAGTTTTGGTGTGTAATGCTAGGTTCTGGGTTTGATTGGCAAAACTATTAATAAGACATTTCTGTTCTTATCTAATGCATCGTGACAAGTTTGGAATATCGGCATAAACATAAGATCAATCGGAAAGAACCGAGAGTACGTACTACACATGCTTCCTCGATCGGAAAAAAGCAAAATTATGGGTGTTAACAACATGAAAATATTGATAGCAGAAGATAATAGAGATATTGCATTAGTGTACAGAGTTGCATTACAAAATAGAAACCATCATGTTGTGATTACTGACAATGGTGAAGATTGTCTTACTATTTATCGAGAGGAATTCAAAGATTTTATATCCAGAATGGGATGTCCTGATAAAGATAAACAACATGTATTTGACGTGGTGATCCTAGATTACAAAATGCCTCGGATGAATGGCATTGAAGTTGCTAAAGAAATAATTAGAATTAATCCCAAACAGAGGATAATTATTGTTTCAGCGTATGTTAGAGAGACCTTCTTCCGTTCTGTGAAAGAGCTAGGACACCATGTAGAACTTGTGCAAAAGCCCTTTAACATAGACACATTAATCGATAGAATAGAGAGTAAACGATATCATTACGAATTAAAAGACTTCGATCAAGAGGCTTCTATCACTAATGAATTCTCATGGTTATCTATGCCCTTTTCATTGCCTTATACGCAGCTGCTATATCATAGAAGTCAAACTTTGGTCTGCCAGACAAGCAGCAACAACATTAGTCAGTTTCGCTATTCTACCGGATGACCAATATCAAAACGACGATGCATTAGGTTGTAGGATGATCTAATATGCGAAATAGGACAGATAATTGATTTGTTCGGCTCCAACTACTTGAAACTTTCAGCTGTGTCGGACAACTTTCAGCTGTGTCGGAGAATTCGATTTTCACTTTTAAGACATCGAAATTCCCTTTATTTAGCGCACGAAACAGATGTAATGCAACTGATCATATTTGCGGATACAACACGAAAGAAAAATGTCTGTTTTGTGTCTTCAAATGACCGAAGCCTGTTGAAAGACAGCCGTGTTTTGTATGGGTTTGCCAAGGTATGTATCCGATTTTCAAGTGTATCAATAGGGTATGTATTCTTATCCTATATTGATTCTGGTACTGCTTCCTCACTTTCAGTAGTAGTAGCCATAATAGCATGTATCTTTCATAATATCTTTATTCTTCTTACCATATGGAGGTAAAAAATAATATAACTGCGTATCTTTTGTGATTTTAGTTTAGATTATTAATTAAGATATGATATATCCAATGCATAACTTTGTGGAAGATCGCTCGTACAGTGTCGTTGTCATAAAAGAGGAACAACGATTTTGGAAAAGAATATTGATTGTAGATGACGATGCAGATCTCACTATGACTTTCAGAGCAGTAATCGATGATCACATACCCGCAGGTGCTTCATCTGAAAATGAAGAAGCAATCTGGAATGCACTGATTTGTCAGTATATGTGTAAAGATAATAAAGATAATTTTTGTAAAATTGAGTTTCTTCAAACTATTATCAATGGGAAAATACAGATGCCGCATGCATATGAGTTAAATGAAATAAAGAAGGCAATAGATGATGACAAGCACTACTACAACACCTTAATTAGCAATGTAGAATCTGCAGGATTATACAATCTAGCTAAAGAATTAGTTCACCATCCGAGTAAATATGCAGATATAATAACGACTATGCGTGAGCGTTCTGCGTTACACTCCACCCTGACAAACTGATGGCCAACAAGCGATAGACTGACCGATCGTTTCAATCTCTTTCCAATTATTGTCTGATTGCTAGATCTAGTTCCAAAAATATCGTGGGGATTAATAATAATCATTCATATTTAGATGTTAATGAGAAGCTCCTCTTCCAGGTATGCCACATGTAACTTCTACGTATAAGTAACTTCTACGTATAAGTAACTTCTACGTATAAGTTGAAGCGACACAATTTCTGTCAACAGACAAAATTATAATAAATGATTGTATCTCTGAGGGTAGTTTCTAGTCACAATTATAAGATAGCGCGAGAAATTGAACTTAGATGAGCAACGAGATTAATCGCCAACAGTCTGGAATTGAGCAGAAAATAAATGAAATGGTTGAACAGTCTAGAATTCTTGAAGCATATATGAATGATATTATAACTCGCGAAGCAGCCGTTACAAGGTTAATGAGAGAGGCTCGTCTTGCTTCAGCTGCCGTCCAAAAAATTGTGGATGAAAAAGAAGTCGAATCATTAACACCAGTTGGAATCGGTGTTTATATAAAAACATTGGTCCCGCCTATAAAAAAGTTATTGATAAATGTAGGGGCTGGTGTAACTATAGAAAAAACTAAGGAGGACACTGTCAACTACGTGGAAGCCAAAATTAAAGAATTTGAACTTGGGTTGAGAGAGCTTCTAAACCAGAAACAGCAATTAGCAATACGGATGGAACAAATTCAGGCCCAGATTAATCAGATGTTACAGAAAACACCAACCACCGCTAGTGACAGCCGCCAAGCCTCTCGCTCTGTTTAGGTTGGTATTCTATGTTCGATCAGCTCAGAAAGGCATTTTCAATTGCTACTAGAAGTATAGGCAGAGATCTATCAGAAAAAGATCTTGATAATAGTTTGCGTGATTTGCAGTTAGGGTTGTTTGAAAGTGATGTTGCACAAGAGGTAATTGACGATTTCTCCGCAAAATTGAAAAAAGATTTACTGGGATTAAAACTTGAAAAAGATGATAAGGCAGAAGAATTGATCAGATCAAAATTCCAAAATGTTATCGCAGAAATGTTTGCGAAAACTGGAAAAGTAGATCTAATTAACAAAATCAAAACAAAGAGGGAGCTCAAATCCGGACCCTTCATCGTCCTATTTCTGGGAATCAATGGAACTGGTAAAACTACGACTGTAGCAAAAGTAGCAAATCTGCTGCGCAAAAATGGTATTTCTGTGGTTTTGGCAGCTGCAGATACTCATCGCGCCGGTGCTATTGAGCAACTCACTCAACATGGTCAGAAATTAGCACTAAAGGTGATTGCCCAGCGATATGGGGCTGATCCTTCAGCAGTGGGTAGGGACGCGGTTGATTATGGTAGGAAACATCATATTGACGCGGTCCTAATCGACACAGCTGGCAGAATGCAGACTGCTAAGAATCTTATGGACGAAATAAGTAAGATCGTCAAAGTAGTAAAACCAGATATAAAAATATTCATCGGCGATTCATTAGCTGGGAATGATACGATAAATCAAGCCAGAGAGTTTTTTGAATATACTAAATTTGACGGCGCTATATTGACCAAGATAGATGCTGACGCTAAAGGCGGCTCTGCAATTTCAATAGTTTACACCACATCCAAACCAATTGTTTACCTGGGAGTTGGACAGGGCTACGATGATATTATACCGTTCGACATGACTAAATTCCTTCAATCAGTATTCTGGAATACACATCTAACTAATCTCGAGAATTCAGTTTTTAGATTAGAACAAGACTCTGAAGCGACTAGAGAACCAAGATCAGCAATAGAACCTTTGTCTAATGACCCATCTATAAGGCCAGCCGGCGAGATACCACACCCTGTAATAACGGGTGCACAAGAGAGTAACGAGCAACAAGAGAGTAAAGGTGACGCAAAACCAACAGAAGAACACCCGATTCTTTCTCAATCTATAGCGGAGCAGGAGAACAATACAAAGCCTGCCGGGTTACAAATAGAATCTGAATCCATAGACAAGACGGATGGATCTCAAACACCCTTCTTTGACAAGAATCGAGGAGAAGATATAGGACTAACGAAGAAACACGAAGATACCCCACTCATAGAGAAAAAGAAGAATCGTTTTAGCAGCTTTTTTCGTAGAAAGAAGAGCAATAAAGGAATAGTCGAAGAAACGGATACCGATAGGACAGATGAGAAGGAGAAGAATACGGAACGCCCAAATTTGCGTAAAGATGAAAGGGGGAAGAAAGATTCAAACAGGGAACCAGGCGAACAGGAAAATCAAGAAAAAGGACAACCAAATGACGATAAGGTATATCTTACCGATGAAGACATTGAAGACCTGCTTAAGTAAAAAGGACGTTCTCAGTCTGATCGACGTAAGCTCAGAGGAAATTTTTTCAATATTAGAATTGGCTAGTCGTTTGAAAAACGAATCAAGGCGTAGAGAAACGGACTCGTTACTCAAGGGGAAAGTACTTGGCATGATCTTCCAAAAACCCTCCACTAGGACTCGGGTAAGTTTTGAAACAGGAATGTATCAACTCGGTGGAAGTGTAATCTATCTGGGCACTAATGATCTCCAGTTGGCGCGCGGAGAGTCTATAGAAGATACGGCTCGATCATTGTCACTATATGTAAATTGTATTGTGGCACGAATTTACAATCATGCAGAGATAAAAAGATTAGCTTCATGCGCCACTGTCCCTGTTATAAATGGACTTTCTGATACTTTCCATCCATGTCAGATACTTGCTGACTTGTTGACGATCCAGGAGCACAAGAAAAAACTAAAAGGACTAAATATTACATGGATAGGTGATGGCAATAACGTTTGCAATGATTTGTTGTTAGGCTGTGCAAAGACGGGTGTGAATATAGCGGTAGCTTGTCCTCATGGCTTTGAACCATTAGATCAGGTAGTAAGGTTCGGAAAAAGAGAAGGACAAAAGACAGGATCTGAAATAACTATTACTGATGACCCTTCTACTGCAATTAGAAATGCCGATGTAGTACTGACTGATACTTTTATTTCTATAGGTAGAGATGATGAAAAAATCACTCGTACTAGAACCTTTCTTCCAAGATACCAAGTAAATTCTAAACTGATGAAATTGGCGAAAAAAGACGCCATTTTCATGCATTGTCTGCCTGCTACACGAGGTCAAGAGGTAACCTCAGAGGTAATTGACGGGAAAGCTTCAGTTGTGTGGAAAGAAGCCGAAAACAGATTACACGTTCAAAAAGCACTAATCTCATTGCTGATAAGTACTAAAACGTGACCTTTTCAGCCTATAACTATTCATGCGCAAGGAAGATGCTCCAATATATATTCCCCTTTTCAAAAAAATTATTGAAGTTATGCAAACAATACAGTGAATTGAAGTTTTAGCATAATAAAAACTTCTACTATCGCCTGAACCTCAAATTTTAATGTCAACTGAACCTCAAATGTATATTACAACGCTATAATATACATGATATTACAACTCCTCGAGAAGAGCTGACAATGGGGTTAGTAATACGTTGATATGCCTTCTAAACCATAATTTCAACATCATCGGAGAAAAAATTGAAGTTTCCATACTATGAGATTTTAAATATGACAATTTCGGCATAGCTTTATGGCAAAAGTTATTGTAGGAAAAACTTCTGATATTCCAGAAGGAAAGTTAACACACGTAACCGCAGGCGGAAATGAAGTTCTAGTTGCAAATGTAGGGGGAAAATATTATGCAATGGGTGACATTTGCAATCACTCAGGAGCTGAGCTTCATGAAGGAGAGCTTCAGGGCAAGGAATTGACTTGCCCTTGGCATGGTGCAAAATGGGATGTAACTACTGGCAATCTACTATGGTTTCCTACCAACTTAAAACCAGAGGAATCATTCAAAGTTACTGTAGAAAATGACACTGTCTATGTAGAGGTGTAGATCTACAATTTCCGTAGATCAAATATCACGGAATGTCCTACACGAAACCTTTCGAGGATATTGCAAACATCTAATCTTTCATATAATCTAACAATACCGACCATCGCTATAATTTTTAGAACTCTGGCCCGTACGAGAAACGGAAGGACGGACGGAGTGCTTGAGATATTGCTAGTCTGTTAGTCTATTCGGCTTTGACATGATATAAAATCCATGCGCCGAGATAAGAAATGCTGCTAAGGACATCTTTGTCGCAAATACAAGGTTCCAAGGTGTTTTGGGATTTGGATATGGCACATTTATGTCATCCAGCTTCATGATTCCCTTTATCGCGTCAGCGGTAATCAATGAACTCCATATTACGAAGTTGTAAATGAATTCATATAATGCAATTACGGCTATAGCTAGGACTACTAATTGTAGGATCAATTTGACTGTTTTAGGAAGATCTCTTACCTTCTCTCCACCAAGTTTAGTCACACAATACCATCCGACCACCGACACTATCATCAGATATGTCACAAGTTTTGAAAAACCGTGTACAGGAAATTCTGTGTTAACGACTACTTCCCCTACTACAACTCTTCCAGTCTTAAGATATTCTCCGACACTAACGTACAGAGCGTATGCTGTAATAGATGCCATTGTGATTGCACAAAAGTAAAATATTCCAAGAAGAAGTTTTCGTGTCCTCCTTTCATCTATTTCAAGGTTTGAGTGCCGCATAGACCTACAGATAAAGACTATGAGCTGGGTTATAAAAAAATTACATATCCGGAATTGTCGCCAAACCTTCATTGCTAATATTTTGTCATTCCCCTACCCCTCTTTTTCGCAGTAATGCCATCTTTTTTGGTCAAAATCTTCTTTTTTCCAGGAAAAGACACCCCTGGGGTGTGTGTGCTGCGGCATCCTACTCGTTTTCGCGCATCTAAAGAGCCTAGTTTTACATCCCAGGGATTAGCCATGTTGTTTCGAAGAGGTTTAGAGGTCTACTTCGTCGCCTATTTCTTGGCTTGACCTTAGGGGGCTTCTTCCTCCTCTTTGGGTTGGGCTCTATGCCTAGGACGCCCTAGGCATGATTGCACTATGACCTTCGGTCAGGCCTGGATTCCGTCGCTTATTTGCGGCGTCTTTGTTTGTGTTGTTGTGTCTCTGGCAGTCTAGGCCTTGGCTTGCCTCTTTGCTCTTCTTCTTCCACCTCTCCATCGTCGATACCGTGTGTGTCCCCGGACACAGACCGTA
>Ga0153924_1001541_pt1 | contig 11148 bp, 9 predicted proteins | sample TSNJ008MetaG_FD_104709 | JGI IMG/M metagenome (GOLD analysis project Ga0153924, IMG submission 104709) | Attine ant fungus gardens microbial communities from New Jersey, USA - TSNJ008 MetaG | ecosystem: Host-associated > Fungi > Mycelium > Unclassified | place: USA: New Jersey, Wharton State...
AATCGAAACTATCGTTATTGGTCAACTGAAACTACCTCTGAACCATTACCTCGGTTACTATAATCCTCGAATTTCGTTTTACAAGTTCCACAGAGAGATAGACTGATAGTTCTCCCTTTTCCTACTTTTACCTGGACCGTATAATCGGCCCTAGAATAACATCCATATCCATCACAAATATTATTATCGGTATCGGAATACATACTGTTTTTCATCATAACCGTTTTTCCTCCTGCTGGTGTTGCTTTGTCTTTAACACTACACCAGGGATAATGTTATCATACGTTTGACCCTTCATACCGACTTGTTTCCTAGTTTTGCTGCTTATTACGACTGTAGTTTTCATTTCCTTTTTGTATTACTAACGTATAGGCACGTAGACCTTATTATATGTGCATATATTGATAATCGTTTACCTTCATACAGATTTGTCCTGGTAGGTCACGCTAACAATAATCGTAATCATCATGACCAGTAATCATGAGGAAAGTATATAGTAAAGGATATTATTATATGTCATTATACTATACTTTGGCTGAAATATTAGTAAACAAAAGTGAACTTAAGAATATCAGAGACAGCATAGACAAAATACTATGTAAACAAAGCGTAGCAATAAATCCGCAATATATATCGTACGAAAGCGAGGAATTAAGTGAAAGACAAAAAGAGATATTAAAATATGTAGAAAAAAAACCTGGGGCTACCAAAGAAGATGTGATAAAGAACAACCCGCATATAGGTTCAAGAATGACTATTGTGCATGCAATCGAAGCCCTAATCGAGATGAGAATGCTAATAGTTAAACATGACTTAAATCAACATATTCAACCTCTCTACATTAACAACGAACATGCGGTACTCTCTTTATTCTACGACCTTGAACTCTTTAAACAAGTTTATTTTAGACTTGTTGATGAAACTATTAAAAAACTCACAAATACTAATAAAAAACTCCCAAAGAAGTCTGATATCGGGCGGCATTTCAGAGGAAGTTTGATGTGGGACCCACTGGAAGCGCTTTTATTGCCTTATAAATATCTGATGTATGTTACGCCTGATTTATTTTTATGGCAAGAACGACCTCTCGATAAAGATACTCTGCATAACAAGTTCGCAGTAGTATATGATAGCTTGAAAGAAATACATACTAAATTACACGAAAGTATCATTCCCTTGTTCCGCGATTTGCAACAAGAACCTTTGAACTCTTCCCTTTATCAAATTCAATCTGGATTAAGTCCAGAGCAGATTATAACTTTCTTAAGAATCTTTGAGAGTTTTGGACTGGTCACATCTGTAGAACCAGTATTGGACGTTATGTGGAAAATAAGTTACCCGGTGCTGTCACACGCATCCATAGAAAAGAGTAGGAAAGATGCACTCAAGGATTGGAGAAACGTCATATCTGGATACAAAAAAGGCTACAAACCTAAAACAACGCAAGAACAAAATCTAGGTAAAAAAATAGACTAGTTAATAGTCATATATGTATAATAGTTATGATACGTACGACTATTAAATGTCGATATGTCTATTATTCTCTTATTTTCGTCGATAATACATCTGGCTTGATATGTGCTAATCCAGGGTTCTGCTGAATCAAGAGCATAATTTGACTAAACTGATGATTCATTTCCTCACGCATTTTCTTCATGTCCTTTTCATAATTCTCTTTCATGATTTCAATTTCACCTTGTTTCTGAATAAATTCCTTGACTTTCTTTCTTAGTCGGTTTATTGTCAGATAGTCGACTGCCTTAAGGTACTCTTGTAGCACAAAATTATCTTCAGGCCTATAATAGTGGTCATCTAGACCAATACTGTGACCCATGAACATTTCTTTTGTTCTTGGTTCTACCCGAGCATAGATTAACTGAGTATCAAAAAACTTTCTAAATCCGGCGGTGAGTTTAACGTTATTTCTGATTCTTCCATGGTCGTCATGCAGTTCAGTCTGTCTTTCTATAGTACTTAGTCCTGACTTTTGGATAGTTTGTGAAATCAACCATTCAAGCGCGCGTAATTCTATTGGTTTGGGATTATAGACAGATTCCTGGTCATTTCTGTTGAATTGGTTCCTAAAAAGGGGTGAGCCGGGCTTTAGTTTTTCGCCGCATGTTTTTCTGTAGTTCAAGTACGTATTTAGTGCCCTAGATGCTTCTGGCGTGATAAAGGTGAAGTACCGGTCCTTCGTAGCCGCGTAAACTCTAACTTGGTACAACTCGTATTCGGCTATACTGGCGAGGTCCTCTACTTTAAGCTCAGTCAAAGCTCTAATCCTCATTCCGCTAGAAGCTAAAAACAATATGATTGCCCGAACTCTCTCATCACAAAATTCAAGCATCTTTGCAATTTCTTCTGATGTATACCCTCTGTTTTCAATTGGTCGCTCTTCTTCACCGAGATACCGGTAAATCTTCTTCTTGTTGAGTACAACTTCGTTTAATTCATAGAAGCTGATGACTGCAGCCAAGTATTGACTGCGGGTTGCATGTCGAAGCGAACAAGGAGGATTTTTTAGGTGAATCATGTATTCTATAATTCGGTCTTGTATGAGCATAGGACTGTCTTTGTGCTTTAGCAATTCGTCAGGGTCTTCTACATTCAGATATTTCATGAATTTTGATAAGGCATAGCTATATGCTGCCTTCGTGACATGAGACTTTAGACCCTCAATGAAAACACGGTATGAATGAGCTGTTGACGTTGGTTCGAATGTTTTTGCTCTAAACAATAGTCTGTCTTACTACTTGTAAGCTACTCGTATTAATACTTTGAACCCAGTATATAATGGGCCCAAGGGGGTTTGAACCCCTGGCCGACCGGTTATGAGCCGGTCGCTCTACCAGGCTGAGCTATGGGCCCGTAAATAAAAAGACGATAAACTGCAAGGTATAAAGGTTTTGACAAACCTATCAATTGACGAAAATAAATAGTCGTGCCTCGCAAAGTATGCGGATAGACTATGTTAGCTTAGCAGTACAGGTCGACGTACTTCTCCTGTACAGAATCGAGCAGTTTGTTCTGTGCCCCCAACGAGTTGAAGCCTGCATCGAACACTGACTCTATCTTGTCTGAAGAAACGTTCTCCAGAATACTCCTCCACATTCCTGCATGTCTTATGTCTGCTTCTTTATGTATCTCAAAGTAGCTAGTAGCATCTCTATTATCGATCCCGTAATACTTCATTAAACCATTGATCTTTGATGTACTGATTTTGGGCAATTCACTCTCATATGCATACATCGCTGCTGCGGCTTCCTCGAAGGACAATTTTGTCAGGCTGTTTAGGGCAAGAACAGCTTCTCTTGTCTTGGAAGCCGATACATGATTTAATAATTCATCCCTTGAAACGCCAAGGGATATTGCAAACTTCATCCAAGCATTAACATGATCAGATTCTTCGCTAAAGTTTTGGGCAAGCTCGCCTTCCAGAGAAGGATCATTCGCAAGACCTTGAATATTTCGAACAAATTCAGGGACCGCTTTTACTAGCTCAAAGTACTCCTTAGAATAGCCTTGAAGATGATTGGCAGTCAACTTTCCCTCAGACCACATTTGATAAAAGGGGTGTTTGAGCAAACTTTGCTTCTCGATTTCAAGATTTAATCGTTCTACAACGCCAGTCATGCCAACATCAATCAACAATGGTGATGTAAAAACCTTATGTATTGTCATATTGGACGTTCAACTATATTCGTATTGTATCACGGTTAGTTCATAGTGGAACTCGCGATAGTGACTAGGGAAAACGGAGAAGCGGATACAACTAAAGCGTCCGATAATAAAGATGACCCGTAGATCAATAGAACTCCAGCACTAATTTTCTCCCTTCCAAAGGGCAAGAAAAGATTTTATTTAATGTTACATCCAACAAGTTCGATGCTCCGGTGGTGTAGTAGCTGACAACGGCTGCATAATCCGGTCAAGCATTGTGGCCTTTCGAGTCGCAGATCCCGGGTTCAAATCCCGGCCGGAGCAATAATCAATCTTCGTTTACAGATTACTAAATATCCTATAGTCAATAGTTTGTGAAAGCATTAATATTCTCTGTATTTCAAGAAATTACGGGCAAGACCGGATCTGAATAGAAGAAATACAGAGGCTAATCCATTAATGGAGTTATTTAGCCAATATTTGTTGAAAATAGATGAAGCCCTTAGTCGAGAACTAGATCTTTACTCTTGGTCCGAATTTTATGCTCCATTGAGGTATGCCTGCGATGGCGGCAAACGAATTCGACCACTGATCCTCTTGCTGTCTGCTGAGAGTATAAAAGCAAAAACTGTAGGTCCTGTAAATGTCACTGAAAACGATGATGCGTTTATGGCTGCTTCTGCTATAGAACTGCTTCATACAGAGTCTGTGATCCACGATGATATCATAGATGAGGAAAACCTTCGACGTGGCAAACCATCCTTTCATGTCAAGTACGGCTACAATAACAGTATCCTAACCGCTGATTTTGTTCTAGGGATTATTCTTAATATTGGATCGAAGTTACAGGATTCGCGTGTATCCCGCGAACTTTCAAGAGCTGCAATAAAGATGACAGAAGGTGAAATAATGGAGATTAAATTAGGTAAAAACAGTAAAATTGAAGAGGACGACTACATAAAAGTTCTTGAGCATAAGACCGGCTCGCTTTTCGAAGCATCGGCAAAAATAGGAGCCATACTATCAGGTGGCATGGAAGACGAGATACATGCTATGGCTACATTTGGTAGCTTACTTGGAATTGCTTACCAAATTCATGACGATTTAATGGATTGGAGTAATGAAGATAGACTTTTTAACCTGTTGGTAAAGAAAAATGGCCAGTCCAGAGAATTTGTTGAACGAATGGAAGATCTATATTTGTCATACTCAACCAAGGCTAAAAATGAGCTACGGAAGATTCGTGACACTACACCTAAGAGACAATTGGAACGCTTGACCGATCTAGCTTCGCTTGAGTTCTAGATAGTTAGTTAGTTATTGCACATACGCTTGTTCAAGCTAACTGTAGCATGAATGAACCACAATATTCTACGTAAATTTATAGCTTAATGAGCGTTGAACGGGACAAGAACTGCAACAGGAGCAACACCAGCATGGGAAGAATTGGACAAAGCAACAGGGGCAGGTTTAACTAAATGAAACGATGATGAAACGCTGGGTACTACGGGACCTATACTACCAAACTGAGGGACAGCCTTTGATGCGAACTCCAAAATAGGTCCATACCAGATGCCAAAACCTACAATAAATATTATGGAGAATATTAGTACCCCAGCTATAGCCCTAGGTTCCTTTACTTTGGTCATATCGGGTCCTTGCTCCATATACATCTTTTTTATGATCCAAGCATAATAGGCAAGAGAAAGTGCACTGTTTAGCAAGCCAGCGATTGCAAGATATGGCCCCCATGCTACTGTGGAACCACTATTAATTGCTGCTCCAAACACCAATAATTTGCTCCAGAAACCAACGAGTGGAGGAAGTCCTGCAAGTGAAAGCAAGGAAATTGATAATGCTATAGCAGTGATTGGCATACGATGACCTAGGCCCCTATATCGTTCAAGGCTATAGCTAGCCAAAGCTGTAGCAACAGCTGCAGCAGCTATGAATGCAGCGGATTTCATCACTGCATGATTTATTATGTAAAAAAGGGAACCGGCTAGAGCCTGGTTTGAGTACGGGGCCAGCGCAAAACCTATCAAGATATATCCAGCCTGCGCAATGCTAGAATAAGCAAGAATTCTTGGAACACTTTTTTGAACCAAAGCTGCAAGGTTCCCAAGTGTCATTGTAAATATTGCAATTACAGCGAGAGTAGACGTCCAATCTGGGTGCAATACAAACATCCCTAACACAACTACACGAAGCGCCGCCGCAAATCCCGCTTTTTTCGTTCCGGCAGCTAGAAAACCACCTATTGTTGTAGGCGCACCCTCATATGCGTCGGGCAACCACATATGAAATGGAACGAGTCCAATTTTGAACCCGAACCCGGCTACAAACAATGCGATCGCAAGAAGACCCACTGGGATTAGGTCTTTCTGAAGATGAGCCAATGCGTGTATCGATCCACCTATGTTAGTTGTGCCGGTGATACCATAGACAAGACCTATTGCAAAAACTAGAATTGCTGAAGACAATGCACCAAACATGAAATATTTTATCGCAGCTTCGTTTGAGATCGGATCGCGTTTTGAAAAAGCAGCCAGCGCATAGGTAGGCAACGACATCAATTCCCACGCAACAAATAACATAACGAGATCAGTAGAATAAGCAATAAGCACCATCCCTATGGTTGAAAGTAATATGAGAGAGTAATACGCAGCAGGGTTTGCTTTACCTTTCATATAATCCCAAGAAGATGCAGTTGTCATGATTGAGACAATCAAAAATGCGACTGCAAAAAATGAACCAAAAAGATCATCTGAAAGTACACCTGGCCCAAATGCAACGGCAGGCATCACTTGTCCGGCTACTACACGGATAATCACGATCCCTATCGTTATGATTAATGCACCAAAGGCGATAGCGCAGTACAGCTTGTTATTAGAACCCCTTTCTTTTTTAAGCGCGTCTATTACCGGGATTCCAAGCCCTACTGCGCCAAGTACTACAGTCACAAGGAGAGGCGTCGAAAGTTCAACCATTCTACAATAATCTACCCCTATAGCAAAAGCAGCATTATAATAAGCATAATGCCAACTCCAAATACAAACAAGTAAGTTTGAGTTATACCTGTCTGTCCTGCCTTTACTACCTTAGAGCATAATGCCATCAAATATTCAAATGCGTGATTTATGCCGTCCATGACAATAATCTCAAAATATCTCCAAACAATACGATAAATTGCCACAGGTCCTATGACAGCACCCCAATAAATCGCTGAATTAAGGTACCATCTATTGTAGAGGAACTTCCATATAGCCCTCGGTACACCATTCTTAGAGACAATCTGCGGATCCATTTTCCTGGAAATGTAAAACATATATCCCAAAAAGCCTCCTACAGCAAACGCTCCAAATGATGCAGCTGCAGCAATAGGATTAAGACCAAGGAATAGCTTGGTCTGTAGGTGTGGCTGGACAATATGAGTAGTCGTACTCTCTAAAAGCTGCTTTTGTTCTGTTATTCCAAAGTAATTAGCAAGATAACCTGTAAATATGTGCTGAAGCTCTGCACCAAAGGCAAATCCAACCACTCCGAAAGCTATGGTTCCTACCGCTAGAATTGCAAAAGGAACCCACACTATTGGGCTCACTTCATGAAGTGGGTGCCCGGATTTCTCTAGTTGCTCCAGATGATCGCTCTTATTACCAAAGAATGTCATACCAATCATTCTAAATGTATAAAAGGCAGTCATCATAGCGACTACCACAGCGATTATGAAAAGTGGTAGTGTATGAACGTAGCCTGATTCTAAAACAGATGCAAATATGGCGTCTTTGCTCCAAAATCCTAGCGTGACCATAGGTGCTGCTGCGAGAGACAAAGCTGCGAGGAGCATGAAAATGTACGTTTTTTTCATATATTTGCGCATCCCCCCCATGTCAGTCATAAACCTAGAACCAACAACGTGAAGCAGCGCCCCTGAACCCATGAATAATGCGGCTTTAAACATAGCATGGCTTATCAATTGAAAGAATCCTGCAGTATATCCTTCAGCAAAGTTAGTGGAAAGCCCTGCTATCCCTATGGCCATCATCATGTAACCTATTTGAGAGCCAGTCGAATACGCGAGAACCTTCTTGATCTCTGGATTCGCAATAGCCTGTGATGCGAGAAGAAACGCAGTAAAAGCGCCTACCCATGCAACCACCTCAAAGAATTGTGCCATACCAAATGCAGCAAGCGCAAAGAACAAGGGAGCTATTCTAGCTACTAGAAATACGCCGGCCTTGACCATTGTAGCAGCATGAATTAGCGCCGAAACAGAAGCTGGACCTGTCATCGCTTCGAGTAGCCATTCATTCAACGGAAATTGAGCAGACTTGCCTATTGCACCACCAAATAGTAATATTGCAGCAGGCACAAGGAGGTGCTGATGCGCCATCTGCACTGCCCAGGCTTGATTTTGGAGCAACTCCTTAAAGCCAAATGTTCCTGAATACATGAAAATCAAGAACATACCTGCAAGCATCATGGTGTCTCCTGCTTTTGTCATCAAGAATGCTTTTACACCAGAGTGAGAGGGGGAAGCCCACATTGCAATTCCTCCCGCTCGATGGCCTTCTCTTCCAACAAAGTCCTTTTTCTTGTCATCGTACCAAAAGCCTACAAGAGCATATGATGCAAGACCCACCCCTTCCCAACCAAAAAAGAGCATCAGCAGATTATCTGATAAAACGATCAGTTGCATAGACCCAATAAAGAAGAGCATAAAAAACCAGTATCTTGTAAGGTCTCTTTCACCATGCATATACCCTGTGGAATACACAAAGATCAAAAATGACACCCAGGCCACAAGATTGGCCATAATTACCGACAACGGATCGGCAAGTACACCGGCCTTGATGTTCAAAACTCCAATCCAATTTACCTGGCTATGTACTTCGCTGCCAGAGAACGCTAACGGAAGTAAGGTTGTAGCTGAGACTGCGCTGGCAAGAGCAAGACCAACAGCAGTATAATCTCTTATCCTGATGCCAGCACGAGCAACTCCCGCAATTATAGCTGCGCCAATGAAAGGAAAAATCCACACTAGCCAAACATTTACCGCGATCCCTCCGATACCTGTTATTTCAACCATTTTTTAAACCCACCATGTGTTCTGATTTTATTTCTAGGTAACTGGTGGATCCACCACCGTTGTTACTTCTTCCTGCTGCAACAGAATTGAACACTGTGCTCAGTCCATAACCAGACTTGAAGACCATATTCTTTGCGACCGGAACTGCATGGCCAGACCCTCCTGGCTGTGGCAGTGGAACGATTCCCTGTGAGCTATGGAACTGTGGCAGTGGAACGATTCCCTGTGAGCTATGGAACTGTGGCAGTGGAACTACTCCCGGCGTGTTATGGAACATTCCTTGGACGTATGTTGTGATAGGGGTAAGCAATGGAGCCGGGTAGACTCCGATAATAAGTGTCACTCCAGCCAGGACGGCCATTGTTATTGTAATATACCTTCCAGAATCTCGCACGTTAACCAATTCTTTCGGAATCTTGCCGAAGAAGATACGCTTGTACATCCAGAGTAAATAAGCAGAAGACAAAACCGTTGTCAGTATACCAAATCCAAACAATGCAATTCTAAGCGAATTTGCGTCGTGAACGCCCGTCTGCAAGACACCGTTGAAAAGGATCCATTCAGACATAAATCCGCTTGTAGGAGGAATACCAAAAAGTGTAAGCACACCAATCATTGCCACAACCGCGGTGTACGGCATCTTCCCGGCGAGGCCGCCTAGCTTTGACATACTAGTAGTACCAGTCTGCAGGCTAATTGACCCAGCCATCATGAAGAGGATTGCCTTACCAATACCGCTTGTTACATACAGTAGCGTTACTCCCGTGACTCCAAGAACGCTCGCCGAACCTATACCAAATAAAATGTAACCCATATTGCTCATAGTTGAGTATGCAAGCACTTTTCTGATATCGTCTTGCATGAGTGCCATCGCCCCACCATAGATCATGGTGGCAAGTCCCCAGATGTTAACATAAAGACTGTATTGGGCATAGTTTCCACCCAAGAGATCCAACCATATTCGCAGAAAACCGTACGTCGCAATCCCGACTAGCATGATTGCGACTGGAGTAGGTGAGTATGCTTGAGAGGACGGAATCCACGGGTGTAGAAGAAACCCACCTAGTTTTACGCCCAGTCCCATTACAACAGCAAAAATTATGATCGGCACCCATTGGACAGGAATTTGTGACTCATGAGCTCTAACTGTACTATAATCAAAACCTCCTGCAAAGAAACCAATTGCTAACAAACCAAGCAACAACACGACCGAACCCACGTGCGTCCAGAAAAAGAACATCAGAGCGGTCCTATGTCTCGAACCATAACCATAAAACGCTATAAGAAAGAATGGCACAAGAAGGACTAATTCAAAGAACACATAGAATTCAATCAAGTTGGTCGCAAGGATCATGGCAAGTGTTCCCATTGCAAATACCATATATAGTGCAAAGTAAAGTCCCAGTTGCGAGTCCACATAGTGCTGCATTTCAGGTGTTGTCGTTGTTGTTAAGGGCCCACTCTCGATGTTAGAAAACTCAGTATCCTTTCGCCTTTCCTCATCTGTCACATAGGCTGGGACGCCACCTACCGATGTGATTTGAGTAATATCCCCGCCTCCAAAACGAACACGGGCTTCATTAACTATTCTGCGATTCATATACGTCTTTGAATACAATATAAGAACTGTGAACCATATGTAGTTGATAATTGCAAATGGAAGACTAAGACCATCAAGTCTAAGACCAAAATTCCCAAATTGTCCCCAAGGATAACTTTCTATATAAACGGAGCGTCCTCCGTTCAACATGGATGCAGGAACAAAGAGCAGACCGGTTGAAATGATCAAAACGCCAAGAGAAAACCAGGTTACCGCCCGTAGTCCAGCGATTCTAGCTAGAAAATAGGCTACCGGCGACAATATAAGTGGCATAAAGGTCGCTGCTAAGAGGTAATACGACTCTGCCATTCTCTTACCTCCTAGCCCTTCATACTCCTGAATTCTTCAACATCGATCTCTTTGTATAGTCTATAAGCGACGATAATGATTCCCAGTCCCACTGCTACTTCCGCTGCAGCAATGGCAATTGAAAAAAGGGCAAACATTTGACCCTGCGCATTATGTAAATTTCTTGAGAAAGCAATCAAATTTAGATTGGCCGCATTAGCGATAATTTCTATCGAAAATATCATGCGTATGGCATTACGCTTGACTACCAGGCCATATATACCAATTGCAAAAAGGATAACAGCAACAATAACAAAATCAATTAACTCGTTCATTTTTCTGCTCTATATCCTCCCTTCGTGCCAACGCTAGCGCGCCAATTACCGACGCAGCTAACGTAAGTCCTAATAGTATTAGAACCGGAGCGTAATAAGTGACCATTTGCCTACCAATAGTAGCAATATCAATGGCAGGAAGATTAAATTTCATAAATCCCGTACTGCCCAGACCC
>Ga0153924_1001542_pt1 | contig 11136 bp, 11 predicted proteins | sample TSNJ008MetaG_FD_104709 | JGI IMG/M metagenome (GOLD analysis project Ga0153924, IMG submission 104709) | Attine ant fungus gardens microbial communities from New Jersey, USA - TSNJ008 MetaG | ecosystem: Host-associated > Fungi > Mycelium > Unclassified | place: USA: New Jersey, Wharton State...
ACGGATCGCGAGCGCCTCGTCGATGGTGGTCACGCCGATCGAGGTCGCGCCCGCCGCGACGACCGACTCGGCGATCGCGCCGTGTCCGAACCCGTCGGCCTTCAGGACCGCCATCACCCGGCCGCCCGTGCGCGCGGTGAAGACGGCCGTGTTGGCGCGGACCGCGTCGTCGTGGACGACGAGCTGCGGGGCAGATGACGACATGGGGCCTCCTCGGGCGCTGCGACTGGGATGCAGAGTACGAGCCTGCCGTCGTCGACCGGCGGCCGCATCGGCCGCACGGACGACGCGGGTCGCCTCGCGACCGATGTAGGTCACGTCCCGCGGATGAGGGCTGTCGGCCTGGAGGCGCGGATCACGTGAGCCGGCCCTCCTGTGCGACGCGTGCTTCCAGACGGACGGTGCGCCGCTGCGGTCATCTACCAGCATCTTCTGACCTCCGGCATTCGCTCGGTGAACCGGGTGTCGCTGCCGATGGCGCCCAGTGCGTACGCGATCGCGCAAGTTGACGCCACTGACAACATACAAACATTGGACATTTCGACATACATATCGCATACTGTATGAACACTTTTCGACCCGATGAAACAGAGGGAGCTCCCCATGTCACAGGACCGCCAATGGTTCCTCTTGACCGCAACCGTGCGGCCCAACCTCACGAAGAAGCTGGCGGTCGTCGATCCGAGCGTCAGGCTGCGCCAGTACCAGGAGGCGCTCCGGTCATGGGTCGAGGTGGCCCGGGAGCAGGACGCGCACATTGTCATCGTGGAGACCAGTGGGTTCGAGCGAGCAGCGTTCCTCGCCGCTGTCGACGCCAGTGATCAAGGAAGGATCACGTTCGTCAACTACGAGCCTTCGGCTGCTGTCATCGGCAGGGGGATCGGGTACATCGAATGGCAGGCCATCCGCTTCGCGCTCGAGACCGTCGGCTTCCATGCTGACGATACGGTCTACAAGGTGACCGGCCGTCTCACGGTCACGAACCCGAAGGCGGTCTTCGGACGGCTTGAACCGAACGGGGTTCGCCTACGGACACGTATCGACGGCTCGCATTCGGACACGCGCGTGCTCGGTGCATCCGTGGCCGTCTGGCGAGATGTGCTCTTGCCGGCAGCTGATGATGTCGACTACGACAGGAGGATCGAGATCGAGCACACCGTGGCGGCACGCGTGCGTCATGCCCGGACCCTCGGTCGTGTGTCGGTGTCGAGTTTCCCTCGCCGGCCGCGTTTCGCGGGGCAGTCCGGAACGAACGGGGCCATCTACTCGCCGTGGAAGGTCGCCGTGCAGGGAGCTGTGGTCCGACCGTGGGAGCCGGTCATCGCGATCGCGGCGCGCTCGATCTCGCGGTGACGCGTCCGCCGTCGGCGCATCAGGCTGTCGGACTGGAGGCGCGGATCACGTGAGCAGACCGGCGCGGGTGATCCGCGCCTCCAGGCCAGGGCCTCGATCGCGCCCGTCAGGAACGTCGCTGCGTGCGCTGCCAGAGCGAGACGGCGGCGGTCCGCGCAGCGCGCGGCAGGGGAGACGAGGTGATCGTCGCGTAGGAGCGCTCGGTCGCACCGAGCGCGGTCTTGAACCGCGCGATGCCGTCGTCGACGCGGCCGACGAGGTCCGCGGCGGTGTGCCCGCGGTCGAGCGACCAGCGGAGGACGTCGTGGTACAGCGACGTGCTCGGGTTCGCTGAGCGGTGTTCGCGCAGTGTGCCGCCGGCCCAGGCGGAGACCACGGGCTGGCTGCCCAGTGCCACGATCACGCCGGAGGTCTCGCCGGCGACGACGGCAGCGCCGATGTAGACGTCGTCACGGTCGGCAGCCCACTGCTCGATCCGGGCGCCGATGTCGTCCGGGTACGGCGACGGCACGCCACGGACCTCGTACGACTCGCTGAGGACGCGGGGGAGGAACGTCGTGGTCTCGCCGGGGGCCGCGGGTCGGAGCGCCACGGCGTTGCGTTCCGCGTCGCGCAGGGACCGCCGGGCATTGCGGTTCATGCCGGCGACGAGTTGCTCGGGCGAGACCCCGGCCAGGTCGACGACGTAGGTCCGGTCGACCGACCACTCGGCACCCGAGCGCTGCAGTTCGGCGTCGGATGGTGTCATCACGGGACTGAGGTCGAACCGGGCGATCGGCACGCCGTGGCGGAGCTGCCAGGAGCGGAACGCGCGCAGGGTGTCGAACAGGTGTTCCTCCGGGACGAGCGGGCCGACGAAGGGGAACGGCGGATCGACCGGTCGTGGGATGGCTCCCGGGTGGAGCAGGAGCGGGAAGACACCGATCGGGGTGCCGCCGTGCGAGACCACCAGGGGGATGAACCGCCAGCCGAAGATCTCCGACTGCAGCTGCAACCACGACCAGTCGTGGAAGCCGGTCGCGCCGGGGCTCGTCGCGACGAGGGCGTTCCATTCTCGAGGATCGCTCGTCGTGCTGAAGCGGATCGGTGCGCCCACGGTGGTCTCCTGTCCGGAGCGCGTCGTTGCTCGGTGCTCCGGTGCGCTGCGCCGTGAGCCTAACCAGGGCCCGCCGTGTCGCCCTGCTGCCGGCGTGAAGATTGCGGCTTCCCGTTCGGTGCTGCGGTTTCCGTGGTTCCGGACTGTCGATGTGAGTGCCGATAATGCATATTATGTCAGATCGCACGGTGTGCCGACGGTTTCCCGCCCCGACCTGACCGCGCCCCTCGCTCCTGCCTGGCTCGGCTCTCCGCATGTACCGATCGTTCACGCATCGACTTTCGAGGTAGCGCGGCTCCTGGAGAACGTGCGTTCCCCGTTCTGGGGATACCGGTGACCGGTACCTCCTGGTTGAGTCGACGAGTCAGCAACTCCGTTGCGGGCGAAGTCCGCGCGGAGCTTCGGCGCCGAGCGAAGGCGGTCCCCCACGGGTGGGGTGGTCGCGACGGGTGTCACCGTGTCGATTCGGGTTCGACGCGGTGGCACCCGACACCAATCGGGATGAAGTGTCCGCATTGTGCCGGACACGCGTGTACCCCGTTCTGGGTGTACCGAGGTGTCTGTCCACAGACTGTGATGGGTGGAGAGCTTCCCCTGACTGCTTCCCCCGAAGGAGCGCGCATGACCGTCACGCTCAACGGGCGGCTGGACGTCCCAGCACCGACCCTCTCGATGCGCCGCTCTCCCATCCGGCCTCTCCCCTCCGTGCGGGCACGGTGGCTGCTCCGATTCGCCTTCTCCGTGCCCTACGTCGTCCTTGCGGTGTTCTCGAACGGTGCCCCGTCGTCGCCGCTGCTGGCCCTGACCGGCAACCAGGTCACCCTCGACAGGGCGACGGCAGCGCTCGACGGCGGCGTCGTGCAGGCGGTCGGTCAGCTCTACCCGCTGCTCTCCGGCGTCCTGTTGCGTTTCCTGCCGTTCGGCGTGCACGGTGCCGCGGTCGTCGGTGGCGTCGCGGCCGGCGTGCTCCTGCAGCTGCTGGCACAGGCGATGCTCCGGCGCGGCATCCGGACGCGGAAGGTGGTCGTCTTCACGATCGCCCTCGGGGCGAACCCGCTCTACGCCTTCGTCGCGCTCAACGACCTGCAGGCCTTCCTTGGCATCGCGTTGTTCGCTCTCGCGATCGCCGACATGGTGCGGTTCTTCGCGTACGGGGACACGCAGGCGGGCTTCCGGGCCGGGCTCCTGCTCATGGTGTCGACCCTCGTCGACCCGATGGGCCTCGTCTACGTCGTGATCGCGGCGTTGACGTCCCCGCTGCTCGAACTCGCTCGACGGGGACAGCCGGGCATCCGGCGGGCGAACACGCTCGTCCTCGTCTTCCCGAGCATCGCCGTCCTCGGCTCGATGTCCGTGCTCGACCTCCTCGTGCTCCGCGACCCGTTCGCGGCGCTGCGGAACACCGTGCACACCGACACGACACGATTGGGTGGCCTGCAGCACCTGGTGGGTTCGTTCGACGGACTCTTGCTCCTCGCCATGGTCGTCGCGGGGTGCCTCCTGGCGCTGCTCGTCCACCGGCCGGGTGCGATCGTCATCGTGGTCGCACTGTTCGTCGGGATCCTCACCGGCTACGCGATCGGACTCATCCCCGTCGCCACGGCCGGAAACACCTTCGTGACGATGCTCGCCGTCGCGATCGCGATCCTGCCGCGGGCCAGCAGCCGCATCACGAGCGTTCTCATCACGGCGCTCGCAGCGCTCCAGATCCCGCTCGCCTGGATCGCCGCGTTCCAGCGCGCCGTCGTCGCCGAGTGGATGCACGCCCTCGTCGCGGTCGTGGCGGCATGACCGCGGTCGTGCCGGAACGACTCGACGACGCCGATCAGCCCGAGGTCGGCGAGCCGAGCGGTCGGCATCGTGGAGACGAGTCCGACTGGCGCCCGCAGCACCGGTGCTCGGTCCGTCGGCACGTCGACGAGGGGTGGGTCGCCTCGTCGCGGATCCGAGAGGGCGTCCTCGTGCTGACCAGCGGCAGGTCGGACCCGGACGTCCTCCGGGCCGCACTGACCGAGGAGTTCGGCGAACCCGTCGTGCTCCGGACCGTCGGCGAATCCGAGGTCCGTCAGCGCATCATGTGGGAGCTCGACGACGAGGTCGCCGACCTCGCCGCGCACGACCTCGCCCGCACCGTACCGGCGATGTCCGCCCGCACGGTGCTGTCGCGCGGTCAGCGGTTCGGCGGCGGCACCGCCCTGTTCGCGGTCGCCGTGTGCCTGGTGATCGCTCCCGGCGCGACGGCCGCCATCGTCACCGCGGTGCTCTCTCTCGGGTTCCTGGCCGGCATCGTCTTCAAGTTCTGGGTGTCCATGGTCGGCGCCCGCTTCGACCTCGTCGAGCAGGTCTCGGCGGTCGACGTCACCGCGCTCGACGACGCCGCCCTGCCGACCTACACCGTCTTGGTCCCGGTGTTCCGCGAGGCGAACATCGTCGGCGACCTCGTCCGCAACCTCGAGGTCATCGACTGGCCGAAGGACCGTCTCGAGGTGCTGGTCCTCGTCGAGGCAGAAGACCACGAGACGCGCCAGGCGGTCCTCGACGCCGAGCCGCCGGCCTGGATGCGGATTGTCATCGTCCCGCCCGGGTCGCCCCAGACGAAACCACGCGCCTGCAACGTCGGCCTCGCGATCGCCCGCGGAGAGTACGTCGTGATCTTCGACGCCGAGGACCGGCCCGATGCCGACCAGCTCAAGAAGGCGTTCATCACCTTCGACCGCGCCGGCGACGACACAGTGTGCGTGCAGGCCGCACTGAGCTACTTCAACGCCGACGAGAACGCCCTCACCCGGATGTTCACGCTCGAGTACTCGTACTGGTTCGACTACATGCTCGCCGGCCTCGACGCCAGGAGCCTCCCGATCCCGCTCGGCGGGACCTCGAACCACTTCCGCACCGAGCTCCTGCGCGGGCTCGGTGGCTGGGATCCGTACAACGTCACGGAGGACGCCGACCTGGGCATCCGCGCGTCCGCCGTCGGGTACCGCGTGTCCGTCGTCAACTCCACCACCATGGAGGAGGCGAACACCTCGGTACCGAACTTCGTCCGGCAGCGGTCGCGGTGGATCAAGGGGTACATGCAGACCGCTCTCGTGCACGCACGCAGGCCCTGGTCACTCGTCCGGGAGATCGGGCTGCGCCGAGCCGCCGCGTTCACCCTGCTCATCGCCGGGACACCGCTCACGTTCCTCGGCATGCTCCCGGGCATCGCCGTCACCATCGCCACGCTCGTGCTGCCCGCGTCCTGGACGGCTCCGGTTTTCCCCGCCCCGGTGCTCTGGCTGTGTGTGCTCGACTTCCTGCTCGGGAACGCCACGATGATCTACCTGACCATGATGGGGCCGTACAAACGCGCGCGCTTCGACCTGATGCTGTGGGCGCTGCTCAACCCGGTCTACTGGGTCCTGCACTCGATCGCTGCGTACAAGGGGCTGTGGCAGCTGATCACGCGCCCCCACTACTGGGAGAAGACGGAGCACGGCCTCACGAAGACGGCATCGGTGTGAGTGCTGTCGAGGTGCAGCACGATGTCGGCGGTACAGTCCCGTGAGAACCCGAGGGGGTGCCCGTTGTGCGGGCGCTCGTCTGCACCAGCACGCAGACCCGTCCCATCACGGACTCGGAACTCGCCCAGATCCTCGCCGTCGGCCGGGAGAAGAACACCCGTCTCGGCGTCACCCGGATGCTCGCACACCGTGACGACAACTGCATCGGGATCATCGAGGGTGACGACGAGTTCGTCGCTGAACGCTTCGAGCAGGTCCGGGCCGATCCCCGGCACCAACGTCCGGGTGCTCCTCGACGAACCGATCGGGCACCGGTCGTTCCCGGACTGGCCGATGGCGTTCCAGCCGCTCGACCCGCTGCTGCACGACGTACCGGGATGCAGTGATCTCTTCACCGCCGACCAGCCCGGTGACTCCGACTTCGGGGCATCCCCTGCCCGCGCCCTGCTCGACTGGTTCCGGAAGCCGCTCGTCCCGTTGACGAACCAGGGCGCGGCCGACGAGGAGCGTCCCCGGACGCGGCTCCTGGACGCCGCGATCACCGCCGTCCCCGAGGTCCTCGGACGCTTCCCGTCGCAGCACGCTCTGCTCGCGGCGACGGTGATGCGGTGGACTCGAGCAGTCTCCGCTCCCCTGCTCACCTCGCCGCCGAGAAGGGCACGATCGGCGTTCCTGCACGCACTCCTCGCGGCCCACGCCGAGGAGCCTGCGCTGATGCGCCTGGTCGCTTCGACGCTTGCCGCGTCGACCGACGGGGCGGATTACTACCGGTCCGCCTACCTGCAGTTCCGCGAGACCGTGCGCGCCGCCCTCATCGAGGACGTCCGCGACGGGCGCCAACCCGCCACCATGGACCCCGTCCGAGGTGCACAGCAGTTCCTCGCCCTCCACGACGGCATCCGCCTGCAAGCGCTCCTGACGTCGGACACCGATGTCGTCGATGCCTTCGGCTGCGCCGCATCGCGCATGCGGCGCGGCTGGGCTGAACACTACGAGCGACCCGCGTACTGAGAACTCCCCACGATCCCCACCTCCTGACCACGAGCACTCGTCCCGCCAGCGCCGCGCCGGACGTGTGGCCGCCGGGAGGCACTGCACGGAGCGAGTGGTAGGACCTGTCCATGGTGTTCTACGACGCACGTCCCATCCGCACCGCAGGGCAGGTGCTGCTCGACGCCGTCGTGGTGGCCGGGATCGTTGCCGCGGTCGTGCTCGGGCGGGCGGTCTCCGCATCGATCAGCGCCCTCGCCGACATCGGAACGAAGGTCCACGACCAGGGCACGGCGTTCCAGGAGCAGTTGAGCAGGACCGCGACGGCGCTCGAGGACCTGCCGTTCATCGGGGCGTCAGCGAGTGCACCCTTGGAGGACGCGAGCCAGAGCGCGGAGCGGATCGCGGCCGCCGGAGCACAGCAGCATCAAGAGACGTTGCACCTCGCGCACCTGCTGGGGACGTCGTCGGCCACGGTGCTGATCATCGTCCTGGCGGTGATCTGGATCCGGTACCGCGGCGGGTTCATCCGCTTCGCCACGCTGACACAGCGACTCGGTCGGAAGCCGGACGGAACCGAACTGCTCGCTGTCCGCGCGCTGACCACGAGGAACGCCGTCGGTCGTCTCGGCGCCGACGTCGTCGACCGGTGGCGGCAGCGCGATCCGGACGTCATCCGAGCGCTCGCTGATCTCGAGCGGCGTGCCACCGGGCTCCGCCTGGCTGCTCCGAACAAGTCCTGAGGTCCCGGTCCAGGAGCGCGGGTCCGAGTCGGGCACAGCGGGTGCGCTCGCTCCGCCGAACCCGCAGGGGCCACCGTCGGCATCCCGTGGTCACGGACGCGGAGCGCCTGCAGACCCACCGCGGGAGGTGACGATGTCGACCTCCTCCCGCCGGAGTGCCACCTCGACGCGATGACCCTCCGTGACGGTGTGCACCGTCAGGGTGACGCGTTCGACCGGGACGACTGCCGTCGAGACCGTGATCTGCTCCTCGCGGAGGACCACGACGATCGGTTCGTGGACGGTCGCCGTGCTGCTGTCCGCCAGCTCTGCTGCTCCGGTGATCGGCTCACGGACGATCCGGATCTCCTCGTGACTGACGTCCACCGTGACGGTCCGCTGCTCGGTGACGACGACTCGCTCGAGTCGGACTCGTTCGGTCTCGTGGCGTTCGGCGGCGACGATGAGCCGCTCGTCCCGCCGGACCACGTCGAACCGGGCGGTCCGGTCGTCACCACCCGGAGCGTCGTGCGTTGCGTGGCGAGAGGTCATGGTCTTCTCCGATGCTGGGGGCCCGATCCCGAGGGCACACGGGTGTGCGCGGATGGCCTTGGGCTCCGCCCATGGTGAGCGGGGCCGGAACGCACGGCTCGCTCGATCCGGGTGCCGGGATCTGGTCGACGGCGGGGAAGTCCATGGAGTGGGCCTCTCGGGAACAGGTCGGGCGGGCGAGGTGCCGGCGAGGCGTCTGGGTGGGCGGCGGACGGTCGGCAGATGCCGTGCGTCCGCCGCCCGTCCTGGTCAGGAACGGGCGTCGCGGTCCGCGACGGTCCCGTCGGCCTCGGCCGAGTCGTCGAGCACGATCTCCTCGTGCGCGACGTCCTCCGTGACCTCCTGCTGACCGGCGATCGTCTCGGATCCCAGACGGACCCGCTCGACCGGGACCGTCTCCTTCGCGGTGACGACACGCTCTTCGGTGAGCACCACCTCGTGCTCTTCTTCGCTCAGTCCGGGTCCAGACAGTGCATCGTCGGCGTTCGCATCCGTGATCGGCTCGCGGCTGATGGTGACCTCCTCGTGGCTGACCGGCACGGTCTTGGTGACCTGCTCGCTGACGATGTGCTTGCGCAGACGGGCGCGCCCGGACTCGATCCGCTCGGTGCCCACGTGCAGCCGCTCCTCGGAACGGGTCATCGCGTCGTCCGTCGTCGGACCGGACGTGTCGTGTCCCCGCGTGTCGGTGGCGTCCGCGCTCCGGCCGCCGTCCTGGTCGGCCAGTCCCGCCGATGTCGATGTGCCCGACGAGTTGCCGTAGAACGCGTACAGCGACTGTTCCTCGTCCGCGCTGAGCGCACCGTCGGTGTCGATCCGCGGGGCGTCCTTCACGAAGGACTTCTCGTAGGCGACGTGAACTGCGCCCGCTTCGAAGGTCGCGTCGTCCAACGGTGCGAACGACTCCGACGAGCCGAACAGCCCGGTCCGTACCGTCACCCAGGTCGGCGTCTGGGTGTCGTTGTCGACGTAGACCTGGCCAACCGTGCCGATCTTGGCGTCGTCGCTGCCGAAGACGTCAGCGCCGGTGAGGTCGTTGATGATGCTGCTGTCGATCATGGTGGTGCTCCTCTCCCCCGGCTGGTCGCCTGGGGGTCGATGCGGAGTGGATCCGAGGTGACGGCGGCGCACTCCCGCTGGATCAGCGGAGAACGCCACCTGATGACGACTTACGGCGTAAGCCCGGTGCGAGCTTACATCGTAAGTCGCGCTAGCGTGGGTTCGTCGGCCGCGAACCCGGCGCAGCGCCCGTTGTCAGCCACGAACCGCGGATCGGCAGGGAGATCAACCGTGGCACGAGCAAAGGCGAACCGTTCCGAGTCGAACGCACCCAGGCTCAGCCGTGATCTCATCGTCGCGACGGCCCTGCACCAGATCGACCGGTCTGGGCCGCAGGGACTGTCCATGCGGTCACTGGCGCAAGACCTCGGCGTGGAGGCGATGTCCCTCTACCGCTACGTGCACGGGAAGGAAGACCTCCTCGAAGGTGTCGTCGCGTCGCTGATGCGGGCCCTCACCGCGCAGCTCGCCGACGCAAAGGGGGAACACTGGCAGGGCTTCCTGCAGACGGTCGCCCATGCCGTCCGGCAGATCGCCACGGACCATCCGAAGGCGTTCCCGCTCGTGGCGACCCGCCACCCGGCGGCCCCGTGGCTGCGTCCGCCGTTGCGGAGCATCGAGGTCGTCGACACGTTCTTGACCGCACTGACGACGAACGGGTTCACGGACGCGCAGGCAGTGAACGCCTACCGGGCGTTCAGCAGTTTCCTGCTCGGACAGCTGCTCTTGCAGTCCGTCGTCAGCGGCGCCGAGACGGGCCCCGCCGAGGAACCGCTCGACGAAGGCGGCGCCGCCGTGCCCGAGGGCGACGGCAACACGTCCCTCGACACCGCACCAGAGGTCCGCCGGCTGCGTTCCCTCTTGAGCGAGGACCGCAGCGACGAGGAGTTCGAGATCTCGCTCGAGGCCCTCCTCGACCGCCTGGACCGCGAACTGTCGCAGTGACCCGACCGCTCGCCCGGCGCCGCACCGACGCCGGGCGCCGACCCGATGGGGATCCGCACGCCATGTCCACGAAGCCCACGATCCTGTTCGTCTGCGTCCACAACGCCGGGCGTTCCCAGATGGCCGCCGGCTGGACGCCGAGGAGGTCGTGGCCGCCATCGAAGCCGGCACGCGAGCGATGCTCCGCGCCGAGCGTTCGACCTCATGAACGCGGTCGGCTCCTCGACGGGCTTCATCACGCTGCCGACCGACGCCGAGTCGGTCGCCGAGATCGCTGACCCGGCTCGTGCGCGCCGCGGCCGCCGTGCACGCCGCGGGGGACGACTGGTTCGAGACCGTGGCCCGGTTCGAGGCGGGGCTTCGGGCGCCAGCGACGATCGAACGCGTGGTGTCGGAAGGCCGACGAGCGTCCGCGGATCCGTCCACCGTACTCGGGGCGCCCGTCCCCGAACCGGAGTACGGCGCGTCGACGACCGGGCTCGCCGAGTGGGTCGACCTTCCGGATCCGCCGGAGCACCCGCTCGACACCTTCGGCATCGGTGTCCCCTGGAACGACGAGCAGCTCCTGGTGCAGCACGGCCACGATCTCCGCGAGGCGTCCGATGCGGTGCGCGTCGGGGTCGTTTAGTGGGTGCGCGCATCGACGGTGCGTACTGCGTACTGCGTACTGCGTACTGCGCACTGGCCGGACGACGCACCGCGCTCCCCCGCGCAGATCGTCGATGACGTGCGGCTGCTGCGCAACGCCGGCTGAGAGTGGACGCCCGGGTCCCGATCCGGCGGCGACGCGCTGCACCCGAGGACGGGATCAGAGCACGGCGACCGTCATGCCGGCGGACGTGGCCGGCCGTTCCATCGCCAGGATCGCCTCGGGCAGCTCGTCGAACCCGATCGTGCGCCCGATCGACTCGGCCGG
>Ga0153924_1001544_pt1 | contig 11114 bp, 9 predicted proteins | sample TSNJ008MetaG_FD_104709 | JGI IMG/M metagenome (GOLD analysis project Ga0153924, IMG submission 104709) | Attine ant fungus gardens microbial communities from New Jersey, USA - TSNJ008 MetaG | ecosystem: Host-associated > Fungi > Mycelium > Unclassified | place: USA: New Jersey, Wharton State...
TAAAGCAAAAAAACGTATCTAGAGATCCAAGAGTATCAATTTCAGTAGTCGATGAAGAGAATCCGTACAGTATGATAACCATTAAAGGAAGATTGGTTGACCAGACAGCTAACGGAGCTGATGAACACATAGACAAGCTCGCGAAGAGATATCTCAACGCAGAAAGGTATCCTGCTCATTCATCCAATGTAAAGAGGATTATTCTTAAGATAAAGCCAGAAAAGATCTTCTATGTGCCACCTAGATACACAGAATATTTGGAAAAAATAAAATAAAAATACCCAATCGTTAGGAGATGGTATCAATATCAATTGCTATCGCGCTTTTTTCTGATAATCTAATCGAATCTAGTGCTGTTTTTATTGGTCCAACCACAGCTCGGGGAGGGTTTCGACATACACATCCATTCTGCGACCTGATAACAGCACGTTGCCAAGGCAAATCAGCCGATTAAAAAGTAGCTTCGTTGTAACAGAACCGGCAGAGCGCGTAAGACGCAGAAGCCGGAATCATGGGGATGCGTGAAACCAATAACATGAAAGCGCCGTTGTTCTAAAGCTAGCGTAAATATATTCACAATATCAAATTCATCGTCAAGCATCAATATAGCGCCAGCATTCTGAGAAGACGTCATTAGATAGTCGCACTGAATTCTGATGGCGCAGGTGGGTAAATGCTACTTTTCCATGTTACATAGTGGGTAATAAAGCTCAGCTTTTGTCATGTTTAACAGGTCGAGGAAATATGAATAGGAAAAAATATGCAAGTGGAAATGCTTTTGTTCTTATTTCCTTAGAATTCCACCGCTGTCATTGACTCTGTCGGTGGAGGTTGCTGTACATGAGCCCGAGATTCCAGAGCTTCCGCCGCTGGGGAGGCTGTGGCTGCGGCGGCTGGGGTGGACCCTGCGGCTGGGGGTGGTAACAGCCATTTTTTTTGAGAATTTTAAAGAATCAGACACGAATTAAAGGCAGCAGCTCTTTCGTAGCAACGTGGGATAATAAACTAAAGATGTTTTGATATTTGGCTATAGACTTTAACCTTCTTTGTACCTTCATCTGATGTACATTAATCTTTCTAACACCTTGGCAATCTTCCAGTCTTGTAAGCGAGAGCCCGAGTTAGCGAAAACATATCCTCATACAGAAAAAGCGCAAGCTCAGTGACCGACGGGTGCTAAGTTCTCAAATCATTTGTACATATATCTACATATGCTACGCCACAAGTCTATAATGTGCTACGATGTCTGAGTTAGAAGGTTGTACCAATAGTGATTAATAGTTACAAATACTCAATCAATTGAGATAGATTAGAGTGTGGGATACGTATGACGAATGAACCATCCTCTCAACCATATCCCGATAAAGTGTGGATTATTACTGCTATATGTCTTAATTGTAACAAACGGTTTAGTTCGATGCGTGCAGTCAGTATGCATTTAAGAATGACAGGAACGCGCCATGTTGTGAATTTTATTAACCACCGTGATTACGATAGGAAAACAGGGCTTAGAGAGATGAGTCACCCTGAATTGCACATTCGGGGTAGAAAGATGTCAAGTGTATAGATTGCCGAAGAAGAACGCATCATCTATTAGATAAGCAATCATATATACACGAACACAAGACGGCTGGCGATGGTGTGAATTTGACACTATACAGATGGCAAAATGCTGAATTTAATAGCAAATCTTAAACCGTGGCCTTCCCTGGCTCCATATGCCCGTCAAGCAACATCACCGCCACCGCAGAAATCCTACATTTACCGTTTTACTATCTTCTTTATTATAGGGACCATTAATGACTCTATATGTTTCTGTATACCTACAAAAATAAAGGACACTCCAACTCCCAAAAGAATCCCACCTATTACGTCCAATGGATAATGACCACCAACATACACCCTAGATATGCATACAAGAGCTGCTTCTATAGCCAAAATAATAGATACTGTAAGCTTCCTAGGTGTGTCTCTAAATAGTGCGAGAGCTACAGCGGCACCAGCTGATACTATGACGGCATGACCAGAAGGAAAGCCATAATCTTTCTCTGCCGGAATCAAGAAGTCTGCCTTTGGAATCTCCGGTCTTGGTCTTGCAGCAATGTCTTTTGCTAATTCACCAAGTGGTATAAGAACCAACATTGATATTGCCATAACAACAGCCGTTTTCCTGCCCGTCCAACCACCAAAAACAAATAGAAGTATTATTACTATCGGCCAGAATACATCCCTTCCGTATTCAGTAGACCAAGTCATCAACTTATTAAACAAGTGAGAGTGTGAATTGTCAATCTCTAAAAATAATGTTGAATCTTCCTTACTAATAGGAGAATTGTTACTAGCATTTTTAAAACCGACTTTTGGAGAAACCAGAGCAGCAATTAACAAGAATAATACAAGAATAACGACAGAAGCTGCAAAGTATTTATTCAATTCGAGTTTATGCCTCTATTAATTACTTATAAATGGTACTTATTCTGCTGAGAAAAAATGGGACAAACCAAATACTTATTGCAACGGAATAGTCACTCGACGTGCTGTTTATTGAAGCACATGGTCACAGTGTGAGCAAACATCCCTTGTGACCATGAGTGCTGCAAATTTAGACAGATGCGTACATCTATGTAAAAGTCTCCCTGTGGTCTTATCCTCACGTATGCTTTGCTGCTCGCACCAGCCTGTAAATAAAAAACAGTATAATGAACGAAAGCAGAATCCATACGAAAAAAAGCTTAAGAGGATCCAAAGGACATAGATTAACTGTTGTGGAACCGACATGTTACTCGACAAAATATACAATAATTTACAAATGTAAAGAATGCAGTTTAACTGATTCTGATGATTACCGTATAAGCATGAATATCATTGCGAGTCGTTTGCACAAGCACTAAGTATGGAAATATGCTTCCCTTCGACTGTTTGCTGGAACAGCATTTGTCTACCAACACAATTTTGCTGGCAAATGTTAGCTCAATTGTTTTTGTACTAGCGGTTCTCTAGATGTTTTATGTTCTATAAAGAAGCTGGAGTGACGACAACTTGCTTTTACACAAGTCGCCAGATAAAGTGCTCAATTCTAAGTCAACCGTTCGTCATATAAGATGGTGTAAGTGACATTTGGATGGCTATAGATCTTGAAAAAACAAAAATAGGCTAAGTAAAATTAAGCTACTAGAATTGGATCTCGAACAATGGTGTCAAATAGATGAAGCTATACATATTGCAGCGACCGATGAAGTATATCGGAAGTATGCAGGTATAAATAATAATGAAGAATTAATAGAACGACTAGCAGAACTCAATTTATCTACTTCAAAAATCTTTATCAATACATTTTCCAATCCAAGAACTTTGGTGCTTGGTTCAATAGAAGATATCGCCTATTCGAAGACCAAGAAATTAGAACTAGAATTACATAACACAAGAAATACAAAGATTGTATCCGCCACCTATAAGTTTAATGATTCATATGTCAACTGGAGTACATGGCGCCAATTCAATAGTCTTGAGAAAAATCATTTAAATAGAAAAGAGGTTTTTGATGAATTTATCACAAAAACTGAATTTATATCATCTATAGTTGAAGCCAGATTTTCTTTAATAAAACAAGTCTACCACGAATATCAAAGTATTAAGGACATCCATGGAAATAACATAAGTCCACTTTCTGGATACTTGGAAAATGAAAGGATTTCGAATAATCAATTGATTGAATTTATAAAATCTATGGGAGACAGAGCCAAGAAACCTTTTAGAGATGAATTAAGTGAAATCTCCAAAAAGATCCTTGGTAGGGAAGCTGAATATTATGACGACTTCTATTTCTTTAGAAATAAGACATTTTCTGACATGGAAACGAATTTTCTTGCAATAGATCCGCTATTCGAAGTGAAAAAAATTCTACAATTTATGGAGTTCGATATAACTAAGATTCATTTTGATACTGAGGACAGAAAAAACAAGTACCCGTCACCCATATGCTTTTTTATACAAATACCGAGTGATATTCGCGTGCTTTATAAGAAGGAAAGCCCATATTTTGATCTTCAAGGCTGTTTCCACGAAACCGGGCATGCGATACATGCAAATTCGATTGGAAAGAACAATGAATACTGGGATAAATACAGGATCCCAATGGGCATAGAAGAAATATTTTCAATCTTTCTCGAACGAGTGACAAAAAATAGTTACTATGTAAGATCGTTATTTTCGTCCAGCAATATGGATGTTAATAGGACAGTCGATGAACTAGAATCAAGAAATAAATTTATGGAATTATTTTTTGTTACATTCTATACAGCAAATTCGTTAATGAAGCTAGAATATTGGAATAAAAACCTAACAGTGGACAAGGCTCACGATGTATACTCTAGATTAATTAAAGAATATATGGGCTTTGAAATACCCGGCGAATATTGGTTACTACATCACATTCTTCCAGAATCAATAATGTATGTTCCAAGCTACTTGCTTGCTGCTGTAAGAGCAGCTGAATTAGATCACCATATACGAAATGCCTTTGGGGATAGATGGTGGACAGAAAGAGGAGCAGGTAGGGCATTAAGAGCGATAATGGAACCGGGTGCAAAAATAGATTTATCACAATTTTCGAAGCTCGATAGTAATATTTTTTTGGTTGATATCACGGGATAAGCCGAAGCCCACTCATTGCTTTTTCAGCCACAGGATTCCCGAATATTATATTTCAGGTAGGTCAACCAGTTCAACTTTATTTAGGAATTCCAAATAACCTAGAAATTTCACTATAGAGCAGAGCGGAGCAAAACTTGTCAGCGCTCCGAACCCCCTAATCTTATTACGCGATCCTGTTGGTGGCCGTGCTTACAACAGTACATTAATGATAAGAAGTCAATCCTAATATTATACAGGTATTGTATATAGTACCCGCGTATCGCAAACAGTGTAGCAATACATACAAATGACATCGCTTTTGTCATAAGTGCCCTAAAGCTGTACAACCTCTTCATGTGTTACTTATTCGTAACCAACACAATTGGTAAAGATATTTGTAAGGATGTTCAACTTGCAAAAGTATGGTTATGTGAGTACGGTTAATTGGGATAAGCTTGGAAACGACACTTCCGTACAGATCCAACACTGGACCACTAATGCTGACATAACTAATTTACATAGATTGTGTCACATGTTTGAAATCCCTGTTAGTGCGGCCTGGCCGGGTTTGTGAGGACTAGGTAATTGATCGCTGGGAATTATACTACCATGACTGACTAAAGAATGGCATATAAAAATCTGAGAAATGATAGAAAAAGAAAGACGGCATGAGATGATATGAAACATGCTACTTGATTTATTTCGTAAGGAAGTTGGATTTGAAAACATACAGGGATATGATGATATAAAGGACATAGTAAAACGCGCACTAGATGCCGAAGACAATTATAACTTGCTATTCATTGGGCCTCCTGCTAGTGCAAAGACACTTTTTCTGTTAGGAATAATCGAATACAAGAAAGGAGTATATTTTGATGGTAGCAATACAACAAACCGAATATTAGATGTCCTAGAAGAGAAGAGGTCAAAGATTATTTGCATAGATGAATTAGACAAGATGTCCAAACAATTTCAAGACAAGTTGCTCAATTTCATGGAAAGCGGACACATTAAGGTAGACCAGATGCGTAAACAATATGATTTTAAAATCAAGGGAGCGAAAGTATTTGCAGCTTCTAATGAAATCACAAGGTTATCAGGACCCTTAAAATCTAGGTTTCGACGCTTACATCTGCCGCCATATACTGAAGAGCAATTTCTGGAAGTATCGATCAAAGTATTACCGAAGTTGAAGATTGCTAGTGTCATAGGAAAAGCGGTATGGGATCAGGGAGGTGATATTCGCGATGTGATCTCGATTGGGAAGTTGGTACGAAAGAATGATGGGCCTGAAGAAGTTGAGCAGATACTTAGTACAATGACCAAGTATGGAAATGAAAGAGCATTAATTCATATTATGCTACCTCTGAAGGAATAATTTAACCCCGTTATTCCTTCAAATTTGTGCTATACCACCGTCGACGAACAATTCGATACCTGTGATATAACTGCTGTCATCGGATGCATCTACGTCTACCAATCTCCAAGTGATTTTTCCTGTAACAGCATCTTGGCCTGTCTTTTCAAACCCAATCATTTGATGCCAGAGCACTGATATACTACAACAATGATACACGTATGTTGTAAGGTAATTGGATGAGGTCTCCTTAAGCTACATTCGAACGTCATCTCTTCCAACTGAACCTCAGTTGGTTGAGGTCCAAGAATACAATCTACATAGGAAAGTAGTAAATATATACTATGTGTGATATGACAGTCTAATGTCAAAAGATAAGCAACAGCAACGATCCTCGTTTCACAACTACCAATATTACTTTCTTGCTGCTGCAGTTGCTACCGCAATAGCTGGGATAGTACACCTGTACGTGCCATTTTCACATTCCATGATGCCTAAACTTTCTCCAATTACGGTATTTTTTATAGGATCTGGAATTGCACAAATATTTTGGATATTGCCAATGATAAAGAGATTGGGAAGACCATGGTATTACATGGGAATTGCAGGAAATGTAGGTTTCATAATACTCTATGTAATAACTCGATTTCCTGGCAATCCTGTTACTGGAAGAGGTGGAGATGTGGCTGCAGATATGGTATGTGAATTATCACAAGTCGCCTATATTGCCATAACAGCATTGATATTAGCAAAGGAAAGAACCCTCAGAGTTGCTGCTAGAGAACAGCTAAGATAAATAGGTAATTCCCTCTCTGCGATCAGGCCGGGGAATATACCTATAAGATTTGTGGGCATTTTTCGTCAGCACAATCCCTCGCAGCGCACATATAGGCATAACAACGAAAGATATTTTAGTGTAGTAACTAATTTCTTATCTAGATCGGATAGCCTGAGTAAACCAGTCCGGCAGGATGTTGTTATTCTTCTCGACAAAGTATCCGAATGCTGAATCTAATACATACGTCTTTGCCCAATCTTCTTTTGATCGTATGGATCTCCCATATCCTTGTATCAACTTCAATGCAGTTTGCCAGTTATACCATTGTTCATGCGCCTTTCTTTTCGCATCTGTCCATCTGTCACTTTTATTAGGATAGGGTACTTTGGTTATAATTTGAAACCTAGATAGGTCATCCTTTAGGTCAAGCCCCATATGTAATGATGGTGAAATTAGAACGGTTGGTTTCATACTATTAGCATGTTCTGCTATAACTTCGTCTCTTTGTATCTCTGGATCAGTTACTAATAGCCTGCGTTTATTCATTTGTGAAATGTTTTCTTTGATAAAATTTAGTTGTTCGTATGAAGTAGTATGAATTATTCCTTTATGATTTCTGTGTAAAGTCATCAGATTGTCAACGGCCCTAGAAATTTTGGTTTTAACTTCCTGTAGTTTTAGGTTACTAAAATTTAGATATGCAATATTCATTGGGTATATAGATCTATTCTGCAACGGAAAATCCGAGCCCACCTGTATAAATTTCACTTGGTCATGTGCAAGACCTAGACTTTCGCAAAAAGTTTTGCTATCCAGAATTGTAGCACTCATCATTAAGGTCTTGGTACATTTTTCGAATACATCTTTCCAATATTGTGATGTATTAAGAGGCTTTAATTCAACCATGATAACTTCATAGTTTTCCTTTTTTATTTCAGATACAATCCAGTTGTTGGGGTTTGAAAGAATACTGTTTATCGTCCCTGTCAGTCTTTCTGTATCTCTTATTACTTCAACTGCAAGTTCTTCACTAATAGAAGGGGATCCTCTAAAGTAATGTGTATTATACTCGTCACTTTGGAATATTTCTGAAGTTCCTACTACCTTTTTCTTATTGGGGGAAGCTTTCCTGCTCACCCAGTTGTATTTGGCTCTTCGGAATATTGATAATGATTCGACCATTGAATTATTTCCTGTTAAAACAAGCATCCCAGTTTCAAGGTGTATAAGAAAATCAATCCACTTTTCTATATCATCATATCCATAATCGACCATCTTTAAGCTAGGAATATATTTTTTCCATCTTCTTTTTGAGATAGATAGTCCTCTAAACCTTACGATCTCTGTTTCTAATAAGTGCGCTTCATCTAATATTAATAGTTCTCTTGAAGGAAGGACCTTTTTGTTTTGCAAAAGCGCCAAAAAAATGGCATAATTTAATATAGAATGGCTTGAAGCTGATGCGATGTTTAACTGATCAAAGTATTCACATGGCCTCCAAAGCCTTAGTTCCTCTCTTAAATTCACCAGGTGTAACCATTGGGAATACTTTTCTCTATAATGAGTCTCGGTATTATAATCTATGAGTACTTTTTCCTTAATTGTACCCTTATTGCTTATTTTATAATCTTTTATAAATGTCCTATATTTACAACCGCGACCTTCAAAGTCTTCGTTACTCATACATGGACCATAATCTACAGTTTTATGATAGCATTCATTTGCATTATTTGAATTACATGACCCACATCTGTAAGTGCCGTTCTTGATAAAATCTTCCTTTACCGCACAAACGAAATTGTTCTTTCCCTTTGCTACTTTGAGAAAGGGAAAATCCCTTGCATACTGGGTCTGTAAATCCTTAGTCGACGTACATATGTAACTTGTGCCTAAAGTCAGTGCAACAGCTATTGCAACAGGACTTTTGCCAAATCCTGTTGGAGCCTCTAATAATATGTATTTGTAATCTGATGCCAAGGCATTAGCTATTTCATTTAAGACATAAGCTTGTCTCTCACGTTTACTTTGAAACGGAAAATTCTTGATAAATTCGTCAACCGTTTGTCGACTATCGCTCAATTCTGAGACACCTTATATCCAATTTTAATTAGATTAGAACTAGCATTAATTCGATTTGAAACATGCTTGTAAACTTCTCCATTCTTTCGATTTAAATCACTAAATCCGATCGGAAGGTAATCAACGCGTGTTGCTGCACCTAGGGCATATTTGATTTTGACATTTACATTACAATATACAGGATTTATGCTATCGCAATGCGGAATATTCACTGTCGTATTGTATAATATCCGTATCATAATATCACAACACCATTTATGAAAATCAATATTACCGCTTGTGGATCCAGAGTTAAAATCCATCTTACCTTTTAGATCTGGAAAAGCAATTCCAGCTATCCTCTCATTCATAGCTATACCTATTTTGACGTTTTCTTCTGGAACCAGTTTCAATTCAAGTTTGTCCCTCAGAAGTCTTTTGATTTGTTGGTGTTCTGCTGGGCGTAAGACTACTTCTTGTTATAATAATGTTAACGCATACATCACTACTTCCGATTGCCTGATTTATAGATGGACCTGTGATCACAGCTTGGTCAGCCATAAGCCAGACATACTCGTTCGCAGAGTTAATAACCTGTTCAATGTGACGAAGAACATTACTAACATTTACTGAATACTCGTACACAGATAACTCGCCAATCCTTTCTATAAATTCCTGAGGAAGAAATGATATGTCATGCGAGAGAAAATAATCTTTATTCTTAGAAAGAAAATTGTATGAAGATAGCAGAATCAACACCAGTCTCCCATACGATGTAACGGTGTAGGAGCCGTCAGAATTCTTCTCTATTAAATTTGCATCAGTAAGCCGTCCTAAATGTCTGGATGTTTCTTGAATGGTAGCATTAATTTTTTCGGCTAGATGTGTGAGTCGTAGATTTTCTTTTCTTATTGCAAACAGTAGCGTCAGCCTGTCACTGCTAGCAATGTCAAAGAGAAGCTTAACCATCTCATCGAAATGCTCGCTCAAAGACAGATCCTAGAAATTATCAGTAATGTTCAGTTTTAAACGTTCGTCCCATGCCTAGTTGGGGAGCTCAAGGTCTCAGAGAAAATATTCTTCAAATATCACGAAATCCTTTGCTGAAGCAGAAAAAGACAGAACCTACTATACGCACACACATAAACCTGGATTCCATAATACGGCGGAGTATGTTTGCAGCACTATTACCAAAATTGAGAGCGTATATTCTATCTTTTCGGTTTGAATTGCTATAGAGTCTGTGGTACAAAGATACATTATCAAAAATAATTTGGCATGGACAGGTTTTGTTTGTTTAGGAAGCTTGCATGGTGCGATCCTAACCATAGAGGGACTTTTTACATAGAAGATTCGACTATAGAAGGCGTTGACGACGGGACGTGATTGCAAATGACATATGGACATATGACATGCACTACTCTATACATCTTTCTTTTATGAATTCACTTATAAAAGAAATATCTCAAACTAACAAATAGATGAAAATTTCATAATGAATGAGTTTTTTTGCATAAACTCTCGTATAAAGTATTAAACCATCACATGTAATCCCTGAGTCCATCTCATGGCTAATAACGTAGCTGATAATAGTAATCGAATACCCACACACATCACCACATTCTTCTAATGAGTATGAGCAGCGACTAATACAAAGAATATCATTTATTAGCCAATAGTTACGCCATCCTTATTTCTTTGACCACTCTTTTGATTTTACATACTGACCACTTTTCTAACTTTGAAATTGGCCACATTTTTATTTCTTCTTTAGAAATATCTTTTTGTACGTTTGATGCTACTATGGATGATGCAGCGGAGTTCAGTGTAGCCAATTTGTTAAAATATACGACCAAATTGTAACAAGAGTTGAAGCGCTAAGTTATTAACCAAGAGACGCGAAACTTGGGTGAGGTTTTAAAGGAGTAGATCTAGAGAAATGCAATCAACAAAAACAAAAATAGAATCGTATCCTGCACCGAGCCAGCTTGCTACGCAGACTGATCTTTCTTCACAGGAAGTTAAAGCTATAACGGAGGCAGTCAATCTACTCATTGCAGATGCTTTCGCACTATACGTCAAGACGAAAAACATTCACTGGCACGTCTATGGGAGTGGGTAACGTTGACGAGCGCAGCTGTGTTCAACTGTAGAAATTATACTTAATAGCCATCCTTATAGAACAATTAGTGACAACAACTAATAGGATGAACATAACACAGAGGGTATCTGCCCACAAGGATAAGTGGGTCGTGGCACGGTATCATTGCTTGTGGGCAGATCATATTA
>Ga0153924_1001545_pt1 | contig 11109 bp, 9 predicted proteins | sample TSNJ008MetaG_FD_104709 | JGI IMG/M metagenome (GOLD analysis project Ga0153924, IMG submission 104709) | Attine ant fungus gardens microbial communities from New Jersey, USA - TSNJ008 MetaG | ecosystem: Host-associated > Fungi > Mycelium > Unclassified | place: USA: New Jersey, Wharton State...
ATCAAGATTCTTCCAATAAAACCTATCCTTCACAATCATATAACTATGTTCTGAGTTTTCTTTCGGTATAGATACGGATCCCGGATTCATATAAATATAGTCTCCCATATTCTCACATTTTGGCACATGGGTATGACCGTTTAAAAGGATATCTCCTTTTTTTAACATAGGTACATTCCCGGTATTAAAATGATGACCATGAGTGGCAAATACCATCTTATTATTGACATATAAAATACAGTACTCCGCCATAATAGGAAACTCTAACACCATTTGGTCTACTTCTGTATCACAATTTCCGCGGACACACAGGATTTCATATTTTATCTCATTTAACATTTGGATTACTGCTTTAGGTTCATATTCCTTTGGTAAATCGTTTCTTGGCCCATGGTATAAAATATCTCCTAATAAAAGCAATTTATCAGCCTTTTCTCTTTGATACGCCGCAATCATTTTTCTGCAATAATATGCCGATCCATGTATGTCTGATGCAATCATTAATTTCATAATAAAAACTCCTTTGCAAATCTGTTAGTTTAATTGTAAACACATTAAATAATCATGTTCCCTTTCTTGTAACACTTCAAATCCCACGTTCTTATACATCTTTACAGCATAGTTATTTTTGTCTACACTTAGGGACGCCTGAGCATAGCCTTCTTCTCTTAAAAGTTGTATCATTTGTTTCATCATCTCTGTTCCAAGACCAAGACCTCGGTATTCTTTCATCAATGAAATTGCCAGCTCCGGCGTATATTCATCAATATTGCCATATCCTTTTATCTCGCCTGCTAAAATTCTTGACCATACAGCTCCAACAATTTTGCCCTTTAATTCCGTAACCAGACAATAATCATCTTTAAGACCATAGTTATCTATAAAAACATATATTTCCGGCGTATAAATAATATCCCTAGATAATGAATTCGTCCCTTCCGGCTGAAATATTGCTTCATATAAAAAGTCTTCCAAAATGGCTTTTTCTGATAATTTCAGTTTTCTGATAATGTAATCCATCAGTCCCTCCTTTTAAAGTGCTTACAGTTCTGAATCACTCATTCATAATATATTATTTAAATTATATCATAAATATATTTTATTTAAAATCCCAAGCCTAAAATGAATATATTTTTTTATTCTATTTATACTAAATGTAATTCAAAGAAAAGGCGGTATGTATATGAATAATATTTTAGGTGACGATGAAATCCCCATCGGTTTCGGTATGGCATTGGCTGCTGATTCAAATGCCATGCAATATTTTTCTTCACTGGACAACACTAAGAGAAAAGAGATACTTGATCAGGTAAGAAACATTCATTCAAAAAATGAAATGCAGAGCTTTGTAGAAAAAATGTACAATAATTCCTTTAAGTAAATACTCATTACGGAACATTTGTCAATACACAAAAACAGCTTGCATATTAAGGCATCTCACCTTAACAACAAGCTGCTTTTTAATTTCGACTCCAAAGTCTAGGTACAGGCGGTCCTCTTTTAAGCGTCTGAGGCAAATTATCTTACCGGATGCCTTAATATTGTTTTTCTCTTCTCCGGAGTTATTTTGCGAGGATCTCCCAAATATATTTCATGATGTCTTTTTACCTTTCCATCATCCATAATATCCCCTATTGCATCCTCTAACTGATTCTCCTGCATATACTGCTCTATTGCTTTTATCGTTCGTGGTTCATCATCATAAAGGCCGATATGAAGCATCTGCACGCATTTACCTTCCTCAAATACCTCGAATCTAGCTTTAGATGTATCTATTTGCGGTTTCTTATGATTCAATTCATTTATTGCCCAATCAAATATTTCATAGGTTACAAACTCCGGCTGCCTAATCATTGAAGTCCAACAATAGTTGTCTTTTTCTTTCAACTGAACAAACTCAAAATTTTTATCCCCTATCATCCACCAAAGTCCCTCTAATGGAAGAACAACATATTCAAAATAGCCTTGCGGTGTTTTACCGCTCATTTTACTCATCTTGATTGTATAAGTCAAAGCATATAACAGCTCCAAGGCTGATTGATACTCCCCGCCTTCCTGATTTGGGTTGCCAACACCGTCTACCATAAAAAACTGTATCGGCGGCACATTTACTACCATAGGCTTTTCTTTTGGCTGATATAAATCTTTGTATACTTTTTTATAGTCTAGTTTTTGATTCATTTTCACTCCATTCCGCTGAGCCAAATATCAGATTTAGTAATCATCACTAATTTGTGACATTCATCCTTGTCTATTGCTCTAACATTTTCTTTAGATAACTTTCATTTAACAGATGCAATGTTACAAATTTCCCTTTGTAAAAGACTGACCAATTATTAAAAATGCATGGCATATTTTTTGCTTTTTTAAGAGTATCTACCTTAATTAAGCTTAACTTAATATCATTTTCATTGCAGTAATTTTTAATTTGCCTAATACAATCCGGTATATACGGACACTGGAGGCCATAATAAATCGTTAAATCCTGCGAATCTATTTTTTGTTCCTTTGCATTCGGTCTAAAGGCCGGCTCACTGTCATCAAATGATAGTGCTAACAATTCATATTCATCATCAATTGTATCTACAACTTTAAAATGATACTTCATCAGAAATTTCTTCTCTGAAAGAAATGGTTTTTTCTTTTTGGAACTAATAATACAGATTCCCGATTTATTTTGTCTTTTCGCATCTGTAATACAATACTCCAGTAAATCTCTTCCATGTCCCTGTCCTTTAAATCCTCCTGCTACCCATAGACAATAGATAAAGATATAATTATCCCCGTCTATTGGAACCCAGGCTTTTTCAAGTGGTGTATATTCTATAAATACCTTTCCTCTTGTGTCTAATTTCCTAAAAGTATGACCTTCTTCTATTCGTTCTGCCAGCCATGTCTTTTTAGTTTCTACTCCTTGTGCATGCTTCATTCCTGCTACTGCACAGCATAAATGTTCATTCTTTATATTTTCTTGTGTAATATTTATAAATTCCATATTCGTTATCCTTTACTTCTTTAAATTCGGTGAGTTCGATATTAAAATCCATGATATATAACACTTCTTTCAAATATACTTGCATTTTTGCAGTAAACATAGTGTATATCAATCGTTTTTCTTAATATTTTTGGACAAGTTCTTTCGTTATTATCTACTATTTCCTTTTAGCAGCATCAATCATTTCGCAGCGTATTTCAATCAATCGCTTAATCGTTTCGATGTTTTCGTCATTCGGGTCTTTGTAAAAAAATCCAAGTACTTTGTCACATACGCGCTGCCGCTTACCCTGCACTGTTGTAAAACTGCCCAAATGTTTGTTGCAGCACATAACGCAACGCCAAAGATTGTGCAAAGCTTTTTTTCGGAATTCGGGTGTTTCCTGCTCTAACCGTTCGCTGATGGTCGCCTCACCTTCTTCAGGATGTGCGAATGAAAGGCGAACAATCAAAAGGCGGCTGTATCCTTCGTTCCAGGTGTCGATGTACATCACTTTTTTGTTCTTGTAATTATAGCTCACACTCATAAACTTACTGATGGACGCCTTTACACCGTTTTCCAACGCAAAACGGTGTAACTCCTCCGCGCGTTCGCGTTGCACAGTAACGAGCGGGTTGATGAAGTCCTCCGGCTTGGGTTTATGGTGCGGCATGAGATAGCGAAAATCCGCTGTTGTAGCAACAAAGTCACAGCAAATACTACCGCTGCTTCTTTTTGCGAGTGCGTGAAGAGCGGGAAACATTTTAGGGTACAGTGTAGAAATAAAACCGCTATCGATATGTACCAACCCTACCCGTTCCAAAGCGGACAACCGTTTGTTCAGCGTAATCGGGCTGACGGATGTGCTGACTTGTTTGTTGATTAGCATCATATGCTCATCAGATATAAACAAAGTATCGCCGCGCATCTCGCCGTATATTGCCAATTTTAACAGCGTCAGGAGATAACGGGGAGCCGCGTTGTATGTTAGCGATAGAATGTTCGAATATTTTTTGGTATTTTTGCGCGTCGTACTGTCTATTTTTTCGCCGCGAAACTTCTCTAGTGCCTGAACGGGCAGGTGCCATGCCTCCGCGTTGTCATACATATCCGAATACATCGCTGTCAGGAACCCATGTAAATCTACGCACGAAGCGCGCAAGTCTGCATCCTCAATACCCGTAAGTGAGCGTTCGAGCGGTACGAACCCGCGCACAAGACAATATATCCCGCTATGCACCGCGGATGGAAATTCGGTTAAATCAATGTTAAAGTCCATTCGTTACCTTCTTTCTGTATTTTATTTGCGATTTCATCATATCAGAAGCCGAAAACCATAAAGTATATCTCATTTCGCCATCGTCTTCTTCAAAGATAAGCATTTTATTATTATAGATTATAGCATAATAAACTGGACAACAGTGTGTCATATTTTAAAATCATCAAGATCATAAAAGCTCCACTATCAAAAACCCTGTCACCACCAATCCAATAAAAATGCTGTGCCATTTTCTATGAATAACTATTATAGCAATAAATTCTCGTAATACAGCATTTGGTAAAAAATAAACAGCCGTTTTCGCACCGATCCCATGCGCATCTAACATTGCTTGCTTTGCATAGATACCTGCTCTTAACAAGTGAAATGTGTTAGTTGAAAAAAGACAGCGATACTTCCCTTTTGTATCACAATCCATAATCTGCTTAGAAAACAGCATATTCTCAAATGTATTGGTTGAACGGTCTTCAACCAATACATCCTCCTCCGGTATCCCTTTTTCCAAAGCATACTTCTTCATAGCAGCACCTTCTGCAATCAGTTCATCATCTCCCTGTCCACCTGAAAAGATAAGCTTAGGAGGCTTTCTTTTAACACTTTGCCGGTGGTAAAAGGCAATCGCTTTATCTATTCTGGCTGCAAGTAATGGGGTTACTATATAACCATCTTTTAATCCGCTTCCTAACACAATAATATAGTCCTTATTCAGTCTTGGAGAATATAATTGATAGATTGCGGAGGCTACTAGATAATTAATAAAAACAAAGATGAAATAATATATTACCAAATAGAAAATTGATATTGTTGCCAATAGCCAATGCGGCAGTGTTAGCAAATCTAAAACTATCGGAAGCAATACCATTACCAATAGGCCAATTCCTAAAAATAAAGTCAATAGATTAGGCAGCTTGCGGCCTTCTCTTCTTATAACAATATGAGCATTTACAAATGATAGAATAATAACCGTGCTCACTCCAAATAATAGAATGCCCCCAAAAATGATTTCAAAGAAAATTACAATTAACCATAATATTCGATTATTTGTTTCAATAGCCCCAACCAATAGACTGATACTGGCTGAAAATAAAAAAAGGTTAAATAGGAATCCATTTATTATTTTTCTGCGATCTTTGATATAGAAGGCAGCAAAAATCAGAAATAGTAATAATGTGACTATATAAACAGGTAAATAATTATGTTCCATATACATACTCCTATATCTGCAGGCTATCCCAAATCAAACCTTTTATTAATATATGTTCAACTTATTTCCAATATAGTATTACAAATACTTTTATATTTATAAGCAATTTGGGCTTTCATATTAATGTACTTACCGCAACCTCACTTTTTGTGAAAATCAGCACATCGTCAGCATGCCTGGCACACGAACAAAGATTCTGCTTCGCAGAATCGCCGTGCCACTTTCGGGTACGTAGTGCATCTTCCTATCCGAAAGTGTGCACATCCTCGCGGAGCGTTTTTATCTTATAGGAATCAATATCTTACTGGATCGAAATGTAGGACTTTCCTATAAGATAAAAAATATGCCCTATTGAAATAATAGGACATATCTTTCTTAATAATCTAACAGATAAATTGATAAAAAGGCTATTTCTTAACGGTTACTGTTACTTTTTTCGTTATACTTCCACATTTTACTGTGATAGTCGCTGTTCCTTTCTTTTTACCGGTAATCACACCATATTGGTTCACTGTTGCTGTTTTCTTTTTATTTGAACTAAATTTAACTATCTGTGTTGTCTTTTTTGATACCGTGACATTTAATGCTTTTGTTTTCTTTACCTTCACTGTTACTTTTTTTGCTACACTCAATTTTGTATTCTTTACTGCTTTCTTTACGACATTGACTGTAATCTTTTTATTTTTTAATCCATCTTTGGATTTTACCGTAATGGTTGCTGTACCTGTTTTCTTTGCTGTTAAAACACCTTTACTATTTACCGACACCGTACCGGGTTTATTAGAGCTAAATTTCACACCTTGTTTTGCATTAGATGGAGATACGGATGCATTTAATGTTGCTTTCTTATTTTTAACTAAATAAATTGTATTATTTTTTAATGTAAATCCCTTTGCTTTTACAGTCACTTTCTTTGATTTTGCAGCTACTGTAATAATACATTCCGCATACTTTTTAGAACCATCTGCTGCCGTTGCACGGATTGTTGCTTTACCTGCCTTTTTTGCAGTCACTTTACCTGCATTGACTGTTGCTACAGATGTATCGCTCGATGTCCAGTTGATTTTTTTATTTGTTGCAGCCACAGGTGATACTGTTGCAGTTAAATTTAACGTTTCTCCTACTGTTAATACTTCAGATTTTTTATTTAATTTTACGTTTGTAACCTTTACCGTACTAGTAGGTTTAATAATGATATATGTCATATTTATCGCTAAAGTGTCGGTTCCGGTTCCTCGCGCATTCAAAGTCAGTTCTCCGTCTGTAACGGTCACTCTGCCTGTAACGACACTATTTGTTTTTACATTCTGCTGCTGCGCCAGTGTGACTTTATTGGATTTATCAATATTTGCATATACGGATGGATAGATGGAACAACCCCATGGATCTGTAAAGCCGATTTCAACTTCATATGTTCCGTTTTCCAATTCAAATGCATAATCTAAATATCTTGTTTCAATCCCGTTTTCAAATTGATTTTTTGTATATCTATTGGAGTCTGTTTTTGGCACATCCGAATATATATCATAAAATTCATATGCCCATGTATTCTCCGTACGGATACCATATCCAGTGTCCGAATCAATGTCCGTAGTTCCATCCCCATCTATGATGCCCCATTTATAGCCTGTAATCGGGTCTTTTCCATAAACCTGCTCGGTCACGCTGTTATGTGCGCCAAATTTATCACCTGTTGAAACCGTTGATGTATTATAATCTCCGCAGTCTACAAAATACGAAATACTAGAATCAACTAAATTTAAATCAAGCAGTTTTAAAATATTTATTGTATAATCCTGATATGTCGTATGATCCTCCGCATATACACGAAGTGCAATCGTTTTAGTTCTGCTTGATACGCTGATTGTTTTAGCTGCCGAATCATTAATGGCAAATCCGTCTAATGTAACATATCCATACGTATCTGCAATGTCAAATGTAATATCAGTTGATACTGCTGTACTTGGAATTGTAATGTTATACGTATTACCTTCAGTTTTTAATGTTCCTTTGCTTGATACTAATGAATTCAGCTGCGCATTTGAAGTATATGCCTTTCTTGTATATATGAACTGGCATATTTTAGCAGATTCTTCAGTATCACTGCTGCTCTGGAATTGTATCCTCACTGCTGTTTTTTCTACTCCATCTACCTGAACTGTTTCCGTATTTGCCTGTATAGCATCCGCAGGGATTAAGATTTCAACCTGATAATACTCCTCATCTCCTTCATAGCTTAGTGTCTCATTATAAATCACACTGTCGCCTACTGTTATTTTCATTGTCTTTCCATTATCTGCTTTTGCAAATGATGTAACTAAATAATTATCCTCCTCAGTATCTACAAGCATTCTATAAGAGAAATAACCGCCGACTTGAGCATAGCGATATGTTCCACCATTTGCGATACCGGTGTTACTCTCTTGCATATTATGCAGCTCATCACTTTCATATTGGCTATAACCCGGTTGAACCGTATCTAATTTTTCATTTTCAAATCTTCCTGCTTCTTTTGAACTGATAGTCATGGTAGATTCTATTTCTGCATCATCGGACAAAAAATACCAGTAAATCCCATATCTTTGTTCATACTCTTGATAATACGGTATAAATGTCAGCTCCGAACTCGCACCTGTTAATGTAAATTCCATTTTTCCGTCTGTTTTTACTAAATAGTCATTAATATTGTCCATATATGCACCAACAGAACTAATTGAGTAATCAGTCAGTGTTAAATATTCATTATCAACTTTTTTCTCAGCCGCTATTGATACATTAACTCCCGTTGTTGTCATCACCATGCTATCCGTTCCTAATCTGGCACTTAATACAACCGGACCGTATTTAAATGCATATACACTATTATTATCAGGCAGTGAATATGCAACAACTTCCATCGGCAGCTGAATTTCAATGACATCCCCTATACTGACCTCTATTGTAAGATAGCCGGAATCTGCATTGAATGTATCGGAAATCCCATTAACAGTAACTGTCACATCTCCTGCAGTCCAGTCCGGAATACGCAGGCTGATGCTTTCGGCGGTAATTGGATCTGCATCATTAATTGCACCGACCGTAAATTTAGCCGTATCATTTTCCGGAATATTAGTCTCTTGTTTAAGCTGTAAATTTTTCTCTTTCCATGATAATGTGGTACTTAAATATTGATTGACTATTACCGTATTATCTTTATAGAAATAAACGCTGTCCTGTAGTTTTGTGAAGTTCTCCATACCACTTCCCGTACAACACCAGAATTTAGTCCATTTCTCTCCAAATGCTTTAAAATATCCTGTCGACATTGCCTGGAAATATGTCGACATTCCTGTTTCCGGGTTTTGTGATGCCATAATGGAATTGATTAGTGTATTTTCATAATAATCCGCATATTTTTGATCTCCGGTTATCATAAACAGGTCGCGGCTAAATTTCAGCATATTATATGCATTACATGTTTCACAATTGCAATTTGTACGTTCTCCATCTAATATATTGTCTGCCCTAAAATGTTCCCATTGACTATTATCTCCGGTAATATACGTGTGTTTATTGATTACAGTCTCCCAGAACACTTCTGCATATTCCAGATAAGCAGAGGCATCTACCGTCTTGCCGTCTATCGTCTCTCCATCCAGCTGGATATAACGATTTAATGCACCCATAAATTTGGGGATAGTCGTATTGGCATGTATATTTTGAAGCGCATTGGCTTTTCCTGACTTCACTTTTTCAAATAATGTAATTTCATCAAATATATGCGCTGCTTTTGCATGATTTTCATTTCCTGTTAACTGATATAAATCATATAAACACTCATTCATGCCGCCGTATTCGATTGCAAGCACGATATTACGTGTTTCATCCGACCACTTACTTGCTCTGTTATAGGTCCAGTCACCCAGACCGGAAGCAATCGTTATAGCGTTATTATATCCTGTGATATTATAAACCTCAATCAAACCTGTTAAAATGTTATACATTGTATACCATGGCACCCAGGCTTCTGTTACCATATTTAGTGAGTCGTTTGCCTTCCTGTTTTCAACATTATCAAACTGTTTTTCAACATTATTACTGGAAATTATTGTTGCGCCAAAGATAAACCCTGTCGCTCCTTTTGTTTTTTGCTGACATTCCAGCAGCCCATCTATGATAGAGGTCATTTTATTATATAACACCGTTTTATTTGCAGTAGTTACGTTTGGTGACGCCCATGCCTGGGCGCACGCTATTAGATAATGCCCAATTGTATGTCCTCCCATCAACGACGATTCCCAACCTTTATAAGGCGTTTCAGTTGTTGAAATTCCTGCCGTCTTCCGAAAAGTTGCCAGTAATTTATCATTATTAAATTCCAATAAATACTCCACATCTTTATCATAAGCATTGATATAATATTGATCTTCCAGCAATACATCTTCCAAATCAAAATCGCTGATATCGGTATATTTGGTATTAGTTGTGACAATTTCTGATAAATCCTCTTCTCCAGCCGTAACGGTTAGGATTCCCTCATATCCTGATAGTACCATAGACGCTGTTAATGTTAATGCTGTTGCGGATTTAAAAATCCGCTTCATAAACCTTCTCATTTCTCACCTTTTCCTTCCTTTTTATGCTGTAATAATAATAGTTACGCATAACTAAACACCACCAATTATTTAGTAATATTGTATAATTGTAAATTCATTTTATCAAATTAATTGTATATAGTTAATATGAGAAAGTATGAATCAGTGTAAATAAGTTAGATGATTTATAGAAAAAAGAGACTATTGCACTAGCTCAATTTGCACCGAGACGGATTCGATTAGGAGTTCATGCACGATACGACTATCAGGTAGATAAAAAATATGCCCTCTAAAAATAATAGGACATATTTTTTTGTTTAAATTCCTGTATTATATTTGCTTAATTTTAACCTATTCAAAATCATATAAGGTATCACCGCTACTACTTATTCAATCTCACAAACTCTTCTCTCACCTGTTATAATATTTGTTTATACTTTTAAATAATAAACTCTTTCCAATGATTTTCAGCAATGGTCTTGTATCCTTAAACATTACTGGCAATACAATCGCACCGATAATTTCCGTTATTAATGTAGCAACTGCTGCACCCATACCTCCATGTTGAGGTATTAAGTAAAAATTTAGGGTAACGTTAATTAATGCTCCAATACCAACAAACCATTTAACATATTTCCCTTTATTCTCACATATTAGCCATACTCCTCTAACCACTCCCAATAGCGAAAATAACCTTGACCATAATAAAATTATCAAAATTGAAATAGCACCTGTATATTCATATAGAAAAGTGTTTATACCTAATTGGGCAAATATTGGGATCACAAATCCAGCAATAATACTACTCCATATAACGAAAGTAGTAAGCTGCCCATATCTACTAATATACTTTTTATTATTCTCTTTTTTATAACCCATAATTAACGGTCTTGCAGAGTCTATAATAGCTAAAGGGAAAAACGCCCATATATTAGATAAGTTCATAGCAAAAGTATATAATCCAACTTCACTGTCAATTGACAAAGTACCAATCATAATCTTATCCATTTCAGTATAAATAATAACTAGTACATTAGCTAAAATAAATGATTTTGCACTTTTAAGAAGAAAAAGAGCA
>Ga0153924_1001546_pt1 | contig 11101 bp, 15 predicted proteins | sample TSNJ008MetaG_FD_104709 | JGI IMG/M metagenome (GOLD analysis project Ga0153924, IMG submission 104709) | Attine ant fungus gardens microbial communities from New Jersey, USA - TSNJ008 MetaG | ecosystem: Host-associated > Fungi > Mycelium > Unclassified | place: USA: New Jersey, Wharton State...
TCTGAATTACCCATGATTCTTACTCGAATGGAGAAGAAGTAGGCGTGAATTGTTACAGATATCCAGAAATGTCCGGGAAATTCTGAATTCGAAATCAATGTCTAGTATCTCAATACAGACCATGATCACATTTTTTGGACTGCTTACCGGAATTCACCTATGAAATCAACCATTTCTAAAGCTGCTTTGTGAGAAATATTTTAATACTACATTTCTAAGTTTTAACGGTATGAGTTGTATGTTCCTACTTTAATTTTGTAATCGTGAAGAAATATGTCTTTGCGAAGACTATCATTATACCCAACCACTCAAATCATAGGAACTACGGTGTATGATTAGATGCAGCATCAACATGAAGGATTATCCATGTCAGTTTTTTCGAACATGCATTGTATTCGTGGGAAGCCGGGATATGTTCCCACGGTCCTGCCAACCCGAAGTTACAGGCCTTTTCTTCTCTTTGTCTGAAATTGTATCCGGCATGGCCTCTATCTCAAGAACTGCTACATGCTCACTCAGAGCAGCCAGTAAGCATTTTATCTACCTTCCTTCAATTTTAACCAAACACTGTTCTTTTTAGTGCGTCCCCGTATTTTCGCTCCTGTCATTAATGTGTATGTCCTCATTGCTATATCTGCTTCAGCCAAACGAAAATCAACGGAAGGCTCTCTTTTATGACCTCAGCCGTGGTCTTGCGACACCTCCCCCTTCTCAACGTGCAGATGAAATCATCGACAAACTCCCGTCCAAGCCTGGTATCATCACCAAGACCGGCACTGCTCTCCTTGGCACTGGACTCGCTGCTGCCGCTATTTCGAACGAACTATATGTGGTGAATGAAGAAACCATTCTTCTCATTGGTTCCATCATTGTCTTCACCTACATTGGCAAGGTACCATCTCCCTATATCGATGAATGTAGCGTTTATTTTTAATTTATAGATTGCACGCGAACCATACAGCCAGTGGGCGGAAGGCCATATTCAACGTATTAAGAAAGTACTTGACGGTGCCCGCGCCGAGCATACACAAGCTGTGCAAGAGCGTATCGACTCTGTTGGCCAGATGAAGGATGTTGTTTCCCTTACCAAATCTCTTTTCGAACTGTCCAAGGTGTGGCATGCATGATATTCCATCAGCTTTCTCGAGGTCTGAGATTGATCAGGAAACTGCCAAACTGGAGTCTCAGACTTTCGTTCAAAAGCAAAAAGTCGAGCTTGCCTCTGAGCTCAAGGGTGTACTTGATAGCTGGGTTCGCTTCGAGCAGCAACAGAAGGAAAGCGAACAGGCAGACCTCACCAAGGCCGTTGTTAATAAGGTTCTTGAAAATCTCAAAGAATCCAAGACCCAACAGGAACTCCTCGCCAGTGCTATCACCGAAGTGGAACGTAAGTCTCATTTGTTGAATGTATCTGTATTTCTCAAGTACTATACACTGATGCTTATGTATAGAACTCGTCAAGAGCAAGGCCATCTAATGGTAGATTGCACTGTTATATCATGAATAATAAATAGATTATATCTACTCGTGCGAGCGTTTTGATTTCAGTGCTATCCAGTATGTCACAGCGCCATTTCATGAACTGATAGGGTACTCCTAATGTGCCAACAAACTCTCAATGCTTCAATAAGTCATCTCGTCATGGTTTCTACTATGCCTACAAGTTGTTCGTCTAACAAGTTGAAGAAAAATTGGGTCTTTAGGGCGGGACCTGTCATTTGTGTTTTCTCCCCTAATTTGAAGAAATTGATTTGGGAATTTTTCATTGGATCATCGAGGCTCTTGCTTTGAAAAATCACTCCAGTGACAAAATGGCGTTTGGTGCCATCAAACTACTACAATCACATGTCTTTCTATTTATATTTTTAGTACTGATTTATAGTAGTCTATGTGGTCGTTGTCTATTTGCCGATTACTCACCTACAATGCACACTTAGTGTTGAGCTCCTTTAACAGGAATTTCAGTGAAAGGGCACTAGTATTTTTGCCCAGGGAAAACTGGCTAGCTAGTGCAAAACATCTTTTGGGGTCTAGGAGACCTGAGAGTTTCGGGGCCTTACTGTTCTCAGACAGCAGGATGTATACAAGTCTCTGGGAGCAAGTCTATTATATTTCATGACCCTGAGCTCAGGGTTGTAGGACTATTTTTACCCTTTTGCGCTAGCATTGTTTCTTCTTTGATATTGTCCGTCTCCATACGAGTCAAATAGAATCTAAGATTGACCATTGTAGAGAACGAGGTGAAATTAATAGCTGGCTAGTCTGCCGCAAACACGGGAAACGTTGTTACACAGGAACGGATTTGCGGCGTGGTACGGGCTTGGAACGCTTTCGCTTCTTGCCCTTTTCGAATGCATTTGCACTTTTGAGGTCTCGACCTAATGGGTCTTCTTTCTTGACCTGATAGATGCGAACCTGGGAAGGTAACAGCCGTTAGCTCACGGAAGGGAATATAAGTGATGAGACTTGCGATCCAGTTCTCTGATGTGAATGCTTCATCTAAATCAACGAGATGAGCCCAGGCGAGTTGACCAGGCTGAGTAACATACCAAGGTAGTCAAGCGTAGGGCCTTGTTTGGGCAGGTGTTGCTGTCTCACACGATCAACAGGCTGTCCGCCGCCATATAATTCCTCGAATCTTGAATTGCACGTATGATTGGTCAACTCAACCACCGTAAACCTATGTACAAAAATCTTGAATGCACGCACCGGTAATAGCTCATCTTGTACATCAAACTATTCTTCATCGTCGGTGTCGCTTTATCGTCTACTCGGTATTCTCCTGCTGGTGTGAAAAAGTTTGATTCTTGAACTTCATCCGGCCAAACGCCTTGTGCGATCCTAATCATCCACAAAAACTTGTTGATGTCGTCCCCAGAATAGCCAATCAAGGCACCAAATATGACGAGAACGTAATCGACATCATGTTTTCTGAGAATAGGATAAGCAACCTCTTCGCTACTTGCCATCGCCTTTCCGACAGTAGCGATATGGGCTGTGTATGTGACATGAGCATTTGATCCTCATTGACAAATATGCAAGACGTTTTCGGAGAACGTACTGTTATTCCAAGTATTGTTATCAACCAAAGTAGGCCTGTCAGCCATGCCAGCGATTTGGTATCCATAGTCCCACCAACTCATCACCACAGCATCCTGGGGCGTATTTTGCCTCAACCAGTAGTATGCCTCTCTGAAATCATCAATGATATGTTGGCTGCCGTCTGGATTGGAGGAAGCTAAAACAACCGAAGGAGAGGAGTAGGCATGAGATGTGGTCCAGGTGCAGTGGAACACAAAGAAAGCAAGCATAAAAAGTGTGTGTGAAATGACAACTAGACGGGTGTCCATGCCAAAGATACCTTTCCTAGCTCTTTTGTTGGTGGAAGATGTCGCTGGAGTGGTAAGCTCGTTGATGGCGCTGGAAAGTGCTGTCTGAGGTATCGCAGGTCTCTTCGCTTTCTTTGATGTGGCTGCCGGCGAGGCTCCGTTGGCAGGTGTACCTGGCACATTACTAGACTCGCTTCTATCGTCATCGGCGATGTCAGGCTCAGACGGGTCAGCGTAGGTGTCCAAAACAGTGGAAAGGGTGATGGCTGCTGTTACGCAGACCACGGGAGTGAGAGTGAGCATCAATCGAACCATGACTCCAGCGAAGTAACTAGCCATGACCGCGTAAATGATGACAAATATGTGTTCGTCGCGAAGCTGGCGGAAGCAGAGAACAACACCAGCGGGGAAGAGGAAGATGAGGAATTGAAGATCCATAAAGAATGATGGCCAGGCCGTTGGTTGATGCTCGGATACAGATGCGATTATGGGGATGTATTTCTTTGCATATCCTGTATCCCAAAGGGAGTAGAAGCGACCAGTCCAGGGTGCAATCCACCCTTTGTAAGTAAGGAGGCCAAATGCAAGAGTTCCAATAAGGCCAATCACAACAACACCAATTTTGACTAGATTTTTGAACTGCTGGTCAGAGACGTGAGATCGTACCAGCTGAGCGAAAGCAACGATTTGGAGGAGACCAAACACAGCTGCCTTTCTCATGAGCAAGGATATGCCAACAAGTACAGAGACAAGACGCACCCAAAGCTGCCATGTGCTCACTGGTCTTGACCGGTTGGAAGCCCACGAAGGGCACCTGCATACTAGCGAGCGTTCCAATAGCATACCAGGATGAATATGCTACATATAATCGACTTGAAAACCTGCCCATGAGAATAAGGACGAGGGCATGAAGGGGAATCATGTTCGTGATGAAAACATAGCCGCCTATTTTGAGTGAGTCTATTTTTTATCCGGATCGAGAAATAGAACACACCCCAAGCGGCAACCATGTAAAAGTAGAAAACAGCAGCGAGGGTTCCAAATAGTGCACTGCCGATCTTCAAGGCGCGTATCCAGAGGAAGAAAGTAATCATGAGGAGGAATATGGCGATAGCTTCATTGTCGTATGAACCAGCAACTGAACGGGAGATGTAACCAGGGACGATGCCGATGAACGCAGCGGCGAGAAGGCCAGCACTCGAGTCTTTCATCTCCTTTGTGAACCTATGCACAGAACGAATATAGTGAGAGAGCTGAAGTGAAAATGACAGAAGCTGTTTCTAACATGTAAGTTGCCCACGCAGTTAAAGCACTAAACCCAGGCGCCAGAAGAACACAAATATTCCGGATATCAACAGGTAAGTTGATTGCGAGAAGGAAGTTGTAGATGACGCCGCTGGTAGCCATCAGGCCGGGATACACAGTCCCACCGACGACACGTCCAAGGGGGTACCAAGCTGTCGGGTCGAACCAATTCCAGAATTCCTATTCACACCATGAGCATAGTAACTGAAATTAAAGGAATGGAACGTACATAAAAGCCCTTGGAAGCCAAGACCCGAGTGGCTCGGCTTTGGAGGGTAGATTAGTCAAGACTAGGTTGAAAATCACAAGTCCACTCACTAATTGAACCAGGGGTCACTGTGTAGAACCACGCCACCATTATCAGCAATATATTAATGTACCATAGTTGTGTGTACTCACAATTCATGAATGATACTTTCAAAATTGACGACAGCAAACAGACGCGAAGCGATGGCGGCACCTGAGATCAAAGCAAGGGCAACAATGCGTATGAGGGACGCAGTATTTGCCACAGTGGCTGGAGTAACATCCAAAGGGACTGGGTAGGCCGTAGGCATGGCCAACAGTGGTCAAAGCGTAGGCAGTAATATCTTTGCCAAATCAAACTGAGGACAGGCAGTCGACGTGTCGAATCTGATCCTCGGTAGGCTTGCTTAGTCAGCAATATCACATATGTTCCTCCACAAATGCCTGGACATCTATTAGCAGAGGGAATGGTTTCTCACAGCTCAGGCTTTGCGGATTCATGTGAATATCCCTGGACTTCCATATAAGCTTCCAAGCATATCCTTTCTCTGCTTCCATCCCCATGCCTGCGAAACGCGTTCTCATTGGATTCGGTGTCGATGTCGATGCTGTAGCTGGATGGTAATCTCTGGTGCTACGACTCTCAGATAAATCCTCAGACTTGATCTAGGCTAGGCTCATATGGAGGAGAGGGTTCGCCCCTCGATATTTCACGAGTATGCAAGCTTTTCGTTCCACATGGATGGACTTACCGTCCCTCAGGGCTTGTTTGCTGGAGAGGTTGGCGTACCGAGGCTCTTGAAACTCTTCGCCAAATATAATATGAAGACGACATGGTTCATCCCAGGTATTGAACATTCCTGTTCCTTAAAGCACTGTCGCATCATCCATAATTTCTCTAGGACATAGCTTAGAAACATTCCCAAAAGAGATGGCAGCCGTACGCGATGCCGGTCATGAGTTAGGCCTCCATGGGTACTCGCATGAGGTAGAATCGTGACACTAACAGTTATGTCGAGCTAACCATTTGGTTAGAATCCTATCGTATTGAATGTACAGCAACAGGAAGATATCCTCAAGCATACGTTCTCATTGCTCACTGAATTCAATCACGGCATTAAACCGAAAGGGAGTGTTGCTCCCTGGTGGGAAGTCAGTGCAGAGGGTACTAATCTGCTACTTGAGGCTGGAATAGAGTATGGTGAGCCCAACCATAGCTTTCATTTCCACGTTTTGGCAGTTAAACAGTGCACAGATCATTCCAATATGGCCCATGAGTTTGTGAACCATTTTCTTCATCAAAGAGCTAGTTGGAATATGATGTTGAAGTTGTCAGGCATTTTACTTACGCGACCAAGACCGCTGGACCAATATCGATTATAAACAGCAGGCACACACATGGATGAAGCCACTTTACAAAGGAAAGGAAACAGGTCTTGTGTGTATTCCAGCAAACTGGTAATCGTAGTGATTCCAAATCATACACCTCAAAGACTCATTGGAGCTCGCTAGGTATCTGGATGATGTGCCACCAATGATGTGCGTTTTACTGCCAGTATTTCCTAGTTTCTCAACAGTCGTTCCAGGTTCATTAAACAGATTCCGAACTCGCATGGATGGGTAAATTATCTGACTATCGCATTTTTGATCCAGGATGTTAACAAGGTAGGGATAGGTTAGTCCGCACGTCATTGAGCAACTGTGGAAAGACATGTTTACGTACTACTATCGGTGCGTTATAACTCTACCGGAGCCACTATACTTTCTCATCAGATCCTTCGTGTAGTGAGGAAGAAGAATTCATATTTCCAATCACCATCCACCCAGATGTCAGCGGGTATTTTTTTTTTCTTTTTCCATGGAGCCACACTTGTCTCATCGAACCGTGAAGGAGGCCACAGGTAATCCTCATGCTGGTAAGTCTCTTGCTTTTCAATCATGATACAGAGCATCCTCATACTATACTAGGAACGATTCATTGAATGGATCAACACACACGATAATGTTCACTGGGTTCCTATGATTGATATGGTGCGGGAATTCAGAGCAAAGAATAAACCTGCCGTGGGTGCAAAGATGCCTCGTGATTTTGTAGGTGAAGGAGACCTTGAGAAATTGTGATACTTGATTTAGTATCTCCATCACTCGTCCAAGAAAGCACATCAATAAGGTCATCTATACTTGCATCGGCTGCTGTATGAATTGATGGCCAATCATTGATCATTCTGAATAAGAATAAGAGGGAACCATGGACGACAATGCTTCCTTCTCCACCTGCGTCGAAACAGATCTGCCTAGACATAATGGGAATCTCAAATCTGCATGACGAACTACGAGACTCCACTAAGCATGTCATCGTCCAGACCAAGTATGGCAAGATTATTGGTGCTAGGGCGTGTACCGGGGCTGCAGCATTCCTAGGTAGTTTTTGAATCTTTCCCCAAGAACTGAAAGTTCAGAATTTTTCTGTCGTCAGAGGTTCCATATGCGTTGCCTCCAGGGCGGTTTCAAGATCCGAAACCCTTACCAGCAGGATATCAGTACCCAAAGAATCAGTTCATCACTGAGTCGGCGTATGCTGCACAACCCATGAACGATGGCCAGGCACAAAGCAAGATTATTATCATTTGCATGATCATTCGTACTGAGTGGCTTCAATAGGGAGATCATTTAAAGATAAAGTCGGGCACGGACAGCCGACCGAGAATCCGTATGTCATGAGAGTCTCTTACTGTGATCTATACTAAGCGTGATACAGGCTGTTTTTGAATATTGTCGTTCCTCCATCGTTTCCTACCGAACGCAATTTTCCAGTCAGAATTTACGTCCATGGAGGGTACGTCTATCACTTCATGGGACACATCAAGATTGTCATAACTAATATCTCTTGACAGGTTCTTACAGTTTGGGTCCCCACATGATCTATCTGCACAAGCTGAATACATCGCTGCACAACGAAAGGAAATATGGGTCAATATAGGCTATCGCTTGTCCGCCTTTGGCTTTCTGGCCAGTGACATGCCGCACTTGAGTGGTAATTATGGATTCAAGGATCAATGGCTAGGGTTGTTGTGGATTAAAGATAATATTGCTGTATTTGGTGGTAAGATCCAATTATTTCATTCTTTCAGCAGACTTGCCGAAAGAATTAACAGGAAATACGAAAAATATTCAGCTCAGTGGACTTTCCGCTGGTGAGTGTTTCAACGACACTATTATCATCTTACCGAATACGTCTTCTACAGGTGCCCACTCCGTACACCAGCTTTTGCATCATGTTTCATTACTTCCTGAAGGAGAGGCGGCTCCATTTCAAGTTGCGATTCTTCAATCAAATGCAATACTGTCAGTTTTTGTGCTCATCTCCAGTTGAGGTCTCAACTAAATATTTCGAAGGACTGATCCCAAGTCTCCTGCTGAGCTCAGGCCTCAGTTTCAAGCACTCTGTCGTGGTCTGGAGCTCGATCCCAATGAACCTGGTATTCTGAACACTTTGCGGGACCCTCAGAAAGTACCATGGCAGTCGATTACCAGGGTGATAGAAACGGATATGTTAGGACAGTATGGCACCTTCCGGGGTTGTCTCTCTCCCGACTGGATGATACCATCACCAGGACCAATGACGCGACAGCGGTCAGGCACGTTCAGCGCTTCACTCAGGGCCCATGGTGTCAAGGGCATCGTCATAGGTGACGTGACAGAGGAGTGGTATCTGTATTCTATCGCCCATCCGATATCATCTCCCAAGGATATATTGCCTAATTTAAACAGGTACTTCCCAGATGTTGTGTCGAGGAAACTATTCGATAAGATCAAACGGTCAGCCCGGTTTAAGGATCGGGAAGGTAGTGTTGCGGAGAGATTGTTCGGTGAGGTCTTGAGCACTGGCCAAGTTTATCTTCCTGGAAGAATTTTGGCGAGGGATCTGCTGGCTAGCGGATTTCCGGTCTTGAGGTATGAGATTCGTTGGACCCCCGAAGAAGTTCGACCATTGGGTAAGATCGTCTTTGTTGTTTCCTCCGATCTTAAGCTCAATTTTTCAAATAATTCAGGTTATGTGACGCACGGAACAGATCGGTGCTTATGGGCACTTCGAAAGCCCGACCTGAATCCGAAACAGTGGGAGGTGGCAAATCAATGGGTAGATGTTGTCCAGCAAGAGTTGAACAAGGTGCTCGAGGCAGGAAATAGTCACACTTTTAATCAAGTGTTGACGTTGAGGGAAGACCAGACTATCTCTTGGACCATTGATAGGTTGTGGGGTGAGCTGATGGATCTTGTGAACATCTTACCTGGAGAGTGGAAAGCGACGTCCTCGCTATAGTTTCACACCTTCGCCTTGAGAATTGGACACGTGATGGCGGGATATTGTGAATTTCCTCATATCAGATATCTTTCGATAGAATAAGCTACTCGTGCACGCAATTCGACTTGCAAAGTATCAGAGTCTACTGCAGCTCTATTCAGGAGTGATCAATGTCCCTCCAGGTCAACTTATCGGGTAGAGATCTTTTGGATGCATATCAAGGCGTCATCAATCGCCAAGATATCAACTGGGCGATATTCACGTATGAGAAGGGCACGAATGACTTAAAGGTACAAGGTACTGGAACAGGTGGTCTCGAGGAGCTCGAGGAGGAATTCTCAGATGGAAAGTACGTCGTGCTGTTTCGTTGATTGGTTATCTTCTTTCACAAATGGTTGTAGAATTCAATATGCTTTTGCTCGAGTGCAGGATCCAAATGTCAATAAGATTTATTAACAACTTGAGTCCTTTTTCAAGTACTAATATCCTGCTCTTAGAGTCAACTACCAAAATTCTTGCAGATCAACTGGTGCGGAGATGGTGTACCAGAGGCCAAGAAGGGTTTGTTCCATACACACTCCAGTTCGGTAGCGCGCTTCCTTCGTGGAACACATGTCGTGATCAGTGCCCGGAACGAGGTAAGTATGGCTACGCAGGTGAACAATAATTGACCCTTCTCGATTTGATAGAATGATGTTGTACCTGCGGTCATCATGTCTCGTGTGGAAGCAGCATCTGGGGCGAAATATTCAGCTCAAAAAGAAGCGCCACGCAAGTTTGAACCAATTGCACCTGTTGGGACAAATTATACTCCTGTAGGCAAGATCGATATGAACGAGCTAAGAAAGGGTCAAAATCCCAGTACTCCGAAGGCAGTTGTTCCGCCAGCTTCGAGTCGTCCAGCATTTTCTTCTCTTACCAAGCCTTCGGTCGCCACTGCAGCATCTTTGTATGGAAATCCTGCAATGCCGAAGACCACGTCGAGTGGACCTACCGGTGCCGATGCTTTGCCTACAGTACGCACCCAGCCTGCACTTGCTGATCGCCCTCCTCCTATACCTCCGGCTTCAAGCCGTCCACCCAGGCTGCCCAATTCTGCTCGTCCTGCTTTCAGTGCCTCGGTAAGCTTTTGAAATATCAGCTGGGCAGTCTGGCTGATTCTATGTTTATAGCCTCCTTCCGCAGCTGCAAGGGTTGTTCCTACTCCCCCCGTTGTTGTTCCATCGTCTGTTATCCCGACAAAGCCTGCTGAAGAAGATCGGATTGAGCCAAACAAGTCTGCTTATACACCTGTCGTTCTTCCTACACCCAAAAAGCTCAAGAGCCCCTTTGCCAAATTTGAGCAACAAGCTGCTGAAAGCGCACCATCACCGCCTCGCTTAACGGCTAGTTCTGGGTCTGGGTCAAAGAAATTGAGTTGGAGTGAGCGCCAAGCACTAGCAAAGAAGCAACAGGAAGAAGAAGAAGCAAGGAGTCGTGCAGCTAGTTTCACTCCTTCAGCTGAGTCGACGGTAACAAAGCCGGTATTCAAGTCAAATGTTCCTACTGCTGGGAGGGTCACTGCATCCTCTACGATTCGTAATTTTGGTGCTGCGGGGATGGCTGCCGGTGCAGGTGTCGGCTTGGTTGCATCTAGATTTACAAAGCAGCAAGAGGCTGAAGAGAGCCTAGCACCGGAACCAGAACCGGAACCAGAACCAGAGCCAGAACCAGAGCCAGAACCAGAGCCAGAGCCAGAACCAGAGCCAGAACCAGAGCCAGAACCAGAGCCAGAACCAGAACCAGAACCAGAACCAGAAATTGCTGTATGCAGTCTGTCATCTCCGTTTGCTGAATTATTTACGAGTTATTTGTAGCCTCCGCCCCCTCCTCCTCCACCGCCGCCGCCGCCACTCCCTTCTCTGTCTCGTTCTCA
>Ga0153924_1001548_pt1 | contig 11084 bp, 9 predicted proteins | sample TSNJ008MetaG_FD_104709 | JGI IMG/M metagenome (GOLD analysis project Ga0153924, IMG submission 104709) | Attine ant fungus gardens microbial communities from New Jersey, USA - TSNJ008 MetaG | ecosystem: Host-associated > Fungi > Mycelium > Unclassified | place: USA: New Jersey, Wharton State...
CACGGTGCCGACGACCAGGCTGAACCCGGGCACCACGATCGTCAGGGCAGCCACGGCCGTGGCGAGCGCGAAGAACGCGGCGGCCGTCAGGAACACCCCGTTGCGGAGCATCCGCGGGTCCCGCCGCCTGCTCACGACGTACAGCAGCAGGAAGACCAGCGCGAAGACGGCGGGCGCACCCACAGCGGTCATCGGGCGGCCGAACGGAGCGCGGTCATGCGCTCCACGCTACCGGTCGAGGGTCAGGAGACCGCCCGGCGGACCAGGTCGGCGACGGTCGCTTCGTCCGCCGCGGAGGACTCCGGCGTGATCACGCCGGTGGGACGATCATGCACCCGATCACGCTCGCTGCGCCCGTCCGACGGCGCTGGTGGCAGGCTCGGACCATGACCTACATCGCCAGCGACGACCGCTACGACTCCATGACGTACCGCCGCACCGGCCGCTCCGGCCTCGACCTGCCGCTGCTCTCCCTGGGGTACTGGCACAACTTCGGCGACGACGTGCCGTTCGAGACGCAGCGCGCGATCAGCCGTCGGGCCTTCGACCTCGGCATCACGCACCACGACCTCGCGAACAACTACGGTCCGCCGTACGGTGCCGCCGAGGTGAACTTCGGGCGCCTGATGCGTGAGGACTTCCGCCCCTACCGCGACGAGATGGTCGTGTCGACCAAGGCCGGGTGGGACATGTGGCCGGGGCCGTACGGCCAGGGCGGCGGCTCGCGCAAGTACGTGCTCGCCTCGCTCGACCAGTCCCTGCAGCGCACGGGCCTGGACTACGTCGACGTCTTCTACTCGCACCGACTCGACGCCTCGACCCCGCTCGAGGAGACGATGGGGGCGCTGCACACCGCCGTCCAGCAGGGGAAGGCGCTCTACGTCGGCATCTCGTCCTACGACGCCGACCGGACCCGGCAGGCCGCCGCGATCCTGCGCGACCTCGGCACCCCGCTCCTCATCCACCAGCCGTCCTACTCGATGCTCAACCGCTGGATCGAGACCGAGGGCCTGCTCGACGCCGCCGGCGAGCTGGGCTTCGGCGTGATCGGGTTCACCGCCCTGGCGCAGGGCCTGCTCACCGGCAAGTACCTGGACGGGGTCCCGTCGGACTCGCGCGCCGCCGCCGGCAAGTCGCTCGACGCGTCGAGCATCACCCCCGAGGTCGTCGGGCACCTCCGGGCGCTGGACGACGTGGCCTCGGCCCGCGGGCAGTCCCTGGCGCAGCTCGCCCTGGCGTGGGCGCTGCGTGACGACCGGGTGACCTCACTCGTGATCGGGGCGTCGAAGGTGTCGCAGCTCGAGGACAACGTCGCGGCGCTGGCGAACACGTCGTTCACCGACGAGGAGCTCCGCACCATCGACGAACACTCGGTCGGCATCACCGACGTCGACCTGTGGGCGGGAGCGCGCGCCGGCGAGGTCTCCTGACCGCTGGGGCTACCGGCGGTCCGGCCCCGCGCCCACCGGCGTGCGGCCGCGCAGTCGCTCGCGGCTGAGCGCGGGCAGCGCGAACCCGGTGTCGCGCTCGAGCACGTGGGTGCCCGGCGCGACGATGGCGTCGATCGCGTCGAGCAGCCCGTCGTCGAGGACGATCTCGGACGCCTGCACGTAGGCGTCCACGTGCGAGACGGTGCGCGGTCCGATCACCACGGAGGACACGTCGGGATGGGTCAGCGCGAAGGCGACCGCGAGCTCCGACACGGTGAAGCCGGAGTCGTCGGCCAGGCGTCCGAGCCGGTCGGCGACCTCGAGCTTCCGACGGTTCCGCGGAGCGCCGATGTCGTACGCGTCCGGGTGCTCGTCGACGTGCGGTGAGCGGGGTTGGACGGTGCCGGCGCGGTAGGTCCCCGCGAGCCAGCCGCCGGCGAGGGGTGCTCCTGCCAGCACCCCGAGGCCGAAGCGACGGGCGATCGGGAACACCGTGCGCTCCGCCGTGCGGGTGAGGACCGAGTAGGGCACGTGCGTCGCGGTGGCGCTCTTCGACCCGGACCGGAGCCACTGCGCCTCGACGAGTTCCTCGGCGGGGAACCCGGGGATGCCGAAGGCGCGGATCTTGCCCTGCGCCACGAGGTCGGCGAGGGCGTCGAGCGTCTCGTCGAGCGACGTCGCCGGGTCCGGCAGCGCCGGCTGGTACAGGTCGATGACGTCGGTGCCGAGCCGCTGCAGGCTCCGCTCCACGGCACGGAACATCCACCGCCGCCCGTTGCCCCGGTGCGCCGGGTCCTGGTCGACGGGTGCGCCGAACCGCACCGACAGGAACACGTCCTCGCGCCGACCCGCGATCGCCGCACCCACCGCGGTCTCGGCGAGGCCCGCGCCGTCGGCGTCCGAGACGTCGACCGACGTCACGCCGCGGGTGAGGGCCTCGAGCACGAGGGTGACGCCGGCCGACGGATCGTGGGCCGCGACGCCGGCGACGGCACGCGTCCCGAGCGTCAGCGAGCTGACGGGCGCCCCCGTGCGCCCCATGCGTCGCTGTTCCATGCGCGCCACGATATGGGCCGGGCGGGACGCGGGACCCTCCGGTGACGAAGCATTACCCCTGGCCCGGACCGGAACGATTGGTACGATGGGCGCAGTTCTGAAACACGCAGTGTGTATCTACCGGCCGCCAGCTCCCCGGCGGACAACGGCGGCACCCGATGGGTCCGCCCCCACCGAACCGGGCCGGGCCGAGAAGGCACACCCCCATGCTCCACACCAGTCCCACCCCGTCCGCGCCCACCGCGGACCGCACGGACACCACGACCGCCGGCGACGCCTCGCTCGTCTCCCTCGCCGGACGCTGGTACTTCCCCGTGGCGTTCATCGCCCGTCTGCCCTTCGCGATGATGGTCGTCGGGGTCCTCACCCTCGTCGTCGCCGCGCGTGACTCCGTCGCCCTCGGCGGCGTCAACTCCGCCTCGGTCGGCATCGGTGCCGCGGTCTTCGGGCCGCTCGTCGGCGCCGCCGCCGACCGGTTCGGCCAGCGTGCCGTGCTCGTCCCCGTCGGCCTCGTGAACGCTGCGCTGCTCGGTGCGTTCCCCTTCGTCGTCAGCGGCAGCGCTCCCGACCTGGCCGTGCTCGCGATGGCGTTCTGCATCGGGGCGTCCGCGCCTCAGGTCGCGCCGATGTCCCGCACCCGGCTCGTCGCGATCATCGCGCAGCGCATGCAGCCGGCCCGCCGCGAGAAGACCCTCAGCGGCACGATGGCGTACGAGTCGGCCGCCGACGAGACCGTCTTCATCATCGGACCGTTCCTGGTGGGCATCCTCGCCAGCGCGATCGCCCCCTGGGTGGCCGTCGCCGGTGCGTCGGCGCTGACCTTCGTGTTCGTGACCGCGTTCGCGTTGCACCCCACCGGCAAGCTCGTGCTCGGGCAGCACGAGGAACTCACCCAGGCGCCGGCCCGTCAGCTCCTGCGCCCGCGGCTCGTCGTCGTGGTCGTCGGGATCCTCGGCATCGGTCTGTTCTTCGGCTCGACCCTGACGTCGCTGACGGCGTTCATGGAGACCCACGGCGAGGCGTCCCAGGCGGGCCTGCTCTACGGCCTGATGGGCATCGGATCGGCCGGGCTCGCCCTCGGGTCCGCCGCGTTCCCACGGTCGTTCGGCCTCGGGTGGCGCTGGCTCGTGTTCGGGGTCGTCCTGCTCGGCGGTGCGATCGCGTTCTCGCAGGCGGACTCCGTCGTGGCGGTCGGCATCGTCCTGGCGATCATGGGCGTCGGGATCGGCCCGACCCTGGTCGCCCAGTACAGCCTCGGTTCGGACCGCTCACCGGTCGGTCGCTCCGCGACCACGATGACGATCCTGGGGTCCGCCGTGATCGTCGGGCAGTCGATCGCCTCCGCGGTCACGGGCGACCTGGCGGAGCAGCACGGCACGTCCGTCGCGATGGTGCTCCCCGCGGCCTCGGCAGCGGTCGTCGTGCTGGCGGCCGTCGTCAACCTGCTGCTGCGTCGCCGTACGGCCGCCTGACCGTCAGGACTCGGTGTCGTCGACCAGCAGGTCCTCGTGCCGGTAGTCGTCCGCCCGCAGCCCGGCGCGGGCGATCATGTGCGTCGAGACGGGCACCAGGAACAGCTGGAACACCATGATGGGCAGGACGACCCAGAACGCCGTCCAGGTCCCCACCGCGACCACGATCGCGGCCAGGGCGAACGCGAGCCCGAGCACCTGCGGCTTCGCCATGGCGTGCAGGCGGACGAGCGGGTCCGGGAACCGGACGATGCCGACCCCCGCGCCGAGGGACAGCACCGAGCCGACCAGCAGCAGGGCGAGTGCGATCCACGCCCGCATGCCGGCACCGTCGAGGAACGCCTGGATGATCTCGGTCACGACTGCTCCTCTTCTTCGACGGCGTGCTCGGGGGTGGTGGCGGTGAGCCCCTCGTCCGACGGGTCCGACGACGGGGTGACCGCTCGGGCCACCGCGATGGTGGCGAACACGCTCGTCGCGGCGATGACCACGAGCACGGGGATCCCGGTCAGGTCGCGCCGGACCACCATCGACGCGGCGATCACGACGAGCACGGTCGTCAGGACCATGTCCGATCCGATCATCCGGTCGAGGATCGTCGGGCCGCGCACGATCCGGAACACCGCGAGTGCCAGGGTGGCGCCGAGCAACGCAAGGACGAGGGCGATGCCGATCCCCATGACGACGACGGCGGCGCTCATCGGGTGACCTCCGGCAGCGGTTCGGACAGTTCGGCGACGTCCTGCTTCGACCCCAGGGCGCGGATGACCATCGCCTCGATGCCGACGGCCTCGCGTCGGGCCGCCTCGACCTGTTCGCCCCGCTCGGTGTCGAGCACGTGCAGCAGCAGGCGCCGGCGCCGGAGGTCGACGTCGGCGACGTACGAGCCGGGCACCAGCGAGATCGCGAGCGTCGCCAGCGTGAAGGTCATCTCGGCGGTGGAGTGCAGCTGCACGAGCGTGATCGAGCTGCGGCGGACGCCCCGCGGCCGGAACGCGACCCAGGCGACCCGGAAGGACGCCACGACGACGAGGCCGGACCACACCACCAGGAACCGGACCGCGTGCACGATCGAGAACCGGGAAGACAACGGGACGGGCGGGAGCGGCAGCGCCTGGGTGACCAGGAGTGCGACCACGATGCCGCACAGCAGCGTCAGCGGAGTCCACGAGCCCCAGAGCAAGGCCCACAGGACGGTCAGGCCTGCGACGAGCGGGACGTCGTACCGCCACGCCACCGCGATGCGGCGGGCGTTCGCGACGTGTCGGGTGTCGGTGTTCACCGGTCACCCCCGAGGACTGCCTGCACGTACCGGTCCGGTGACTCGAGCGACTCCGCTGCGCGGGTCGCGTAGCCGTAGAGCGGGCCGGCGACGACGGTCAGGGCGACGGATCCGAGGACCGCGACCGTCGTCACGCCGACGAGCATGGGCGGCAACCGGACCGTCGTCGGCGCCTCGCCGACGGTGGCGGTCGACCCGGTGGTCGGACGGGAGGCACTGCTCGCGTGGGGTGCGTCGGTGACCGTCACCGAGCCTCCCGGGTGGAAGGCCTCACCCGTCTCCTCGGAGACCGTCAGGGGGGCGGGTTCCGGCGACCGCAGGTGGGCGTGCGGCTCGGCGGTCGTCGCGTGCGGCGCCGCGGCCTCGGCCGCGGGCTTCGGCCGCCAGAAGGCGGCGTCCCACACGCGCATCAGCGCGTAGAGCGTCAGGAGCGACGTGACCACACCGGCGGCGATCGTGACGTACGCCATCGGGGAGCCGTCCTCGGCGGCGGCGCGGAACAGCCCGAGCTTGCCGATGAAGCCCGAGAACGGTGGGATGCCGCCCAGGTTGAACGCGGGGATCAGGTACAGCGCCGCCAGCAGCGGAGCGGCCTTCAGCAGGCCGCCGAGCGACCGGGTCGACGTGGTCCCGCCGACGCGTTCCATCAGGCCCGACACCAGGAACAACGTGGTCTGCACGACGATGTGGTGGACCGTGTAGAACACCGCGGCCGCCGTCCCCGTGACCGTGCCGAGGCCGACGCCCATCACCATGAAGCCGATGTGGCTGATGAGCGTGAAGGACAGCAGCCGTTTCACGTCGGTCTGGGACACCGCGCCGAGCACCCCGACCACCATCGTCAGCACCGCCACCACGAGCAGCACGGTGTTCAACTGCGGCCCGGGGAAGATCACCGTCTCGAGGCGGATGATCGCGTAGATGCCGACCTTCGTCAGCAGGCCGGCGAAGACGGCCGTGACCGGAGCGGGAGCGGTCGGGTAGGAGTCCGGCAGCCAGAACGCCAGCGGGAAGACCGCCGCCTTGATGCCGAACCCGATGAGGAGCATCGTGTGCAGGAGCAGCTGCACGTGCTCGGGCAGCTCGGCGACGCGCTCGCTGATCTGGGCGATGTTGACGGTGCCGGTCGCGCCGTAGACCAGGCCGATCGCAGCGAGGAAGATCGCCGATGCGATCAGGCTGGTCACGATGTACGTGGTGCCGGCCCGGACGCGCTGTTCACTGCCGCCGAGGGTGATGAGCACGTAGCTCGCCACGAGGAGCATCTCGAACGCGACGTACAGGTTGAACAGGTCACCGGCGATGAACGAGTCCAGCACACCGGCGGCCAGGACGAGGTAGGTCGGGTAGAAGATCGTGACCGGCGCCTCGCCGTCGTCGGCCGCGAGCCCCTGACCGATCGAGAACAGCAGGACGATGAGCAGCACGCTCGCGCTCACCGTGAGGAGCAGGGCGCTCAGGCGGTCGACGACGAGCGAGATGCCGTACGGGGCGTCCCACCCGCCGACCTGCACGACGATGGTGCCGTGGTGGTCGACGAGCACCATGAGGGTCGCGGCGACGGCCAGGGCGACGACGAGCACCACGACGGTGATCGCCCGCTGGAGCTTCTGGTGACGCAGCAGGCCGAGTGCGACGGCTGCGCCGAGCAGCGGGACGAGGACGAGGAGCGGGACGAGCCAGGTCATCGGGTCGCCTCCTGTTCTGCGTCGGTGGTGGTCTCCGGGTCTTCGTCGGCGGGTTCGTCGCGATCGCGTCCGATGGCGGCGTCCGCTTCGTCGACCTCGACCTCGTCGGCGCGGGACAGCTGCCACGAGCGGTGGATGAGGGCGAGCAGGAACGCGCTGACGGCGAAGGTGATCACGATGGCGGTCAGGGCGAAGGCCTGGGGGAGCGGGTCGGTGATGCCCTCGGCGGACTTGCCGATCGGCGGGTTGCCGGCCGCGCCGGACATCACCAGCAGGAGCAGGTTCAGGGCGTTGCCGAGCAGCAGGAAGCCGAGCAGCATCCGGGTCAGGGAGCGTTCGAGCAGCAGGTAGACGCCGCAGGAGAACAGCACGGCCATCGCGATCACGAGGACGAGGGTGACGGTCATGTGGCGCTCCCTTCCGGGGTGGGTGCCTCGAGGGTGTCGCGGACGGACCCCTCGGTGGTGTCGCGCGTGGGCGCCCCGGCGTCCTCGAGGCGTTGCCGGTCGACCTCGGCGCCGAGGCTGCGGAGGACGTCGAGCACCAGGCCGACGACGACCAGGTACACGCCGATGTCGAAGAACGTGGCGGTGACGAACTCGACGTGGCCGAGGATCGGGACGGTCGCCTCGAAGAACTCGGAGTACAGCGCCTCACGACCGAAGAACAGCGGCACGATCGCGGTGATCGCCGCCGTCGCGACGCCGAGCCCGAGCAGTCGACCGGCGCGGACCGGTGCTGCGGCTCCGAGCTCGGCGGGGCCGCCGGCCAGGTAGCGGGCCGCCAGGGCGATCCCGGCGACGAGGCCACCGGCGAAGCCGCCGCCGGCCGCGTTGTGCCCGGCGAACAGCAGGTACACCGACAGGACGATGAGCCCGTGGAACAGCAGCCGGACGACCACGTCGAGGAGTGCCGAGCGGCCGGTCGGGATCGCGGCGCTCGTCGGCAGCCAGGCGCGCGGTTCGCCGTCGGTGCGCTGGCCGTCGGCCGTCAGGGTCTCCGGCAGGTCACGGAGGCGCGGCAGCGTGTCCTCGCGGGAGTTCACGAAGATGAGGCTCGCGACGCCCGTCGCCGCGGCGACGACGACGGTGAGCTCCCCGAGGGTGTCCCACCCGCGCAGGTCGACGAGGGCGACGTTGACGACGTTGAGGCCGTGCCCGAACGAGCTCGTGAGCGCCGGCAGGTCCGGCCAGATCGGGTCGGCGGTGCGTGCGGACGCGGCGACGATGACGACGATGGCCAGCGTGAGGCCGGCGAGGCCCGCGAAGAGCGCACGGACGATGCGGAACCTGCTCGGGTTCGTCGTCGCGATGCGCGGGGGGAGCCGCCGCAGCACCAGGACGAACGCGATGAGGGTGACGGTCTCGACCACGAGCTGGGTGAGCGCGAGGTCGACGGCGCCGTGCAGGACGAACAGGACGGACATGCCGTAGCCGGTCACGCCCACCAGGACGGCGGCGGCGAAGCGGGTCTTCGCGGTGAGGACGGCGATGGCGCCGACGGACATCACGATGACGACCGGGATCTGGCCCCACGAGTCGGAGAACCGGACGTGGAACTCCCACGGCCCGCCGAGCACGAGGTTCGCCAGCGCTCCCGCGACGAACCCCGACAGGATCACCGTCAGGTAGTAGGGGAGCGAACCGCGCTGGACTCCGGCGGTCAAGCCCGTCGCGAAGCGGTCGAGGCCCCGCATGAGGTGCCGGTACGTGCCGGAGGCGCTCGGGAACCCAGCGAGCCGGTGCTGCAGTGCTTCGACCGGACGTCGCAGGGCGAACAGCGCGAGACCGCCGACCAGGGTGACGGCCGAGATGCCGAGTGCCGGTTCGAGGCCGTGCCAGAGGGCGAGGTGGGGGACTTCCTCGCCGGCGAGCGAGGCCACCGTCGCCGCGGGCTCGAGGCCGTGCGCGACGACCGGCGTCAGCAGGCCGAGGGCGAGACCGGTCAGGGCGAGGATCGACGGCACCACGCCCAGGCCGTGCAGGGCGTGCGGTTCGGTCTGGGCGACGTCGGGCTTGCGGGCGAACGCGCCCCAGAAGAAGCGGAGCGAGTACGCCACCGTCAGCACCGAGCCGAGCGTCACACCGACCAGGGCGAACCACGCCCAGCCGGCGTCGGGGCCGTGCAGGGACTCGGTGAAGCCGGTCAGCACGGCTTCCTTCGCGACGAAGCCGATCGTCGGTGGGATGCCGGCCATCGACACGAGTGCGAGCGCGGCCACGACGGCGAGCCACGGTGCCTTCCGGCCGAGGCCGCTCAGGCGTCCGAGGTCGCGCGTGCCGGTGGTGTGGTCGATCGCGCCGACGACCAGGAAGAGGGTGGACTTGAACGCGGCGTGCGCCACGAGCAGGGCGACCCCGCCGAGCGCCACCGCGGGCGCGCCCCACCCGGCTGCGAGCACGAGGAACCCCAGCTGCGCGACGGTGCCGTAGGCGAGCAGGAGCTTGAGGTCGGTCTGGCGGAGCGCGCGGTAGCCGCCGATGAGCATGCCGAGGACACCGAGCACGGTGATGGTCTCGCGCCACCCGTCGAGCAGTGCGAAGGCCGGGGCGAGCCGGGCCACCAGGTAGATGCCCGCCTTCACCATCGCCGCGGCGTGCAGGTACGCGCTGACCGGGGTCGGCGCGGCCATCGCGGCCGGGAGCCAGAAGTGGAACGGCACGATGGCCGACTTCGTGAGCGCACCGAGCAGGACCAGGACCACGGAGACGGTGACGATCGGACCGGTCGGCGGGGCGGCGATGATGCCGGAGAGCGAGGTCGTGCCCGCTGCGACCGACAGCACCACCAGGCCGGCGAGCATCGCCAGGCCGCCGGCGGTGGTGACGACGAGTGCCTGCATCGCGGCGGCACGGCTCGCGCGTTTGTCGGCGTCGTGTCCGATGAGCAGGTACGAGAAGACCGTGGTGGCTTCCCACAGGACGAAGAGCACGATGACGTCGTCGGCGAGGACGAGGCCGAACATCGATCCGGCGAACGCGGTCAGCACGCCCGCGAACCGGCCGATCCCCGGTTCGTCCCGCCCGAAGTACGTAGCGCAGTACACGAGCACGAGCGCCCCGACGATCGACACCACGAGTGCGAGCACCCACGACAGGGCGTCCATCCGCAGTGTGATCTCGAGGTCGAGCTGCGGGACCCACCGGTGCCGTTCGACGACGCTGCCGTGCAGGGCCGCGTCCGTCTGCAGCACCGTCAGCACGGCGGCGGCTGCGGGTGCGAGGGCCGCGACGTAGAACACGCGGCGGCCGAGGACGGGGGTCAGGGCGGGGACGATCAGGGCGACGATCGCGAACGCGACGAGGACGAGGACCATCGGGCACCTCCTCGGGGTCGGGCTGCAGTCCGGCTCACTGGGCCCTCACAGCCTACGAAGAGCGGCATGTGGAGAACCTGTGCGACCGGACAGGCTGCCCGCGCTCGGTTCACACTGTGAACACCACTCTGCCCGTGCTCCCGGCGGGCTGTCCGGCCCACGTCGCCCCGACGTTCGACAGCGCCACGGCCGTCGCGTCGACCCGGACGGTCCCGTCCGCGATCGCGCCGACGATGCCCGGGAGCTCGGCGACGAACCCGGCGCGACCGACCGAACCCTGGCCGCTGCCGACGAGCGTCAGGCCGGAGGAACGCAGCGCGGCGGACGGGATCGTCGCCTCGTGGCCCGCGGTGGAACCGATCGCGATCCAGTCGAGTCGGCGGCCCGGGTCGGTGCGGGCGGTGACGACGGCGCGCATCACGTCCGCCGCGGGCTGGCCCCAGACGTAGTCGATGACCACGTCGACGTCCGCCGCCGCTGCGCCGAGGGCGTCCACGTCGGCCAGTGGCAGCACGACGTCGGCACCGAGCGCGGTGAGGCCGGCCAACCGCTCCGCGTTGCGCCCGCTCGCGATGACGTGTGCGGCTCCGAGGTGCTTCGCCACCTGGACCGCCGCGGTGCCCGATGCCCCGGTCGCGCCGAGCACGAGGACGCGGCTGCCCCGGGTGAAGTCGATCCGCCGGCGCAGGGCCACCCACGACGACAGCACCGGGTTGACGCCCGCGGCGACGGTGACGGGGTCGGCGCCGTCGGGCAGGACCACACTCGCCCGTGGATCGACCGCGACGCGCTCGGCCATGGTGCCGCGGGTGTCGCTCGCGACGGCGACGTACCGGAGCG
>Ga0153924_1001550_pt1 | contig 11073 bp, 8 predicted proteins | sample TSNJ008MetaG_FD_104709 | JGI IMG/M metagenome (GOLD analysis project Ga0153924, IMG submission 104709) | Attine ant fungus gardens microbial communities from New Jersey, USA - TSNJ008 MetaG | ecosystem: Host-associated > Fungi > Mycelium > Unclassified | place: USA: New Jersey, Wharton State...
CCGGAATCGCTTCTATCATTAAAGGAATGTCTTCTACTTCAAAACCAAATTTTTCAGAGGCTACTTCCATCATATCCCGAAATAATTCCTTGGCATTATCGGTACCATAAGCCAGCTCACTGATTTTTATTTGGTGATTTCTCAAATCTGCTTTATTTAAGGTACATTTAATTTGATTGTCGTTAATCTTTTCTATTCTCATATTAAACTCCAATCTTAGCGTATTGTACACGCTATTTGTTTTCAGTAGAAAAATCAATCAATTCTACATAATTATTATATTCATATACAATACTAGTATAAACCATTTTCAAATTAATTGTCAAAGATATAATTGGAAAAAGAGTTAATTTTGTGTGAAATTATACAAATTAGCAAAATTCTCTTGACTAAAATAGATATATGGATTACTATATACAATATGAGATGTAGGATAAAGTTTTTAAGGAGGGTAGGTAGATTTCTATAATCTCTGTTATGGCCATACAGATTGGTATAGGAATAAATATTACGAAATTAGCACCAATTAATCAATATGGTTTAAAATGTTTTATATTTAGGGTGTGGTTGTTAATATTAAGTGTTCCCCTAGATGCTTAATATAATGTAACTAAGCTATTTTATTTTAAGATGTATAACCACAAAGGGCGGATGGGAAGTAACTGGAATTGAATAAAAATAGAATCTTATATTGAAGATATGAACATTCTGAGAATTTTCAATAAAATTAATGACGAATTCTGTTTAAAATGCTATAATATCGAATTATGATTATGTATATAAAATATTAGGAGGAAATATTTGTGAGCAAGAAAAGGCTGCCAATGATAATTGCGGTTATTTTAATTATTATTATAGTAGGTGTAGGAGTTAAAACAGGATTATTTAATTTTGGAGAAGGCAGCAGCAAGAAAGCTGATCTATATGAAGTGTTTTCGCTTGTAGAAGGAGGAACTCATTTAGGAGACAATGTTGGTGCGATTGTATTGCAGGATATAATATTAGAGGATAGAACGATTATCGAAGACGGATGTTATATCAGTATAGATACAGTCAAGGCTATAAACAACCGATTTTACTGGGATAGTGAGGAAGAAATACTGATTTATGCAACCCCTGCTGATATTATAAAAGCAGAAGTGAATAAGGATAACTGTACTGTTTCCGGCAAGACAGAGAAAGCAGATTATGCTATTGTGAAATTAAAAGATGGTGTTCCATATGTCAATATAGAATATATAGCGGAATATACCAATATGGATTATACGCATTATCAACAGCCTAACAGAGTTGTGATTAAGTATAAATGGGATGCTGAGTTTGTATTTGGATATGCCAATAATGAGACAAGTATCAGAACAAGTGATGACAAGAAAGCAGATGTGCTGAAGAGTACAAGCATAGGTGAAAAAGTAACAATATTAGAACAGGATAGTGAATGGTCAAAGGTTATAACAGAAGATGGGCTGATTGGCTATATTTACAGTGATAAGTTAGACAATATCAGTACAGAAACTGTAAGCAGAGAATTTAATAGTCCTGTATATACCAGTATTAAAAAGGATTATCAAATCAGTTTAGCATGGCATCAGGTAACAACTGAATATGCCAATACTACAATTTCTTCTGCGACAGCGAATATGAAAGGTGTAAATACAATTTCACCAACATGGTTTACATTAGCAGATGATAAGGGAAGTATTACATCTATTGCTTCATATGATTATGTAGAAACAGCTCATAATATGGGATTGGAAGTCTGGGCATTGATTGATGACTTTGCAACTGATGATGATGGAAACAGACTGATCAGGAGCTTATTACCTTATACAAGCAGAAGAACTGAACTGATAAACAATATAATGACTATGCTAAAAGAATATAATCTGGATGGTATCAATATTGATTTTGAATATATAAATGCAGATAACGGTGAAAATTATATTCAGTTTTTACGTGAATTATCAATTTCATGTAGAAAAGCAGGGAAAGTGTTATCTGTTGATAATTATGTGGCATCTGCATGGACGGTGCATTATGATCGGACAGAACAAGGAATTGTTTGTGACTATTTGATTATTATGGGATATGATGAACATAGCAAAAACAGTGAAACTGCAGGTTCAGTTGCTTCACTTCCGTTTGTAAGAGCCGGTATAGAAGAGACTATAGCAGAAGTTGGAGATAGTTCAAAAGTGATTAATGGAATTCCATTTTACACAAGAATATGGTTTGAAAGTGATGATGGCAGTTTAACCAGTGAAGCAGTAAGTATGGAAGTGGCAGAGGAAAGTATTGCAAAAGCAGGTGTGACAGCAAACTGGAGCGAAGATCATGGACAGTTTTATGCAGAGTATATGTCAGGAACAACAATTTGTAAAGTGTGGTTAGAAGAGGCAGAATCTATTACAAAAAAGATGGACTTAATAGAGGAGCTTAATATTGGTGGTGCAGCATATTGGAAATTAGGATTTGAAAAAGAGTCCATATGGGATTTAATAAATAATTATTTTGATTAATTAGTAGTAATAATTTGGCTATTTCGCTCATATAATGGTTTAGTAAAAGAAGAATTATGTGTGTATATAATTTCACACTCCATTATTGATGTAATATCGCAAATATGCTTGTGATATGTAGGAAAGAGGAGAAAATGGCCAATTATAAACGAATTATATCATATATCTACATGTATAAGAATGGTGATAAAATTAGGAATGTCGGATTTGCGAAGATTGATGGACGCAACCAGGTATGCAAAATGGTAATCAGTGTAAAGACACCGCAGGATTATTCAGCGGAAGTATTGACGATTAATTTATTCACTAAAAAAGAAGACAGGTTTGTCGGTGTCAAGATTGGGACGTTAAGACCAATCAATGAAACAAGTGAATTTAAAACAATTATAAATGAAGTTGATATTGAAGGAAGTGGAATTGACTTCGCTGATATATGTGGAGTATACGTTACCGGCAAGGATAATAATATATATTATTTTGTGTGTCAATGGGATAATGATGAATTCAATGAGGATAAGTTCATCATGTATGACCAAATAAAAGAAGAAACGGTTCCCAATTTAGAAACGGTTTCAGAAATAGAAACAATATCTAATCCGGAAACAATATCTAATCCGAAATCAATATCTAATCCGAAATCAATATCTGAGCCAGAATTAATACCTGAGCCAGAATCAATTTCTGATTCAGAATCAATTTCTAAGGATAAATTTCTCGAAACTGTAGAAGCATATGCAGACGCATTAGCAGATGAATCTGAAGGAATTTTGGAACAAAAGCAAATGACAGAAACAGTTAATATTTCTGAGGTCAAAGAAGGAAAGATAGAATATATAAATAATATTGACAGAGATAGAAGCTTATGGGAAAATATCACAAGTAAATATACCAAAATCGACAGTAGGGTATTAGGCAGTAAAAGTGAATGTATTAAAATAAGGCCTAATGATATTTCTAATTTACCAAGGCAATATTGGGGATTGGGTAGAAATAGTTTTTTGTTACATGGATATTATAATTATAAATACTTAATATTGGCAATGCTAAAAGAAGAATCAGGAGAGATAAAATACATAGTAGGTGTTCCCGGAGTAAATCAGCAGAATGAAAAGAAAATGGCAGAGATGTTTGGCTTTGATAATTTTATGCAGCTAAATTCTAATTTGGCGGCAAGCCATGTATCAGGAAAGCCTCAGGAACTTGGTTATTGGTGCATGGAAGTTAACCTTTAACTTAAGTATTTTTCGCGGTCCAGAATTATTTAGGAAACAACCCACTTGATAATGTCATTCAAGTGCATAATTAATATAAGCATATCGATGATGATCCTCCCAGTTACCACTAATATTTACCAGGCGAAGGGAGGTTCCTTCATATACAAAATTCAATTTCCGGATCAGTTTTAGAGATCGGTGATTGCTTGGCATAATATATGCTTCGATTCGATGCATACACAAAACACTTGAGACAAGGCCAATACAAGCATTTACAGATTCATATGCAAAACCATGCCCATGAAAGTCTTGATCAAATTTATATCCTAAAATGCAAGAGTGAAAGGGGTTTTTTTGAATATGTCCAAATGAAATAGTGCCAATAATCTTATTAGGATTATCTTTACAAAAAATGTAAAAGCGTAAAAAATTTCTATTCTTATAGGATTGATATTCAGTGTTAAGTATTGATTTTTGATATTGTTTCGTGTAATAGTTATCTGGCTTTACTGGTTCGTAAGGGTCAAATAGTTTGCAATTATATACCAGAAAGTCATATACTTCGCGATACCAGCTTTCGTCGAGTACGCGGATGATTAATCGGTCCGTTACATATTCTGTCGGCATATTTTAGGGTGTTCCTTTCTAAGAATCTGTTATACTATAGATACAATTATTTTATAAATAGACTTTTTTCTGCGCTGCAATGCATTTATCATTTTAAATCTATTTTAGAATGTATTTTATCATATGCATGAAAAACTGTCTATGCCATTATATTATATATAGGAGCTGATTATGAATAAAAATAGGATAGACGAGAATGTTAATAAAGTAAAAAATGAAAAATACATGGAAGAAGCGATCAAACAAAGCAAGAAGGCTTTGGCGTTGGAGGAAGTTCCGATTGGCTGCATCATAGTATATCAGGAAAAGATTATTGCAAGAGGGTATAACCGAAGAATTACAGATAAAAACACATTATCCCATGCAGAATTAAATGCCATTAAAAAAGCAAGCAAAACACTGGGAGACTGGCGGCTGGATCAATGCGAAATGTATGTAACTCTAGAGCCCTGTCAGATGTGTGCCGGAGCGATTGTGCAATCTAGAATCAAAAAAGTCTATATAGGCTGTATGAACCCAAAAGCCGGATGCGCCGGCAGTATTATGAATTTGCTGCAGGTGGAGCAATTCAATCATAAAGTAGAGATAGAGACTGGAATTTTAGAAAAGGAATGCAGTCAGTTAGTAAGACAATTCTTTATACAGCTCAGAAGTAAAGAAAGCAAATTGAGAATTGACAAATAAACAATTATTAGGTATACTTAACACTTGTAATAAAAATGTATGCATTTGTGTCAAAAAGTTTCCGTGCAGCCGGGGAGATAGCGGTGCCCTGTACCTGCAATCCGCTCTAGCAGGGGTGATGTTTTGCCTCGGATATATTTTTGTAGAGCTGCCCTTAGTAAGTGGCGATGACGTTTGGGTCTTGCGCAACAGGAATTCACGAACCGTGTCAGGTCAGGAATGAAGCAGCACTAAGTGAAACCTTCTGTGTGCCGTAAGGGTGCCTGGACTGAGTTAACTGCTAAGGTAACGTTTATGATGTATATACAAAGCAAAACGCACGGATTTTATAATATAAAATATATTGGGTTATTGCATTGGCGATAGCCTATTTTAATTTATGGAAGAATATATCCTAAAGTTTTAATTAAAATCTTGTTAATCATATATATTTATTATATAATTAACAAATAAGTAATATTTATATTTATAATGCCTATCATTTAGGCAGATGGGAGAATCATGTCATATACGGCTTTATATAGAAAGTTCAGACCTGCAGGCTTTGAAGGAGTAAAAGGACAGCAGCATATTGTTACAACCTTAAAGAATCAAATAAAAGCTGACAGAATGGGGCATGCCTATTTGTTCTGTGGCACGCGGGGTACAGGGAAGACAAGTGTGGCAAAAATATTTGCTAAGGCAGTAAATTGTGAAAATCCGCTTGACGGAAGTCCTTGTAATGAATGCGAAGCATGTAAATCTATTGAGAACGGTTCTTCAATGAATGTAATAGAGATAGATGCAGCCTCTAACAACGGGGTTGACAGTATCAGACAGATTAGAGATGAGGTTCAATATTCTCCAACAGAAGGCAGGTATAAAGTATATATTATCGATGAAGTTCATATGCTTTCTATTGGGGCTTTTAATGCATTGCTTAAAACATTGGAGGAGCCTCCGGCATATGCTATATTTATTTTAGCCACGACCGAAGTGCATAAAATACCAATCACTATTTTGTCAAGATGTCAAAGATATGATTTTAAGAGAATTACAGTTGATATTATTACCAAACGGTTGCAGGAATTAATAGATATTGAAAATGTAAATGTCGAACCTAAAGCTGTACGCTATATTGCCAAGCTGGCAGATGGAGCGTTAAGGGATGCTATAAGTCTGTTGGATCAAAGTTTAGCATTTTATATGGGGCAGCAGGTATCATATGAAAATGTATTGGAGGTATTGGGCGCAGTAGATACTGAAGTGCTAAGCAGAATGCTTCATATGATTATTGATAAAGATATTACAGGATGCATTGGCATCATCGAAGAGGTGGTGATGCTTGGCAGAGAATTAAACCAATTTGTATTAGATTTTACTTGGTATTTGAGAAATCTGTTATTAATCCAATCATCTAATGATATTGATGGAGTTGTGGATGTCACTGCAGAACGCTTAGAATCAATGAAAGAGGAGTCGCTGCTCTTAAGTGATAGTCAATTAATGCGTTATATCCGAATACTTTCAGAGTTAACTAATCAGATAAAATTTTCTAGTTCAAAAAGAGTACTAGTCGAAATTGCTATCATTAAAATGATAAAGCCCTCTATGGAGAATGATGTGTCATCTTTACTTGGGAGGATCGAAGAATTAGAAGATAAGGTTGAAAAGGGAATTGTAATAAAGCACTCTGGTGTTGCTATGAGTGCAGATACAATGGTTAAAGAACCGCTGGCTGAAAAAAAGCAGCTTCAAGAAGCCATTCCGGAAGATGTACAGTATATTGTAGATCATTGGCATAAAGTGCAGTCAAAAATAAAGGCACCCCTTAGTAAATATATCGAAAAAGCCAGATTTAGTGTGGAGGGTGAAAAAACATTATTAATGGTTTATGATGATTCTATGATTTTTGAGTTGGTCCATACAGAGGATGTGAAGCAGACCATTGAAACGATTATTGGAGATGAAACAGGAAAAGATATTATAGTGGCTTGTAGATTATTAGAACAAGGCCAGGAGTTTGAAGATAATTATGCAAAGATAAGCAGTAAAATAAATTTTAAGATTGAAGAGGAGGAATTTTAAGATGGCTAAAAGAGGTGGGTTTCCAGGCGGCGGTATGCCGGGAAATATGGCTAATTTGATGAAACAGGCGCAAAAGATGCAAAAGCAGATGGAAGAGACAACTAAGAAATTAGAAGATGAAGAATTTGCAGCAGTAGCGGGCGGCGGCGCCGTAGAAGTGACTGTATCAGGTAAAAAAGAAGTGACTAAAATCAAACTTTCAGAAGAAGTTGTGGATCCTGAAGATATTGAGATGTTAGAAGATTTGATAATGGCTGCGACCAATGAAGCTTTAAGAAAAATGGAAGATGCGAGTCAAAGTCAGATGTCTAAAATCACCGGCGGTATGGGCGGTGGATTTCCATTCTAGTAGAATAGGAGAAACAAATGGATTTTTATAGCGGTTATATCACACGGTTAATAGAGGAGTTGTCGCATTTGCCGGGCATTGGTGCTAAGACGGCAGGAAGACTGGCATTTTATATTATTAATATGCCCGAAGATCAGGTAAAAGGATTAGCGGATGCAATTATATCTGCAAAAAAGAATGTCAATTATTGTACTTGCTGTTATACTCTTACTGATAAAGAGTTATGTCAGATATGTGCAAGTAATAAAAGAGATCACAAGGTGATAATGGTAGTGGAGAATACCAGAGATTTAGTTGCATATGAGAAAACCGGTAAGTATGAGGGTGTGTATCATGTGCTTCATGGAGCGATTTCACCTATGTTGGGAATAGGACCGAATGAAATTAAAGTAAGAGAATTAATAGAACGGCTGAAAGGTGATGTTGATGAAGTGATTATTGCTACAAATTCGAGTTTAGAAGGTGAAACTACAGCAATGTATATTGGAAAATTGATTAAACCCATCGGGATAAAAGTAAGCAGAATAGCGAGCGGAGTACCTGTAGGCGGAGATTTGGAAAACATTGATGAAGTTACCTTGCTCAGAGCACTCGAAGGTAGAACACAATTATAGCAGCTATGTCGATGAGAGGTGGAAAACTTGGATAAATACGAATACAATCTTAAAGTGGAACAGATGAAACAGCTTGCCGAAAGTGGTGATTTTAAGCAAGCTGGCAAGATTGCAGATGCAATAGAATGGCGCAAGGTTAAAAATGGATCCATACTTAATTTAGTTTCAAGTATTTATGAAGCTGTTGGAGAATTTAAGAGTGCAAAGGAAATCTTAATGATTGCTTATGAGAGAGCCCCACTTGGAAGACAGCTGGCTTATAGGCTTAGTTTAGTATCGGTAAAAACAAATGAGATTGAAGAAGCAGAGGAGTTTTACTTGGATTTTGTTGATATGGCACCGATGGACAGTGCAAGATACATATTGCAATATGAAATTGCCAATGCAAAAGGTGCAGACGATTATGAGCTAATCAACATATTGAAAGCCTTTAACGATCAAGATATGGAAGAAAATTGGGCATATAAACTGGCAAAACTGTATGCTAAAGTTGGTGACAAGGAAAACTGTGTTAAGTTGTGTGATGAAATCAGCTTATGGTTTAATGAGGGTAAATATGTTAGTAAAGCATTAGAGTTGAAGCAAAAGTATACACCTTTAACAAAGGGTCAGAAGGAAAGACTGAATAAGAGTGAAAAAAGAGGTGAACAGCAGGATACCATAGAATTTTCACCGGCTAAGATAAGTGAAATAAAGGAAAATAAACCTGAACAAGAAAAAATCATATCATCTGAAGATGATTTTGATATAGATCATATGGAAGTAAAGCCAGAGGACAACATCGACTTAGATACGGCAGGTAATCAACAAGAATTATCTCAAAATGTTGATATACTAATGAAAGATGATGTGAAAGCTGAGAGTGTTTTTGCAGCCACTAAGGAAGAAGATGAAACTGAAAAAGAAGATTTACCATTAGAACAAATATTCAAATTAGAAGGTGACGGTCAGATCAGTTTGGACATACCAGAACCATCCTATATTGAAAAACAAATAACAGGACAATTATCGATTAACGAAATTTTAAAGCAATTAGAGACTCAGGGAGTGTTAAAACCGGATACAGTAAATGGTGCAATTGGTGTTGTAAATGAAGTAACAGGTGTATTGCCTAAACTAAATTTACCTTCTGAAGATGAAATGGAGCTGACCGAAGATAAGACTCAAGTTAAGCTGGATATTGACACAGAAGGTAACCTAATGGTGCAGGAACCGGAGGAATCAGTTTCAATAGAAGGAGAAGACCCGGTATATGAATTGGGAGTTCGAGATTTAATATCTGATAATGAATTAGCTAAACTGAATCAAGACGAAAGTGAAGAGGATGAAGCTGATGATGTACTTAAACTTTTAGAACGGTTAGAAGCTGAACATAAACTCGAACCCGAAGAATTTGATATACCTGAAACTCCGCAGGAGGGAAGGTATTATTTATCAGAAGAAAATAAACAAGTATTTGAACAATTTATTGGAATCACAGGATTGGAGCATGCACTGGCAAAAACCCTAGATAATTTAGCGGTTAATTATGATAGAGACGGAACTTCTAAAAAGAATAATGTTATCATCATGGGAGAAGCCAAAAGTGGAAAGACAACATTGGCATTAAATATTATAAAAGTAGCAAACAAGGAAAGAGGAAGAAAAGGAAGAAAAGTTGCCAAAGTGAATGGTAATATAATCAATAAAAAAGGGATTTTGACAGCTATGCCTAAATTATTGGGCAGTGACCTTATTATAGAGGATGCGGGTGTTATTAATTCTTCTATGTTAAGGCAGATGTTAGATACTTTTAAGGGGTATACCGACGAGATGATTATTGTTTTAGAGGATAATAGAGTTATAATGGAGAGAATGTTAGAGGCCCATCAGTCATTAGACAGTATGTTTGAAAATAAGATAATAATTAAAGAGTACGATATTAATGAATGGGTAGGATATGCGAAAGCCTATGCAAAAGAAAAGGGATATATTGTAGATGAAGTTGGTACACTGGCATTATATGCCAAAGTGGATCAGCAGTATGGAAAAAACCAGGGATTAGAAAAATCAGATGTGGAGGATATTATTATCAAGGCAATAGAAAGCGCTGAAAAAAAAGGAATTGGAAGATTATTTGGAGTATTTTCAAAAAAGAGCAAAGAAGGGGATTTTAATGTTTTAAGAGAAGGTGACTTCAATTAACTGAACAATCCTTATTTAGAAGTTTTGGTATAATAATATGACAACAAAAATTCTCATACCGGCAGACAGTGTAAAATATGCATAGCTTAATCATTACAAATATAACACAAAACAATGACATTTGTAACTTGATATTTATCAGTAAGGAATGTAACATATACATATATTAATGAATGAGCAGAATTATTGATAAAGCAATTAGGAAAGGAATGTTAAATATGAAAAAGTCAAGTGGATGGTTGTGGGGAGCAGTGTTAATACTGGTTGGAATATGTTATGCAGGAAACGTAATATTTGGATGGAGTTTTAATATATGGGCATGGTGGTCATTGGTTATATTAATACCTTGTTTAGGAGGATTATTAACAGAAGGACCGAATGTCGGTAATTTAATAGGAATTGTGATTGGTGCAGCGTTTTTGCCACCGGTGAGAGCTATTTTTGATTTTCAGGTAATTAGAGGATTGATTATTCCTGCTATCTTTATCATTGTTGGATTAAGTATCATCTTCAAAGAATCATGGAGAAGAAAATTTCAGCCTAAAAATATTAATGTAAAAGTAGATTTTGATGGTAATAGTACGAATGGAGAAACTTCCAGCAAAAATGTATATGAATATAACGCAACATTTAGCTCACAAAATGTATCTTATCCAAGTGATATATTTGAAGGAGCAGTCGCCAATGCAATTTTTGGTTCAGTTGTAATGGACCTAAGGAATGCAATCATTACAGAAGATGTCGTCTTAACTTGTTCGGCAATATTTGGTGGTATTGATATATTAATGCCTTCTAATGTAAACATTAAAGTTTCA
>Ga0153924_1001554_pt1 | contig 11061 bp, 10 predicted proteins | sample TSNJ008MetaG_FD_104709 | JGI IMG/M metagenome (GOLD analysis project Ga0153924, IMG submission 104709) | Attine ant fungus gardens microbial communities from New Jersey, USA - TSNJ008 MetaG | ecosystem: Host-associated > Fungi > Mycelium > Unclassified | place: USA: New Jersey, Wharton State...
GCTATCTTGGCGCATGCGCCCGATGCAAAGAAGCTTGGGGGAAAAGACCGCGTTCCGCACGGTGGATTCCGCCGTTTCATCCCGGCTGCCGCTGCTTTGCCCAACCGCGCTTCGAGTCTACTCCTCTACGCGCTTGACAATTCGTTCGATTCGAATCGGCTCGCTGTCGAAATAGATGTCCTCGACCTCTTCGTATCGCCGCAGCCGTTCTTTGAGTTCGCCGATTCTCACCTGCAGTTGGCGCTCGCGCTCGGCGATGGCCTCGAGCTGCGCGTAAGCGCCGGCATTACGCAACCGCTCGGTCTTGAGGTCGCGCATGCTTTCTTGAAGCGCGAAGTGCTCGGACGAATAGTGCTGCTGCAGCTCGTAGAGCTGCTCGCTTCGTTTCGCGAGGCGTGCTTCGCTAGCTTGAAGCCGAGTCACAAGGTCATCTACGTCGCTCATATCCGATCGTTTCCTTATCGAACAGGAGCCATCATCCGCGACGCGGCAGTTTGAGGCGGTGCCGCGCTGCTATCTCCACGGATTTGCACCCGGCTGTAACCACTGCGTTCCATCGGCGAAGCGCACTCGGCGAACGGAATATAGGACTGCCTGCGCTCCGGCGAATGGATCGGTCGAATCGTCCAAGTGTTGTTCGCCGTCGATAATGCAATTCGCGCGTGCGCGGGAGAGGTCTTGAACGCTAGACGGCCCGCCGACCTCTACACCCGGCGCGAAGGAACCGGTGAGACGAAGCGGCTCTACCCGGCGTATGAAGCCCAGGGTGTCGAGAATCTCGATGTCGACGTCGATTTCCGTAGCCGTCTTCTGATTGTTGTTCGCGAAGGAGATGCATGCCAAGCCGTCGTTGCCGTCGTTTCGAACCGCTGCAAACCCTCGCGTTACGGCGATTCCCGAACCGCCGCCGCCGAGTGTCGAGGCTGCAAAAAGCAATCCGCGCCATGGCTCCGACGGGGGCTGTTGTGCCACCTGCGCATTCGAGGCGTCGATCAGCGAGCCGACAACCGCCCAGGGATTGACGCCGATACTCACCGACGACGACGAACTCTGCGTCGTGGTATTCGTCTCGGTTCCGTTCGGGATATTCGTGGTCGTGGTTTGAGACGAAGAACTCGAAGAGGAAGCAACCGGAATTTGCAACTGGGGTAGAGCCGCTCCTAACAAGTTGCCGAAGGGGCTCGGTCGGCGCGGCGCCGGCGTCGGAGAACTGGTGGGCGCGGGTGCGGACGCCGGCGCGACCAGCCGTTGAATCGTTGAGGGCCACGGAGCGGGAACCAATACGTAATCGATCGCATAGAACGGGACGCCGATCTGCTCGTCGCTCGCTCCGCGCGCGTGCAAAGCGCCGCGACCGTGCGAAGAAAGCCAATACATCATTGCGTCGCGATCGGGCGCGGACAGCGCTTGAATCTTCGATGTTGCGGTAGCGATCGCAGCGGTTGGCGCAGCGCCCGCAGCCCACGCTGCGAGGTCGGTCATCGACGCGTTTCGTGCCGAGTTCAGCGCATCCGCCAGCGCAGGCGTCGGCGAGGGAACCGCGCCATCCGCGCTAACCTTGACCGGCATGAGAGCAGCGAACGCGAGAAGAGCGATCGAAAGGCAAAACTTCCGCACGATACGGCTCCTTTAGGGACGTGCGCGCGAGCCGGAGAATTCGTCGGGGCGCGCAGTCATCCCGTGCTTTCTGAGAAGCGCCGGACGTGCCGGATACCCCAGTCGCGAATTCTTTCGAGTGCCGGCAACACGGTGCGCCCGTGTTCGGTGAGCGAGTAGATGACGGGAGCCGGGACCGCTCCGGTTGCATCGCGCTGCACGATGCCGTCGGCGATCAGCTCGCGCAATTGCTGTGTCAGCACTTTACGCGAAATCTCCGGGAGGTGTTCGCAGAGTGCCGCATAGTGATGAGGGTATTCTGCCAGCCACGAAACGATCTTGACTTTCCAACGCCCGCCGATTGCCTCGAGCGCTGCGTTGAGCGGGCAATGGTCGATTGGATGTGCTTTGCGAAAGCTTGCGTAACTCATAGGTACCTAAACGTTCCTTCTAGCGTGTCGTGACGGCGCACTCTATGATGCTGCCAGGAGGTGCCCATGATCGCAATCCGGCGTGGAGCGCTTTGTTTGGCCATGTGGATCTTTTGCTGCGCGTTCGCGCCGCACTATGGCGGACAGCATGATTTTGATTTCGAGTTTGGTTCGTGGACGGCGCACCTCACGGTTCTGAAGCATCCGCTCAGCGGGCCTGCGATCCGGGAGGCGTACGATGGGACGTCGATCGTCCACAAACTCCTTGGCGGCCGTGAAAACATCGGCGAGTTGCAAGTACGCGGTCCGGCCGGAAGCATCGACGGCTTGACGATACGGCTGTACGACCAGCACGCACGTCAATGGCGAATCTACTGGGCCAACGCTCGCAACCCGTCGATCGAGGACTCGCCGATGATCGGCGGGTTCTCAAACGGTCGCGGCGTGTTTTACGGTCACGGCACACTCGGCGGCCGGCCGATCGACGTGCGCTTTGTCTTTTCGGATATCAGTCGCGATCGTTTTCGCTTCGAACAAGCATTTTCGCCGGACGGCGGCAAGACGTGGGAAGTGAATTGGATCGCGACGTTCGATCGATGCGCTAAAGCGCGTGGATGCCGTGTCGCGATAGGAACCCGGGAGCTCAACTGACAAGCAGCTGCGGGTGCAAAAAATCCTGCCCGTGCTACTTTGCTCGTGTGCTCTTTGGCCGCCGGCTGCGATCGCCATTAACGGCGGCGGCACGACCAATGCGGAGCACGTAATCCCAACGCAGGCTGCAATGGCGGTCTTTGCGCAGGCCCGCCGGCTTTGCCGCGCCGACGATGGAAGGCTTTGGGGGATTTCTCTTTGCGGACCACTGATGCTCGGCGACCCGCAAACGCATCAAGCGGTAGCAAATGAGCCCGTTGCCGGCGCGACACGCGAGGGTAACCTTTACCGCTTTACGCTGCCGCCGAATTTTACGATTAGCGATGCCCCGATCACGTACGATGGCAAGCGTTGGGCGGAAGCGATGTGGCCTCCGTTCGGCAACGCCGACACGCAAGCGGTAACGCTGATGCATGAGTCGTTCCATCGCATTCAGCCACAACTCGGTTTTAACGGCTACGGCAACATCGGAATTGCAGAAGCCGGTTACCTCGACACCGAAGCCGGACGTATCTGGCTTCGAGGCGAGCTCAACGCCTTGCGCACGGCGCTAGAATCGCACGGGAGCGCGCGCAAAACTGCGCTACGTGACGCGCTCGCCATGCGCGCGTATCGTCATGCCTTGTTTCCGCAAGCCGCAAAGGACGAGCAGGAGCAAGACATTATGGAGGGTCTAGCGGAGTCCACCGGCATCGACGTCGCATTGCCGACGGATCACCGCATTGCGTACGCCGTATTCGACATCGACTTCGTTGAAGCCGCACCAAGCTACGTCCGCGCGTTTCCCTACGCAACCGGGCCGGCCTATTCCGAACTCTTGGATGCGGTACACCGCAATTGGCGCCGCAACGTCACGCCTTCCACCGACTTGGAAAAGATGGCGGCGCAGGCGTACGGGATCGATGTAACGTCGCCGACTGCGAGCGAGGCTCAAGCGATCATTGCGAACTACGACGGCGCAGCCATCGAACAGCAAGAAGCTGCACGCGCTGCCCGAAAGGCTGCTCTCGACAAACGGTATGTCGGCGAGTTCATCACCGGCTCGACGTTACGGTTGCCGATGAAGAACTTCAGCATCCAGTTCAACCCGCGAGACATCGAACAATTCAAAGCCTACGGTTCGGTCTATCACACCCTCACGGTCACGGGGCCGTGGGGCAAGGTGAAAGTTTCCGGCGGCGACGCAATGATATCCAAGGACTTCGACCAGCTGACGGTTGCAGCTCCGAACTCAATGCTCGGCAAGAGGCTGCACGGTCAGGGATGGAGCTTGGAACTCTCGCCGGGAACCAAGGTGATTCCGGACCCGGCGAAGCCCGGATCGTATATCGTTGTCCGGTAGTTTCACACTCGGTCTAAATACCGCGCGCCTTGAGCAAGCATCGCGCGCAAACGTCCGCTCTGCTAACGTACGAGGCTGTGAACAACGGCGCAGGCTTCATGCCTGCGCCGCTTTAGTGCTTTGAGTCTGCAGTTAATTGGTGGTGAAACGTCTATTTTAGGCTCGCGTACAGCTTACGTTGTATTGCGTCTTCCAAAGGCCCCCAGACTTTTGTTCCCCAAGATCTGTATACTTCGTTGGCGCAAACACGGTTGTGTCCCGCACTTGCACGGTCTTGCCAGAGGTGGCATCGAATGCCGAGCCGGTCCATACGACTTTTGGCCCGGTCTGGGTCGTTGATTCCGTTCCGTAACTTCCGTCCGAAACGATGAACGGGCTAAGCCACATCTTCTTGCTCGGTACATAGATGTTGTACCAGGAATTGTCGAAGTTCGTGCCGGTGCTCCGAAAAAAGATGGAGCCACCGTTGGTCCGCGCAACCTTGAGCGTCATACTGCTAGGGCCCCCCATGGCAGAGGGCATGCTGTTCGTGCAGGACCACGTACCGACGGCCCAGTCATAGCCATGCGGGCCAACGCCATACATGTTGGTCGCGGACATCGTTTGGGAACGTACCGAATACGGGGTAAACGTTAGCGTCGCGAGGATAAGGGTACAAAGGACTCTTCTCATTAGTAAGTACCTCTAAAAAGTTCCCGCGTTGTTCGACTTTCTTGACGAATTTGGTGAAATCCTCGACGGGAATCTATTTGCGAGTTCCGTTCTGAAAAAGGAAGATGCGCGTCGTTTAAGCACCAATCCGTCTTCTGTATTGTGCGATGTCGACGCCACTCAAAGTGATGCGTGTGATCGGAGGGCCTTCGGACCATTTCCCGTAGACGCGGAAGCATCAAATAGGCCGTATTTGCCTGAGGAGGCCCGCACCGCATCTGCCGGAAGGACAATCCAAGCGCAGGCTCTACATCTCAACGGTTATGTTTACTCGGGATGAGCTTCGTGCTATACCGCTCTTTTCGGTGCTAGCCGAAAAGGAGCTGGATTATCTGGCGAACACGAGCGCCGACATTCGCGTACTTCCCGGAGAATACGTCGTTAACGAAGGCGACACAAACCGCGCTCTCTACATCACGGCCGAAGGCAAGTTGGAGGTAACGAAAGTCGTCGACGGGATCGAGCGCGTCATCGGAATTCGTGAACCGGGTGATTTATTCGGCGAAGTCCCCGTGGTGCTGAACGCACCGTTCCTCGGCAGTCTTCGCGCAGCCGAGCATTCGCGCGTCATTGCGGTTCAAGTCAAAGACTTCCACGTCATATCGGCGGTCGTGCCTGAAATCTCCGCAACGGTAGGTGCCTCCGCGCTCGATCGCGTCGAAGGACTCCAAGATCTCGCAGCGGAGCCCTCCGAGCCCAATCTGACCGTCATCGGTCCGCAATATGACAATGCGTGCTACGCTATGCGAGAGTTTTTGCATCGCAACTCGGTAGAGTTCGATTGGCTGACTCCGCAGGATCCGGCGGCTGCATCGCTATCGCTCGAGTCGAACGCCGCGCAGGAGCGTTATCCGATCGTACGACTGAAAGACGGAACGCTGCTGGTCGACCCCTCGCTGAAGGAAATCGCCGGAGCCGTAGGACTATTCGTCGCGCCCGAGCACGCGGTATACGACGTCGCAATCATCGGCGGCGGCCCGGCCGGACTTGCGGCAGCCGTGTACGGCGCATCGGAGGGGCTCTCGACGATACTTGTCGAGCGCGAAGCGCCGGGCGGCCAAGCCGGCACGTCGTCGCGGATTGAGAACTACCTTGGTTTTCCCTTCGGCGTTTCGGGCGACGAACTCGCTCATCGTGCGTTGCAGCAAGCTAAGCGAATGGGCGCCGAAATCGTCGTTACTCGATCCGTTCAAGGTCTGGACGCCGCTTCGAACGCGATCTTCCTCGACGGCGGTGAGACGTTGCGCGCCCGTACGATCATCCTCGCGCCCGGCGTCACCTGGCGGCGTCTCACTATTGCGTCGCTGGAACGCCTGCGCGGCCTGGGCGTGTATTACGGCGCCGGACGCGGCGAGGCACGCACCGTGCAAGGCAAAGATATCTATATCATCGGCGGCGGAAACTCGGCAGGCCAAGCTGCCGTGTCCTTTGCCAACCATGCAAATTCGGTAACGCTCATCGTCCGAGGAGATGCGCTAGCCACGAGTATGTCGCACTATCTCACCGAGCAGCTCAAGACCAAATCCAACGTGCGAGTCGAAGCGCGCTCGGAGGTTGTCGAAGCTTTCGGCGGCGACCACCTCGATGCGATCGCAGTTACCAACCGCGAAACGGGCGAAACCACTCGTCGAAACGCGGCGGCATTATTCGTCATGATCGGTGCCGATGCCGAAACGGCCTGGCTCCCGGAAGAAATCAAGCGAGACTCGCGCGGCTATGTGATCACCGGCCGCGACGCGCTCGAGAGCGGATCCTGGTCTCTCGAACGTCATCCGTACCTGCTCGAAACCACGGTTCCCGGAATTTTTGCGGTCGGCGACGTCCGCGCAGGTTCGGTCAAACGCGTTGCTGCGGGCGTCGGGGAGGGGAGCATGGCGATTGCCTTCGTGCATCAATATTTGGCGCAACCCGCTCGAGTGCCGAACATGTCAGGCGTTCGCTGACCGGAATCGTCCGGCGGGCCCTCGAAATCGAAAGTTTTGTGAAAACCCGGCGTAGCGTCTTGATTCTTGGGGCGTCGTACGGATCGCTCCTCGGAACGAAACTGGTCTTTGCCGGTCACGACGTGACGCTCGTATGTCGTGCGGCGACTGCCGAATCCATCAACCGTCACGGTGTCCGCGTGCGTCTGCCCGTCAGTGGCAAAGACGAAGCCTTCGAACTCGATTCGCGTGATGCGGCCGGAATGCTCACCGCGTCCGCGCCGAATGGCGTGGATCCGAGCGCGTTTGACCTCGTGGCGCTCGCGATGCAGGAGCCGCAGTATCGCCTGGAAGGCGTGCGCGAATTGCTCGACCGCGTCGCCACGGCACATGTGTCGTGCATGTCGGTGATGAACATGCCGCCGCCTCCGTACCTGCGGCGCATTCCGGGACTCGATACCGATGTGGTCGCGTCATGTTACACCGACGCAACCGTTTGGCGGAACTTCCTACCCGAGTATATGACGCTGTGCAGTCCCGATCCGCAAGCCTTTCGCTTGCCGGACCAACCTGTCAACACGCTGCAAGTGACGCTTGCAACCAACTTCAAAGCCGCACGGTTCGATTCCGATCGGAGCACGGCCATGCTGCAAGAGATGCAAACCGACATCGAGGCGTTTCGATACTCTGCAGATCGGGTTGAGTTGCCGGTGAAACTCAAAGTGCACGAATCGCTTTTCGTTCCGCTTGCCAAATGGCCGATGCTTGTTACCGGCAACTACCGGTGCGTGCAAAAAAATGCTGCGTGCTCGATACGCGACGCCGTCCATACCGACGCCGCGGAGTCGCGTGCGCTGTACGACTGGGTGTTCGAGCTATGCGTCGGACTTGGGGCCTCGCCCAGCGATCTCGTGCCTTTTGAAAAATACGCCGCCGCCGCTCGAGACCTGATTCGCCCATCGTCGGCAGCCCGAGCGCTCTTTGCCGGCGCCACGGCCATCGAGCGTGTCGACCGCCTCGTACAAGCGATTGGGGCACAAAAGGGAATGCAGTCTGCGGCAATCGACGAGATCGTCGCTCGAGTCGACGCGCGCCTGAAACAAAACGCCGCGACGGCACTTGCGTGACCAGTAACAGGAAAACTTTTCGAAAATCTCGGGCAACCACGTGGCAACACACCCAAGCGATAAGAAGTCATGCAAACGACATGGAGACCAGTCGACCCCGGTAAAACGCGCTCCCATCTCCCAGACGATGCGTTCGCGTTTCCGCGCGAGCGCAAGGAGCCGCTGACGGATGGGGCGCACGTGCGCGGCGCGATTGCCCGATTTCGGCAAGTCGACGAGGTGAGCGATCGAGAGCGCGCGCTCGCGTTCGACAATATCAAAGCTGCCGCCGCCTATTACGGCGTGCACGTCTCCGCCAACAACTGGCACGATCTGATGGGGTGAACGAGTACTACTGGTCTTTTCTCAGCTTTGCCAAGGCGTCTTCGTAAGCTTTGCGATCTTCGGGACTGAGATCGGTCCGCAGCAGCTCCTTTACTATTGCGCCGCGCACTCCGCTGTCGACAAACTTTGGATTGTCGGCCAAGTCGGCGTCGCTGCTTTCTAGGAAACGTCGATTATCCATATCGCCTCCGGGAATCAGGGCTAAACTATGGGCCTACCCGGTGCAAGCCCTCCACCCGGCCTGTGGAGCTATTCGACAGGGAATTTTACTTCCTTATCCGCCAGAGCCAGGAACCGCGCTGGGTAGGGAAATAGCACCGAAAGAACGCGAGCAGTCCCGGAGGTCGCCATGAGGTGTTCGGGTCTATCATGCTTTTCCCGCACAACCGCGGGTTACGCCGTTGGGGCGCTTGTCGCCGCGTTCATGCTCTCGCTGCTCCCGGCGCTCGCAGCCGGCGGTTTGGTGGGCAACCTCAAGGGCACGATCGTCGACAGCGCAACGAAAACGCCGATCGCGGGAGCACAAATCACTGCGGTCTCGGGAAGCGGTAAGTTCAGGGCAACGACCGATGCCAAGGGATTTTTTATCATCCTCGGCATGGCCGTCGACAGCTACAACGTCACGGTAGCGGCGCCAGGTCACATGACGGTGAACATTCCCGGCGTCACAGTTTTCGGCGACGAGACCGATACGATCGGCACGGTCGCGCTTGCGACGCAATTGAAGACGATTGCGGAGGTGACGTCGCGGAGCACGTCGAGCGCATTTCAGCCTACGCAAACCACGGACTCCTACACGGTCAACCAGCAGCAGATCCTGCAGTCGACCGGCAAGACGTTTACGACCAACGAGAACGCCGCGCTTCTCGCGGTGCCGGGCGTAACGCTCACCAACAACAATAGCGCGATCAGCTCCACCGTCACGATCCGCGGCGGCGCCGCCGCCGAAGTCGGCTACCAATTCGACGGAGTGCCATTCAAGGAGCCGTTCGAAGGCGACAACGGATCGGACGGACTGATGAACGGAATCGGCAGCATCCAGGTGGTGGAAGGCGCCGGCGATGCTACGCAGGGCGGCGTCGGTGCAGGTGTGATCAACGTTATTCCCGAGAGAGGAAGCGGCCCCGGATCGGGCACGCTGGATCTCGAAGCTGGCGGACCGAGTTTCAATCATCAAGTCGGACTAGATTATGGTTTTTCGACGCCCAACGGACGCGTCTCCGAATATGTTTCTTATACGGGCCAGCGTTACGCGCCCTACTACGGATACAGTTACACGCCGCTCAACCAATACGGCAACTACTTCGCGCCGACGTACGTGATGAACGATCAGTTCGTCAACAATTTCTTCTACCGATTCGGCAAACAACTGAGCCAGCAGGTTCAGGTTCTTTACATGAACACATCCCAGCAAGCCTACGAAGGCACCTCCGGCCCGGGCGGTGCGTACACCGGCACCTTGCTCTTCGATCCTAGCGACGGATTATACGACATCTACAATGGCGGAACGAATCCAAACGCTTTGGCATATTATCCCTACGACATGCTGACGCAAGGCTTCTGGGTAGCCGGCATGGGTTACACGCCCGCCCAATATGAGAGTCTGGTTCCTTTGGGCAACGGTGTGCCCTCAACCAACGTTGCAATCAGCTCTCCGCAGCAGGCGTTTTCCAATCAAACGCGATTTCTCAAGCTCGAATACGACAACAACTTAACTCCCACCACGTACATGGCGTTGCGTTATTACAATTGGGAATTGCTCGAGTACAGCGACGATCAGTATTCGCAGGGCCCGTGGGGCAGTCAAGATCCGGGGATCACCGACTGGAGCGTGGACGGGGGCTCAACGGTTGGAACCAACCTCGACATCGAGCATCAATTCGGCTCGAATCTCACCGTGACGGTCAGCGGGCAGTATAACCTGCTGCATCCAATCTTCGACGATGAGGAACCGCAGGATTTGCTGAGCGCTCTCATTACCGGAACCGGGCTCAGCCTCACCCCTGACGGCAGCAGCAGCACGACGTACGGCCAGCCGGTTCCGACGGATTGGCTGCCGGGCGGATACCTGTGTGGGAACAACACAAACGGCCCCGGCGGCACCGGCGTGGACTACCTCAAGTGCGCTGCGAGCGGATCGGTTGCAGATACGCGCATTCCAATGTGGGGCATCGGCTACAACGGTACATTTTTTCAGGAGTGGGGCGGCGGCATTCGTTTTCAGTACAACCCGAACGACCGCTTGAAGCTCGACATTGGGATTCGCGACGAAGGGCAAAACGTACATTACTTCGGTCAGCTGGACCAATACGGTCAGGGAGTCCCTTCGACGGGGTACGTCGTAGCGGGGTGTGCCGCGTACTCGGCTAATCCGTTGAATTACGCGCAGTGCCCGACCACCGCTATCAACAACCCCTACGACATACCCTCGCAACTCTACACGATTCTGCACCCGACTGCGCTTCAGCCCCGCGCGGCGATTTCGTGGCAGCTCGGGCGCGACAATTCCCTACGGTTCGGATATGGACGTTCCGCCGTCTTTTGGAACGGTCTAACCGCGGCGACACCGTTCCATCTGTACGGACTTACGCCATACCTCAATATCCCCGCGAAGCCCGGATCCGTGTGCGGATGGACCGCTTCAGCAGTCTTTCCGTGTGCGACGTACGCGCAGCAGCTCTATTGGATGGGAGACAACGAAGAAGCCCCCGACGTCAATACCGGTCCACCCGCCGATTACTCGAACTACGATCTCAGTTTCAATCACCTGTTCAAGAACAACTGGGGACTACGCGTAACGCCGTTCTTTAAAGAAGGCACGAACCTGCCGGCGAACTACTTGCTCAATCCGGTCCTAGGTATCTTCGCGACCGCAAATCTCGGATCCAATAAGACGGCCGGCGTGGAGCTCGGCGTGACGACGCCGCAGGTAAAGCAAGGCATCTCCGGGTTCTTCA
>Ga0153924_1001556_pt1 | contig 11056 bp, 13 predicted proteins | sample TSNJ008MetaG_FD_104709 | JGI IMG/M metagenome (GOLD analysis project Ga0153924, IMG submission 104709) | Attine ant fungus gardens microbial communities from New Jersey, USA - TSNJ008 MetaG | ecosystem: Host-associated > Fungi > Mycelium > Unclassified | place: USA: New Jersey, Wharton State...
ACCGGCTACTGGGAAGGGAAAGAAAACACCACGTATATCGACCCCACCGGCACCCCCACCATCTGCTACGGCCATACCGGCCCGGATGTGAAACCGGGTATGACAAAAACCGATGAAGAATGTCTGGAGCTGCTGGAAAAGGACATGAAATGGGCCTTTGCGGCTATCGATCGTCATGTTCAGGTGCCGCTTACCCGTGGTCAGACGGTGGCGCTGGCGTCCTGGATTTTCTGGGCCGGTGAAACGAATTTCCGCAACTCCACGCTCCTGCGCCTTATCAATGCCGGGCAGATGCCCGCGTCCTGTAAGCAGTATATCCGCTGGATTTATTCAAAGGGGGTAAAACTCCCCGGTCTTGAGGCCCGCCGTTCGGCGGATGAATGGTTATGTCGTTACGATTTGCCGAAAGTCTGAACCGTTACTGGCGACCGCTCATGATTGCGCTGTTGTGTTTCGTTGTGGTGCTGCGGGGTGTGCTGTGGCTGCGGTGAATAATCCCTTACCGGCCCTGATTGCCGGAGGCTGTATGGCAGCACTGGGCGTGATGGCCGTGCTGGCTGCCGTGGTGTGGGGAATGCACCAGAAGACACAGCGCCTTGAGGACAATAATCGGGTGCTTGTGCGTGAACGGGACGAAGCCCGTCTGGTGCTGGCAAATCAGCAACGCACCCTGCAACTCATTTCACAAATCAGTAAGGCGGCCACGGATGAAAAACAGCAGAACACACAGCAAAGCGAGGAGCAGCAGAGCCTTGTCCGCCGGTCGCTGGCAACGGTGCCTGCGGCCTCTGTACTTGTGCCTGATGATGTGGCTGACAGGGTGCGGCGGGCCGTCTGTGAAATACGTGCCTGTGCAGCCGGTGCCGATCCCCGCTGAATGGCTGGCTGACTGCCTGGTCCCTCCTGCGCCGGAGCCGTTCACGTTTGGCGCATCGGTCACTTACAACCTGCAACTGCTGACGGTGATTAAGAACTGCAACGTGGACAAGGCCAGTATCCGCCGTCTGGAGACACAGCGACAACATGAATTTACTGATATGGCCGGAACGACTGCTGTTCCGGCAGGAAAGACGAAGTAAGGAAAAAGGTATGGATGATTCAGATTGTGCTCAGGCAGTCATGGAGCGGGCAACAGAACGTGCTCTTTGTGACCGGCTGACACGTAAGCGCCGGGTGGCGGAGACACCGGGCAGGCGTGTATGCGCGGACTGCGGGGGTGACATTCCGGCTGCCCGTCTGGTTGCCGTGCCGGATGCCATCCGTTGTGTGAACTGCCAGAACATCATGGAGGCCGGTCATGTGGGTCAGCATCGTTAAAGATTATGTTGTGCCGATCCTGTCGGCAACGGCCACGGCCGGGGGGATCTTCATGGCGCTGATGCGCAAAACCTTCGTCCCCCGCGAGGCCTTTGAAAAACTCTCCGATCGGGTTGAACGGGTGGAGAGCCGGATTTCCGGCCTGCCCACGCAGCAGGAGGTGAACAGACTCAATATCGAAATCACCACCCTGCGCGGTGAGCTAAAGGCCACCAACGCCACCCTGAAATCCGTCTCTCATCAGAACGAACTGCTGCTGGAGCAGGCTGTAAGGAAAAAACACAATGAGTGATTTCATTACTGAAGATCAGCGTCTTGTCATTCTGCGGTCGCTGGCGGATTACAACGGCGAACTGGGCGAGTCCGTGCTCCAGGACTGCCTGGATGATTACGGACACCGCGTATCCCGCGACACCGTTCATACCCACATAGCCTGGCTTGCTGAACAGGAACTGGTGCGCAAGCGCACGCTCATTAACGGTTATTTCATCGCCGAGCTGACCGGCCGGGGTCAGGATGTGGCGGAAGGCCGTGCCACCGTTCCGGGTGTGAAGAAGCCACGCGCAAGGGGGTAATGATGGACAAGCCGACACGTGGCCGCGTGCGCAAGGTGGATTTGCTCCCGGACAGTATCCGTAAGCCGCTGCTGGAAATGCTGCGTGAAAAACGTCTGACGCAGGTCCAGATCCGCGAGGAAATCAACCGTCTGATCCGTGAGGCGGGCCTGCCGGAAGAACAGCAGCTTTCACCGGCGGCCATCAGCCGGTAAGCCTCCCGTAACGAGCTGATTGCCCGCAATCTGCGTGATTTGCGCGAGCAGACAAAAGCCATGATGGCCGAACTGGGGGACAAGCCGACCGGTGAAACCACGGCGCTGATTCTGGAAATGTCCCGCGCCCTGATGTACCGCCGCCTGCGTGCCGCGACCGAATCCCTGAACGACGACAGCAAAGTGGATATGCGCCTCATTAAGGACATTCTCCTGTCGGCGCAGCGTGCGGAAAGTGCCGCCGAGCGCAGCATTAAGCGTGAAAAAGAAATCCGGGCCGCATTTGCTGAAGAGATGGCGAACGCGGTCACCGACGAGCTGCGCGGCGTGGATGGCATGAGCGAGCAGATCGAATTCCGTATCAGGCAGATGCTGCTGGGTAAGGCGTAGGAGGTGAATCATGGCAACAGACAGGTTTAGTTATGAGTAAAAGAACCGGCGAAGAAAAAGTTAAACCAGATACGGGACTGATAAAACTTTCACCTCCCCGCAAAATTGATCTGTCCGGTGAAAAAGCCCTGCTGGGCGTGGATGTGCCGGACAGCCTTGATTTGCCCGGTGATATGCCGGTGTTTCTGGATTATCAGGCCCGCTGGTTTGCGGATGAAAGTCAGGTCTGCATCGCGGAGAAATCCCGACGCACCGGGCTGACCTGGGCGGAAGCCGGGCGTAACGTCATTACCGCCGCAAAGCCCAGGCGTCGTGGTGGCCGTAATGTGTTTTATGTGGGGTCAAAGCAGGAGATGGCGCTGGAATATATTTCTGCCTGCGCACTGTTCTCCCGGGCCTTTAACCAGCTGGCAGATGCTGATGTGTATGAGCAGACCTTCTGGGATCGGAATAAAAAAGAAGAAATTCTGACCTACATGATCCGCTTTCCGAACAGCGGATTCAAAATTCAGGCACTGTCTTCCCGTCCGTCAAACCTGCGCGGCCTTCAGGGGGATGTGGTGATTGATGAAGCCGCGTTCCACGAGTCGCTGGATGAACTTCTCAAGGCAGCAATGGCGCTCACCATGTGGGGCGCGCGCGTGCGCATTATTTCCACGCATAATGGCGTCGATAATCTGTTTAATCAGTACATTCAGGAAGCCCGCGAGGGCCGCAAGGATTACAGCGTCCACCGCATTACCCTGGATGATGCCATTGCGGACGGATTATACCGTCGTATCTGTTATGTCACCGGGTGCGAATGGTCGCAGGAAAGCGAGCAGAAATGGCGTGATGATCTCTACAAAAACGCCCCGACCCGTGAGGATGCCGACGAGGAATACGGCTGTATCCCGAAAAAATCCGGCGGTGCCTATATTCCCCACGCGCTCATTGAAATGGCGATGATCCGTGACATCCCGATTCTGACGTTTGAAGCCCCGGACGACTTCATCAGCCGTGCCGCATGGCTGCGTGAATCGGAAGTTTTAACCTGGTGTGAAGAACATTTAAAACCGCTTTCAGAGGCGTTAAATCCCCGTTCCCGCTTCAGCTTCGGGGAAGACTTTGCCCGCACCGGTGACCTGTCCTGCTTTGTGCTGCTGGAAATCACCGAATCCCTGGCAAAACGCGAGGTGTTTCGCGTGGAGCTGCGTAACCTGCCGTATGCCCAGCAGGAGCAGGTGATGATGTACATCCTTACCCGCGTTCCGGCGCTGGTCGGGGCGGCGTTCGACGCCACCGGTAACGGCGGGTATCTGGCCGAAGCCGCGCTGCTGGCCTTTGGCCCGGACATCATCGACTGCGTGATGCTGTCGCCGAAGTGGTACGGCGAGTGGATGCCAAAACTGAAAGCCGAATTTGAGGATCAGAACATCCTCGTCGCCCGCCATCAGACCACGCTTGATGATTTGCGTCATGTGAAGGTGGTGAACGGTATCCCGCAAATCGACAAGGGGCGCACGAAGGACCAGAACGCAACGGCTGTGAACGCCCGCCGTCATGGCGATTTTGCCGTGGCGCTCTGTATGGCAAACCGGGCGTCATACATGGAGGGCTTCATCCTGGATGAATCAGCCTGTCAGGCGCTGCCGGAGCGGTCGCGGGCAATGGAGGGCGGTTATCGTGATGATGAGGCATATCATGAATTTGATCGGGGGTGCTGGTAGTGGGACGCATTATTGATCTTGACGGAAAACCTTTCTCCTTTGACCCGGAGATGCAGAGTACCGCGCTGGATATTCCGCAGATTGCCAGCCGTTATATTGAACATCCGGCCTCAGGTATCACCCCGAACCGGGCGGCGCAGTGCCTTCGCGGGGCTGAACGTGGCGATCTGATTGCCCAGTCCGATCTGGCAGCTGACATTGAAGAAAAGGATACCCACCTTTTTGCGGAGCTTGGCAAGCGACGCCTTGCCATTCAGGGGGTGCCATGGAGTATTGAGCCGCCACCGAACGCCAGCGCGAATGAGAAGAAGGATGCGGAAATGCTCGATGAATACCTGCATTCCGCCGACTGGTTTGATGCCATGCTGTTTGATGCCACCGATGCCATTCTGAAGGGCTATTCCTGCATGGAGATTGAGCACGGGATGCTCGGTAAAATGCACATCATCCGCGCCATCCGATGGCGTGACAGCGGCCATTTCTGCCTTAACCCGGATGATTTGAGCGAACTGCGACTGCGTGACGGCAGCCATGCCGGGGTGGCGTTTCAGCCCTTTGGCTGGATAGTGCATCAGTCACGATCACGCACCGGTTACGGTGGCGCGACGGGGCTTGTCAGAACGCTTATCTGGCCGTTCATCTTCAAAAACTATTCCGTGCGCGATCTGGCGGAGTTTCTGGAGGTGTACGGCCTGCCGATGAAGGTCGGGAAATACCCGTCCGGGGCAACACCGGAGCAGAAAAGCGCCCTGATGCGGGCGGTGATGGATATCGGGCGACGTACAGGCGGGATCATCCCGGCCGGGATGTCGCTGGAGTTTCAGGCGGCAGCGAACGGTCAGGCCGATCCGTTTGAAACCATGATTTCGTGGGGAGAGCGTTCCATATCCAAAGCAATACTCGGCGGCACGCTGACCACGGAAGCCGGAGACAAAGGTGCGCGCTCGCTGGGTGAGGTGCATAACGAGGTGCGCCGGGAAATCAGAAATTCTGATTTACGTCAGCTGGCTGCAACCCTGAACCGCGATCTGGTGTATCCGCTGTATGCCCTGAACACCGCCCACGCCATTGATATCCGTCGCCTGCCGCGTATCTGTTTCCAGACAAAAGAGCCGGGTGATATCACCAAAATCACCAGTGCGGTGATGCAGCTCAGTACGGGGATGGATATTCCTGATCCCTGGGTACGGGAGCAGACCGGTATTCCGCAGCCTGCCCCCGGTGAAGCCATCTTCCGTGTCCGTCAGAGTGGCAATGAACCTGCTCAGACAGACAAAGAGATGTCACCGGAAAAACAGGAAAAGACAGAACAGACGGCGCTGTCAGCCCGACTGCCGGAAGCGAAAAGCACGCCGCGTGATGAACTGGACGACATGGGCGATGCGATGCCTGCCCGCCGCTTACAGGAGGCCATCGACCCGGTGCTGGAGCCGGTCATTGACGCCATCAGAACGCGGGGGCTGGCGGAAGCACTGGCAGACCTGCCCGCCCTTTACCGTGAAATGGATGATTCCCGCCTGATGACGCTGCTCAGTGATGCGATGTTTGCTGCGGAAATGAAAGGGATGCTGGATGACACAGGGGATTGATTTGGGTTATGCCGCCACGCTTCCCTCAAAAGAGGCGGTGGCATACTTTCGCGCCAAAGGGGCGCATATCAGCTGGAACTGGTTCGAAACAAACGCGGATGTTCATGCCCGCTCATTCACGGCCGCAAAAGCGGCACGCCTGGATGTGCTGACCACGTTACAGGCCGAAGTGCAACGGGCTATTGATGAGGGAATTTCACAGAAAGAATTTATCCGCACGCTGACACCCCGCCTGCAAAAGCTGGGATGGTGGGGAAAGCAGATTGTTGTGGACAGCGCCGGTAACGCGGAACAAGTGCAGCTGGGCAGTCCCCGCCGTCTGGCGCTGATTTACAACGTGAACACCCGCGTGGCTTACAATGCCGGGCGTTACACGCAGATGATGAACAACACGGACACGCATCCGTTCTGGCAGTATGTGGCGGTAATTGACAGCAGAACGAGGCCTGAACACGCAAAACTGCATCTGCTGGTTTTTCGTTTCGATGATGTATTCTGGCAAACCCATTATCCCCCTAATGACTGGGAATGTCGGTGCCGTGTTCGGGCTTTATCTGCTGCCCGAATGAAAGCCATGGGACTGAAAGTCAGCTATGGGGCATCGTATATGCATACCCGCGAAGTGGATGCTGGTACAGATAAGGCCTCGGGAGAATTGTTTCGCACCACTTCCACCACGTTTGATAATGGTCGCGTGAAAATGACACCAGGGGTGGGCTGGTCATATAACCCTGGCTCGGCGGCGTTCGGCACAGACCAGGCGCTGATCCGCAAACTTATCGAGGTGAAAAGTCCGGCGCTACGGGAAATGGTGGTTCAGGAGATGAATAACAGCCCGGAGCGGCAGCTGGCGTTCCGCATCTGGGCAAAAAATATCATGAAGACCCGGCGCGGTGGTCACGATATCCGTACGCTGGGCTTTATGACCGAAAACATTGCGCAGGCGGTGGAAAGACGGACGGGAACGCCACCGGCCCGTCTGCTGGCGATGAGCGGTAAAAATGTGCTCCATGCGGACAGCGTGAAACATCAGAATGACGGTATCGCCCTGGCGCCGGAAGATTTCGCACAGCTTCCCGCCATGCTGGCCGCACCCGATGCTGTGCTGTGGGATAATGTCCACCAGAACCTGCTTTACATCACTGAAACCCGTGACGGAACGGCAAAGATTGCCGTCAATGCGCCTTATGGTGTGAAGCGTCAGCCGGATAAGCTGGATGTGGTGATTAATGCTTATCGGGTAAATAAATTTGATATTGAAAAAGCAATAGAGGGCGGGAAGCTGGAATTACTGGAAGGTAAATTGTAAGCCGGTGACGGGGGTCGAACCCGCATAAACATATGACCCTTGAGGGTTTATGCCGCTTTACCAGTTAAGAGTACACCGGCCTGTATTTATTTTAACCAGATGGTTATACGGAGGCAATATGTCATCCATTGATGCAGCTGTCGTGGTGGACGTTACGCGTCTCCAGCGGGTCTTTGCCCGGCTTCAGTTTGTGGGCAGCGGAAAAGACCTGGCCCGCAGTGTGGCGTCCAGCCTTCTGTCATCGTCAGAAATGGCGTTTGAACAGGAAAAAGAGCCGGACGGCGAACGCTGGCATGACTGGTCAGATCCTTACCGCAAGTGGCGTACCCGTAAGGGATACACGCCCGGCAAAATCCTGACGCTGAACGGCGATCTGGCCCGACGCCTGACCACGGATTATGGCGACACCTGGGCGCTGATTGGGTCAAATGAGCCTTATGCGGCCATTCATCAGTGGGGTGGCCTGCCCGGAATGCCGCCGGGACCGGCGGCCATTGGTGCGCGTCCGTATATGGGCTTTGATCAGGTGGCAGAACAGGAGATTATGGACGAAATCAGAAAACGCTTTAAAAAGGCCACAGAAACGCCGTAATGGTTTAAGGTATACAAACACATTACCTTACCCCCTTCAGGCGCGTGTCGTGATTTTCTAACCTGTTTCTAACGGGCTTTAAAATCTGCGTGAAGCGCCTTTCTCATTTTCCCTGAAAACACTTCCTGAAATCCCGCAAAACCTGCCCTGAAAAACACCGGCTTATGCTGCCGGAATGAAGACGAAAAACGCGCCCCAAATTGCTTATGCCATCCTGAATGCCATCAGCCTGTCCACTGACGGGGGCAGTGACTGGTGTCAGATCATGCCTGCCGGTCGGGTAAAGGCCCGTGACGGTCGCCCGGAAAAACCGGCAGAAGGCTGGCTGATTAACCGTGCGGCCGTTGAGCGCATGGTATCCGGGGTCGTGGCACTCAATCAGCCGGTGAAGATTGACTACAACCATCAGTCACTGATTGAGGGGCATGCGGCACCGGCTGCCGGTTTTGTCATGGCCTCGCCGGAGAACTTCCGTTTCAGTGAAGAGCGGGGTTTTGAAGTGCGTCCGAAGTGGAACCCTCCGGCCATTGAGCATCTGCGTAATAACGAGTTCCCCTGGTTTTCCCCGGTGATTGGCTATGACGAAAACACCGGAGAACCTGTCGAACTTCGGATGCTGGCTATTACTGGTGACCCCGGTCTGACCGGTATGAATCCTGTCGCCGCACTGTCGGCGGATGACCTTTATAAAGCCTTAAACCCTCCTTTAAAGGATACCTCCATGAATGAGCAATTACGCCAGTTGCTGACGGCGCTCGGTCTGACCGTGGCTGACGGTGACGAATTTACGCCGGAACTGGGCACGGCGGCGCTGTCTGCCCTTACCAGGATCAAAACCCGTGCGGATGCGCACGACACCCTGAAAACGCAGGTTGCCAGCCTGTCGGCTGAACTGGAAACCCAAAAAGACACACCGGCTGGCGGCACTATCGATCTGACGAAATACGTGCCCGTTGAGACGTATAACGCCCTGCGAACCGAATACGTCGCGCTGTCAGCACAGCACGGCAGTACCACGCTGGAGCAGCTGCTGGACAAGGCCGAGTCCGAAGGGCGCATCTTCAAAAGCGAACGTGGATACATGGAAGGACTCGGCCAGCAGATTGGCGTGGCGGCACTCTCAGCTCAGCTTGACGCCCGTCAGCCGGTTGCGGCCCTGACCGGCCTTCAGACCGACACCGTGACCGTGCCGGACAAAAAGACTGCCACCGCAGCCCTGTCGGCTGAAGATATCGCGGCCGCACGTCTGCTGGGTAAAACCGAAGCCGAGTTCCTGAGAATGAAAGAGGAAATGCAATAATGCCTACCCCGATTACCCCGGCGATGATCACCGCCCTGATGACGGGCTACCGTTCTGATTTTCAGGCCGGGATGTCCATGGCACCGTCGCAGTACCAGAAAATTGCGATGACCGTGCCGTCCACCTCGAAATCCAACACCTACGGCTGGCTGGGGCAGTTCCCGCAGTTCCGTGAGTGGATCGGCTCCCGCGTCATCGAGAAGATGAAAGCCTATGGCTACGCCATCGTGAACAAAACCTTTGAAGGCACCGTCGCCATCAGCCGCGATGACTTCGAAGACGACAACCTTGGCATCTACTCCCCGTTGTTCCAGGAGATGGGACGCGCTGCGGCGGCACAACCGGATGAACTGGTTTTTGCTGCGCTGCGTGACGGGATCAATGCAGCCTGCTATGACGGCCAGAACTTCTTTGATGCCGAACACCCGGTTTACCCCAAAGTGGATGGCTCCGGTGATGCACAGATGGTCAGCAATATGTTTGTGGCGAAAACCGGCTCTGTCGGTGCGCAGGCGGATTACAGCGGCCCGGCCTGGTATCTGCTCGACTGTTCCCGCGCGGTAAAACCGCTGATTTATCAGGATCGCCGCAAGGCCGAACTGGTTTCCCAGACAAAAGTCGATGAAGGTCGTGCGTTTACTGATAACGAGTTTGTGTTCGGTGCTTCCGCCCGTCGCAATGTGGGCTACGGCTTCTGGCAGATGGCCTACATGATGCAGTCACCGCTGACGCTGGATGCGCTGTGGCACGGCTGGTCAGCCATGCGTGACTTTAAGGCTGACGGTGGCCGCAAACTCGGCATCAAACCCACCCATATTGTTGTCCCCACCTCGCTGGAAAAACAGGCGGTGCAGCTGCTGGAGCGCGAGCTGTTCGCGGACGGTAACACCACCGTCTCCAACGAGATGAAAGGCAAGCTGGAGCTGGTTGTCGCGGATTATCTGTAAACGGTGAGCCGGGCTTACGGCCCGGCCCCTGCGGAGGGCAAATATGAATGAACATCACACTGTGGCAGCAACAGATGATTCAGGTCTTCGGGTCAGTGGTGACAATCCTGTCACGGTGCTGGCAGAAGTGCGTTGCAGTCGTCCGGCGTTTCGTCGTGCGGGATTCCTGTTCATGCGTGGACGTCAGCAGGTTGAGGTCACCCCGGAGCAGCTTGCCCGACTGGAAGCGGAGCCATGCCTCACTGTACGAATACTACAGACGCCTGGTGATGATGCGGGAGCCGTGGCGGGTGTGGTTCATGCAGCGACCGGTGCAGATTTAGCCGAAGCCGAAGCCGAAGCCGAAGCCGGACAGGATGCTCCCCGGAAAAAGACCGGTAGCAAAGCGAAACCGGCGAGAAAGGCCCGTGCATGAATTACGCCACTGAAACCGACATGCGGGCACGTTACCGCGAGGATTTGCTCAGGCCATTACTGGCCGTGCCCCGTTCGGATGAACCGGACACGCGCAAGCTGAACCGGGCGCTGACGGATGCGTCGGCGCTTATCGACAGTTACCTGTCTGCCCGTTACACGCTGCCGCTGGCAGTGGTTCCGGCGGTTCTTGTTCAGCACTGCTGCGCGATTGCCTTTTATTACCTGTGCGATCAGCGGGCCTCCGATCAGGCGCGTGACCGTTACCGTGAGGCGCTGGCCTGGCTGAAAGACGTCATGAACGGCAATGTGCCGGTCGGTGTGGATACGGACGGCGAGGTTCCTGAATCCGGGGATTTACCGCAGGTGCAGTCTGATGCGGCGGTATTCGGGCGCAACCAGAAGGGCTTCATATGATTACGGAAACCGAACAGGCATACATCGCCCGCATCCGGGAGTATTTCGGGAACGAACTGGTGTCGGTGGAGACGCATCCCGGCGACTGGAGCGACAGTGTGCTGCGCACCATGCTGATTAACGCCCCGGCGATCTACGTTGCCTGGCTGGGTGCCGGTGAAGGCCGGACCCGTGGTCGTCTGGTCAGTCACTGGGTGTTCTACGTCATCGGCGACATGCTCAACGGGCGTGAGGCCAGCCGTCCGGGGCTTTATCAGATTGTGGCCCGTCTGATTGCCGTACTGAACGGCTTCAGAACCGAAA
>Ga0153924_1001557_pt1 | contig 11055 bp, 9 predicted proteins | sample TSNJ008MetaG_FD_104709 | JGI IMG/M metagenome (GOLD analysis project Ga0153924, IMG submission 104709) | Attine ant fungus gardens microbial communities from New Jersey, USA - TSNJ008 MetaG | ecosystem: Host-associated > Fungi > Mycelium > Unclassified | place: USA: New Jersey, Wharton State...
AGGAACAAGGGACGTCAATAGAAGGGCTTGTACTAGATGTTCAATAGTCTCCATGGTAGTCAAAAACTGCGCAGACAATTGCACATTTCTGTCCTGGACAGGAGGTGACTCATGACCATTAATCACACCAGACGGACCAAGCGTCCAAGAGGCAAAAGTGGCAAGAAGACATTTCGCCTCACGAGCCGTCCACTTCTCTCTTTCCCTGTCTCTCGATCCTGTTTCGGTTTCGCGGCGGTGAAGACACCGTACAATCCATCGAATCGCCAAAATGGGATATAAATAATCTTGGGAAACATCGCGAACAGAGGGTAAGTCGGATTCCAGTATCCGCAAGAAGACAGTGAAACGCTCCTCAATCGACTTTTGTACAAGAGAGATCGTTTCGTCAGCATCAGCTTCTGAGATAGAGCAGGGAATACGTGACAGAAGATCACCCAGTGACACAACCTGGACTGTTTCAGCAGCTATTCGAGTTCCCCGCCGTACATATTCTATGACTTTCGGACTTCCGATTCGATTCGATCTTTGTGATACAGCAGAAACTGAAGAATCTCTCTCCGCATCAACGTCAGAAATATGTAAACGCTGTAATTCGCCCTTAAGCGGGGCTAGAAAATCACCGCTTTCCTCTTCACCATCGGATTCCACTACATCAATGAGTTCTTCATCATCTTCTGCCTCCTGTAAGTTATTATTTTGCCCTAGAGCTGGGTCAGTCTTGATCGATTCTTCCTCAGAAATCGGTAACCCGAGCGAGTCATCCAATACAGAGTATATCCAACAACGGAGAGGACGTGTAATACTGCATGAGACAGTTTCAAGGTCGGGATTCTCGAGGAATAGCCTTGGCCACGAGGTACCAGTGCACAACATATCTATCAACAGTGGTGAAAAAAGTCCTTTTCGATATGCCTCCATATAGTGTTCGCGAATGGCAGCACTCTGTACTAACGCAGGTGTTTCACTACCAATCCCTTCACTTTCTTCCAGAACACGCCTTGACATGAAGGGAAGGAAGGGGCACAAATCTGGCTCGTGAAGCACACAGATGGGTGAAGGCCACAAGGCAGTGTTCTCCACTTTATTGATTGCATACTGAAGAGCTGCCGTCACGACTTTATCAACAATTTCATCCACCTCCCCAGAATTGGGTGGTGTTGAAAGGCGTGATAACAATAAATGAACCGTTCTGTCGATGAAATCCATGACACTCCCAACTTGATATTTGCTCTTTTTCCTTGAACTCGCAGGGGACATAATGCTACGCATAGCAGCTGCGGCGTTCTCAATGCGTTGAACCAGCGTCAGTCTCCTGTCAAACAATAGGTGCTGAATAGAGCGACGATCAGAGTCTGATTGGTGAGTAAAATCGTTTCCAACAAGAGCTCCAAGAAGAGGTAAAAGTGTAACTGGAAGTTTCAATTGTGATGCGAGTATATCCGGATGATAGACAGTACAGGATAGATGGAGATCGTCCACACCTTCGGGTGGAATAATCCCTCGTCCAGGCGGGACCTCGTGTTTTTTCTTGGACTTAGTTTTCGATACTATCCGAAAATCGTTGTCGGGTTCATCATCAACTTGTAGAGACTGCTGAAATTTGGCTGTCTCCCACATCATATCATCAAGGGGAATATATCCCAGATATCCGGGGGCATTCAAGATGACAAAATCGGAGTCATTACCGACCACATAACCGCCCACGCGACCTGCAAGCTCAACAGCATATGGGTCTCCTTCTTCATCGGCATAGTGAATCTCTAGTGAGTCGTTATTTTCGGCCAGTCTGTGAAGAGCATATATACAAGCGCCAAAGGAAAGAGGAGGGAGGATTCTTGTTTCATGAAGAAACCGAGTTGTCGACCGGGAAGCCATTGAAGTTCGAAAAAAGAGTAAGGCTGGCTGTACATGTGATTGACCAAGGCGAGTACAGATAGTTGGTATTTTGATATCGGGATACGCGCCTTTAAGCTCAGGGTTATTCAATGGATATTTCTCATGAGGGTAGAAATCCAACCATCAAAAACAAAGTATATCCTGAGGCCCAGGCGCATCCAGGCCTCTACAAATTGAGTAATCCTGGATAAAAAATCTGGATATTCACCGCCGTATACCCATGGCAGTGTGGGGCCCTGGTATAAGCGGTATATAAAACTAAAATGATGTGAGGCATTGGGGATGCCAAATTGATATTTAATCAGACTTACGACCATCCATCCACTACTAACGAGACAACATTTTTAGGAGGGTACGAGAAGGTGACAGGGGTTGATAAAGTACGAGTATGTTCATGAAGGTAAGTGGTGAGTCCATGTACACCCATTCTTCCGTAGGGCAAGGAGGGAGGCAAAAAATTCCGGCAGACATCATCTCATTCCGTCATGCCATGTGACACGTAGACTCCCACTGAAAGGAGACATTGAAGACAAATGAATAGATCGATGTAGGCCACAGTTGTATGTGGCAACATGGCCGAGTGGTCTAAGGCGCTGGAATTAGGAGATTTTCTGAATCCAATCCAGTCTCAACTTGAGGCAAGGGTTCGAACCCCTTTGTTGTCATGAGCTTTTTCCTTCAGAATTCATCGAAGTCAAATAATGTGCTTTCTTGGTGCTAGAGGCAGTAAGATCGTACCGTAGATTTGACCGAGTACTATAATTGCCATTGAGTTATCAGGCATGATTTTCCTCTCCACAAATGGCTTAGTAAGCATCATTCATTGTTATATTGAAGACCTAACTATGCGTACAAATGTGTATGAGACAAACATGGCACAATTCTACTTGAACTGACTCTTTCTGATACTCTTGATCTCCTTGTAATAGCGTGATGGATTGTCAGTCTAATCCTCGTTGTGTTCTTAGGGTCGTAAGCAGCGGCGGGGAGCCGGCCAATATCCGTGATATATTCACCAACGCAGGAGAGATGTACGTGCCGACTCGTCGTGAACATAGAACAAGCACTTGGCTCTTGGTGCAATGTTCTGGGGAAATATTTGTTTTGATTGAATCAGATTCTGCAGACCACAGCTATTCCCATATACCAATGGGATAGGGCAGCACTACTACTTTGTCGAATTCCAACACCGAAAAAGTGCCGAGCGTGCGCTGCGTCTCCAGCTCGGTTCATCAGAAGGTCTACGCCTGTATCCGTTAAATGGTCTCTTCTCAGAACAATTTCATTCATGCAAAGCCCGCGGAGCATCTCATCAGTTTTCTACTATCAGAGACTGCCATCCAACATGGGCTGATCCGCGACGAGATCGTTGCGACTTTCCAGTCCAGAAACGACCTTCATGTACACATCCATATGGACTCAATACGCTAGAACCACCACAGTCAGATCAAGACGATCGCTCGCATAATTCCAGCTGGACTCCAGGTGGCGACCCCACGTCATACTCTGCACATACATCCCAAATGTACGTGGGTACCCCGATCGGTATGAGAAAAAATCTTTCTCGAACTCCTTCTCTACCATATTCTCTGGAAACACGTCTCGTTTTTGAGATACAGGGACGAAAGCAAGTATATGACCTCTCTCAGGATTCAGGCCTGAATCCGGAATCAATTATCGAGTTGTTGAGACTCTCCAAGAGCGAGCGAGGCAACTGGATGATGGCAGGTGCCTATTTTCGGCGCAGAGGAAACCCTCGGGCAGCCTTACAAGTTGTAGCCACAATGGTGCAAGGTGTGTCCCCAGTCCAAGAGAAGGACCGTATTATCATTGAAAAGGACTCTCAGTCATGCTCGATCACGGTTACAACTTGGATAACTTGAAGGCAGCATTTCCGCTTCTTGCAGCCTGCGAACTCGACTTGGCTAGACTTTCCCGAAATGTTTGTGATGAAAAAGGATATAATGACCACCTTGAAAACGCCAAATCATGGCTGCAGATGATTTATGGAGTAGATGCCCCTGCAGTTAAGTTAGCCGCACACAATGCCTTCTCATCGCACACGATTCCTCAGCCTTCTGGGACCCAATTTCATGGAAAGGAAAGCCGATCATTGAAGAGATATGACCCTATGACGAAGGCTGGCCGGACGCTCTCGGCAGGCGGAAATTCCAGAGGATCTCACCGCCTCATTGCAAGGAAGAGTCTGCTTGAGGCTCCACTTGGCAGGGAGTATGATCAGGAATACAGGAAATTTTGATTGATTGCGACCCAGATCAATATTTTATTTGTACCTAGCTGTGTTTGATCATTCTCTTCGGCCCGAACTCATAGTTATACAGTTTTCGGCAAATACCGTATCCTCTGAACTTTGATGTGTCGAATGTAACACGGACAAATATACGCGCAACGGCAGGAGTCAGCGTCTAACAAAGTCCCCGAGGTATTCACGCCAAGAATAAAGAATGGCAGTCTCTACACTTCCCAAGGATGTCTCAAAACTCGGTCAAGAGGTCAAGCTTTTTGGAAAATGGGACACTCAGGAGTGAGTTGCAGTGTTTTAATGGAAAGCAATTCTAATAGCATTAAACAGAGTTGATGTAAAGGATATCTCGCTAGCTGACTACATCCAAACTCGTCATGCTGTCTATCTTCCTCATACTGCTGGACGTTATGCCAAGAAACAATTCAAGAAGGCACAGATGCCTATTGTCGAACGATTGGTAGATAGGTGCGCTATTGCAGCTGGATTATATCGCACTGTATTGATATCCTAACTTTTATTTAGCTTGATGATGAAGGGCCGTAACAATGGGAAGAAGCTTTTGGCTGTCCGCATTGTTGCTCATGCCTTTGAAATCATCCATCTACTCACAGACCAGAATCCCATTCAGGTTCGCAATTCTGGAACGTCTAAACTGGAAAAATGATTGAATCTCCTTGCCGAACCCAGGTTCTCGTCGATGCCATTGTCAATACTGGTCCCCGTGAAGACTCTACTCGTATTGGTTCGCAAGGGACTGTTCGTCGTCAAGCTGTCGATGTGTCACCGCTTCGCCGAGTCAACCAAGCTATTGCTCTCATTACCATTGGTGTATGTAGAATCTCCTTTTTGAGGTGTAGTGAATGTGGGGATGACCTGGTTTGAATAGACCCGTGAATCTGCTTTCCGCAATGTCAAGTCGATTGCTGAGTGCCTTGCTGATGAACTCATCAATGCCGCCAAGGGTTCATCCAACTCGTATGCGATCAAGGTCTGTTTCATAGCGAAATATTTATATTAATATCATTCGAATTTATGTGTTTGCAGAAAAAAGACGAACTCGAGCGTGTTGCCAAATCCAACCGGTGAAATAGAAAAAAACTCTTACTCCTTTCATCCATCAGGTGTGGAGGGAGCGAACAAGGATTCAGAACTTGTCCTTGGTGGCGGGTTTCCCTTTTTCGTTGACACTACTCTGTCTTTGCTATGTTTGCCTTCACCGCACTTGAATTTCTTTTGTGTCTCTCTATGCTCATGCATACAAGTTTGTCATACATGTATTGCTACCCTCAAGCTGCGTGAGGTATTGTATGGATTCGCCTGAGGATCAGGGATTGCCTTGTTAATCTTCAGGAACGGCTGTCTATCTTTACAATGATCTGCCAGGCGATTTGGGGTGTACCCCATCCGTAACTGAATATATTAGGAATCATCTGAACTGGTAGTGGAACATTGAAACAAAAAGAACAAAAAGAACAGCAGTAGCTTTCCCATTTCCGGTCGTAGAACGTCATTTCTTAATGATCAGTGATCAGAAGTCAATGCTGGTTGGGGTCATGCATGTAATGCATGTATATTGGCCACAAGGAAGGCATTGTTTTGTAGTAGTATCATATGCACACTTCGAAAGAAGAATAATCGCAGGGACCTGTAATGAATGTTCTGCCTTGTTCCGATATTGTGGGCTCTCTCTCCGGTCGCCGGTGTCACGCAGGGCATGTGACGATCTAATTCGGGAATCGATCCCGGTAAGTTAGATAGAAACAATTGATGATCACGCATCATACATGAGCAGAGTAAGAGTGGAGTAAGACATTGACAAGAGTGGCAGGCTTCATATGACTGCAAAAGGTCTGCAAAACGATTGAGTGCTAGTCAAAGTATGATACGTCGTTTTCTTTCTTTTCCTCGTGGAAAGGAATGGCGATCATGGTTATTGGCATTTTCTGTTTTTGTTTCTGCTTTTGATGTTGATATTTTATTGATGATGAAACGAAATGATCAGACGGCGAGAATGATTACACGGAAGATAACGACGAAGATGAAGACATGATAAATGGATAAATGAATTGATCATGAATGACAAACAACATATAAATACAACAACTCTTGGGTGCCCATTTTCCTTGCATGATTGAGCGTACTTCATTTATCATCTTGAGAAGACCAGATCAGGAAATCCTCAAGTCGTCACCACTCACCGATCCATAAAACAATGACAACAACAACAAAAGGAAAAAGGACCGCGGACTTGTTCAGTCACCATCATAATCATCATCTCATCTCCATCATCTGCCAGAAAGAGGTACCAAAAACACACACACATCAAATGTATCGTCAAGTTTGCTTCCTGAAACCTCGGACCTTTTCGTTTGTATTCATTCGTAGAGAGAGAAGGAGAGAAGGCAAATGTACGTGATATTTGGGAAAACAGAAGAGGGTAGAGGGAGCAGGAAGTAACGGAGGTATACATCTCCCGATAGATCTTTTTCTTCCACATGAGTATGGAGAGATGAATTGGGTGGAATGTACGTATGTATATATACATGTATATATTACTATAGCGAACAGGTTCCATTCCGGAGATCGGAAGGCAGTACCTCGGAACTGGCTTCCTGTATATACACCGAAAATAAAAAACCGCCAAGAATACGATTGACATCCCGACACAGATGGACGGTAAGAAATCACCACGCCAACCAAGGAGACACTTATACTTTGAGACTCCCGAATCGGCGGTCATCGGCAGCAACAAGTTCCGGAGCGGTTATAGCACCACCGCCACTGCCAACAGCTTGTCATAGATAAATATTATTTCAGGGGTACTCAGCGCTGTTCGGCTCCTGATAATTCCAAGAAATTAAGCACAATGCTTATTTTTCCAAGTGGGCACAACTACAAATTCAGAAACCAATTATTGGAAATCCACAACCGTAAAACTGAACAAATGTCCGAATGTACAAAAAGGATTTAAAATCTTAAAATGGGAGCACATGGTCGAAGATAACCAGGTGGGAATATGTGTGGATAAACAACTTCGAAAGCAGGTTAAACAAGAATACTAGGGGAAATGCTAGGGGAAATGCTGTGGTGATAGTGAATGCAAGCGATGGATAACCAAACAATAAAAATTAGGGAGCAGGTCTGGTAGTAAATCACAATGGCTGGTATACACAATAGGGGGTGAGAGTGGGAATATGAAAAGGGACATTTTGTTTGCGTCTAAAGATACAAATTGCTTTCCCAAAGTATCCAAACAGTGGCAGCCATTGCAACACCCCAGAGTCAAAAGATTAAACCATGAGACTGAGGTAGCGGGGCACTACGGCGAAATCGGGTAGGGTTTAGACTTAATTGGAAAGATGTTCACTTTAGTTAGTCCGGAAGGCGCGTGGTATGACGCTTGCTGGGGGCCGTGGCGGATATAGAGTGGGGCTGCCGAAGTAAGCCTCCAGTTTGAAAATGGACGGATGGGGTAGATTCTATCGCGGGGCGAGAGCAGACGGTAGAGGATGAAGCCGTTGGGAGGATTTAGGGGCGTCGTTTGGCTTTGGAACGACACCCTGAAGACCTTTATAACCATATCGTTTGCCAAATTCTAGAATCATGGCCTTAGCCATAAGACACACCCAGCCCAAACCCCCTCCAGTGATGAGCTGACCGGGCCAGAATAATTCACCCTCCTCGTCCTCCAAGTCGGGCTCATGCTCTTCTGTTGGAGTGAGGGTGCTGTAAACCATCCTGGAAAAGGTAGTCGGGAAATGTCGAGCCAAGGTGGCAAGATTCAACAATTTTTGGGAGTTGGACATTGATGAAGTGGTTGATCGATAAGTAGCAGTGAGATCTTTGAGATTAGCGATCATGGTAACATCAATGGGCTCAGAAACCTTGGCAGCAGCCTCAAGATAGGAGGGAGGAGGAGGAGCCCCGCTCTCACGGACTCTACGAGGAAGGAGAGGGATGAAGGAAGGCTGCTGACGGGAGGGCTGCGGAGGTGGATTCTGAGAAGGTCCCGGAAGACGAGAGTCTGTGTTGGGAGCAACACCATCGCGGCTAGCGGGAGTGGAGTTGGCACTGTTGGTGGGAGCAATGCTGGCAGGAGAGGGGAGCATAGGAGGAGTGGAGTGTGACTTTGAAGGGAGGAGAGAGGGGTTAGCAGCGGTGAGCTCGGCATCCTGGATAGCGGCTTCTATTTTTGCTTTAGCTTGTTCGGAGATCCTGTCTATTCCTTGATCGAGCTCTTGGCCGAAGGTATGGGACATTTTCCTTGCGTCAATGAAGGATTCGATCATGTAGCTGTTAGAGATGTGAGAGACAGAGAGCAATGGAGGACGTGTAAGACTCACATGAGACCGATAAAGGTCTTCTCAGCCTCATCGATGGCATTTTCCTGGGCGAGCCACTTGTCCCTGCACCAGGAAAGGAAAGCAGCGATGGTGGTCCATGAAACTTTGAAGCAGGTCTTGCGGGGGTAGTCTTTGTTCCAGAGGGCGTAGGTGAAGCAGACGAGAGCATCAAGAAGCTCGATTCTGGCGATGAGGCCGCCATACTTGTGATAGAGAGATTTGGGGGGAGGGGGATCGGCAAGGGGCCGGTATTCTTTGTGGGTGGGAGGGTAGGTGGACCAGAAGCGGGTGTCTCCAGAGTATTTGAGGGTGCGGCCAGCAGCGTAGTACTTGTCATGGAGCTCGTCAAAATGGGATATTGGGAGATGGCCGCGCTTTGGACGGCGGACGGGGACGGGATGAATCGGGGAAATGTCGTCAGTGAGCTCGCCATCCTCGTGAGCGTCTGTGCGAAGACGCTTTGGGGGATCTGGGGGCTGGAGAGTGTCGAGAGATTTACGCTTGAGGGATGGGTTTGGGTTGAGGGGGGCGGGAAGGGCGGCGAGGAGCTGTTGGGGAGTGAGCGGGTGAGTGGGCGGAAAGCAGATGGATTACCGCTAGAGAGCGTTGGAGAGAGGAGCGACGATAGCTGGAGGACGTCGGTCAGCAGCGGCGCACGGACCAGATAGCAGACTCACCGTTTAGCACCCATGGTGGCAAGACGAAACAAGGCCGAGTCACGCGTCACCCTCCCTCTCCGCTGCCGGGCCGCACGCCGTCCGATCCCGGAACCACCCGCTCCGCTCTTTGCAGGCACCCAAGCTCTGTGATGGGGTTCTCACGTGTCCAGTCGCGTCCTATATATATGTGGGTAGCTATACACGCTACGCGATCGATACAATAAATACTAGCGAATCAATAATATATTGTACATTTCCATTCCATCCTCATTAGTCTGGTCATGGTCTTCGTCTTACTTTCTGTCGGCTCTGTTTATTCTTTGTCTCTTTCTCTGCGACCATCTTCATAGCCTCCACACGATTTCGAGACGCCCGCCCCCGCGTGACAATCCCCTCATCGTCCTCAGTCGCAGCATCACTGCGCTTCACAGGTCCTGTCCCATCCACTACCGTAGTTGCCGAATGCACAGACGTAGACCGCCTACTGTTCGACACCACCGCCGTTTGTGACGATGTATATGAGATCGATCGGGTGCTCGAATGAGACGAGCCCGGCTCTGCACAGGACAGGGACGATGATCGCGAACAACTCGAGCTGCTCTGCGATCCATCTCCCTTGTGCTTTCTTGTCGACATTCTCATCTCCTCTAGACTTTCTGCTGCCGCAACATTCTCGTGGGAAATACCCTCTGCCCATGAGGATTTCTCCACTTCGTAAGGGGGTGCCATCTCTGGAGAGCCTTTCTCCGATGACATTGAGTTATCAATGGGCTTGGTTCTGACTTTCTTCTTTGCAGGTTCCTCGACTATTTCGTCCTCCTCGGGCTCAGGGCTCTTGGAAGGCTCCCGAAGAGCCCCAGGAACCCCTCTGCGCTTTCTCAGATTCAGAACCTTTGGTACAGCTGTCATCTTCTGCGGTACCAGCTTTGAGTACCAGCTCTGACATTCATAGCTCTGTCGGTGGCTGGATCCGTGGTGGTTGGCCAGGATGTAAAGGTACTCACTCGATCCGTTCCATGCAACACGTGTACGGATGAGAGGAGGTTGGTGAACTACAACACGATTGAGTGCTTTTCCCGGTCAAAGATCAAAGAAAAGTAGGTGCTCACGAGCGATACGTGTGACGACTTCAGCCGTCTGGTGCTTTTTCTCGTCGCTCCAGAATATCCAATGAGCCGCATCGTTCGGCTTGTAAAAGACATCGAGAGCTGCAAGGCTAAATACAATCTCGTTCGGTGCCACGGGTTGTTTCAAGGTGGCGCGGGCCTCTTTGAGGAGCTGCTGCACAGCTGGATAGGCGGATGAGAAAACTCGATCTTTCCCATCCGACCATACTCCAGGAGATATCTGTGTTCTAGCAGGGACTGATGTTGGATACTTAGTGCTGGAGAGATAATCTCTGCGTTCGCCTCTGCACGGAGCGAAAGGAGAATAAGATGTCATTCTCCGAGGGTCGGTCTGCATGGTTGTGAGGGACTTGAGATGATGGACAAAAATGTCTATGAAATAAATAAGTTCCGAGGGTAGATCCACAATGGGTGGCTTCGCACGCGGGAAGAGCGGAGCAGCTCGCAAATGACCAGGTATGTGGCAGATGAAGAGAGAGAGAGGAAGGAAGTATGGGAGAGAGAATGAGGAAGGTCGATGTGGTGGATGAAGAGGGAGGGAGATGTGGGAAGAAATACAAAGTGACAGGTTTGTGTCAAAACACAGGTTGGACTCAGCTCACAGTCCGCACTCGATACTTACAGGCGCACTTCCTCTTTTGGATTTCAAAGCTCGGCTTCATTCCCGTGGGAACACCCCATCCCATCTGCCTCTGCAGCAGCCTTTGTTTATCCAGCTCATGTACTGCCATACTCCTAACAGGACTCTGTCATTGCAAGCA